>Ga0066793_10001728_pt1 | contig 10122 bp, 13 predicted proteins | sample PersoiDNA2013189_FD_83876 | JGI IMG/M metagenome (GOLD analysis project Ga0066793, IMG submission 83876) | Permafrost soil microbial communities from the Arctic, to analyse light accelerated degradation of dissolved organic matter (DOM) -... | ecosystem: Environmental > Terrestrial > Soil >...
GGTCACGTTCAATGGATCCCACAACCCGCCGACGTTGGCTACCGACCCGGTCATGAAGAAGAGATCGCAGGCCGCGGACCTCACTTCCGTCGTCATCGAAGACGCCCGCGTCGACGCATGGCCCTGGATGCCACTGGAACCGCGCCGGCTCGCCGTCGCCCCGCCGATCAGTTGGTGGGTCTGGGTGATCCCCGATCGGCCGAGGCACACAAGCTTCCACCAGGTACGCGCGATTGAGACCATCGACGAGGACGACGGTCCGGTCGAGGTTGTCGAGGCGGTCTGCCGAAGGGTGTGGCCACTATCGTCGCTCGCGGCCGCCGTGCCAGACAACCACTTCGTCTTGAGTTGGTCTGCCGACGGCTCACACGCGGCGTGTCAGGCGTGTGTCGTGGGCTACAGTGGCAGGGGAAGCTACTGGTCGCGCCGGCTGTCGGATCAACGCGGACCTCGCGCGGCCCCGGTTCTCCGCCCACCGCGAGCGGCGTCGCTCTCCTCGGGTGACGAGCGCGCACCGCACGGCCTGGGGCCATCCCAGGCGAAGGTAAACATCTCGCCTGACGCCCTATCGCTGTCTGGAAGAGTGTGGCTCCTGGCCTGCGCTCCTAGCAAGTTCTCCCGGTCCACCCACCCAGCACCATCAGGAGGTCCGGAAGTGGTAGAACCCGCCATCGTCAGCTTCGCGCGCGAAGTGCTTGTGCCGCTCTGGGACTCGGTGGAGTCGAAGGTCGAGCAGTATCGGGGCGGGACCCAGATGCTCCATTTCGACACCGACGACCGGAACCAGGTGCTTGCCGCCATGGTCCTCAAAGCGGAGTGGGACCACCTCGCCGAGGGGCTGCTCCCTCCGTCAAGGCTCGCCCTGCGACCCCACGACCCTGCGGACGCGTAGGTCACCCTCTACGGGGCCACGACCGGACACTCGGGCCACGGGTTCGTGTCGGCCACCTCGATGTCGAGGGCGACGTAGAACTTGCCCCCGGACCGCAGCGGCGCGTGGGTCCCGGAGACGCCCGGAGTCAGGTTGTCGAGCTGTGCGGCGATGGGTCGCTCGACGCCATCGGCATCGGTGGCATAGAGGCGGCCGTTGAACAGCGAGAGGCTCTCGACCGGGCCGACGATGTGCGGCATGTCGGGGCCGGGCTGCCCCTGGCGGGTTCCCGAGTCGAAGCGAATCCAGATTGCCATGAGGTTCTCCTTGGGCCACATCGGTGCGGCGTGACGCAGAACCTCGGCAGAGGACGTGCGGTGTCAAATGGGGCGTTCCATGCGACCGGCGAGGAGGGACAGATTGGGCGGCAACGCATCAACTACACGTTGAGTGGCCGCCCCCCCTTACGAAATGTGTGAGATGACTCCCCCGCGTTTGTGGTTATCTCGTAACGAGATAACCAAAAACCAAGCGTGAATCGCGCTCGAAGCGGGCAATCTCGCCAGCGGACTTCTGCATCCCGGGCGAGGAGGGCGCCCATGAGAAGGGCGGCATTGAAGGTGAAGTGGGTCGATCGAGGCGACGCCACTTCGTGCCCATGCCGAAGGCGCGCACGCTCGCCGAGCTCAACCGCCGCCTCGAGGCCGCCGACCGGGCCGACCTCGCCCGCCACATCGGCGCCCGGCGGCTGACCGTCGGTGCGATGGGCGAGACCGACCGGGCGGCCCTCCGGCCGCTCCCGGCCGAGCCCTTCGATGCCGCCCGGGTGGTCCCGGTCCGGGTCGACGCCAAGGCGAGGGTCTGCGTCCGCCAGTCCTTCTACTCGGTCCCGGCACGCTATGCCGGCCGGCGCCTCACGGCCCGGATCGGGGCCGATGGGAGCCTCCACATCGACGGCCAGGACCGGGTCGCCCGACTTGGGGCTGAGCAGGGCCCCGCGACCACGGCCGCCTGGTCAGCTTGGACCACGCCCGTCGCGACCTACGCGGTGTCTCCGACGTGCTGTCACTCGCATCGCTGTGGCCGACGGTGAGTCCAAGCGCCTATCTGTTGCAAAGGCGCTGATAGGGAAGGCCCGTTGTACTCGAATTGCACAACTAGTAGACCTTGACAATCGCCATACGATGTGATCGTTCGCAAGGGAGGCAGCACTCATGGACCAATGGTTGTCAGCGACGACGCTTCTCTTCCTTGCCGTGGCTGCCGGGGCCGCCGGTGCGTCGACCGCATGTGGCGTGAACATGGTGTTCACGATCGCGGCGCACCAATCGGAATATCCCTGGTGGCGTGTCTCCATCCCGTATGCAATTGGTAGCGTGGTCGGGGCCGTCATGGTCGGCCTGGCGATTTCTAGCGCGGGTGCCGCGTTCGGGTACCTTCTAGGCCCCGCGACACATCGGCTTGCTGCGACGGGAGTGATCGCGGTCGCGGCGATCGCCCTCGGCCTTCGTGAGGTGGGCAGGCTTTCATTTGCCCTTCCGCAACGGCGCAGCCAGGTCAACAGCGATGCGCTCGACCATCCTGGCGTGTCCCGGCGCATGTTCGCATTCGGCCTCTGGCTGGGCGCAGCCTTTCTCACCTACAGTCCGTATGGCGGGCTATACCTCCTCGGTATCGCGACATTCATGGTCGCCAGCGTCCCGCTGGGAACCGCACTATTCGGCATGTATGGACTTGCCCGCGCGCTCACGGTGATCGTGGCGGGATCAATACCGGCAACCTGGTCTGCCGCGGCCCACTTCGGTGACCGGATCGCCGCAGCAGACGGAGGTGCGCGGGCGCTGACCGCCCTGTCGATCGCGGGTGCTGGACTAGGTGCCGTGGTCGCTTATCTCCGATGAACGAACTCGACCTGCTCGCTGCTGCGGTACGCGCCTCTGTCGCCCTGTGGCTGTTGGGTGCAGCTGTCGCGAAACTCCGGAACCAGGACCGCACGGTCGACGCATTCGGCTCGTACGGTCTCATCCCCCGGGGGCTCGCAGAGCTGGCTGGCTGGCTCGTTTTGATCGCCGAGCTGACGCTCGGCCTTTCGATGCTCGCAGCACTCGCAACGCCCGCGCCCGAATTCGGCACCGCGGCCCTCTTCTGTTGGTTCGGGTTCATTCAAGCCTGGGATCTTGCCCACGGGAGGTCGCACGATTGCGGCTGCGGCGCCATCGGAGGCGGCAGGATCTCATGGCGGAGGACCGCTGTAACGCTGAGTGCGTCTGGACTGATCGCCGCGACCGCAATGAGCTCGACCCAATCGACCACCACGGTCGCCGCGGCGGCGTTGCTGGGAACATCGATCCTCTTGGTGGCTCAAGGCCGGAGTCTCGTCTCGCTCGGCGGCCCTCACCCGATCGACTCTGGCGGGGGCGCTTGATGCCAGATCTCCTCGCCGCCTCGGTCATCGCCGTATGGATCATCGTGTTGATCGAGGGCGTCTTCCTGCTTGGCACGCTGCGATACCTCGGACGTATCTCGGCGCGTCTGGGTCCCGAGGTGCCGCTCTTCCAAGGGACGACTGTCGTCGAACGCTTACCCGTCAGCGCGCTGTCTCCCACCGCTGCGCAATATCGACTCCTGCTATTCGTGGCTCCCGGGTGTGGCGTATGCGAGCCGGTACTCTCGGGGTTGAAGGGAAGGCTGCGATCCGACATCGCGACCACGATCATTGCCCGCGCTTCGGAAACAGAGGCGCACGCCTACGTCGGGCGATTTGGGCTCGCGCGCTCAGAGCTCTTGGCTGACCCTCAAGGTGAGTACGCGACTTCAGCCGGCGTGCATGAGACCCCAGTTGCCGTCGTCACAAGCCGCGACGGCAGAAGGATCGCCTCGGCCATCGTGAATTCCAGCAGCCAGGTGGAGACCCTTGTCGATGCCTACACTGCAGTCCCGGCCTAATCCGCCTGACGTCGTCGAGGCGGCGACTCGCCGCGTCGCAGGCGTCCTGCACTCACGCTTCGGTCGTCGGTCGTTTCTTGCCCTGGTGGGACGTCTCGGCCTGTCCCTCGCCGGATTCTCTCTACTCGAGGCCGTTGAGCTTGCGGCGCCGTCAGTCACGGCGCTTGCGAGCCACTGTGCTGGCGGATACCACGCCGGCCCACCCTGCACGCACCAGACATCCTGTTCCGCAAACGGCCTGGCAGCGGGTCAGTACTGGCTCTCGTGCTGTAGCGGCGGCACCGGCGGCCCGTGCGGGGATTGCTTCTCCGGCTGGAAGTACACCAAGTTTCAGGATTGCTGTGCCAGCGGCGCGTGCGGCGGCAAGACGTCCGGTGTGTACTGCCCTTCCGGGACCTGCTTCTCCTGCAAGATCCAGAGTTGCACGTCGACGACGTGTCACGGCCCAACATGCCTCGCCCCGGCAGCGTGAGCGTTGAGGATGACTCGTCTCGTAGTTCTCCAATCCGACGGGCTTTGGGTTCTCGGCTCCGGTCGGGTGCGACGGATTGCCGATGGCTTTGCCGTCGCGTTCCGCATTGACCGACGCCATCAATGGTGCGCGGTCGTGCGACGGATGGACGGTCTCGACGAGTTGTCCGTGGTGGAACTCGAGGGGGACGCCGAGGAGCTGTTGGCGTCGGAGACTCTCCAGTTCGGCAGGCCGACTTTCGGTCCCGATAGCCGAATCACCGTCGCAGCGAATGACTCGATAGGCAACGGACAGGTTCTTTCATTCGGCCCCCGCCACATTCGGCAGCTCGAGATCGTTGTTGGCGAACCGTGCTCCTACGCCGAGCCGGACTGGAGCGCGGATGGGCGCTGGCTGGCAGTCGAGGGCCAACCAACGCAGCGCCTCCGAGGGATGACGGTTTTCCTGCGTCACGAGTCCTGGGCATCCGCACGCGTGGTCGCACCGCAGGAGGAGCCCGAGCCAAAGGCCGCCTGCCCGCGCTTCGCTCCAAGCCGGCCCACCCTCGCTTACGCGAGGACGGACTCAGGCGTGACGGAGTCATCAATCCACCTGCTCGACGCCCCCTCGGGCACGACGGCGGCTGTTGCGGCTACCGGCCTGGATGACCCGAGGTGGTCCCACGACGGCGTGGCCATCCTCGCGGCGAGCCACAGCTCGGTCTGCGCAAGCGGCCTTGTGGTAATCGATCCTTCCTCCCTGCGAAGTCGGCCGATCTGGAGCGAGTCCTCAATGCGAGCCAGCCCGTGCGGGATGAACGAACGTGATGCCTTTGCGATCGTGAGGCGATGTGGTTCCTCGGAGGAGCAACCCACGGCGCCCGGAGAGCTCTGGCAGTTCTCGACGACTGGTGGCGCGGCAGCGCGGCTTGCTGAGGGCGCATACCTCGCAGAAGTGCTGGACTGACGGGGCTTTCGCACCAACTTGAATCGTTTTGCTTGCACGGAGGCATCTAATTGGTGTGACTAGGCTTGTAGCCGACGGATCCATCGGCATCGTTCGATCGGCCATGGCCGGCGACCGCGCTGCGTTCGAGGCCCTGGTGCACAGCTACGGCAAGGACGTGCTCCGAGTCTGCTTCAGCGTTCTCGGGGACCTTGACGCCGCCAAGGACGCCGCGCAGACGACCTGGATTCAGGCCTGGAGGCGCCTCCCGAAACTGCAGGACGACACTAGGTTCAGGTCGTGGTTGTTAGCCGTCGCGGCGAACGAGGCGCGGCAGTCGGCGCGCAGCAGTGCGCGCCGGTCAGTCCGGGAGTCGCGCATCCAGGCGGACCACTACCAATCGGACGAAGTCACGTCGATCGATGCCGTCCGACTGGAGACTTCGCTGGCCAGGATGAGGGTCGGCGACCGTGAGCTACTGGCTCTGAGGTATGTGGCGGGACTGACATCCCCCGAGATTGCCGCGTTGCGAGGAATCTCGGCGGCCGGTGTGCGCGGTCGGCTCTCCCGGATCGTCGCACAGCTACGAAAGGACCTCGTGGATGGATGACGAGCGGTTTGAGGCAGACCTGCAGGCAGCCCTCCGACATCGCGCGATTGCAGCGGACTCACTGATGGACGCGGACGCTATCCTTGACGCGGTCGAGAAGTCGAGACACCGGCGAATGCGGCCTATGCTTGGCCTTCTTGCGATCCCCCTTCTGCTAGGCGCCATTGTCGGCGTTTCCGCGCTCGCAAACTGGGCCCACACGGTGCCCGCCCTAAGCGTCTCGGGCGGCGCTCTGGCGGCGCAGTCGTGCGGATCGGGTGCTTGGCCGAGCACGCCAGTCAACTGTTCGGCTGCGGAGGCCGCAGTCAGTTGGGGTAGTGCCTCCATCGAGCGGACCCGAGTGTGGCTAACGAGCCTCTCGGCTGTGAAGGCGGCGTTCAACCCGCCTCAACAGGTCAATGAACCACCGCCATCGACGGCCGTTTGGGTGTTCGTGTACGACGGGAGGTGGACCTGCTGCATTGTGGGGCAGCCCGATGGGACCGTGTCCGGCCCCAGCGATCATAGTCGCTGGCTATATGTAGTCGACGCCGTGGAACAGGGTTACGGGTTCATCAACATCGTCGATTGGAGCGGACGTCCGGTGCCGGATCAAATGCCGCCGCCATGATGTCAACGGCCCCGCCGAACCTTGTAAGTCATCTGATGTGGATTTCTTGAACGGGACCCCGCGCAGAACGTCCACGACAAATGACTTACAAGCGCCGAACGTCGTGAGCAGATAGTCGGAAGCGTCGAATGGGCCGGGCGTGAGATGGTGTGAGCCCGACGACGCATTTGGCCTTGCGAGCTTGATGACCTTCACGCTGAGGTCGTTATGGGTGGTGTTGACGAGCTGCGCACCTCCCCGTCCCGCCTGTTGAGCGTGACGCACGCGTGGGCGCGCTGCCGCGGGCGACCCACGTGAGCGACGAGTGAGCAGGCGACCCATTTGGGCACGACTATCCGAGGCGTGGGACCGGCAGGTTCAAATCCTCTTGCCCCGACCAGATCTACCACCCGGTCCATGGGCCCAGCCCCGCCGGCTCGGTGGAGATCCTCCTCGCCGCCGTTGTCCTGTTCGTGGCGTCCGCGCCGACCGACCTCGTCGTGGAGGGCCACGATTACGCGACGAGCGTCAAGCTCGACCTCGGCAATCACAAGACCGCCTGGTTTCTGCTCCACAAGTTCCGCCGGGCGATGGTCAACGCCAGCCGGACCAAGATCGGCGGCCTCGTCGAGATGGACGGCTCCTACGTCGGCGGCTACCAGCCGGGCCTCAAGGGCGGGCGGCAGCACAAGGGACGCAAGGCGGCGGTCATCATCGCCGCCGTCGAGGTGCGGACGCGGACCTGGAAGGACAGGGACGGCGTGGAGCGCACCCGCGAGTATGCCGGGCGCTGCCGTGTCGAGGTCGTGCGCATGGAGACCGCCGCCCACATCGCCGAGTTCCTCGAGTGCAACGTCGAGCCGGGGTCGGTCATCCGGTCCGACGGCCTCCGGGGCTACGGCGCGGCGGCTCGCGAGTTGGGCTACACGGCCATCCCGCGCCCGCAGGGCAAGCCGACGCGGGAGCGGCAGGTGGTCCCGCTCGCGCACCGCGTCATCTCGAACCTGAAGGTCTGGATCAACGGCACACACCACGGCGTCGGGCGGCACCACCTCCAGGCCTACCTCGACGAGTTCGTGTTCCGCTTCAACCGCCGCCAGAACTCCGAGGCCGCGTTCCAGTCGCTCGTCGGCCTCGGCACGCAGCACCCGCCCGTCCGCCGGCGCACGATCGTCGGCGCGTCGGATCTGCCCTACTACTACGAGGGGGACGAGATTGAGGGCGACGAGGCGGAGGACGCGGAAGACGCGGAAGACGCCACGGCTTGACGGGCCACGTGGGCGCTGCGGAGGACACCGGGCAGGAGGCGGACCGCGTGGTCAGCCAACCCGCTGATTGACGCTCGCGCGATGTGGAAATAGTATCTTTGCGTCGGACCGACGTAATGATGTTATTCGAGGCACTCGATGGTTACTTCTGCGATGCGGCGGCAGGCGGCTCTCGATGCCATCGCCGCGGTGCTGGTCGGGGCGGTCGCCGGTGACGCCGAGACCGAACTCGTCGACTTCAAGCTCGAGGACAGCCGCTGGGACCACCGGGCCGCCGCTCCCCGCGAGATCGGTCCACAGAGCGACGCCGCCGCGATCGCGCTGGCTCGCGAAGCCGCGTGCTTGGCGAACAACCCAACCAAGGGCGGCGTGCTCGTCGTCGGGATCCACGACAAGATGGCCGGTCCTGGTGCCCTGATCGGCGCCTGTTCTGACGCCACCTGGCTCCGTCGCCGCATCTTCGCGCTAACCCAGCCGAGCCTGAACGCCGACGTCGAGGAAATCTACGAGGGCGGAGTGCGCCTTCTCCTCGTCAACGTCCCTGACGCCCTTGGCGAGATCTACGCCGACGGCAAACTGAGAACCCGCGTCGGCACCGACTGCGTGGAGCTGACGGGGGACGCTGCCAGGCACTTCCTCGAGGAGCGGCGAGGCTTCGACTGGAGCGCCCAGCCATCCGGCCTCCGGCTCTCCAGTGCGACGCCGGACGCCATCGAATCCGCTGTCGCCCACTACCAGCGCAAGAACGGCACGACGCTCGGGGCGCGCGAGCTCGCGCTGCGCCTCAAGGTCCTGCTCGATCAGGCCGACCCCGACCCCGAGCTGACCAACGCAGGGGCGCTGCTCCTCTGCGAGTTCGAGCCCGGCCGGGATCAGATCGACCTTCTGGTGACCGTGGCCGAAGGGGCGGCGTCGTCGCGACGCATCAACGGCCCCGCACCGGTGATGCCGCTGTACGACCGGGTCATGCTTGCGCTGCTGGACGACATCTTCCCGGGCCGGAATGAGATCGTGGGGGGGCGAGAACCAGGTCGTGCGCTCGCTCCCGGAGCTGGCCCTTCGCGAAGCGCTGGTCAACGCCATCATGCACCGCGACTACAGGCTGGACAGGGCGACGATCATCGCCCTCGCCGCCGGCGACCCGACGGACGTCTACAAGGTGCGCTCCCCGGGCGGCTTCCCGCCGGGGGTGTCGGCCAACCGGCTGCTTGCGACGCAGTCGGAGGCGCGCAATCCTGGCCTCGCCGAGGCGATGCGAGTCCTCGGGCTGGCCGACCGCGAAGGCGTCGGCATCGACAGCATGTACCGAGTGATGCTTCGCGACGGACATCCCGAGCCTGAGATCGTCGAGGATGGCGGAGAGGTCGTCGTGCGACTGCCGGCGGGCTCGCCGGACCTGCGCCTTCGCGAGTACTTCGATCGGGTGTCGAAGCGGCGCAGGTCGCTCGCCGAGGATGTTCGGGCGTCCATCGGCATCGAGATCCTGTGCAGGCAGCCCGTCGTCCGACCGGAGGGCCTTGCCGTCGCCTCGCAGGCAACCCCGGCCGATGCGGCACGGACGCTCGCCAACCTGGAGCAGGCCGGGGCTGTCGAGCGCCTGCTCAACGGAAGCCTCTCGTACCGTCTCACGAAGGAGGCGCGCGGAGCCCTCGGCCACCGCCTGAAGTATCGGCGTCGCACGGCCCTCGATGAGCGGATGGACCAAGTCGATGCGCTGCTCGACGTCCTCACGGAGGTGGGCCGGGCCGACCTCATCGGCCGTCTGGGACTCAACGAGGTTCAGGCGAGCCGTGTGCTCGGTGCGATGGTGGCGGCGGAGCGGATCGAAGGCACCACCCCCATCCGGCGCGGCCCTGGGATGCGCTACCGACGTCGCCGCTAAGCGCCACTACATCTTGCGCTGACCTGTGTTATCGGCCCAAGCGTCAGGCCTCAAGCTGAGGCAGGAGCGGCTCTGGGTATACGGGACCGGTGGCACGAAGGACTGTGGAGCGCAGGAACCGGGGCGTGCGTAGCAGACTTCTGTCAATCCTTTGTGGCGGACTCTGTGGAGTTGTGGTGCGACAGGGAACTTGCGTAGAGTGTGGTTCTGAACCATCGCCGCCAGGCTTCAACCGTTCGGAGTGTTGAGGTTGTCGTGCTCGCGGCGAAGTCTTGGGAGGCAGTTCCCGGACCGCCCGGACCACACCATTACGCAAGTGCCCTGCCGCACCGGGTGGAGTTGGAGTCCGCCACAAAGGATTGATAGAAGTAGCCTACGGACCCACTGTGGACAGTAGGAACCCCCACCTGGACGCGCTCAAAGTGGTGCTTTCGCGTTGACTCCCCAGGCTACTTTATCAAGGCAATCCAATGCAAGTACGGGGAGACGGCCGACAAGGAGCGCTTGCGTCGAGACATTCTTCGTGGCATTCGCTGACACTTGCGGCCCGACCAACACGA
>Ga0066793_10001729_pt1 | contig 10118 bp, 7 predicted proteins | sample PersoiDNA2013189_FD_83876 | JGI IMG/M metagenome (GOLD analysis project Ga0066793, IMG submission 83876) | Permafrost soil microbial communities from the Arctic, to analyse light accelerated degradation of dissolved organic matter (DOM) -... | ecosystem: Environmental > Terrestrial > Soil >...
CCGTCGGAGACGAGGTCGAGCATCGCCACTCGCTCTGCGACCCGTGCCGGATGGTTGAACGGCGGTGGCGTCTGGATGATGCCGTGCCCGAGCCGCAGGTTGCGGGTGCGCTGCGAGACCGCAGCCAGGAACACTTCCGGTGCGCTCGAGTGGGAGTACTCCTCGAGGAAATGGTGCTCGACCTCCCAGACGTACTCGATCCCCAACGAGTCGGCGAGCTCGCACTGCTCGAGCGCGTTCTGGAGCAGCTGGAATTCTGAGTCGTCGGTCCAAGGGCGCGGGAGCTGATGCTCGTAGAACAGTCCGAACCGCACCGGGCCAGGATAGTGCCACCCGTTCTCGACCGGCCCACCTCGATCAACGCGTCGCGTGTCGCGGTCGCGGCGCGGCGCCGATGGCTCGGGACGGGGAGGTAATCGGCGGAAGCCCACTAGAGTTGCGGCCAACGCGCAGTGTGGTCGGCCCGGTCGGCGCGCGCGTCCCCCATCATGCAGATCTCGGTGTCGGCCCGTATCAACTCGCCCCGTTTCGTTCATGGTCTCAGCGTGCAACGGATCGATGACGACCGGATGCCGCTCGTCGATCGGGCGCGCCAAACCGCGCGACGCGCGGTCCGGCACGCCCGGTGAGCGGGTCGCGGCGCCGGCCGCCGCGGGTCGACACCTCGGTGCCGGCCGTCGTCTTGAAGATGGTCCTCGACAACTACGCCCACGGCCGGCTCGGCGTGATCCGAAGCTTGGGTCGGCTGGGGGTGCCGGTCTACTCGCTGCAAGAGAGCCGGCGGACGCCGGCCGCGTTGTCGCGTCACAGCCGCGAGGACCTGGCGTGGGCCATCACGAACCTCCGTCCCCCGGAGCGCTTCCTGAGCTGCTCGAGCTGGGGGCCCGGATCGGTGACCGGCCGGTCCTGTTCGCCACCGACGACGTCGCCGGGCTGTTCGTGGCTCGCCACGCCGACGCGCTGCGGGCCGTGTTTCGGTTCCCCGACCAGCCGGAGGGCCTCGCCGAACGGCTCTCCGACAAGTTCGAGCTCCATCGTCTCTGCGAGGAGCATGGGATCCCGACCCCGAGGGTCCTGGTCCCGCGGGGGCGCGACGACGTCGCTCGCTGCGTCGCCGATCTCGGGCTCCCGGTGATCATCAAGAGCAGGGATCCGGTCCTCATGCGCGAGCGCCCGGAGGCGGCGAGCGTCGCCAGGGCCGAGGATCTCGCCGACGTCCTCGACATCTATGACCGCACCGAGGACCCCGACCAGCCCAACCTGATGCTCCAGGAGTACATCCCGGGAACGACTGACCACAACTGGATGTTCAATGGCTACTTCGACGCCCAGTCCGAGTGTCGGGCGGCGTTCACCGGCCAGAAGGTCCGCCAGTTCCCCCGGGGAACCGGGGCGACGACACTGGGCGTCACCCGCGAGAACGGCGTCGTCACCGAGATGACGAAGACGCTGATGACGAGCCTCGGCTATCGCGGTCTGGTCGACATGAACTACCGGTTCGACGAGCGCGACGGCCAGTACAAGCTGCTCGACGTGAACGCCCGGCTGGGCTCGACCTTTCGTCTCTTCGTGGACGAAGGCGGCTTGGACATCGTCCGAGTGGCGTACCTGGATCTGACCGATCAGCCGATCCCGGACTCGGCGATGTGCACCGATCGGCGATGGTTGGTCGAGCCCTTCGATGTCTGGGCGTATCGCGACTATCACCGCCGTGAGGGCCTGCGGTTCTCCCGATGGATGCGGTCGGTGGTGCGAGTCGACGAGCGAGCCTGGTTCGCCTGGGATGACCCGCTGCCCTTTCTGGCGATGGCCGCGCTCTTCGCCACCCAACCGGCTTACCAGCGGGCCGTGGCGAGCAAGCGGGCCGGGCCGTTGGTTCGACGCGCCGTCCGGCGCATCTGGGCGCGCCCGTCGACGACGAAACGGGCCGACCGGGCGGAATAGCTCCCGGTCGTCGGGTCGGGTTCAGGCGGTCCGGAACGCGGGGAGCGGAGCCGCGGGGACGCGAGCGCGGGTGTCGACGTCGGCCAGCTGCTCGACGGTCATGACGGCCCGAAGTGAGGTGATCGCCACCGCGAGCTGATCGAGGGTCGGGGGCCGAGTCGTCAGGCGCTGCAAGGTCAGCCCCGGGCGCATGAGGACCCGGACCCAGCGTCGATCCATGCGGGGCGCCGCGGCACGGATCAGCTCGTAGGCGAGCCCGGCGACGACGGGAATCAGGAGGACCCGTGACGCGATGAGCCACGGCAGAGCCGGGCGGCCCACGAAGGCGTAGACGAAGATCGTCACGACCATGACCGTGAGCAAGAAGTTCGTCCCACATCGGACGTGTTCGGTCGTGTAGCGCTGCGCCGATTCGGGGGTGAGCTCGTCACTGTTCTCGTAGGCGGCGATCGCCTTGTGCTCGGCGCCGTGGTACTGAAAGACGCGTTTGATGTCGGGCAAGAACCCGATGAGGGTGAGGTACCCGAGGAAGACGGCGAGGCGGATGCCTCCCTCGGCGAGGTGGTAGGTGAGCCCTCCCACGCCGAGTGTGTCGGCGACACCCTGGTTGATGAGGGTGGGCAGGACGATGAACACCGCGGTGAAGAACACCAGCGCGACCGCGATCGTCCATCCCATCGCCCGCTGCGAGATGCGCTCCTCCTCGGGGAGCTGACGCTCCGCGGACCACGACAGGGCCCGGAACCCCAGGACCAGGGATTCGGCGAGCGACACGACGCCTCGCACGACGGGGATCTTGGACCACGGCTCGGCCCATCTCGGCGCGTCGTGCACCGCGAGCTCGATGTCGCCGTCCGGGGTACGGACGGCGACGGCCCAGCTGTGCTCGCCGCGCATCATCACGCCCTCCATGACGGCTTGGCCGCCCATGTATCGGGGCGCGGGCATCAGCGCTAGGACTTCTTGGCTTTGGCGGCTCGGCGCTGGAAGCGCTCGACGCGCCCGCCGGTGTCCACGAGCTTCTGCTTGCCGGTATAGAAGGGATGGCAGTCGGAGCACAGCTCGACGCGCAGCGACGGCACCGTCGAGCGGGTCGTGAACTCGTTGCCACACGAGCAGTGAACGGTGCAGGTGACGTACTCGGGGTGGATGTCGGTCTTCATGGTCCTACCAATCTACCGTCACCCAACCGGTGGTCGGTCCGCTCGGGCGGCGGTTCGTGATCGAGTGACGGCGGCTCACCCAGCGATGGTGGGAGCCTTGGCGATCTCGGCGAGGAACTCGTCGTTGCTCTTGGTCGTACGGAGCTTGTCGAGGAGTAGCTCGAGGCCTTTGCCGCCGGAGCTGTCACCGTCGAGGGCGTTGAGGACCCGTCGGAGCTTCCACACCTGGTTGAGCTGGTTGCGTTCGAAGAGCAGCTCCTCGTGGCGGGTGCTCGACGACTCGACGTCGATGGCGGGGTAGATCCGCCGCTCAGCCAGGCGCCGGTCGAGGCGGAGCTCCATGTTCCCGGTGCCTTTGAACTCCTCGAAGATCACTTCGTCCATGCGGCTGCCGGTCTCGATGAGCGCGGTGGCCATGATGGTCAGCGACCCGCCCTCCTCGATGTTGCGGGCGGCTCCGAAGAACTTCTTGGGGGGGTACAGCGCGGTGGAGTCGACGCCGCCCGACAGGACCCTTCCCGACGCCGGCGCCGCCAGGTTGTAGGCCCGGGCGAGTCGGGTGATTCCGTCGAGGACGACCACCACATCGGTGCCGAGCTCAACCAGGCGCTTGGCTCGTTCGATCGCCAGGTCGGCGACGATGGTGTGCTCCTCGGCGGGCCGGTCAAAGGTGCTGGAGACGACATCGCCCCGCGTCACGTGGCGGCGCATGTCCGTCACTTCCTCGGGACGTTCGTCGACGAGGAGCACGATCAGGTGCACCTCGGGGTTGTTGCGCTCGATGGAGTACACGAGCTGCTTGAGGATGGTGGTCTTGCCGGCCTTCGGCGGCGAGACGATCAGTCCCCGCTGCCCTTTGCCGATCGGCGAGATGAGATCGACGATCCGGCCGGTGGTCTCCAACGGGTTGTCGGGCAGCTCGAGGCGGAGCCGCTCGTCGGGGAAGAGCGGGGTGAGGTCCTCGAACCGGGGTCGCTCACGGGCGTCGTCGGGCGTCATGTTGTTGATGTGGTCGACGCGCAGCAGGGCCGGGTACTTCTCGTTGGATGCCTGCGGGCGGGAGAAGCCGTGGAGGAGATCGCCTTTGCGCAACGCGAATCGCCGCACCTGGGACGCTGAGACGTACACGTCGCGCGCGCCCGCGAGGTAGCCGGTGGTGCGCAGGAACCCGTAACCCTCGTCGCGGAGCTCGAGCAGCCCGTTGACCTCGACGGGTTCGCCAGCCGGCTCCGGGGATCGGGGTTCACCTTCGGGACCGCCTCGACCCCGGCGGCGACGGCGGCGGCGCGAGTTGCCCTCACCGTACGAGGCGCGATCATCGTCGAACTCGCCTGGCAGCTCCGAGTCGGTGCCGGTCGACTCGGTGTCGGTCGCGTCGCGATCGTCGGGTCCCGTCGTCGGCGTGGTGCCGCTGGGGTCGCTGTCGGGGGCGCTGCGGGCCGGCCGGGGGACGACCACGGGCTCCTCGGCGGTGTCGCCGCCGCGGGGGGGGGCTTCCTCTTCGGCGACGAGCGCGGCGACCGCGTCCCGTTCGAGCTCGGAGGCTCGCGCCGAACGGATGGTGCGGGGTCGGCTCTCGGCCTCGTCGGCGGTGCTCGATGGGGTAGCCGAGGATGACGGGTCGACCGGCTGATCACCGTTGCCGGTGGTATCGCCGCCGCTCTCGGCGGCGTCGAGGATGGCGTCGATCAGCTCGGACTTGCGCATCCGGGTGGGTGCCTTCACGCCCATCGCACCCGCGATCGCGTGCAGCTCCTCGCGATCCTTGCCGTCGAGCATCGAGCGGTCGAGCTCCTGGGTGCTCATGTCGCCGTCGTCTCCTTGTGCGGTCAGTTGGGGACGGTCCCGGTGGACCAGATGAGAGAAAACGCCGGGCGGCCGAAACCGCCGGGGAGATGACAATGGGCCGCCGGTTTCATCGCCGGTGAGGCCAGAACCAAAAAACGGGGACCGCGGCGCAGGTCGGGGGGCGCACGCCGGCCAAGCTCAATCGCGCGGGGTTCCGGGCGAGTGCCGGGGTGCTGCCGCACCGAACGGAGCGGCGGAGCAGCGCCAATATACCGGCCCGTTGACGGCGCAGCAACCAACCGCGGCCCCGGACCTAACCGGTGAGGCGACGCATCAAGGTGTGCGCAGGAACCGGATCCCGGTCGGCGACCGCCGCCTCGGTGTAGACGCCGCCCGCGGCAGGCACGGCATCGTCGAAGAGGAGGAACGGAACAGGATCCGAGACATGGGTGCGAAGGGCGCACGGCGTGGCATGGTCGGGCAGGAGCAGGATCCGGTGCCGTTCGCCGTGAAGCGCCTCGACGAGCGGTCCGATGATCTCGGCGTCCCAACGTTCGAGTTCGGCGACCTTCTGGGTGATGTCACCCTGATGCCCGGCTTCGTCGGTCGCCTCGACATGCAACAAGAAGAAGGGACGGTCGGTGAGCGAGGCGAGACACGCCTCGACCTGCGCGTGGTAGTCGTTGTCGAAGCCAGCGGTCGCGCCCGGGACGTCGAGGACCTCGAGGCCGGTGAGCACACCCAGGCCGCGCACCAGGTCCACTGCCGAGCTGAGCCGGCCGTTGACACCGAAGCGCTCGGCGAAGCCCGGCAGGACCGGCACCACGCCCTGACCCCATAGCCAGATCTGGGTCGCCGGGCAGCCGAGGGCGGCGGCTGCGTCACGTACCACCGGATGGGAGGCATCCATGAGCGCCCGGAGCTTCCCGGCCGCGGGACCGGTCGGTGGGATCGTGGCCTTGCCGGTGAGGTCGTGGGGAGGGACACAGACCGCGTCGCCCCAATCGCGTGGCGTGACGCACAGGTGGCGGTACTCGACACCCGGGTAGAAGCGGATGCCGTCGCGGCCCCCGCCGAGCGCGGCATCGAGGGCGGCCACGATGGGGTGACTCTGCTCGTCGGTCGGATGGCCCCCGGCGAAGTCGACCATCGTGTCGTCCTCGACGGTGACGAGGTTGCATCGAAACGCGACCTCGTCGGGGCCGAGTGGCACGCCCATCGCCGCGGCCTCGATCGGCGCCCGCCCGGTGTGGAACTGGACGGGGTCGTACCCGAGGATGGCCATGTTCCCGACATCGCTGCCGGGTGGCAGCCCGTCCGGGATCACGGTCGCCCGTCCGACCTCGCTGCGCTGGGCGAGACGGGCCAGGTTCGGCATCGCCGCGGCCTCAAGGGGTGTGCGACCGCCGAGCTCGGGCAGCGGCTCGTCGGCACAGCCGTCGGGGACGAGCGCGATGCACTTCATGCGATCATCGTACGTGGGACGTCGCGGCGGTCCGTCGGGTGGACGCCCGGACGCGGGCGTCCACTCAGGGATGGTGGGAGCGGATCAGGCCGTCGGGATCGTCGACCATCTCGGACTGGCGGCTAAGCAGCATCGTGGCGCGGCGGGGAGGCTCGTACCGCGGCCAGGGTCCCAGCGTGTCGGTGCCCGGAGCACCGTGGCGGGCGAATCCGGCCCACGCGGCCCGCAGGTTGACGCCGAGACCCTCCGCGTCGCGGTCGTAGCCGATGGCGTCACCCCAGCCTTCACGGTCGAAGGTGCCGAACGTGAACGGGATGTCGACCGCGTGCGCCGCGCCGAGGCCGGGCGCGGTCCAGTCGAAGCGGTATACGAACGCTGGCACACCCGAGACGGCGCGCCCCTCGGCCACGCGCAGGTTCGGGATGCGCATCATCACGTCGGTGCGTACGGCGTCCCAGATCTCACCGCTCGTCACGTCGCCGGGGAGCGCAGCCCGGTAGGCGGCGATCGCCGCGGTCGGGTCGGCGTGGGGCATCACGCGCGAGACGCGGCGCCGCAGCCGGGCCTCGTCCATCGTGGCGACGGCCGGGTCGGGGAACAACCGGAGCTCGTGGCGGGTCGTTCCGAGTAGGAGGTCGATCGATGTGCCCCGACCTGCCTCGACCCCGGCCTTGACGTCGCAGTCGAGGAGCCCGCCATCGACGCTGGGCGCGAACGGCATCGCCCCGATCTTGGCAACGAGCTCGAGCGCGACCCGGTCTTGGGCGTCGAGGACCGCTTCGACGGGCACGTCTCGCAGGTGGGCGGTGTCGGCGCGATCGACGCCGACGACGGCGGCGAACGCGGCCGCGACCGCCTTCGCCTCATCGCGGGTCATGGTGCGGGGCTCGCCGCTCTGGGCGATGGCGCGGGTGAACGGCGGGTCCGAGCCCATCGCGGAAACCAGGTGCAGAATCGAGCCGGCGCCCGCCGATTCGCCGAACACGGTGATCGTCTCCGGGTTCCCACCGAGCGCCGCGGCATGGTCACGCACCCACCGGAGTGCGGCGAGTTGGTCGTGCAGCCCGGCGTTTGCGACGACATCACCGTCGGGGGTGGCATCGTCCAGGCACAGGAACCCGAGCGCTCCGAGCCGATAGTTGATCGTGACCACGACGACGTCCTGCTCCGCGGCCAGGCGTGCACCGTCGTACACCGGCTGGCTCGAGCCGCCGGTCGTGAAGGCGCCACCGTGGACCCACACCATCACCGGCCGGCTTCCGGTGAGGCCCGGGGTCCAGACGTTGAGCGTGAGGCAGTCCTCAGCGGTCGCGGTGGGGCGAAACGCGGGGAGTGCCGCGGGCAGCGACTCGCGCTGCGCCGCGGCGGGACCGAAGGTGTCGGCGACCCGAATGCCGGTCCACGGTGCCGGCGGGACCGGACGAGTCCAGCGGCGGTGTCCGACCGGCGGTGCCGCGTACGGAATGCCGAGGAACCGGTGCAGTGCCGCTCCGGTTGGAGCGTTGACGGTGGCTCCTTCGAGGACGCCGCCCGCCGTCTCGACTCGCGGTGCGCTCACGATGCGGTTCCGCCGGGACCGACCCGGTCTCGCACGTCATCGCGGAGCGCGCCCTTGGCGACCTTGCCACCCGAGGAGCGCGGCAGGGCGTCCAGCACCACGAGGTGCTCGGGCCAGAGCTCCTTGCCGACCCCCCGGGCTCCGAGGTGCCCGCGCAGGCCGTCGAGGTCGAGGGTCGATCCCGAGTGCAGCTCCACGTAGACGCAGACCCGCTCACCGAACACCGGATCTGGCATCGCGACGGCGGCGGCGAGCACGACCGTGGGGTGGGTGGTGACCTCGTCTTCGACTTGGGCGGCGCTGATGTTCTTCCCGCCTCGGATGATGAAGTCCGAGGCCCGCCCCCGGACCGTGAGATAGCCCTCGGAGTCCACGGTGCACCGGTCGCCGGTCAGCATCCAGCCGTCGGCCGTGTAGAGCCCAGCGTTGGCGTCGGGGTCGTGGTAGTAGCCGAGGCAGGTGAGGGCGCCTCGGCACGCGGCGATCCCGGGGCCGCCGGTGGCGGTGATGTCGGTTCCGTCGTCGGCGAACAGCCGGACCTGCATCTCGGGGATCACCCGCCCCGCGGTTTGGAGCCGTCGGGCCCTGGTGTCGGCCAGGGTGGTTCGGCTCAACGCTCCCGTCTCGTTCGAACCGTAGAACTGGAGCACCGTGCAGCCGGTGCGATCCTCGAACTCCGTGGCGCGCTGCTCGGGAACCATCTCGCCGCCAGTGAAGAGGACCCGCAGGCTCGACAAGTCGTGGCGACCGAGCTCGGGGGAGTTCAGCAGCATGATGAACTGCGTCGACACCGCGGCGAGGACCGTGACCCGTTCCCGCGCGATCAGCGCCAGGCACGCTTCGGCGTCGAAGCGTGACGACACGACGCACGGGACCCCCAGGAGGGTCGGCGTGACGTGGGCGGTCCAAACCCCGAACCCGAACGGGGCTGGGAGTGCGCTCATGAAGACATCGTCGGACGACAGGTCCGCCGCGGCGACCGCGAGCTCATGGAAGGCGAACCAGCGTCGCTGATCATGCATCACACACTTGGGCAGCCCCGTCGTCCCCGACGTCGAGTTCAAGAGCCACAGGTCGTCGGTGTCAATCGCGCGTCCCGCGACCAGCTCGGACGTATCCGCCGATGGAGTTGGTTCGGTCTCGGTGATGGGGAGTCGGGGCACGCCGACGGGCACGGCATCCGCCGCAAGGTCGGGTGAAGCGAGCACGACCGAGGCGTCGGTGACCGTAAGGAGATGGTCGATTTCGCGTCGGCCGGCTCGGGGTCCGATGCCGACGATGACCGCGCCGGCCCGTTCGACGCCGAGGTAGCAGGCATGCACCGCCGGACCGTCAGGCATGAGTACCGCGACCCGGTCCCCGCGCTGCGTGCCAGCCTCAATGAGTTGAGCAGCGATCTGGTCGGCGTGCTCGTGGTGATCACGCCACGTGACGCGCTGCTCGTCGCCGATGTACGCCAGGTCATCCGGTGTCTGCCCGGCACGCGCCGCAACGACGGCACTGAGAGTTGGCACGGCCGCGGACGGTAGCCGCTACTCGGCGCGCCATCCCGCGCGCACGGTCAGTGCGTGCGGCGGGTGACGACCCCGGCAACCCGGCGCGTGATCGCGGCGGGCAGCGTCGCGGAGAACGCGGCGGCCACGGTGTTCAGAGGTCCGGGCGTGCACACGACGCGGCCGCGCTCGTAGGCATGCAGCGCCGCCGCCACGACCGTCTCTGGGGACTGCCAGAGGAGCTCGGGAGACTGGTCGACCGGCATGGCCGCCTGCTCGTGGAACTCGGTGTGGGTATAGCCCGGGGCGAGGACCATCACCCGCACGCCCGTGCCACGGAGCTCCTCGTGTACGGCGTGGGTGAAGCTCGACACGAACGCCTTCGTCGCCCCGTAGGTGGCACCCCACGGGGTCGGCTGGTACCCCGCGACCGAAGACACGTTGATCACGCCGCCGCGCCCTCGTCCCACCATCGTCGCGAGCGCGGCGTGTGTCAGCCGGACGACGGCCACGACGTTGACGCGGATCTCTTGTTCCTCGCGTTCGGCGTCAAGCTCCCAGAGGGCTCCGGCGGTCCCGAACCCGGCGTTGTTGACGATCAGATCGATCGGACGCTCCGCGGCACCGAGTCGCGCCGCGACCTGCTCGACGCCGCCATCAGTGGCGAGGTCGGCGACGAGCACCTCCGCCGACCGGCCGTGCTTGCG
>Ga0066793_10001730_pt1 | contig 10115 bp, 8 predicted proteins | sample PersoiDNA2013189_FD_83876 | JGI IMG/M metagenome (GOLD analysis project Ga0066793, IMG submission 83876) | Permafrost soil microbial communities from the Arctic, to analyse light accelerated degradation of dissolved organic matter (DOM) -... | ecosystem: Environmental > Terrestrial > Soil >...
GACAGGTATAATAGTGCGTCGACGTCGCGCACGTCGGCGAGTTCGAAAACGCCTGCCCAGTTGGGATAGAGAAAGCCCTCGCGGGCAAACACTCTGTAATGGTCGCGGTTCTGCTTGCTAATGAAGTCGATGTAAGGCGCGCCCGTGTAAGGGCTGCGTTGTACAGAGGGCAGGGTGTTTGATCGATAAAAACTGGGAACGATATAGTTGAGACACAATTCCCCTGTGAGGATTGCGAAAAACCCCCAGGCTACCCAAGGCCGCCTCAGGGGCACGATCAACAAAATCACCGCCGCCAGCACGACCAGCATGCTTGTAAACACGGTCCAATAATAAATGAACGAAAACGCGAGGTCCTTGAGTTGCAGGACGCGGGGCAATGACCATCCTGCCAAGGCAAGAGTTACGCCCAACAGCGTAATGGCGGCCACTACGAAATAGGCGGTTCTCGTCCGCCCTTCGACGAACAGGGAAAATCCGATTCCAGCCAGCATGGCCACACAGAATGCCATGAGCGGTTCCTGGTATTTTGGGTAGATAATCAAATCCATCAGGGGAAGGTGCCCGATCCAGTTGATGATCGGATTACCGAACCGCTTAAGCATCATCAGCGTAAGCGAAACCGTGAAGAAGGCCGTCAGAAACCGCAGTGGGTTGGGATAAGACACGTTCTTTCGGACGAAGCCGCAGAGCACGGCAGCAATGACAAACAGGCACGGTATGATGCCCCAGTAAGCCCGCATTCCGGTCCATCCTGACAACTCCCCGAAGATAGAATTGAGAACCGGTCCGAAAGCTCGCGGAAGCAGGTACAGAATCGTGGTCCGCTGATCATCATCGACGAACAAGCCGGGTGTGAGTCCACCCATGTCGGCGGCCTGGTGGGTATCATGCGCAATGCTCATGAACTCCAGAAAAGGCAGCAAAAGGAAGGCTGAAAGCGCAATACCCGAGGTCACAGCGACGAGAAGCTTTGCCAGACGGGCGAGGGGTCGTTTGCGAAATTCTGGGGTGACGGCAAGGCGAAAAAGAAAATAGAGACATCCGAACGACACGGCGAGAAACAGGGACTCTGGCATGCCACCGGTGACACAAAGAAATATTATACCCGCCGTGCCAATCACGGCCCGCCAGGAATTCTGACGCAGGAGGAGCTCAAAGCCTAGAAAGATGCCAGGCAGCAACACTTCCACGCTCAGGTGCGGCATATTGAGGTACACGATGAAATATCCCGTCAGCATGAAGGTCACCGCTGCGAACAGCGACGGGATGAAACCCAAGAACAACCGAGCGAATAGAAACATTAGCAGTCCAGCTATGAACAGACGACCTACGATGAAGAAGTCGTAAGTCCCCGCTGTCGGATGCAAGGAGAGGAGAACAGTCAACGGATAAAAAGGCTGCGGCTGCATAGCCGCGGCCAGAGGCGTCCCGTACGCGCTGTAGGGGTTCCACAACGGAAGGTGATCCTCCTTCCAGTATTGGTCGGATATGATCTTGAACCATGGTTCTGTAGCCCAGGCGGGCGCGCCCGGATCGGGCGTGCGGCCGAATCGACTGGGCGATGGGTCCGTGTCGTAAGCGCCCGATGGCATGATGCTGGGTGCGTCCCAGCTGCTCATCAACAGCGTCTTGCCGCCCCATAATGTGGGAAAGAAGACGACATTGAGAACCAGTCCTAGGATAAGAGCCGCCTTCACCCGTTCCATTTTCATCGCCGTCTACGGTTTTTTCTATGAGATACTATTTTCTGAGATACTACCAGAGCAATCCACCTTTTTCTCAATTGTACTGGTTCAAATGCGACCGGTTATATCGGCTAAGCATTTCCAACCCAAGCCGACAGGTTGGTGGTCGCAGGCGAGCCTACTGGAAAAACTCGTGAAGATCGGGTGAGGGTCGTGCACCACGGCCGCTACGCCATCTTCATGGTGGCCGAGATCGCCAGCGCTGAAGGAATTTTAAGAGAAAATCGTGCGGGTGGTCGACAGACTGTGACCAAGACCGGCCCCGGCGGAAAAGGACGGTTAGAAATGGCATCACAATGGGAGCTTACGACTGAATGACACGGACAAATACCAAATTGGCAGATCAGGCGCCGTTTGGGACGTGACGACGAAAACGTTGAGAGCACCGCGAAGCGCTTCTCTCGTTTCTGGGAAATCCTGTCATATGCTATCGTCGACGCCGTTTCAGAACTCATTTGACGAATTCGTTAGAACGGACGCGATCATTTTGCCCCCAATCTAAAGCATAAATTATTAAAATAGCATGATATGCAAAGTGGACACAGAGGTATATAATTGTTTGTTGACCGCGGCTATCGGCACTACAGCGCTGGCGCTGGCGACGGCCATGAGCTGCTCGCCCCAGCTGGAGTATCGACTGGCATTGTCGGTGAAAAGCGCATCAGTCGGCGCGGCGAAATATGCGGTGCGTCCCGAATACCTAGCGTGAATGTCGAGCGGCATGGGCCAATCCCCGATGATGGCATTGCGTGACCGCAATGGTGCAGGAGAACGCAGAGGCAAACTCGAGCAACGAACGCCCTCAGCCAACCTTTAAATAATATCACCGCTTGCTGCGAGGCTCAAGGTATATGCGAAATCGATAATGGCTCTGTATGGAATTCCGTGCTCTTGACGATTAACCGCGGCCTCGATCCTTGCGATCGGCCGGCCAGAGATATCAGCTTGGGACAATCGTGTACGGCAGGTTGATGAAGACAGCTTGTCCGGAAGGCAAATAAATCGGTTTGGTCGCCTTGTCGGCGAAAAAATCATTGACCGCTTTTTGAACGCCGGGGCACGACAGAAAGCCGTAATCGTCGAAAATGATCAACCCATATGGCGACAGTCGCTGATAGAAATAGGCACAGCAGTCCCTAGCGGCCTCGTAGATATCCACATCGACATGGACAAGTGCGAACCGCAGACCCTCGGGCATAGCGTCGGCGGTTACCGGAAATATGCCGCGAACCAGATGCGCCTGCGGGCTAGCAATGAAAGCTCGCACATCCTCCATGCTAGTGTCGCCGAGATCATTCTCCGACCAGAACGGGTCAAGGGTAGCGTCGGTCGGCGGCAGACCCGAGAACGTATCAAATCCCCAAAGCGGCTTAGTCTCGCCGGTGGCGTGCAGGATTAGCTTGGCCGACGCGCCGCGATACATGCCAATCTCCGCGATGGCGCCTGGCACGCCGGCCGAAAGCTTAGCGAATTGATAGAGGACGAACGCTCGGCGCATATCCATCAATGAGCGTGATCTGCAAATCTCGTATAGGGCAACGAACTCTACGTCGGTTCGCCAAATCGGATCAATGCCTTCGAAGAATTGGAGCCCGAAATCCACTACGCCGGACAGGTAGCGCATGAGCCGCCACCGCAGATGCGCCGGGATTAACCCCCGGAGAAAGGATCGCATATTGTTGATCATATTTTGGGAGTCTCGCCGATTTGCCGGTTTTGCTTTGCCTGACCGTGAGCACATTGAGCTAGGGCTTCTGATGCAAATCCGTAGTTTTCAGGCGCGATGTAAACAATGTAATGATTGCGGCGAGGCCGTCTTTTAAATTTGTTTTCTTGCCTTCGGCACGCGTCCGCGGCGCGTAGCTGACTGGGACCTCTAGGATAAAATCGCGGCGCTGGCTTACCTTCGCGATGATCTCGCATTCCAAATTGACGCCGTCCGATCTCAAATCAAGATTATCAATTAGAATACGGTCGTATGCTTTGAGGCTTGAAAGTGGATCAGAGACATAGCGGTTGTATATCAACAGGCACAACGTACTGAGCAGAATACCGCCGTATTTGCTGACCATAAACAGCGGCCAATTCCGCCCATATATATATTGTAATGTCCCTTCCAAGTTGACGCATTTGATCGCGCGACTGCCGATCACCATATTAAACTGGTTACTGAGAATCGGTTGCACAACCTTGCGAATGTCGGCGATGCTGTATTCGTTGTCGGCCGGAAAAGTAACGATGACATTGCCGCGTGCCTTTGAGAATCCTAATCTGATGGCAGTGCCGCGGCCTGCGCCAGCCTTCGTTTGGAATACACGCACACTTTTGTGGCGCTTGGCAATCTCATAAGTGCGATCGGTAGATTTGCCATCAACAACGATTATTTCTTTCTCTACATCGAGATCCGAGGTGTCTAACTCGTCAAGCCCCTGTATCACGCGCTCGATAGTGCGCTCCTCATTTCGCGCAGGCACGACGATCGACAACATATGGCGGTAGGGATTTACATCATCGCGCAACCGCCCCAGGAGGACTACTAACTCGTCAACGATTAACCCACCGAGATGACGGCCGGATTGGGCCTCCCAGTTGCGCGCGAGTACGGCCGCACCACTAAGTTTGGGAGAGATAGGGTTGAAGGGGACATATTTGACTTCTTTTGCTGCTGCGACTGCTGCTTCATCGGTGCTTTGGATGAAAGCGCGGGTCATCAGCTTGGCCAGCGGGATATCGAGGGCGCCGTAGCGATTCATGCAAATGTGAAATTTTGTTACCAGGCTGTCGGCAGTTTCGCTCCCGATGTCATGGTCAAGTGTAATGTTGGCCACAAAGATTTTCTCGGCCTTGCTGTTGGCTGCGATAGCTTCGGCTATGCCGTTGGTTAGATAGCTTGGAAGCAGAGAGGAGTGCTGGGTGCCTGGCCCATAGATAATGATATCAGCATTACTCAAAGCGGCTATGACGCGGGGATTTGGTTCCGGGAAACGGGTCCGTTGACTAAGCAGGGCAATACGGCCCGCCTTGTCGAGCGTGTTGAGTTGGGCGAGTTGCCGCGGAGTCAGGTAGTTATCAAGTAGGAATATCCGCGCGATTGCAATGTCGTTTTGAGGTGATACGATTGAGCATTCGTCGGCAAGAAACTGACCATCATCTTTAATGGCGCTAAGAACATAATTACGACCGTTGCTTACATTCATTACGGTTGCAGCACATTCGGAAAGCCCGGCTATTTCTTCGATGGCGCGGTTAAAGTCTCGCTTGCAGCACAGATAACACCCAGCGAATAGGATGTTGCCGATGGCACAGCCGGCATAATCGAACTGGATCTGCTTGACGAAGTGTTCCGCTTCGTAGCGCAGGAATTCCCGGGCATAGTGCGCGAGGCGATGAACCTGCGCGATGGTGAGCTGATCGAAGGCCTGTGCGATATTCGCGTCAGGCGGCGTGCTGGTGTTGTCGATCAGTGGTTGCAAATTAGCGAGCGCGTCGGCACGCGTTATTCCCGCCGAAAACCGATATTCAATCAACCGACGGAGCGCGCGCTGGCTTCGCTCCTGATCATGCATGAGCGCGCTAATGTTTTTACGAATGTCAGAGGGCCCGAGCATTCCGGGCACGAAGGCGCGAATGCGGCCTGTTGACAAACCGTCATCGTACGCGTTGACAATATTGGTAAGAGCAACCTGTTCGTGATCGATGAGGGCTGATGCGATGGAACCTGCCCCCCGCCCGCCACTAAATAGGACAACGTTTACCTGCAATTCAGTACGTGCCTTTCTTAAAAAAGCCAGATAAATGGTCGTTTACGCTAAATTTTATGTCAAGAACGAAGAGAGAACTCAGCATCGAGGCAGTTGTCGCATCTATGCCATATAGCAGCCGGCCCGATTATGGAATAGCAATGGATACCGTGATCCAGCCGAATGAAATTATCGAGGCTGTTCGCTGCCCAAACTGCCGGAGCGTAGCTTATCATACGATAGTCCCGGCCTGCTATCCGTCGAACTTGTCGCGCTCGGAGTTGCTCAAAATCTATTCTGCGTCAAGCAATCACGTTCTCTTCGATGCAATGGTCTGCTGTGACGATTGTTCGTTAGTCTACTTGAATCCGCGCATTCGCGCGGATCTCATTATCAAAGGCTATAGCGATGCTGCCGATCCAACATTTATTTTTCAAAACAAAGAACGTATTGCCACTTTCAAAAAAAGTCTACGCCAACTTGAGCGCCGGCACGGAATTTCGCCCAAGACGGTAAAGCGTGTTCTCGATGTTGGTTGCGCTGGGGGCGCTTTTCCGAAGGCAGCGCACGACCTTGGGTTCGACGTGGTCGGAGTGGAACCCAGTCGGTGGCTTGTGGAGCATGGGCAAGCCGCTTACGGTTTAGATCTTCGCCCTGGGCTACTGTCCGATCAGCATTTTCCTGATGAGAGCTTCGATCTCATCTGCTTGTGGGATGTGATTGAACATTTACCGGATGCCGAAAAGGTCGTAAACGACATTCAGCGCCTGCTGAAGGTGGGCGGCTATTTCATCGTTAATTATCCCGACTATGGATCCCTTGCGCGCAAACTGCTTGGTCGAAAATGGCCGATGCTCTTGAGCGTGCACCTGATCTATTTCACTCGCGCGACCATTACTGAATTCTTGCGGCGGCGCAATTTCGAACTCGTGGAAATTCGACCATTCTGGCAAACGTTGAAATTTGGCTACGTGTTGCAGCGCGCCAGTTCTTATTTCAGATTTTTCCATCTACTGGCGTCGCTTGCCGACAAGATTGGACTAAGCAACCTCCCTATCACTTACAATATCGGTCAATCCTTCGTCCTGGCGCGAAAAACGTGATGTCTTTAATCACGGAATTTAAGGCAATTATTTTCGATCTTGACGGCGTGCTGTGGCGGTCAGGCGACATTCATGCGGCGGCCTATCGCAAGATTCTCACGCAGGTTGGTCTCAAAATGCCGGACTACGGGAGCATTGCCGGCCGCCGCACCGATGAGGTAATTCGCGAATTGCTGCTCGCCCAAAAGTCACAAATTGGAAACGACCCGAAGGTAATCACACAACTCACACAAGAAAAGCAAAGTTTGGCGCGAGAAATGTTGCGCTCGAATCCTCCGCTCGCGCCAGGTTGCCTAGACGTGATACGCGCACTCGCAGGCGTGAAGCAACTTGCGTTGGTGAGTTCAGCCAGCGCGAAAACGATCGAATTGTTCCTAAGCTGTAGCAGGACTGGCGATTATTTCGACGCCATTATTTATGGCGATCAAGTCCCTATCGCCAAGCCGCATCCGGCGATCTATCAATTGGCCTTGCAGAAAATTGGTCGGTCGGGTAGCGAAAGCGCGGTAGTTGAAGATGCTCCGTCTGGCGTGCGGGCCGCCCGCGATTCCGGCATTGCCAGCGTGATCGCGATCGAGGGGACGGTGCCCCGCGAGCGGCTGATCGAAGCTGGTGCCCATCGCGTGATAACAAATTTGCATGAATTAATTTAATAATGTAGATGGTACGGTCAATCTATAATCTTGAATCGCTCCCGCTTAGCCCGATTGATCGGAGCCAGTGGACCGCGATCATTCCAGCGGCGGGTCACGGCTCGCGGCTCGGTGCGCAGGTGCCGAAAATAATTTTTCCGATCGTTGGCCGGCCGATCCTAATGTGGCTGCTCGACGTTGTTGAAGGCGTCTGCAGCCGCGTTGTTCTGGTCGTGTCGCCAGCAGGACTACCCGAAATAGAGCCAATTGCACGCAAACGGCTGGGCGACCGGCTTGAGATAGTCGTACAGCAGCAAGCGACCGGGATGGCTGATGCTGTTAGCCTAGCGTCCGCCTCAATTCACACGCCGTTTTCACTTGTTGTCTGGGGGGATCAAGTGACGTTGCGCGGCGAAACGTTGCTTGCATGCGCGGCGTTGCATCAGAATCGTGCCAATGCAACCCTAACGATGCCGACTGTTCTTAGGGAAAATCCATATGTCGATCTTGAACGCGACGCGTCTGATCGTATTGTGCGGGTGCGGCAAGCCCGCGAAGGCGAAATAGAGCGCGCGGTCGGCGAAAACGATTGCGGAGCATTCTTGTTTTCGACTCGCGCTTTGCTCGCGGTCCTCGGTAATTCTAGCAAGAACGGGCTTGGTGCGCGTACCGGCGAAGCAAACCTAATTCAACTACTGCCCAGTTTCGAATCCGGGCCGGGATCGGTCGCCACGGTTCGAATAACTGATGTGAACGAAACCTTGGGGGTTAATACGCCGGAGGAAGCGGCCATGGCGACTAAGATTCTACTGGCGCGGCAAGCTAACGGCTTGAAGAACTCGGCAGCGCGGCGGCGCAAAGTATCTATCGTGGTGCCAGCATACAATGAGGAGGGCTTTATCGGCACGCTGCTTGAGAAATTGCTCAATGTTGAGACTGAACAGATTAATTTCGAGAAGGAAATCATTGTCGTAAACGACGGTTCAACCGATCGTACCGCCGAAATTGTTGCTCGGTTTCCGCTTGTCCGTCTGACCAACCAGACCAATCAGGGTAAGGGTGCGGCAGTACAGCGGGGCGTGCGGGAAGCAAGTGGGGATTACGTGCTCGTTCAAGACGCTGACCTGGAATACGAGCCGGGAGACATCCCACGGATACTCGCAGCGCTGGGGCCGTCTAGCGACTCGGTCGTGTATGGCAGCCGTTTTCTCGGAGCACTCAAGCTATATCCTAGACAGATTTTATTTCGCGGCCGTGCGCCGGGCCAACAGTTCGGCCCTTGGCTGATGAACCGAATCCTCACAGTTCTCACCTTTATTCTTTATGGCCGCTGGATTACTGACCTTCTCACCGGCTATAAAATCTATCCAGTTGCGTTCCTACGCTCAGTGAAGGTGAAGACAGCCGGTTTTGAAACCGATCATGAGCTTACCGCCAAGCTGATTCGGAACGGATACAAAATCCGCGAGGTGCCGGTCTCCTATACGCCGCGCTCGGTGGCGGAGGGGAAAAAAATCGGCCCTATTGATGCGCTATCGGCGATTTGGGCGCTTATCTATTTCCGTTTCGCCTCCTGATACACGGATGAACGCTAGCGCAACGGATTTGCGTTGCAGAGTAGGCTCGATCATCCCGGTAACGGCAAGCCAGAGCAGGATGGAACCGAAGATTCGACGAACCGTCGCTAGCGGTCGTTTTCCGAACTGTGCACCTATCATACGGTTTCCGAGCAAATGACTCGGGCATGGCGGATTCCCTTTTTGGGTCGAAGCGGTTAGCGTAGGCGGCCATGAATCGCGGAGGCGAGCCATGGCCCATGTCGAAAACCACCTGAGCATCGAAGATTTGGCGGCTCGTTATCGAGCCTGTGAGGACGCGTGCGCGGCGCGGCACTACCAGACGATCTGGCTTCTGGCGCAGGGCCATACGGTCCCTGCGGTGTCGGCGATGACGAGTTTTGTGCCGCGCTGGATCGAGGAACTGCTGGCGCGTTACAATGCGTTGGGCGAAACGGCGCTCGGCGATTTGCGGCGCCACAATGGGATGCGTCCTTCCGTTCTCAAGCGAGATCTACTGGAAAAGCTCAAGATCCGACTGCGGGAGCCGCCGCCGGATGGCGGGGTGTGGTCGAGCCGCAAGGTGGCGGACTTCATGGCGGCCGAGCTCGGGCTGGAGAAGCTCGCGCCGCAGCGCGGCTGGGAGGCGCTCAAGGCGATCGGCTGGTCGATCCAGTCGCCGCGGCCGAAGAACCCGAAAGCGGCCGGGCCGCAGGCGGAAGCGGCTTTTAAAAAAAGCTCGCCGACACGCTGGCCGAAGAAGAAGCGAAACATCTCGACAAGCCGGTCGAGGTCTGGGCGACGGACGAGCACCGTCTCGGGTTGAAGCCGATCCACCGTCGGGTCTGGGCGCCCATCGGCGAGCGGCCGATCGCGTTCGGCCATCATCGCTACGAATGGCTCTATGTCACCGCTTTCGTTGCCCCGGCCAGCGGCGAGACCGTCTGGTTCCTGTCGAACGGCATCGACAAACCCTTCTTCGCCAAGCTGCTCGACGCCTTCGCACGCGCCACCGGCGCCGGGCGTGACCGCATCATCGTGCTTCAACTCGACAACGCCGGTTGGCACGGCCCGGAAAACCTCGCCGTTCCCGACGGCATCAGGCTCGTCTACCAACCAGCCTACAGCCCGGAACTGCAACCAGCCGAGCACCTCTGGCCGCTCGTCGACGAAGCGCTCGCCAACAAACACTTCGACACAATCGACGATCTCGATGTCGTCGTCGGCACGCGATGCTGCCATCTCCATCAAGATCGCAGCATGATCGCCCAGCACACCAACTTCCATTGGTGGCCAAAATCCGCCGTCCCGAACTAATCACGCGGAAATCGTATGA
>Ga0066793_10001731_pt1 | contig 10115 bp, 9 predicted proteins | sample PersoiDNA2013189_FD_83876 | JGI IMG/M metagenome (GOLD analysis project Ga0066793, IMG submission 83876) | Permafrost soil microbial communities from the Arctic, to analyse light accelerated degradation of dissolved organic matter (DOM) -... | ecosystem: Environmental > Terrestrial > Soil >...
CGCGTCAGGTTCACGTCGCCGGAGCCGTCGAGGTTGGCTACGTGAAGGTCCGCCGATCCGCCGACTGAGGATGAGTAGGCGAAACGCTGCCCATCGGGCGACCAGGCGGGGCCGTACAGGCTATCGCCGGCAACAGGCAGCCGGGCCTTGCCTGAGCCGTCAGCGTTGATCACGTAAAACACGTTGGCCACTAACCCGTTGTCCGCGTCTGAGCTGAAGGCGATGCGCTGCCCATCCGGCGACCAGGCAGGCTCAGCCTGGTTGCCAGGGCCATCGGTCAACTGCATCTCCTGTGAGCCATCGGCGTTCATCACATAGAGATGACGGCTGTTGTTACGCCAGGAAGAGAAGGCGATGCGTCGGCCATCGGGGAAGCAGGCGGGCTCCAGGTTCAAGTCGGGACCGTGGGTCAGGCGGCGCACGCCCGAGCCGTCCGGGTTCATGCTGAAGATGTCCGCACCGGTATCGCTCTTGGCCTCGAAGACGATGCGGACGGTCTGACTGGGCAACCCGGTTGCGGCTGGAGCTGCCGCGGTTGCGGGCGCCGGCAGCGTCGGTGCAGACGTCGTAGGGGCGATCGGCGGTGTTACGAATGCCAGCGTGCCAGCAATTTCCTGAATATGGCCCCTATCGGCCGAGAGGCTCAGCTGGCTGTGTGGGCGCATGGCTTCCGGGTATTGCACCACAAGCAGGGACAGGTGCGGCTGCTCGGGCGATTGGCGCTGGTCCGGCCAGGGCAAGATCAGGCAGGCTGGCTGGCCGGCGACCGTCAGCATCTGCATGGTCGGAGCTGTGCCAAATTGCGCATCCTTGGCAAGCGCAGCCGGTTCCAGCACCTGCCGGCAGACACCTTCAGCTGTCGGGCCGGCCACCGAGGCGGCAGTAAGCTGGAAGAACCCATCCGAGCCGCTGCGCATCACCGACTGCCCGGGATCTGGCGGCGCGCTCCACGAAGGCGGGTAGCGCAGCGTCACCTGGAACTGGGGGTCAGTGTAGAGCGACCAGCCAGCGCTAGCAGCGGCCGGACTGGCTGCCTCGACGGCAGACACCGTAGCTGCCGGCAGGGCTGTGGGGGTGTCGGGCGTGGTCCGATGTGCGCCTGTGGTCGGAACGGCGCAACCGGCCAGCAGAATCAAGAGAGATCCGAGAAGCGGAACGATGCGGCGCATGGTCACCCTCCTTTGTCTGTATATTACAACGATCCTGCTCCCACCCTTGTTCCCATGCTTTGGCCCGAGCACTCTTTGCCACCGATCCGATTCCACCATTTTGCGCAAGTAGTCGCAACCATATTGCGGTTGTCGCACCAGGTCACGGACATCGGAAGGCATGAGATCCGATACACCACCCCACGTACGTCATGGCTCGAAACAGCGAACCTGGCTTTCAGTGGCCTTTCGTCACAGGACGGCATTACCCCACTCGCTCTGATTTTGCTCGCCTGATACTACCGCTACCGCTGACCACTGCCGGATGGCGTCCATCTGATGGACCAGGGGCCAGGAATCACCACAGTGGCTTCCTCGATGTTCACCTGGACCCGACCCTTGGGCAAGGTCTCGAAATATACCCCTGCCCTGAGCGGACCGCTGCTCTGGTTCGGCGCCTCCGATTGTTGACCCTGCGCCCCCTCGATATGTAGGAAAGGCGCATTCGGCAGGTATCCCCTTGGCGTTCGGGGCGCATCGAGTTCGAAGTCCAGTGCGTAACGCATCAACCCGTCACCGGCGCCGACATCACGGCGCCGGAGCTGCACGCTGCGCACATGCAGTCGAAAGCCGCCCAGATCCAACCAGGCGTCCGGCGACCAGGCATCACCAACCGGTGGATTGTTGCCTAAGTCGAGCGCAAACCCGGTCTTCACCCTCACGTTGAAGCCCAACGTGTCCACTGTAACGGTCAACTGCCTGGCTGAAGGTGAGACCGGCGCACAGCGAAGCGTCCCTTCGGCTGTGTTCGGCAAAGGGAAGGCCGGCGCTGGACCGCTGATCTTGTTCAATTGGCGATAGCATCAGAGGTCAGATCCTCCGCATCAGCAGCGCTACCGGTTCGAACATGAATGTAGCGGAAAACGGACGCAACGTAGCGCTGGTACAGGGCGGCAAAGGCAACCGGACTATGTTTTGCCTCTTTTACCAGCGCAGCGTCTTGCGCGGCAGCTTGCTCAGCCTCTCGTTCATCCGAGGCCCGAGACAGCCTGTCTGGCAGTATCAGTTCCTGCATCTGGCCTCCCCGCTTCTCTGTGGCTGCATGCCGGTACGCTTCAGCATTTCTGTAATCTATATCGGGGAAGGGCCGCAAATGTGACAGATTTCGGGAAGACAAATGGCGTGCTTGACATCAGCGCTGCCAGCGCGTCGGAGTGGCATCAGCAAGTTGCTCGAAATGGCGAACCCAAGTTTCAACGGTAGTCTCTCTCAGGCCGGCATCGCCACCGCTTGCACCCAGGCTGACCTGAGGATCTTCCCACCAGCCCCCAGCATGAGCAGTTCCGGAGCCTCTAACCTACCATCCTGAACGTGTCGAGTACCTTCTCGCCAGCTTGCTCGCACTGGTTCCTCACTGACTGCTCGCCATCCTTCGGCCAACGGAGTTCCAGCAGGAAGTACCTGTTATCGGTATTCAGTGTGTAGCCGATAACCCCCTCTTGAACCCATATCTTCGCATCCCAGGTATAGCCCCCAAAGTACGCCTGCCGTTGTGTCGTTGGCCCCACCATGCCACGGGCTGGCGGGTGCAGCGCCAAGCTGCATCCGGCTATCGCCTGATGATCAAGACCTTCTTCGCTTTGCTTCCATTCGTTGGTAGTATATACCAACTGAAACTTCGGCAGCGGATTGTAAGTGCTTGCGCCGTCGTAGATGGCTAAGCCAGGGCCTGCCGGTCGCGGTGTTGGCGTAGTCGTGGGAGTAGGTGTTGGTGTCGGAATAATCTGCGCCTGGCGAGTTTGAGTGGCTGACAGGCGCTGATTGTATACCTCCTCGGTCGCCCGGAAGCTCGGGCTTTGGGTCACTGTAGTAACCGGTGTGAGTGCGAGCGCTGCCGATGCTGTAGCGTCCTGGCACACCACATCACAGCGCGATGCAGGCGTCTCGGCTGGTTGTACCATTCGCAGGTAGTCATCGAGTGTCGGCCATTGCCGGTTAGTACCGTACAATTCGTTCAAGGTAGTAGCCGCCGAAGGGGCGAAACGGAAGGTGCCAAGGATGCTCTCGAGAGCCGCGGCCATTCCTTCGGCTACTGCTCCGTTGTCGAAGCCTGGAGCAGGATGACGAGCCGGCCTTGACGCAAGAAGAAGTTCTGGCTGGTCCCCCAAACATCCTTGACGACCTGCTGGAGGTAATCATGCTCGCGGCCATCCGGCTCAGCGATGATGCCCGCCTGGGTAGAAGCTGTCTCCGGGGGCGTTCCCTCTGCGCGTTCGTACACCGCAACCCAGTCAGCCAGGCTTTGCTCTGGCCGGATTTCGTAGCTCAGGTAGATAATCTCCACCTTGTTCCCGCCCGGGAAATCGTTAAACGGTGCGATGAGTTGGTACGGGAGCATCGCGCCTGGTGACAGCTGTCCGCTGGGAGCAGCAAGCCGCCAGCCCGACGGATAGGCAAACGATAGGCCAGTAGAGGGCGCGGTGTAACGAGTCCAGCCGTCCGCTTCTGGGTGGTCGGTGGCTAGAAGCGCAATTGTAGGGGTTGCTACCCGTGGGGGTTCCAATGTTGCCACTGGCGTCGACACTTCAAGGGCAGGGGTAGGGGTAGCCGTGCGAAGCCATGGGACGACATTGTTCGTGTCTACTGGAATAGCATGGGCGCTCTCCACCATGGTAGCCAGGTCATCCACGATGCCCTCTGCCTCTAACCGGTCCAGGCTGGCATAGGTGCCGGTGGCCAGCAAATTGATAACGAGCGGCTGTCCGCCGTCCACCTTATAGGCCGATAGCATGAGCTGGGGCGAGTTGCCGCCTGGGGCGTCAATCGTCAGGTATATGCGCGCCGAGGGCAGGCTGCGCACGACGTTCACTTCTCCGCCTGCGCCCACTATTGACTGCTCGATGCCTGCCGTCCAGCCAGCAAAGGTGGGGTTCTTCTCGAAAAGGCTCAGGATGATCGACACGGAGCGTACACCGCCCGGAGCCTGGGCCAGACCGGCGCGAGCTTGCAGGTTGCTCACCGTCATGGCCAGGGCGTTAGCGCTCTCAGCGGAAACCGCTGTGCGGAATGAGCGCAAGTCGCCCACCTCGGCGGCCTTCCAGCCGGCCGGTCGCAGCATGCCATAGCCATAGGCCCCATCGGTCTGCCAGAGCAGGCTGCCAACAAGCGAGCTGCGGGGCGTGGGAACAGCCATGCCAAATGGGCGACCGGCTGTGGAGTCCAGGCCGGGAAGCCACCCCTGCCAGGCGGCCCAGGCGCCCAAGAGCACCACGAACAGCAGCGCTACTCCGGCGAATCGCGCAACCAGCAAGAGCGGACGTGGCCGGCGGGCAAGTTGGGTAGATGTTCCCGCCTGGCTAGCGCCTATCGCAGCGTAAAACTGTTGGCGCAGCCGGCTGTTTGGCCGGGCGTCGCGCAGGTCAGACACCTCGCGGTCCATCGCCCGGTAAGCATCAAGTCGGGCCGAGCATTCGGCGCACGCAGCTACGTGCCGATCAAGCTCCTCTCGCTCAGCGCCGCGCAAGTCGCGATAGATAGCCAACGCTTCCTGAATCTCGCTGTGCGTCATTAGGCGTTCCCCCTCTCGTATGCCTGGCGGAACATCTCGCGCGCCCGATACACGCGGGTTCTGGCAGCCCCTTCATTGATGCCGAGCGCCGCTGCCATCTCGCCCACGCTCCAGCCATAATGGCAGTACAGGAGCAACGGCGCGCGGTAAGCCGGGGCTATGACGGCCAGGGCCGCTTCAACGACAGCCCGCTCGCCTACCTGCTCGGTTGTGTCGGGTGTGACGCGGTCAACGGACAGCCACGGGAGTCATGCGAAGCGGTTGCGGCGCTTGAGGGCATTGAGGGCCAGGTTCGTGGCGATCTTGTAGAGCCATGCCCGCTGGTCCAGCACTTCCGGTAAACGGCCGCGCGCCCGGTGCGCCTGCAAGAAAGTCTCTTGCGTCAAGTCCTGGGCCAGCTCCCGATTCGCCACCATGCGGTTGAGGTATCCGAATATCTCGCCATGATGGAGCTCGAAAAGGCGACTCACCAGGCAGCTTGCTTCATCGCATGCTGCTAAATTGGTTGTCACACTCTGATCCTTTCTTCTGCCCTTCGCCGACCGTTGTTCCTACTATATACGACAGTCGAGAGGGGTGATTTGTCACAGGAGTTTTCGCGATCTGCGCCACATTCCCTGAGTAGACAGACGAACTGCAAAGCCGCACGGTTCCCGCCACAGAATCCCAGTCTTGCGCTACCCGATGGCCGCCCGACGTGCGCCGCCTGTGCTATAATACATCCCCGCCGGCCAAGCGCCCATCCGCGCCCAACGAGGAAAGTCAATGTCAGACCACCGTTTCTACTATGTCTCGCCTGCCGGCAAGCTGGTCAGGGTCGGCACGCCCGAGGAGGGTTTGGCGGCTGCGGCGCAGAGAAAGGGCTTTCTCTGGCTGGATTACTGCCAGCCCAGCCAGGACGAGCTGTCGGCCCCCATCATCCCGATTAATAGGATAGCCGCCTGCTCAGCCGCATTGAGTGTGTTGCGGAGCGCGACATCGAGAGCGCCCGGCAGGGACCGGCCTTCCTCATGCACGTCATCCTTGACCACATGGTCGACCAAGTGTCAATAGCCGCACGCTAATGTACCAGGGATGTGCGGCCAATATGTACCGAAAAAACGGGCGCACTCACTGCGAAACGTTAAGGTTAGGATCGAGTGACGATAGGCACCTCCTGTCCTCGATGGACGCATGTTTGATCATCGAAAACGAGCCCACCCGGATGGCTCGAAGGCCACCGTAGCCGGCATCGCTGGCATGTCGGAGTATTCCATAATGACTGGGCCGGAGCATTGGCGCATCGCTTACCCGGCCTTCATCGTCGCGATGGTCCTGCTCGGCATCACCAGCTATTTTCTGCTGCGCCGGCTGGATGGGCGAGGCTCCGCCCCGGGCGGCAAAAGTTCCTGACCGGCGACGGTCGAAGTCTTTCCTGCAAAATGCTTGCATCTGCGCCCTATCTATGGTATGTTTATCTTGCACTTGCGCCAGCCAGTGTGAGTCCAACGCGCACAACCAGGAGGACAGCATGGCAACCTCAGTCAGCATGATCAAGGGCATCACGCCGGACCTTGCGGCAAAGTTGAAGGAACAGGGCATCAGCAATACCGACCAGTTGCTCGAGGGCAGCAAAACCGCCGGCGCGCGGCGCGATCTGGCCAGTAAGCTCGGCATTGAAAGCGGCGTTCTACTGGAGCTCGTCAATCGCGCCGACCTCGCCCGCATCAAGGGCATCGGTGACGCCTATGCCAATCTGCTCGAGGACGCCGGCGTCGACTCGATCAAGGAACTGGCCCAGCGCGTGCCGGCCAACCTGCATGAACGGCTTGTGCAGCTCAACACTGAAAAGAAGATCGTCCCTCGCCCGCCCAGCCTCGACCAGGTGACCACCTGGATCACCGAGGCTAAGGCGCTCGGCCAAACCGTCCAATAGTAAGCCCCACTCACTTACCGTCTGCCTGAAGACAGCGGGTTTCGAGCCGTGCCGGCCCGAAACCCGCTGTCTTTGTCCTGTGAAACTTGACACCCCTTTCATTCTATAGTAAAATGAAAGCATTCGAAGGGAAGTCAATGCCGGCGAAGGTAGGCGTAGGCCGGCCGTGTCCCAGCCTAGCCTGACGGGGTCAGCATGATTCCGGACCTCTTCTTGGAAGAACGGCGCCAGGAGATCCTCCGGCGCATCCAACAACGCGGACGGGCCTCGGTGTCCGAGCTGAGCCAGGAGTTCGGCGTCTCGGAGCAGACCGTGCGCGGCGACCTGCAGGCGCTGGCCGAGCTCAGCCTGATCGTGCGCACGCACGGCGGCGCGGTGCCGGCGGTCGCGGTGCCGGTCGTTCCTTCCCTGTCCTTGCGCCGCCGCCAGCAGGTGGCCGAAAAAGCCCGCATCGGCGCGGCCGGCGCGGCTCTCATCGCCAACGGCGACGCGGTTTTCCTCGACAGCAGCAGTACCACCCTGGCCATTGCGCAAGGCCTCAAGAACCATCGCGACGTCACCCTGATCACCAATAGCCTGGCCATTGCCGAGGAAACCCTCGATACTCCCGGCTTGACCCTCGTCATGCCCGGCGGCACCATGCGCCGCGAGACGGCCTCGCTGGTCGGCAGCGACGGCCTCGGCCTGCTCCGCCAGTACAACATCCGCCTGGGCTTCTTCGGCGCACACGGCATCACCCTCGAGGACGGCCTGACAGACGTCAGCGCCGCCGAGGCCGAGACGAAGCGCCCGCTCGTGCGCATGTGCCGCCAGGTCATCGCCGTTCTCGACGCCAGTAAATGGGGCCGCGTCGGCCTGGCCTCCTTCGCCGATCTCAAAGATGTCCAGACTATCATCACCGACCGCCATGCGCCCGAGAGCATGCTACAACAAGTACGCGCCCTCGGCGTAAACATAACCATCGTCTGACCAACCAAAGGAGTCTCTCAAACCATGCAAGCCATTTCCCCTTTGAACGCCGAAGCCGAGCGCGTCTCGGCCCTGATCGAGGAGCAGGCGCTGACCAAGGAACAGGTCGTCGGCTACCTGCGCCAGATCATGGAAATCCGTGCCTTGGAAAACAACATCTCCAAGCTGCTCACCAGCGCCGTGCTCAAGGGCGCCTCGCACCTCTACGCCGGCCAGGAAGCGACCGCCGTCGGGGCCGTCGCCGCGTTGCGGCCGGATGACCTGATCACCAGCACCCACCGCGGACACGGGCACGCCCATGCTCATGGCGACAGCGTCGCCTTGACCCCTGAGGCCAAGCAGGAACACTTCAACAAGATGATGGCCGAGGTGCTGGGCAAAGAGGGCGGCTACTGCAAGGGCAAGGGCGGCTCCATGCATATCGCCGACGTCGAGCATGGCAACCTGGGCGCAACGGGCATCGTCGGCGGCAATATCCCTGTGGCAGTCGGGGCGGCCCTGGCGCAAAAGATGCAGGGGACCGACCGGGTGGTGTTGTGCTTCTTCGGCGATGGCGCCTCCAACACCGGCAACTTCCACGAATCTCTGAACATGGCCAGCCTCTGGGATCTCCCGGTCGTGTTCGTGGTCGAGAACAACCTGTACGCCATGTCTGTCCCCTGGAACAAGGCCAGCCATCTCCCTGACGTGGCCCAGCGCGCCTGCGCCTACGGCATCGAGGGTGTGGTTGTGGACGGTATGGACGCGCTGGCCGTGCGCGAGCAGGTGTCGAAGGCCGTGGCCAAAGCGCGCGCCGGTGGCGGCCCGACGATCGTCGAGTGCAAGTGCTACCGCTGGTTCGGCCATTCGCATTCCGACCCCAAGGCCTATCGCACCAAGGACGAGGAGAACCAGTGGCGTGAGCACGACCCGATCAAGGTCATGCGCGAAGAGCTGATGGCCATGCAGTGGCTGAGCGAGTCCGAGTTTGACGACATGGACAAGGCGGTGAAGGGCAAGCTGGAAAAGGCCATGGAGTTCGCCACCGCCTCACCGCAGCCTGAGCCGGCCGAAACCTACACCGACGTGTTTGCTCCGATGAAGACCACCCCGGCCGACGTGGAAGCCGAGCGCAAGCTGCGCGAGAAGGTCCGTGCCGACGCGAGCCCGCGCATCATCACCTACGCGGCCGCGCTGGTCGAGGCCGCGCGCGAAGAAATGCTGCGCGACCCCAGGGTCTTCATCATGGGCGAGGACGTGGGCCTGTACGGCGGCGCCTACGGCGCCACGCGCGGCCTGTTCAAGGAGTTCGGCGAGTGGCGCGTCCTCGACACGCCCATCTCTGAGGCCACCATCGCGGGGGCAGCGGTCGGCGCGGCCATGGCCGGGCTGCGGCCCATCGCCGAGATCATGTACGTCGACTTCACCCCGCTCTCGATGGATCAACTGGCCAACCAGGGCGCCAAGAACCGCTACATGTTCGGCGGCAAGACCAGCGTGCCGATGGTGCTGCGCACCGAGGGCGGCGCCGGACGGGCCATTGCGGCGCACCATTCGCAGAGCCTCGAATCACTCTGGACGCACTTCCCGGGCATCTACGTCGTCATGCCCTCCACCCCCTACGACGCCAAGGGCCTGCTCAAAGCGGCCATTCGTGACGACAACCCGGTGATGTTCATCGAGCACAAGATGCTCTACAGCGTCAAAGGCCCGGTCCCCGAGGAAGAGTACATCATTCCCTTGGGTGTGGCGGACATCAAGCGCCCCGGCAAGGACCTGACCATCGTCACCTACTCGCGCATGGTGCACCGTGCGCTCGAAGCCGCCGAAGTGCTGGCCAAGGAAGGCATCGACGTCGAGATCATCGACCTGCGCACCCTCAAGCCGCTCGATCTCGACACGATCGTCACCTCCATCAAGAAGACCGGCCGCTTTGTGGGCCTGACCGAAGCCTACGAGAACACGAGCTTCATCAACGAAGTCATGGCGCAGATCAACGAAGTCGCCTTCGACTGGCTGGACGCGCCGATGGTGCGCATCGCCGCCGCCAATGTGCCGATCCCGCGTGCCGAAACCCTGGAAGACGAAGCGATCCCCAATGTCAAGCGCGTGGTCGCCGCGTGCAGGAAGGTGATGAGCTGATGGCCGAAGAAGTATTCATCCCCAAGGCAGGGCAGACGGTCGAGGAAGTCACCCTGGTCCGCTGGCTCGTCGAGGATGGCGCCCAGGTCACGGAAGGCCAGGAGTTGCTGGAGATCGAGACTGACAAGACCAACTTCATGGTCGAGGCCCCGCTAAAGGGCACCGTCCATATCGGCCCCTTCCAGCCGGGCCAGGTCATCCCGGTCCTGGTGGTGGTCGCCACCATCGGCCGCCCGGACGAGAAATTCCCCGCCGCCGCCGAGCCGCCCGCTCCTACCCAGGTAGTCGCGGCTTCCACCGCTCCGGATGCTGCGCCCTCCGCCGCCGCAGCCGCGACTTCAGTCGCTCCGGCCGCTCCATCCCCCGCCGAACACGAGGGCCGCCTCTTCGTCTC
>Ga0066793_10001733_pt1 | contig 10112 bp, 19 predicted proteins | sample PersoiDNA2013189_FD_83876 | JGI IMG/M metagenome (GOLD analysis project Ga0066793, IMG submission 83876) | Permafrost soil microbial communities from the Arctic, to analyse light accelerated degradation of dissolved organic matter (DOM) -... | ecosystem: Environmental > Terrestrial > Soil >...
CCGGCCGTACTGGCACCGTTGCCTTGAATGTCCCTTGCTCTTGCATGCCGATTGCGTGGTGCTCGACCGTCTTCAATGGCAAACGCCCCCGTCAAGTGCCTGCTGCGTCGTTGCTGAAGGATTGCGTCCTACAGCCGCCCAACTGGTGCCAGTCTCCTCGTTGTTGGGCGATCCCCGGAACTCGGGGGGCGCGCGTGCCCGATAGTCAATCGATATCGGATGAAGATCGGCCAGCGCTTCACTCTGGCCCCTACCGGTACTGATCGACAAGGGCGTGGCGATGAGCCGCGGTAGTGTCTATATCCATGAAGGGTTGCGCAAAAACAAGTAATCCTTGACAGTCCTGCCCTGCCAGTTGCGCCGTCGCCATCCCCAGCAGCAGTTGCCCGCCGGTCAACCCCCGGGGCGCGCTGCTTGATCGGCCCGATCCCACGGTCGAGCGCGCCGACGATCCCCAACCCAGCCGTGACCTCATCGACGGCAGCCAACCCCGCCAGCGCGGTCAGCGACCCGTCCGGCACGCCGATCCGGACACGCCGCGCCGAACGCTTGGCCGATCGCTTATTGCCACGTAGTTTGCTCACCGAGCAAGTGCCCCTCACGGTGCCCCTCACGTAAGTCTGAATCAGGTCTTCGCAAACGAGGACGTAGCAACGTAGATCATGGCGATCGCACCTCATCGCTTGGTGGAACGGCCAGGCCAGGTGATCAAATCCCGGCCTGGCCGCCTTGTGCCGCCACCGGGAACGGTTAGGTCGCGTTCTTGGTGAGCGCTAGGCCGGCAACCCGATGGGGACGGAGACGTGGAAGTATCGCCAGTCGCTGTAGTCGCCGCGTGCTTCGCCAGCAGTGAACGTGATGGTCAGCGAGGTGACGCCGGCGTCTAGAGGACGGTCAAGTGTGACCGTGCCTCGTCCACGACTCGTTCCCGCCGCGAAGGGCAGCGGTGAAAAGTATGGGCTCGACGGCGTGGCGTCGAACGGCAGGGTCGAGTTCGCGACGTCAACTTGGTACGACCGCGAGACGTCGTCCACGGCCATAGCCTGTCCTGCAGGGATGAAGATCCCACCCTTCTCACCGGGTCCGGTGTTGTGGTTATTCACCAGGTGGACTGTCAGGACGAGTCGACCAGCGAGTTCTTTGCTGACCTGCGCGTCTTCGACCACCATCGTGAGCCCCTCGTTCATCGCCTGCCACGGGCCCGTACTAGACAGTGCGGTCTTGGTCGGGCTAGGGCTTGGTGTTGGAGTTGCGGTGGGGCTCTGTGTCGGAGTGGGGGTCGGGCTTAGGCCAGGCTCGATGGGCGCCGATGACCCATGCCCTACCGGGATGGGCTCACTGGACTTGGCTTTGGTCTTGGTGTCGCTGCCAACCACACCACTGAGCAGTATGAGCACGAGTCCCACTGCGAGGAGCAGTCCAGATTCTCCAGCCTTGACCTTCGTATCACCGGACGAGAGGTCGAAGCTGCCCGTGACCGTCTTGCCGGTGACGATGACGAAGATCCCCGCGCCAAGAGAGACTACCGCGGCGGCCAAGATGACGATGGACATTTATCCTTCAGATGGTAGTCGTCGTGTCGGTCGCTCAATTACAGCGACGCCAAATCAGCGAGCCTAGCCATGACGCCACTCGACAGCTCGGGAGGCGCCACGGGCGGTGTGGCTCGGTGTGCTGGACCTGCCAGCGGTAACCCTCGTAGCCAAAGGTCTGGCGAATCCAGACCAAGTACGGCGTACCGCAAGCGTTGACGACCTGCTCGGCAGTCCAGTCCGACCACAGATAGCGGTGTCGCTCGGGCCGGTCGAGGTGGGCACACAGCACTTGCTTGGCCACCTCGACATCATGAGTACCCAGGACGATGTACCCGAACTCCTCGTCCTAGTCAGCCAGGACACGCGGTGGCCTGGGCTTGCTCACGATGAGTCATGCTGCCAGCAGAACTCTGGCGCTGGACCGGCGCCTTCCTCCCGGGTCCAGTGCACGAGCACGTCCTGACCGCACTGCCGACAGGCGCGCATCACGGCCGTTAGCAGTGGCGGTGGAAACGATGAACTGACATTTGTCGGGCTTGGCTGACTCCACCCGAATACACGGCCCAAAGAGAGCCATGATCGATACCGACGACATGAGCAAAGGGCGCAATCCGCCCCTCGTCGGTAATGCTCATGAACCCCGCGTTGATGTCTACACGTGCACTTCGACGCGGCGAGATCTTGTCTGTTCCCGGTTGCATCAGACTTTTTCGCCCTCCCCGTGCTGGCACGGCTTGTCTAAACGGGCGTTTGTATGTCATGGCTGTCGAACAACGAGTAGACCCGGACGTGCCCGATAATCTTCTTACGCTGTTGCTCTGCCTGGCCGGCAACCACCGGATCCAGCCCATTCTGCCAGTGGGAGACCGCGAGCACTCACAAACCCTGCAGCTACAAGGCATCCAACAGTTCGAGCGCCCACGCCTGGCAGGACGGAAAAGTGAACACCTGAATCACGGCGTTATTCGACACCGCAATCCAGTACTGCGGATCGTAGAACGTCTTCTCCGGGTGCGCCTCGTCCACCGGCAGATCACTGAGCCCCTTCGCCACTTTGTTCAGGTCGCTCAATAAACCTAGGTTTCCGCCACCTATTAGGTATCTGGCTACCGCCGTCTTGGGAGATGCCTTTTGCAGTGTTGGAGGCACTCGACAGCGAGAGGAGGCAGCCGCCCGCGTTTGCGGAGGTGAGCCATGCCGGTGGGTCAGGCAGGGACTGCCCGCCAGCAGCGCCATCTATCTGAACCTCTTCAACCCGATCGTTCCAACCAATCGTCCTGAGATCAGCTATCTGTAGGCCATATTGGAAGGGCAGATTCGCTCCTTGGTTATCGAGGAAACGCCCGTTCGCGCCAATATTGATCGACGACGCGGTGTCCGCAACTCCACTTAGAAGTACGACATTCCCTGGTCCCTCGTAGGCATCACACTGCCCTCCGAAGTTTATGTCCTTGTAAATCGCCACCCAGGGAGCGCTTAGATGGTCACTGCTGGAACATATTGGGCTACCGATGTTCCTTTTGAACTAAGTGACGGCTGTTGCGGGCAACCGTTTTGTCCAGGTATTCCACCCAAACAGACGAAGATGCCGCCTGGCGGCAGCCCCGACCCATTCGGGCCAATAGACTCGATGTCTGTGGTTCGCCGACTTGTCCCCACGAAGGCCGAGTGAAGCCAGCGGAAGCCAGGGGAAGCCATCGTCAAGAACCACGACACCGGGGCGTGGATGCACCTGCTGTGCTCGATCAACTACACCGCCCGACATCGTGCCGGTTGAGCCTCGACGGATGCTATTTGAACGGACGTTAGTCGAGCATCCGTCGCTGTCCCGGTCCGGATGCCGGTTGAGACTCGACGGATGTTAACTGAACGGACGTTAGTCGGACATCCGAAGCGAGTTGTGCGTCCTCGTGACAAGGCTGAGGCGCCAGGAGCTGACGCACCACCAGCCGCGCAACCATCGCCGGCACCTCGTCCGCGGGTACGGCGGGGACCAGTAGTAGCCCTGCGCCTTGGTAAAGCCGATCTTGGTCAGCACCGCGAGCTGGTCCGTGGTCTCGACCCCTTCGGCGACGACCTGCATGCCCATCGCCGTTGCCAGGTCATGGATGGCCCGGAGGATGGCGCGGTCCTCCTCGCTGGTGACCAGATTCTCGACCAACAGCTTATCGATCTTGAGAATGTGTGCCGGGACCCACCGTAGGCGAGCCAGCGACGAATAGCCCATGCCGAAGTCGTCGATGCCGATCTGGATGCCGAGGACATTCAGCTTCTGAATCCGGCCTTGCCCGACGTCGGGAACGACCGCGCTTTCGGTGATCTCCACCACCAGCATCGCCGGGTCCAGCCCGGTGGTGTTCAGGGCCGCCTCGATGTCGTCCACGAGGTTCGTCTGGGCAAGTTGATAGGCAGCCACGTTGACATGTACCGCCACGCCGTTCCAGCCCGTAGCGGCCATACGGGCCTGCCACAGCACCCAGGCACCGATCTCGGCGATCAGCCCGCTCTCCTCGGCGATGGCGATGACAGCCGAGCGAGGGCCGGCCAAGGCGACTCACATGCTCTGGCTGTGCAGGTGACCCACCGTTCGAACAGACTATCGATGTACCCCCCGAGCATTTGCCATACGCTAATCAGAGACCGGAGACAGCCACGTGATAGCGCTGTCCCGGTAGCGATCCCGGACCGGCGACCTTCTACTCCCAGTTCCACCCGGCGGTTCCGGCGCCTGTGTCGCCATCGACAATACACTGACCGTGGAGACGTCCGGCAATGGCCGACATCCCGGATTGCCATTGCGGCGCTTTACTTCAGTCGGCTCTAGTGGGCGTCCAGGAGGCATTAAGTCCTCCAACTGCTCTTTCAAGTTACACTGTCGGAATTATTCCGCGCGGGACGACGGGCTCGTGATCTAGACTGAGCCCTCGCGCAACTCTCCGAAGCGGCAGTCGCTAGTTGGCTGCGATCAGAGCTTCGAGTCCGGGGTCAGAATGGCACTGAATTCGCAGGCATGTGTTTTCTACTTTGCGGCAGGGTGCGCGCGAAGCGTTACAAATACCGGGGAGCGCAGATGCACGCGGGCGGGCTGAAGCCCATCTGGTAGCGATGCGGTGCATCTGCGTCCAGTTGTTCGCGTGCGTTGGTGCTAGCTAGGCTCCGACCGTCGAGTTCGGTGGCTGAGCCGGTGGAGTGACGTCGTCGGTCAAGCCCTTCTAAGCCCGCAGAACTGTGCCGACGGGAATCAGCATGACCATTGCTGGCTACCGCACCGCTCTCTGCCGTGCGGACGACCCGTCGTGGTGCCGAGACTGCCGCGGCTGGTCACCGACTTGGCCGTGGCGAAGATGTGAGTGTGGCTGTGACGGTGATGTTTCAAGCCTCTGACAAGGCTTTCCAGACTAGTGGTTGTGGTACTTGAAAGTCATAAGTTCAAGGGGTGAAAAGCACACATAAAGCGGAATTGCATATAGTGATTCCACAAGAGAGAGGCATTAGAATGACACAGCTAGATTACTGGACGGCTTTGCCGGCACCTGCGGCACCGCCGCTGGATACGGTGCCATCGTTGGCTTCGCTGACATCGCAGCCAGAACATCGTTCGTTCTATCGTCGACCACTGTTCTTGATTCTGGCTAGTCTTGTGGTCTTGGCTGTAGCGGCTGTTCTTTACGGTTTCCCCACTGGTTCGGCAGCTAAGGCTGTTAACACGGTTAGTGGTGGTGCCTTGATAAAAGCGCAGTCCAATGCGGCTTGGAACGAGATGACTCCTGATGACCAGTCGAAAGCGTGTGCTGTAACAGCCTTGGTAGGAGGACCTGAGAATCTTGTACCGACTGATGGCACTCCTTTGACTGCGGATCAGAAGGCACTGCTCACCCAGCTTCTTAAGGACCACTGCAAGTAAAGCTTAGAGGGTGCAATGGCATACGTCTAGGTTCGAGTCCTAGAGTACCACTAGATCAGTTTCTAGATAGGGAAGCTGACTAAACGGAAGGAAGACTATAATGACAGGTCTGGATATCACACCGCATGGTGTTCATAGGACACTTCGTACGCGAAACATTGTTATCGGTGCCACTGTAGGATTGGCTCTTGTGGTTGGAGTTGGTACCGTGGCAGCTCGTGGGGATCCTTCCGTAGAGAAGGTGGCGTCGACTTCTCCAATAGCTTCTTCAGGCTCGGTTTATACGCAACCAGCGTACGTGCCGTCTACGCCGGTGTTTCCACCTGCGCCTATTGTGCCTACGCCTAAGGCTACGCCGGTCTACACGCCACCTGCTCCGGTCTATAAGGCTCCTGCGCCAGTGCATACGACTGCTCCTGCGCCAGTGCAGTCTCCTCCTACTCCGCCGAAGTCGGGACCGGAACAGCCTTCATTCGGTGACGTTGCTCCGCCTGCTGCTCCGGTCTACACGCCTCCGTCTGTTCCTGCTCCTGCTGCTCCCAAGCAACTCCCATTTAATGTCGCGATGGTTGTTTCTTCTAAATCGGGAAGTGGAAGTATCACGGTACAGGCACCCTGGAACCTTCCCAGATATTCTGCTCCTGAGAATGGTGCTTTTGCAGAATTCTTGGTTAGCGCAGTGGGAGTCACCGGTCAGTTTGAAGTACGGGATTGGGACTTTTATGTCCGGATGGCGGATGGTGCCTACTATGATCACGTTCTTCTTGCTGGTTTCCCACTGTTCATGGATGAACGTCTTGGTCCCCAGAAGTCATTCGGGGGGTACATCGTATTTGATGTTCCGAAGGGTGCGGGCACTCTAGTTTATGCGCCGGAAGACAGGACTTTGGCTGAATGGCAGTTTAACTCCTTGGACGAGCCCACTACCGGCACCTAGTTCTTGCCAGCCAGCGCGCCATCTTCCGTGACCGGGTGCCGGCTGACCGGAACTACGAAATCGTAGTTTCCCGCACATGGCCGGCTCCTGGACGGCCGCAACCTGGGTCCCGGGCCTGCGAGCAGGCCGGCGTCGGCACATGGTCACGGAGATGGCACGCCGGCTGACCCAAACACCGAAATCGGTGTTTGGGCATTCGGAAGGGCTGGATTCAACGAAATCGTGAACTGCCTCTTATCGGATGAGAGGACCCTATATCATCACGTCCTTTCATCGCCGCCCTCTCACCACCTGCGAACTTGGAAGTCCTACTTTCCGAGTCAGAGAAGATCAGGTTCTCCGAGGCCGCCGTCGACTTCGCCCCCGACCTCTCCGACAGGCTGCTCCAGACCTCGCGGACCGGCACGAAGATGGCGACCGCTGACGAGAACCGCGAAATCGCGGTTTCCACGATCAGCGCCGGCTGACCCAAACCCCGGAGATCCGGGATTACGGCAAGATGGCGCGGCGTCTGACAAGGACAAGGAAATCCTTCTTTCTCCAGCCGAGGCACAGTCCCTTTCTAAGGCGGGAATCGTCCTAAACCACGCGCCCGATTCAGTCGACGGCATCTTTGCCGAAACTTGGTCGCTCCAAGGCGCGTCCGTGGCATTGCGGTGCGTAGGCAGTCATGCCACCATGCCGATTCGTGGTGCGGTTCTGCAGCGTGGCCACGTGCCGCGGCTAATGCTCTTGGCCTTGGTTAGTACCGCCTGGATTGTTGTGTTCTTTCTCCTGTTCGTCCGACCAGTAGCGCTCGTGGGGACCGGCCTGGTTGCGATGTCCTACTTTACCGTCTTGTTCACTGCTGCGGCGAATGCGCAGTACTCTTACAGAGTCTATCTCATGGCTGAACAACGGATAGATGTGCTGAACAAACGGTTGCAGGCCAAAATCCAGGACGAAAGCCGGGCGCGGGTTGTGGACGCCCTCGTGGATCGTGCTGACGTACGGCTTGCCCACATCGAGCAAGTACTACAGCACATGAGCGAGAAGGACGCACCGGGACCAAGGGGGACTGCCATGGCCTGGCTCGCCCAGCGACGTTGCCGCAAGTCCGTAGACTGGTATCCGCGGCGCGGGCGCAGGTCGATCTAGTTGAGTGCGGTGATGGCTTCGCGCAGGGATGTCAGCGAGTCGACCAGTAAGTCGACCCGGCTCTTGGGACGGGGGCGTGCCATCGTTCTTCTTCCTTCCCATAGGGGTGGACTGCGGGTAGGGGCTATCAATGAGGAGCATAGCTCCCTACCTAGCGGCACTGTTATCTCCCAGTCACCTGGACCTATGGCCAAACTCGACCGTGGAGGGTCTATCACCCTCGTCGTCTCGGCGGGTCCGTAGGCCGGACGATCCATCGCTACATCAGCGTGATCCCCAGCACCAGGAGTAACGGTGCCACCGCCACGCTCACAGCGCCGGCCTCGTGCGTGATCAGGAGGGTGATGACGACGACCAGGGCGAGGATGGACAGGGCGGCGATCTTCTGCCACCCGGTTATCCCCCCGGTGTTGTCACGATCATGGTCGGGCTGTACCTTCACTTGTAGACTTCCGGTTCTCGTTGCCCGTGGAGCGGAGATCAAGAGCGGCTTCCTGCTACCAACAGGGGGCCGTTCGTCTATCTGGCCCGTGCCGTTCTCGACCTGAAACGATGCTCTCACGGCACACCCGACACTCTTCGCGTGTCGGTCCACCGCCTAGGCTGTTTCCGCAGGTCGGGGGCGTGGATGCGTTACTTACCGCGGTGTAACTCAATAGCCGAAGTTGCATGCGCCGGGGCAAACAACTTGTCTGACTCCGCCGGTCGCCGAATCGACGGCGGCGAGCATTGATCGCCCGGTCGTGCCACACACGTCGCACTCCACGTCGGCGGACCACTCGACGACGTACAGGTCGTCATCGGAGCCGAGCCACGACGGGGCCTGGGTCGTCAGCCGCATACTGCGGATCTTGGGAAGCCGTCGCCGGTAGCCCGCTACCCGACACGCCGGAGAGCAGTAGACCGCGTCACGGCGCTGACGCCATGACAGGGGTTTGCCACAGGTGGCGCACCTTGGGTGCATGGGGTGAGGGTACGTGGGGAGCGGCTTATGCGGTTCTGGCGTGGCGTGGAAGGGTCACGTCCAACTCGTTTGGCTAACGACGGTCCAGCCGTCCTCTGGCCACGGTGCTCGGCGGTAAACCAGCTTGATCTGTGTCTTGTCGGTGCTGACCGTCTTGATAGTCCGGTTATTCGACTTGATCACAGCCGTATTCGTGCCGTTGATCGCTCCGTCAAAGACGAGTTCGTAATGGAGGCCGTTGAACACATTGTCGTCCCACGGCAGGGCGATAGTGCGCTGTGCTGTGAATGGGGTTTGGAATATGGCGATGTTGGGGTCGCCCTCTGCCACCGTGTAGTCGGCGTTGCCCTTATCGTCACTCAGACGACCATCGACCCAGCGCCTAACGCGAACGAAGTTCGCGGCATAGCTGCTCGCCGTGTCTTGCAGTGCCACGCCGTTGGTCAGCTTGATGTTGTCAACTTCAGCGCGCATGTTGTTCCCGGCGAACAGCACGACCTTGCCAGTTACGGCTCGCGAGGGATGAACGCCGAGATTCCCGATGGAGACGGTGGCGCCGTCACCGACCTTGACGATGCCCTGCCCATAGGGGTTACTCGAAGTTCGAACAGTCCCGACCTGTTCGAGATGTAGAACAGTAGCCCTATTACCCTGGCTTTTGTTCGATATTCGCCGGGTCGAATCCTTTGAAGACGTAGTACTCGTCCAGCACGGCGGTCTCGGCCCGACGCAGCAGATGCCCCAGGTACAGGAGGTTCTTGGCGATGTTTGCCAGCTCGGCGGCGCGTGACTTGCCCGGCATCCTGACCGGGTAGGTGTAGCCGTCGATCTGGTCGAGCTGATCCCAGGCCGCTCGCATGCTCTCCCGGGCGGTGGTGAGGTTGACGCTGTCAGCCATCGGATGCCTCCGTTGCTACGCCATCGAGCAGGTCGGTGAGCGAGTCGCGCCGCCGAACAATCTCGTCAACAGCCATCGCGTCAATCTGCACGCGGACTAGCCGCCTGCTGCGTCCTGCGGTGGACGGCGTGATCCGGTTAACGACGAACTCCTCGACCTTGCCGTCGATTGTCAGCGTTAACCGCCCACCGACAACTGGCCCTTTCACGGTCTCAGCCATGCTCCTGCTCCTCTGGTTCGGTGTCCCGGACAGGTGTCAGGCTGTCCCGGACAGGCGTTACGGTGATCGACCACTGGGTACCGTCGCCTCTGGTTCTCGACTTCGTGCGGTAGTCAGCGGTCACCAGTTCCAGGGCCACCAGTCGGTCGATGGCGGGCTTGGCCCGGCCGGCGTACGGCCGAGTCCGGCCGGCCCTGGCTGCGTCCAGGATGCGCTGTTGGGCGGGGGACAGGTTCTTCATGATCTGTTTCACGGACACCACGTCGTTATCACGTAGCGTCCACCGGACTACCTGCGGCATGTGCAGGCCGCAGGCGTCACGGACGGTGGTGTAACCAAACACGAGGTACAGCACCGGGGCGGCACAGGGCTGACCCAGGGCGGTACGGCCAAGACAGCGCCTCACTTCCTTCCTCCTATGTCCAGTCGGGTGGCCAGGTCCATGACCGAGTCCATGGCCAGCTCCAGCGCGGCGCCGGCCCGACCCTGGGAGAGCCCGAGCACCCGGGTGTACTCC
>Ga0066793_10001734_pt1 | contig 10110 bp, 7 predicted proteins | sample PersoiDNA2013189_FD_83876 | JGI IMG/M metagenome (GOLD analysis project Ga0066793, IMG submission 83876) | Permafrost soil microbial communities from the Arctic, to analyse light accelerated degradation of dissolved organic matter (DOM) -... | ecosystem: Environmental > Terrestrial > Soil >...
AGACTGCACCGGCCCCTCCTCGGCCCAGGCCGTCCTGCGCGATCCAACGGTCTCCTTCGCGGCGCTCGAAACCGCCCGCGGGGGCCTGCTGAGGTTCGGCCTCGGGTACGACTGGGCCAACGTCGGCTTGGTCACCAACGTCGCGGCCGATCACCTCGGACTGCGCGACATCGACACTCTCGAGGATCTCGCGCGCGTGAAGTCCCTCGTCACCGAGCGGATCTTTCCGGACGGGGTCGCGATCTTCAACGCCGAGGATGAATACGCCGGCTGGATGGCACAGCGCACGAAGGCAAAGGTGGCCTACTTCTGCCTCGACGCCGGAAACGAGCGTTTCCGCAAGCACGTCGAGGCTGGCGGGCTCGGCGCCGTGATGGACCGCTACGACACGCTCTGCTTCTACCGGGCGACCGTGCGCATTCCGCTCGTCCATGCGCGGCAGATCCCCATCACGTTCGACGGAAAGGCCCGCTTCAACATCGCCAATGCCCTGGCGGCGGCCCTGGCGGCGTTCGCGGCGGGGATCGAGCTCGACGACATCAAGGGCGGCCTGACGACGTTCCACCCCACGCCGTTCCAGACGCCGGGACGGTCAAACGTCTACGAGTTCCGCGACTTCAAGGTCATCGTGGACTATTGCCACAACGCCCACGCCATGGCCACCGTCGCGCCGTTCCTGGCCTCGATGAAGCGGGCGCGGCTGATTGGAGTGCTCAACACGCCCGGCGACCGGCGCGAGGAGGATTACGAGGCGATCGGCAAGCTGGCTGCGCCGCATTTCGACCACGTCATCCTCCGGGACGACGAGGATCTCCGCGGCCGCGAGCCGGGAGAGGTGTCGCGCTACCTGCGCGAGGCGCTGATGAAGCACGGGATGAAGGACGAGCAGATCGAGACGCTGAAGACCGAGCCCGAGGCCGTCAAGCGCGCTCTCTCGATCGCCCGCCGCGACGACCTCATCGCGATCTTCGCCGACCGCATCCCGAAGGTCGCCGCCCAGATCGACTTCGAGCGGCAGAAGGAGACGCGGGGCTAGTTCTCAGATCGGGCGTGAGCAGCACTCGAGGGGCTTGACGAGCAGGCCGTCGCCCAGCATCTCGCTGGATTCGACGTGCACCCATTCGCAGCCGCCGCCGGCGAGCGACTCCCGCACGCCGTTGCGCCCGCAGACGGGACAGCGTTCGACGTCGCCTTCGGTGGGAACGAGTACACCCACGGCGAGACCGGTGAAATCCTCGAGGGTCATCGCTTACTCCTTTCGGGCTCCCCCGGAGACGCGACCGAGGTAACCCGCCAGCTCTGCAGGATCTTCATGTAATTGGCGCGCTCGAGCGCGCCCGGATCGGGACAGCGCTTGAGGCTCATGCTGCCTTGCGCTTGCGCGAGCGAGTCGTAACCGTGCGATTCGAGCCACCTGGCGATCTCGTTCCGCACGACGCCGAGGTAGCCCGGCCCGCGCGCGATGAGCCCCGAGACCATCTGGACGGCATGGGCGCCGGCCATCACGGCTTTCAGGGCGTCGAGGGGCGTGTGGACGCCGCCCGTGACGGCGAGCGAGGTGCCCACCCGGCCGGAAAGGATCGCGATCCACCGCAGCCGCAGGAGGAGCTCGGAGGAGTCGGAAAATCGCAGCCGCGGAACGACCTCGAGCTCCTCGACATCGATGTCGGGCTGGTAGAAGCGGTTGAAGAGCACAAGGCCGTCGGCGCCGGATCGCTCGAGGTTGGTCGCGAAGTTCACCAGCGCCGAGTAGAACGGCGAGAGCTTCACGGCCATCGGGATGCCGATCGCCTCGCGCACCGCGCCGACGATCGCGAGGCAGCGCCGCTCGACGTCATCGGCGTTCTCGGCTGGATCGGTCGGGAAATAGTAGAAGTTGAGCTCGAGCGCGTCGGCGCCGGCCTGCTCGATGAGACGGGCATACTCCATCCAGGAGTCGGGGGTCGTGCCGTTGAGCGACGCAAAGACGGGCACGCGGACGGCGGCCTTCAGCCGCATCAGATGCTCGAGGTATTCCTCCGGCCCCAGCACGAAGGCGGACGGGCCGGGAAAGTACGAGATCGCCTCGGCGTTCGAGTTCCCGAAGGCGTCGAGATGGATGTGCTGGGCCATCTCGTCGTGGACAATCTGCTCTTCGAAGAGCGAGCGCATCACGAGCGCACAAGCCCCGGAGTCCTCCAGCCGGCGGGCGCTGTCGAGATCATCGACCAGAGGAGACGCCCCGGGCATCAGGGGATGCGGGAGCTTGAAGCCGAGGTACGTCGTCGAGAGATCCATCACGGCCGCCCTTCCGTCGTGGCGCCGTAGCCGGCCAGATACCGGTAGAGCTCGTAGCGCCGCGCGGCCTCCGCCTGCGCCTCGACGAGGGCCTGCCGGTAGGCGTCCGGACCCAGGCGCTCCAGGGCGCGGAAGCGGTTTTCGTTGCGCATGTAATCCTCGAGCTTGATCTTCGGGGGTCCGGAATCGAGCTGGAGGGGCGCTTGCCCCGCGTCGATGCGCCGCGGGTCGAACCGGTAGAGCGGCCAGGCGCCGCTCTCGACGGCCAGCCGCTGCTGCTCGGCGCCGAACGCCATGTCGTAGCCGTGGGCGATGCAGTGGCTGTACGCGATGATGAGAGAGGGACCGGGGAAAGCCTCGGCCTCGCGGATCGCCTTGAGCGTCTGATGGTCTCTGGCGCCCATGGCCACCCGTGCGACGTAGGCCCGGCCGGTCGACATGGCGATGAGCCCCAGGTCCTTCTTGGGCGTGCGTTTGCCGGTCGACGCGAACTTGGCGACCGCGCCGAACGGCGTGGCCTTGGACTGCTGGCCGCCGGTGTTCGAATAGACCTCGGTGTCGAGGACGAGGATGTTCACGTCCCGTCCGCTCGCGAGGACGTGGTCGAGCCCGCCGAAGCCGATGTCGTAGGCCCAGCCGTCGCCGCCGATGATCCAGACGCTCTTGGGCACGAGCGCGTCGGCGAGGATCTCGAGCCGCCTCACCTCGGGCCCGCTCACGGCCGCGAGCTTGTGCCGCAGCGCGTCGATGCGATCGCGCTGGGCCGCGAACGCCGCGTCGTCGGCCGGCTTTGCCTCCAGGATCTCTTCGGCCAGCCCGTTGCCGAGAACCGGGGCGAGCTCTATGAGGAGCCGCCGGGCATGCTCTGCCTGCGCATCGACCGCGAGCCGGAAGCCGAGGCCGAACTCCGCGTTGTCCTCGAAGAGGGAGTTCGCCCAGGCGGGGCCGCGCCCCTGCTCGTTCGTGCAGTACGGAGTCGTCGGGAGATTCCCGCCGTAGATGGAGCTGCAGCCGGTGGCGTTGGCGACGAGAGCCCGATCGCCGAAGAGCTGCGTGACGAGCTTGATGTAGGGCGTCTCTCCGCAGCCGGCGCAGGCACCCGAGAACTCGAAGAGGGGCGCGAAGAACTGCGACCCCTTGACGTCCACCTGCCGCAGGCGCGCCCGGTCGGGGTCGGGAAGCGAGAGGAAAAAGTCGAAATTGGCGCGCTCGGCCTCGCGCAGCTCTCGCTGGGGCTGCATCTCGATCGCCTTGCGGCGGGGGTTCGCCTTGTCCTTGGCCGGGCAGAACGCCACGCACAGCGAGCAGCCCGTGCAGTCCTCCGGCGCGACCTGGATCGTGTAGCGGTGACCGGCATAGTCCGCGGCGCGGAAGTCCACCGACTTGAACGTCGCCGGGGCCGCCGACAGGTACCTCGGCTCGTAGACCTTGGCCCGGATCGCCGCATGGGGACAGATGAGCGCGCACTTGTTGCACTGGATGCAGAGTTGCTCGTCCCAGACCGGGATTTCGGCCGCGATGTTTCTCTTTTCCCACCGGCTGGTGCCCACGGGCCACACGCCGTCGGGCGGGAAGGCCGAGACGGGAAGCGCGTCGCCTTCGCCGGCGAGTATGCGGGCCGTGACGCGCTGGACGAAGTCGGGTGCGATCGCGGGAACGAGAGGCTGCCGGGGGACTCCGGTTTCGGCGCGGCCCGGCGTGACGGTCGAGAGATTGGCCAGCGCGGCGTCGACCGCGGCGAAATTGCGCTTCAGCACCTCGCCCCCTTTGCCGCCGTAGCTCTTCCGAATGGTGTCCTTCACACGCTCGGCGGCGTCGTCGCTCGGAAGAACGCACGAGATGGCGAAGAAGCAGGTTTGCATGATGGTGTTGATTCGCCCGCCGAGGCCCGCTTCGCGCGCCACCCGATAGGCGTCGATCACGTAGAACATGAGCTTCTTTTCGAGGATCTGCTCCTGCACTTCCCTCGGTAGCCGGTCCCAGACGTCGTCAGGGCCGTAAGGCGAGTTCAGAAGGAAGTCGGCGCCGTCCTCGGCCGCCTCGAGGACGTCGATGCGTCCCAGGAAATCGAACTGGTGGCAGGCGACGAACCCGGCCCGGCGGATGAGGTACGGCGCGCGGATCTCTCGCGGGCCGAAGCGCAGATGCGAGATCGTAACGGCCCCGGACTTCTTCGAGTCGTAGACGAAATACCCCTGGGCGTGGCGCTTCGGATCGTCGCCGATGATCTTGATCGTGTTCTTGTTGGCCCCGACCGTGCCGTCGGAGCCCAGGCCATAGATAACGGCCCGGAAAACGTCTTCGGTTTCGGTGTCGAATGACGGGTCCACGCGCAGAGACAGGTGCGTGACATCGTCTTCGATGCCCACCGTGAAGTGCCGCCGAGGGGATTTCGCGGTCAGCTCCGCGAAGACGGCCGCGACCATCGCGGGGGTGAACTCCTTCGACGAGAGCCCGTAGCGGCCGCCGACGACCAGGGGTGCAGCGGCGCCCGGCGTGAGAGTCTCCGCAAGCGCCGCGACGACGTCGAGATAGAGCGGCTCGCCGACGGCGCCAGGCTCCTTGGTGCGGTCGAGCGCAGCGATCGCTCGCACCGTCGAGGGAAGAGACTCTGCGAACGCCTTCGCGCAGAACGGACGGTAGAGCCGCACGGTGACGACGCCGACTTTCTCCCCGCGCGCGGCCAGATAGAGGGCGGTCTCGCGCGCCGTCTCGGCCCCCGATCCCATCGCCACGATCACGCGTTCGGCTTCGGGATGCCCCGCGTAGTCGAAGGCCCGGTAGCGACGTCCGGTCAACTCTTCGATTTTCCGGAAGGCGCGCTCGACCGCTTCCGGTGTGGCGAGGTAGAACGGGTTCGACGCTTCCCGCGCCTGGAAGAACACGTCGGGGTTTTGCGCGGTGCCGCGGACGGAGGGGCGATCCGGCGAGAGGGCCCGCGAACGATGGGCCGAGATGAGGTTCTCGTCGAGCATCTCGGCCAGGTCCTCGTCGGAGAGCAGGAAGATCTTGTTGATCTCGTGCGACGTGCGGAATCCGTCGAAGAAATGGAGGAACGGCACACGGCAGGAGAGCGTGGCCGCCTGGGCGACCGCGGCGAAGTCGTGCGCCTCCTGGACATTGGACGAAGCGAGCATGGCGAAACCCGTGCCGCGGCAGGCCATGACGTCGGAGTGGTCGCCGAAGATCGAGAGGGCGTGGGTGGCAACCGTGCGCGCGGCCACGTGCATCGCGAAGGGGATGAGCTCCCCGGCAATCTTGTACATGTTGGGGATCATCAGCAGGAGACCCTGCGACGCCGTGAAGGTCGTCGCGAGCGAGCCCGCCTGAAGCGCGCCGTGAACGGCTCCCGCCGCGCCTGCCTCCGACTGCATCTCGACGACCCGGGGGACGGCGCCCCAGATGTTCGTCTTTCCGGCCGCCGACCACTCGTCGGAGAGCTCTCCCATCGCCGAGGAAGGCGTGATCGGGTAGATGGCGATGACCTCGTTGGTACGGTGCGCCACGGAGGCGACGGCATCGTTGCCGTCCAGAACGGCTGTTTCAGGGCTCCGCATGAGCCCCAACTTAGTCTGCGGACACCCGCCCAGCCTGATGCAAAAGAATCAAATTGATCACGATGGAGTGTTCATCTTTGCGTCATCTTCGCGCTGGTACGGTTTCCAATGCTTTGAGAGTCTGCTTGGCCCTCGCGGGTGTGTTTCTCCGGGTGGTGCTCGAGACCCCCCCGGCTCCGGCGCTCGTCCGGGGCCCATACCTTCAGCGGCCGGATGATCGGACGGTGGAAATTCTGTGGCGAACCTCGTCAATCCTCGTCGGTTCGGTAAGCTACGGCAGGCCCGGGACCGTGTTCCGGACGGCTTCCGACGCGGCCGCGGCGCAGGCCCACGCGGCTCGCCTCTCCGATCTGGAGGCCGGCAAGATCTACGAGTACCAGGTCTTCGGAGACGGCGCTCCGCTTTCGCCGGTACTGTCGTTTCGGGCGCCCCGGGAAGCGGCCGACGACGAGATTGCGTTTGCGGTGGTCGGCGACACGGCCGGGAGAACGGTGCCGGCCCAGATCGCGAGCCTGCTGCGATTCACGAGTCCCGATCTGCTCCTTCACACCGGCGACGTCGTTTATCCCGACGGGCGGCTGGACGACTACGATCCCGAGTTCTTCGGCCCGATGGCCGCTCTTCTCGCCACGACCCCGGTGATGCCCATCCTCGGAGACCACGACGTCAAGACGGCAGACGGGGCACCCTTCTTCTCGGTCTTCGATCTTCCCGACAACGGCCTCACGGCCCAGCCGCGGTACTACTCCTTCCGACAGGGCGACGCGGAGTTCTTTTGCCTCGACGTCGAAAGCTCCGAGTACGGAGAAGACTCTGACCAATACCGCTGGCTCGAGCGCAGCCTGGCCGAGAGCACAGCGGTCTGGAAGTTCGTGACGGTCTTCGAGCCTCCTTTCACCTCTGAAAACTCGAACGTCGTCGAACGGCTGATCCTCTCACCCCTTTTCGAACGATTCGGAGTGGACATCGTCTTTTCGGGACATGAGCATCTCTACGAGCGGAGCAAGCCAATCCGCATGTTCGGAGCTTCCGGCAAGCCGGTGACCTATGTCGTGGAGGGAGGGGGAGGCGCCTCGCTTTCGAGCTTCGACCCGGAGGACTTCTCGGCGTTTGTCGCGGCGGTTCACGGCTACGTGACCGTCCGGGTGAGCAACGACGTTCTCCGGCTCGAAGCCCATGACGCGGCCGGATCGATCATCGATTCGGTGACGATGCGGAAGGGCGCAGACGGCAGCGCCAACGACGCCTCCCCGCTAGCCATCTCCGAGCCTCCTCCGGCCGGCGTCTCAGCCGGACGTCGCTGAGAAGCGCGAGCGCTACGGCCGCGGTTGCGGCCATGTTCCTGATCGGCGCCGTGTCGACCGGCCAGACGGCCACGGAGGGTCTCTTCGCGAGGCGGCCGGCGCTCGCGCCAGGCGATGCGGCGACGGAACTGGCGCTCGACACTTTTCGGAATCCGCGCTACTACGACTCGCGTGGAGAGGCTAATGAGCTCGCTCGCTCGTTGACGCTCTCCATGCTCGAGCTCCGCGCCTCCTACGGCCTTTCCGCAGCTTTCGGCGTCGGGGTCCTCGCGACCTATCGCGAGAACCGGTTCTGCTGTGCGGGAGGAGCTTCCCTGTCCGACTCCGGCTTGAGCGGAATCGGCGCTTTCCTCGACTGGAGGCCCGGGGCGCAAGCGGAGCGGTCCTCCGCGATTCGCGTGGGCTACGAGGCGCAGCGTCGTCCGAACGACTCGATCCTCCCGGTCGCCGACGGGCAGGATCGTGTGTTCGTGAATTCGGACTGGCCGCTCCTACAACGAACTTCCGGCGGCCTGGTACTGAGAGTCGACGGCGAGTTGGGAAGAAAGTTCGAAATCCAGAAGTCCTTCTTCCGCGGGAGCGCTCGGATCGCATCGGACATCCTCATCGTGCGCTCTTCGGGATTGACGCTCGACGCGGCGGCGACGGCCGGATATTTGCTGGCGTCGGACGCGCGGGAAAACGGCACGATATTCCGGAATCGGCGTTCAACGCGAGGGATCGCGGGTGTCGAGCTTCGTGTCGGCCTGGGGGCCCGGGTCCGGACGGGCGTCTTTCTCGGGGCGGAGCGAGGATTCGCTTACCGGAACTCTCTCGGAGGATGGCGCTTCGGGCTCACCCTCCGACAGCTCTTCGGAGGGAGCTGACCGCAGGGCTTACATCAGGCCCAGAGTCAGCTTGGCCGCCTCCGTCATCATTGAGGGGTTCCAAACCGGCTCCCAGACGAGCTCGACGTCGGCTTCCTTGACACCCGGGACCTCCAGGATCTTCATCCGGGCATCTCCCGCGATCGAGGCGCCCATGCCGCAGCCGGGCGCCGTAAGAGTCATCTTGACGTCCACGCGGTTCCCCCCCCCCGGCAGGGGGCTCAGCTTCATGTCGAAGACGAGCCCGAGATCGACCACGTTGACCGGGATCTCGGGGTCGAAGACCGTCTTGAGCTTGCCCCAGACGGCGTTTTCGTCCGTATCGGCGCCGGGCTCGGCCGGCGCAGAAGGCGCGGCCGGTTCCGGGGCGACCTCGAGGCCGAGAGCATCGGCATCCCGGCCGGCGATGCGGAAGAGGCCGCCCATCGAGTAGGACTCGACGGTGTAGGCGCCCCCGAGAAATTGCGTGATGCGCACGATCGTGCCGACGGGAAGAAAAACCGGCTCGCCGGAGGGGATGCGGGTCGCCGGGACTTCGCGCTTCAGGTTGATCTGGGTGGTGGGGTAGGTTGACATGGCTTCCTCCAGGCCCATCCTAGATCATCTCGGCCCCGTCCCGCACACGGTGACGCTCCGCCCTTTCGCCACCTCGGCCCAGTCCGGGACAAAAGAATCCATGAGGCTCTTGAAGAGCTTTCCATGGTTCGAGAGTCTCAGATGGAGAAGCTCGTGAACGATCACGGCGTCCCGAAAAGACTTTGGCTCTTCGCTAAGGTCCGCGCTGAAATAGAGCTTCCGGGCCGCTGGGCGGCAGGAAGCCCATTTCTTTTTCATCGCTTGGACGTAAATCACTTCCGGCCTCGTGCCGAGGCGCCGGGCCCAGAATTCGACTTCGGCTTGTAATCGAGCGCTCCGCGGCGAGCGTCGGTGGGCCCGAGTCATTTCCAGTTCATCGCCACGATGCGCTCGCCGAGCTCCACCATCCGCGGTTTGCCTACCGCCGGCAAGAGGATCTTGTAGAGCTTCGACTTGAGCAGCCGTTTTTCCTTCGCGTTGACGTCGTAATTCGGGAACCTCTTCAGCACGTCGGCGATATCTTTCGCCACGACTTCCGGGCTCGCGACGGAGGCCTGTTTCAAGAGCCAGAAAACTGCGAATGCTTTCGGGTCCAGCCCGGACTGCTCGGCCGCCCGCCTGGCGTCGATCAATTCCTGGATGACCACGGCGAGTTGGTCCACCGCCTCCCGGGTACTAACTTGGCGATTCTCGTAAGCCTCGACGATGTCTTCCGCCCTCTCTCCGATGGGAAAAAGATGCGCCTGGGGCGTCTCCGAAAAGACCACCTGGCGGATCGACCGGCCGAGGTTGATGACTTTGGAAGGATCAGGCGGATCTCGCCTCAACGCCTCTAAGGTCGCCTCGTCGAGGAGAACCGGCGGTGCCGCCGCCCAGGGACCATTATTGGCCGCCATCTCCCGCACCAGGCTCTCCGTCTTCCGCGCCACGTCGTAGATCGGGGTCCCCCGACGGCGAAAGGCCTCGTCCACGAGACGGTGCAAAACGCTCAGCCGGCCGTAATCCTCGACGAAGGTGCGCATGAACGGATCGGGCGAAATGATTTCGTAGAGCCTTTCGAGCTCCGCGAAGAACGTGGCAAACTCCTGCCGTGCTTTCTTGTCGACGAACGCGTCGATCGCCCGTTCAACTGCCTTGTCGTCGACAGGGCCCGAGCACAGTGGCAGATAGGATTGACTCTTCGACTCCATCAGGCCGGCGAATGTGGACTTCAGCACGTCGAGGTTCTCGATGACTCCGCTCACCTCGTCCGAATCGAAGGCGAGGGCCTTTTCGAGCTTCGCGAAAATGCCGACGAAGTCGACGACCAACCCAGACGGTTTGGCGATTTCCCCTTCACGCTCGTACGGCCGATTCACCCGCGCGATCGCCTGGAGAAGGGCATGGTCACGCATCGGCTTGTCGAGATACATGCAATAGAGAATCGGGGCGTCGAACCCCGTCAGAAGCTTTTCGGTGACCACCAGGATCTTGGGATCTTCGGAAGGATTGACGAAGGCCTTGCGGACCTCTTTCTCCTTGTCCTCGGAG
>Ga0066793_10001735_pt1 | contig 10110 bp, 6 predicted proteins | sample PersoiDNA2013189_FD_83876 | JGI IMG/M metagenome (GOLD analysis project Ga0066793, IMG submission 83876) | Permafrost soil microbial communities from the Arctic, to analyse light accelerated degradation of dissolved organic matter (DOM) -... | ecosystem: Environmental > Terrestrial > Soil >...
CCGCCCCACCAGATGGCACGATGCACCGCGCCGTCGCCATCCTCTAACTCCAGCAATATGTGCTCTTCGCTGCGTCCCACCGGCCGGGCGCCCTTGACGCTCAGGCCGGAACTGACCAGGGCCAGGGCGGGATTGCCCAGGCCGAAAGGCGCGAGCCGCTCCAGATCGCGCACCAGGTCGAGGTTAAGCTCCGAGAGCGGCAGGTAGCCGTCGATCTGCAGGCCGGACCGGGACGGCGCCGCGTCGAGCATGGCGGACACCGTGCGGGAGAGTCCACGCCGGAACTCGGCGATGCGGGTCGGGTCGATCGAGAGGCCCGCGGCCATGGGATGCCCGCCGAAGCCGTTCAACAGCGAGGCTTGAGTGGCCAGCGCCGCGGTGATATCACAGCCGGCGACCGAGCGGGCCGAGCCTCGCGCTGACTGGCCGGGCGGGGAGGCGATCAGCACGCTGGGACGGTTATAGCGCTCCGCCAGGCGTCCGGCCACGATGCCGATGACACCCGCGGGCCAGGCCGGCCCGGCCAGCACCAGCGCCGCGTGCTCGAGCAAGGACGGGTCTTGCCTGAGCTGCGACAGGGCGCCCGCGTAGACAGCATCGCACATCGACTTGCGGCGGGCGTTGAGCTCCTCAAGGTTGGCCGCCATGATGCGCGCTTGGGCCAGGTCATGCGTGATCAGGAAGTCAACGGCGGGGTTGGCATCGTCGAGCCGGCCGAGAGCGTTGAGCCGCGGCGCCAGGATGAAACCGATATGTTCTTCCGTCAGGGCGGCCGGATCGAGCCGGTTGAGCTCACACATCGCCCGCAGCCCGGCGCGCTCGGTGCTGCGCAGCGCCGCCAGTCCCCGTTGGAGCAGGTGGCGCGTATCGCCATGCAGGAGGGCCAGGTCGGCGACGATGGCCAGGGCAACCAGGTCAAGATATTGAGTCGCCTCAACCGGCCGTCCGGCGCGCGCATAAAGCTCCTCTGCCAGCTTATAGGCTACGCCGGCGCCGGGCAGCGCGCGCAGCGGATGTCCGGCGGGCAAGAGCTGCGGGTTGACGAGCGCGTAAGCCGGGGGCAGCTCGGCCGGAAGGGCATGGTGGTCGGTAACGATGACGTCGATGGCGCACGCCGCGGCGTGGGCCAGGGCTTCATGCGCGCTGATCCCCGTATCGCAGGTGAGCAGCAAGCGCGTGCCGGCATCCAGGATCGTCTTCAACGCCGGCAAGCTGACGCCGTGGGATTCAGCCTGGCGAACGGGGATGTGATAGCTGACCGTCGCGCCCAGGTCGCGCAGCGTCGCAACCAGCAGAGCTGTGGCCGTCTGCCCGTCGACGTCGAAGTCGCCCCAGACACAGATCGGTTCGTGGCGCCGGATGGCGATCCCCAGGCGCATGGCAGCCGCGGACAGGCCGGGCAGAGCGCGCGCCGGGGTGGGGGTATAGCCGGTCGGGTCGAGGAAGGCGCGCGCCGCATCAGGCGCGGTCAGTCCCCGCCTGACGAGAGTCGCCGCGACCAGCGGATGCCCGCCCACCGCGGCCTGCAACTCGACCGGCACAGTCACCTCAGCTGGCTCCAGCCACGTGTGAGATGTAGCGTTCGAGTGATTCATCCCTACCTTTTCAGAAAGCGATCTCGGAGATCTGCTCGTAGCTGAACCCGGCTTCCGAGCCGCTGGCCTCCGGGCCGCCGGCCTGCTCCAGGTCCGCGCCGGCTTGCGATACATCGCCGGCGCGGGTCCCGCGCTCGCACAGGGAGCGGTAGACACAGTAGACGCAGGCGCGGGCGTCCGCGGTGATGGCCAGGTCCTGGTCGCCACAGGCCGCGATCTGGCGTATCAAATCCGCCAAGTACGCCTCGTCAGCAGCATACTGGCGGGCGTCGTACTCGAAGGTCTCCGGGTCAGCAGGGAACTCGGCGAACCAATAAACCATCCGCACCTGTTCCGGCACGAGCGGCAGATAACCGTTCAGGGCTGAACCGGCGCGCACCAGCAGGTAACGGTAGACGCGCGTCTGCAGGCGGACCGCCAGGGCCGAGCGGCGGGGACGGGACAAGGCGGTCTTCCAGTCGAAGATGACCGCCTCCCGGCCAGGATTGAAGATCACCAGGTCGTAGCGGGCGCCCAGCCGGTGATCGCCCAGGGCCGCCGACAGACCTAGCTCCGGGTAGCGGCTGCCGGGCAGGCGGGCTGGGCCCCCGCTCAGATAATTATCCCACCAGCGGCACAGAGCCTCCTGCTCGGGCTGGACGCACAGGCTGAGGCGGTCGGCGGACAGGCCCAGGATGTGTTGGTGGACCAGCCGGTGGAAAGCGTCGCCGTCTTGCATGTGCTGTTCGTAGGTCAGCATCGGCTCGGCTACCGGCGCCGGCCAGGCCAGGCGCAGGAGATAGCGCAACTGAAAACGGCGCGGGCACTCGACATAATCCTGCAGACTGCCCTGACTGAATTGAAACTCAGGTGGCAAAGCCACTGTTCTCCTCCACTGCAGCGCCGGCGCCTGCGCGCTGACCCTCGTCGCCCTGGACCTCGGGCCTGATTCTAGCTCCTTCCCACCAGGTGCGCAAGGCCGTCAGTGAGGCCGCCTCTTGCTGGCGCCGGCTGCCCTTGCCGGTGTTCCAGGTGATGATAAGCTCGCGCCTGGCGCGGGTGATGCCGACGTAAAGCAGGCGCAGGCGCTCGGCCGCGTAATCGAGACGGGCCTGGCGGGTGGCCGCGCCCTCTTCCGCGTACGGAGCAAGAATATCTTCCTCGAAGAGGGCTTTGAGCTGGGCCAGCATCTCGGCGGGGAGGTTGAGACTGCCGCGCACGAACCACTTCTCGGATTGGAAGTGGTCGCCGGCCAGCGCGGCGGGGAAGTCATAGCTATTGACCGACATCAGGTGCACGCGGTCCCACTCGAGGCCCTTGGCCTTATGAATGGTCGCGACCACGACCTTGCCCTTGTGCAGTTGTGGATCGAAGCCGGTGTCGCCTTCGCCAAAACCCAGGAACTTGCGCTCATTGCGCGCGACCAGCCCCAACTCGTCGGTAAGCTCTTTCAGATGCCACTCGGGATGAGCACGCGCGGACGAGCGCAGAGTGGTGGCGAACTTGTGGGCCAGGGCCAGGTCGTCGGGCCGGTCGAAGAGATCCTGAGCGAGCGTCAGGATGATCTGATCGATCGGCAGCGCTGCCGTCCCCTGCCAGCGGCGAACCAGGTTCCGAAAGGCCAGCAACTGCTCGAGCGCGGCCGGGTCGTCGTCCGGCAGGTCGATGCCTGTCAGCCAGTCCCGGTCCACGCGCGGCCACAGGAAATCCTCGACGTTCTGGCACTGGCCCAATGCCTTCGCCATGCGCTGCAGCCGAAGCTGGGCCGCGTTGTCGTTCCGGTCGGCCCGCCGCCACACGCGAAAAACGCTCACTAATTTGGGCGACGAAACCGGGTCTGCCAGGTAAGCGACGATGTTGCCGAGAGCACCGGCCACCGCGCGTGTCGCATCACTGCTCTTCAGCAATTCGACATATTCGATTTTGCGGCGCTTGAGCTCTCGCACCAAAGCGACGCCGCGATCCTGGCGCGCCGCAAGCACTGCCACCGTCCAATCCGGGTGGTCGGGCAGCCAGCCTGCCAACGAGTCTGCCACTTCGGTCACTTCGTCCGCAGGCGGAAAACCGCGCCGGTAAAACTGAATTCCCAGCGGATCCTCCTCGGGGTTAGGCTGCGGATCGCCGGGGGGTGTGGGTTGGATTTGGGGCGGCGCGACGAGCGCGCCGCGCACCGCTTCTACCGGATGCTCGTGCTGTGTCCAGTCGACGAGCTGGTTAGCCAGGTCGATGATGCTGCGCGTGGAGCGGCCGGAGTTGGGCAGGTCACGTGGGACGACGCTCGGCTCGACCAGGAAGTTGCGCAGGTAAAGCGGGCTGGCGGTCGTGAACGTTTCGTAGATCGCCTGGTTGGGATCGCCGACGCGCACCCAGTTGCCGGCCGGGCCGGCCAGGAGCCGCAGGATTTTCTCCTGTAACCGGCTGCTGTCCTGCGCCTCGTCCTCAAGGATGTAAGGCCAGCGATGGCGCAGACGGGCCAGGTAATCGGGGTCCAGCTCCAGCGCACGAAGCGCCAGGCGGATCAGATCGTCAAAATCGACTGCGCCGCGGTAGGCAAGGGCCCGCTCATAGTCCAGGTAAATCGCTAATCCCACTTCCACGAGCGGCAACGGCTCCGGATGCTTTTCCAGGCTGTCGCGCAGGCCGGCCGGCGTATGGCCCAGGTCCTTGGCTTGCTTGACGAAGCCGCTGGCGATCTCGGCGACCAGGGCCGGCCAATACTTGGGATTGCGGCGGGCGTCGTCGCGCTGATGGTCGACGAGATCGGGGCTCAGGTAGTCGTCGGCAGCAGACGGATGGCCCGCCAACCAGGCATCGGTCGCGCTACGGAGGATACTCGATGACTCACGCTCGTCCACGATCTGGAAGTCGTCCGCTAAGCCAACCAGCGACGGGCGCTCGCGCACGATGTCATGGGCCAGCGCGTGGAGCGTGCACACGCGGTAACCGACGTGCGGCAAAAGGCCGCGTTTCCCCATGAAGCCGGCCACGCGTGCCGCGAAGTTATCGACGGCGGAATTGACCAGGGTCACGACCAGCACTTCCTGGTCCTCGGCCACGCTGCCGCGCGCGACGAGCTGGGCAGCCAGGTAGGATAGCACCTGTGTCTTGCCGCTGCCCGGCACTGCCGAGACACCCATTTTGCCGCCCACGTCGACGTAGTCAAGAACGGCCTGTTGCTTGGGACGGGGTTGGAAATTCATGGTCATTCCGGCGCGCGGCGCAGCACCTGCTGGATCGCCCGCAATAACGGCCCTTGCTGCTCGCTGCCATCCTGGCTAAGCTCGGAGAGAGCCAGGTAGATCTTGCGGCGGCAGCGGCGGGTGAGGCCGAGGACAAGCGAGCAGAGGGCTTCCTGGCGGGCGTCGAATTCTTGCCTGTCGCCCCACAGCGCGCCTGGCGGCCAGGCCCGGCTGAGCACGTAAGGCTGCGTGAGCGGCTGATTCAGCCTCTCCCACCAGCCAGGGCTGCCAACATCGAGCCAGAACTGGTAGTCGACCGGGCGGTTGGCCATCAGGAAGGTGTAAGCGGGCGCCAGCAGAACGGCATCCGCCGGCTGCAACTGCCAGCTCCGCACGTACTGCGCGGCGACAACGCCGTCATCGACCATCTGCACGTATTCCTGGCCAAGGGTGGGGAGGGTTGGGCCCGACGCGGGGCCTTCACCGGCCTGAGAGCGCGCACGGACGCCGCCTCTGCCTGCCGTCACCCAGCGGAACTTGCGCACCGACTCGATCAAGTTGGCGGCCACCTCACCGGCGTCAAATCCGTGATGGTAGCCGAAGCCGGGCTGCGAAAGGACCTCGCCGAACAACCGTGACAGAAAATGATCGAGCTCTGCCGGTTCGCCGCCGGCATAGCCGGCCAGCCAGCCGCGCAGCCGTTCGTAGCGCCCGCCCAGCAGATAGGTCACGCGCTCCTGCGCGTCGGGAGGAAGACTCTCGAAAGCGTTGAGGTGCGGGGCGCCCTCGTGCCCCCGGTACAGGGCCACGACCAACAACTGGGCGCGCACGGGGTCCAGGCCGGCGATCGCAAAGCCCAGCGCCTGCGCGACGTCGGCGCCGCGCGGGCAGACATCCCACTGCGGATGGCCCAGGGCAGCCAGGGTCAGCAGACACTGCGCGGCGGGCTCGTCGCGCAGTGCGCGCGAGGGGCGATGGGAGCGGGCCGGGACGCCGCGGCGCTCGAGGGCATTCGTGAGCAAGAAGCGCAGGGCGTCGCTGAGGAAGGGCGAGAGGATCGCAATCTGGCCGGGCAGGATGCCCTCCTCGTCTACCAATCGCGCGATCTCGCCCGCGACCCACTCCACCATCTGCGGATAGTAGCGGTGATATTCGAAAGAGATGGCGGAACGAACGTCGAAGGGGGAAGCGGGTTTCGGGCTTTCGGGCGGCAAGAAAGCCGGCTTCCGGCCGAAGCTGCGCGCCAGCTGGGCGCCGAGCGCGCGTAACTCGGCCGAGGTGACGAAAGGGTCCTCGAAGGCCACCTTCTGGGAGCACAGATCGACCAGGGTGTGCGTGCTGCCGGGGTCCGCGCCCAGGAAACGCCGGTAGCCCGCGTCCCAATCATAGACCAGCAGGGCCGACCGGCAGGCAGGCAGCCATTCTCGCAGCAGGTCGTGCGCGACGGCGGTGTCTTCTTCGAGGTTGTCCACGATCAGGTGGGTGTAACGCGACAGCAGATAGTCACGGCATTCAGGACGCGGCCAAAGATGGCGGACGAAAACCTCATACTGGAGCGAGAAGTCCAGCAGGTTGTGCGCCAGGCAGTATTCACGGAAGCGGGTTGCGCAGTCCTGGGCCTCGTCGTACACGCGCAACTGGCTCTTGTCGCCGATCCAGGCGGCTTTCAGCCGGGCGGCCATCTCGGTGTGAGGAAAGCCGACTACGGCTGCCTTGTTGAGATTGTCCAGGATCTGGCTGTAGATGCGGTTGCGCTCGATGGTGATGGTTTCGAAGTAGCCCTGCTCCAGAAGGGGCCTGACGAGCCGGGCCATATAGTACTGCGCCGTTTCGAGGGTCAGGAAGGTGGGCGCCAGGTCGGGCGCGGCGAAGCAAGCCGCCTCGCCGGCCAGGGGCCAAAAAAGGTCGACCATGCGCTGCGCCAGGCCGCCAAAAGTCACGACGGTAACCTCGCCGCCGGCGACCGGTTCCGGCCCGGCGAGCGCCGCCTCGAATGGGCCGGCGAGCGTGCGCTGCGGGACGATCACCAGGACGTTCCGGCCGGAAACGCCCGAGGCCAACAGGCGCTGCAGGCGGCCAACGGCCGCGCCCGTCTTGCCCGATCCGGCCGGTCCTTCGAGGAAGACACGCCGCTCTAGCGGAAGGTCCGCAAGCGCCGATTGCCGAGCGGTCAGCATCAACTACTCCTGCCTATGGTAAGCTTTGGCAGCCGCCACCTGAAGCCAAAGGTTATGCAGGCGAAACCTGCACGAGTACCGAGTGGGTGCGCGAGCCCTGGCTGGGGAGCGTAGGCTCGGTGGAGGTGAGCACGTTGGGGCTGCCGGCACTATCGACCCCATCGGCAGCGAAGACCGGCCAGACACCCTCCAGAAGACAAACCACACCCGGTGTAATATCGTCGGTGACGCGCGCCGGGATACGTACTGCTCCTTGCGGGCTAGTGACGAGCACTGCCTCGCCGCCGGCGATGCCGCGTGCGGCCGCATCCTGCGGGTGTATCCATAGCGCCGCAGGCTCATGCTCGTTGAACCAGGCGATGTTGGCGTGCTGCGAATGCACGCGGTATTTCGACTTGGGCGTGACCAGGCGCAGCGGGATGTCGTCGCCGGTCTGCAGGATATGGCATTCGGGCAGGGCCGGAAAGCCGGTCGCGACCGCATAGGCGGAAGATAGGAGTTCGACCCGCCCTGAAGGCGTGCCCAGGGGATGGGCAGCAGGGTCGGAGATGAAATCGGCGAAGGCAGTGCGCCGCTGATCGGCCCCAGAGTGAATCCCCGTGCGGCGGAACTCTTCGTAATCGGGCACGTCGGAAGCGGCCACGAAGCTGCGCAGCCAGGCATCCTCGTCTTTGCCCTCCGAGTAGCGCGGCCCAAAGCCCAACCGATCCGCCAGCCCACATAAGATATCGTAATCATTGCGCGCCTGGCCGAGCGGCGCGCTGGCCTGGTTTGAGAAAAAGACGGTGTTGTCGGCCGCGAAGACGATGTCCTGGCGTTCGAGGAAGGTCGTGGTGGGCAGGACCACGTCGCAGTAACGCGCGGTCGGAGTAAGAAACAGGTCGTGCGTCACGGCGAACTCGACGGCTTCGAAAGCGCGTATGTTCTTGTGCACGTCGCTGCCCTGCACCAGGTAGTTGCCACCCACGTTGTAAATGGCCCGGATGTCGCGGGCATAGCCGCCGCGCGTCCCGTCCAGGATTGCGTCGGGCCAGCGGTAGACGGGCACTGACGGCGGCTGGGGGTGCGCCGGGACGGGGAGGCTGCCCATCTTCGGTCCGGGCAATGCACCAAGCCCATTCGCACCCGAAGAACCACCGCACACTCCAAGGTTGCCGGCCACCGTCTGCAGCGCAATGGCCAGCCGGGAGGCTTCTTCACCACCCAGGGTGCGCTGGATGGAAAGGCCGGGTATCAGAGCCGCCGGTTTCGTCCGCCCGTAGAGCAGGGCAAAGTCTTCTATCTGCTCGACCGGCGTGCCACACAGCGCTGCAGCCCAGGCGGGCGTCTTAGGCTGGCCGTCGGCCAAACCGAGCACGTAGCGCTCCAGCTCAGCCGCGCCCACAGCATAGCGCGCCAGGAAGGCAAGATCGGCCAGGTTTTGCGTGAAGAGCACGTAGAGCACTGCCAGCATGAGGGCGCTGTCGGTGCCCGGCCGGACCGGAAGCCAGCAGGTCGATAGCTGAGTGACGGTGGCCGTGCGACGTGGGTCGATGGCAACCACCGCCGCACCTCGCCGCTTCGCCTCAAGAACGCGCCGATAGGTTTCGCCGCCCAGGCGGCAGTCGGCCACGTTGGCGCCCCAGAGGATGATCAGTTGCGAGTCTTGCAGGGTAGCCGCATCTATGCCGGCATGCCGGGTGCCCAGGACGTAAGGCAGGACAAAAGAGACCGCTTGCGAGCTGTAGCTGCCGGCCGTCTTGGTGTAGCCGCCGAACATACTCAGGAAGCGTGCGGTCAGTTCGCCAGTATGGTGCAGGGCGCCCCGGCAAGAGCCGGAACCACCCAGGCGCAAAATGGACTCGGCGCCGTGGTGGTCGCGGATGGCCGCCAGCCGGCGCGCGACCAGGTCGAGAGCCTCATCCCAGCCGGCCTCGCGGAACTGGCCGGAGCCACGCGGTCCGGTACGCAGGAGCGGCCTGAGCAGGCGCCCCGGCGCGTAGAGAACGCGCGCCATCTGGTAGCCGCGCACGCAGCCTTCCATATACGGCCCGCCCGCGGGATTATCCACTACACGGGTAACGCGGCCATCCTCGACGCGCGCCAGCAGCGCACAACTCCCGCCACAGTCGCGGTTGCAAGATACGGGAATATCTGAAAACACTGAAGGTCTCCTAATGAAGGTTTGAGGAGCGGCTTCGTTATAACACAGCCTGCGGTTCAGCCACAAACTGCTCCCCCCATCACCTCAGTTGTGCAACTTTCGGTCGCGCTCTCCGCATTTACTGGTAATGGCGCGCACATAGGCAGCAAGAACACCGATCGGGTCAGCCGAATGCGCTTAACTTTTCGGGACTCATCCAGAGAAAGGGGACATTTGATGAACGATGATCCTACCCCCACCCCTACTTCGAGCGAACCGGGCAATACCCCCAGCCAGGGAGGACCGGCTGCCCCCGGCGACGCGGGCGGCCAGTCTGACTCGGGCATGTCATATCATGATATGCGACAGCAGATGCGCATGGAGCGACACGCCGAGCGGGATCGCCGGCGGGCGGAACGGCGCGCTCACGGCTGGGGCGGCCCATGGCTGGGCGGAGCGGTGCTGATCGCGCTGGGGCTGATCTTTCTGGCGCAAAACCTGAACATATTCGTGTTCCACAACTGGTGGGCGCTCTTTATCCTGATCCCCGCCGTCGGGAGCCTGGTGACGGCCTGGAACATCTACCAGGCGAACGGCAGCCAATGGACCGCCGCCGCGCGCGGTCCGCTGGTCACCGGCGTGATCCTGGTGCTCGTCACGGCGACCTTCCTTTTTGGGCTGAGCTGGGGGCTGATCGTGCCGCTGCTGCTGATCCTCGCCGGCGTCGCGGCTCTGCTCAACCGCATGCTGGGCCAATAACGAAGCACCATCACAGGAGACGTTCCATGAACAAGGCAAAACTGCTGGCGATACTATGCCTGGTGCTCGTTGCTGCGCCGGTAATGACCGGGTGCTACTATGGCGGGCCGGTTGCCAGCGGGTCAGGTCGCTCGGTGACCAAGAGCCTGGACCTGGCCGGTTTCAGCGCCGTGGGACGTATACAGGCCGCCCGAGCATCGGCAAAAGCAGCACGTCCGGCGCCTCGAGCGCCCAGGGCAAATAGTTCTTCCTAGATCGAGCGTCCCATGGCCTCGGCCAGGGCGCGCAACTCAGCCATC
>Ga0066793_10001736_pt1 | contig 10109 bp, 13 predicted proteins | sample PersoiDNA2013189_FD_83876 | JGI IMG/M metagenome (GOLD analysis project Ga0066793, IMG submission 83876) | Permafrost soil microbial communities from the Arctic, to analyse light accelerated degradation of dissolved organic matter (DOM) -... | ecosystem: Environmental > Terrestrial > Soil >...
ACTTCAGTCAGCTGCATCGGCTCGATCAAGCGCGCCGCGCACGGAATCATGATCCCGACTCTCCCTTCGACCGCCCAAAATCCGATCCGCCGTTCTGACTCAGCCCAGCCCTGAAAGCCAACACGGTCCCGGCCGTTCTACCCGTTGCTCAAATCCGCGTGCCATCCCCACTATGCCGCGCTTTTAGCCCACCGATAACAGGGCCGGCTTGTATGCCATGCAGCATCCGGACAAAGTGGCAAAGCTGATTCTTTATGCACCGTGTTGGAAAGGGACCGCACAATACCGGGAGCAAGTCCGAAAGCGGATAGAAAACGGAGGAAAGCCTCTAACTCACTATCGAATCAACACAAAACTTGCCGCCCGCAGCGATTTCGTCGAGGGCGAATTAGCATCACATCCGCAATACGAAGAGGACGTTGTCACCGCATATGAGAAACAGGCACTGAAGACTGATCCGCAATCGCCAAATGCATTTGTCGATTACGCGAATCTGCCGTTTCTGGATCCGGTTCGGATTACGGTTCCGACCATGATTATTTTTGGCGAGTACGATCACTTTGCCAAGGAGGAGGACCTCTTACCATTTTTTTCGCAACTCAAGACACGCGATAAGCAATTCGTGCTCCTGCCGCATGGAGGGCACGCTTTGATCCTGGAGAAAGTTCACCGGCGTTTCCAGCATGAGGTCTTGAGCTTCTTTGACCGTCCGTAGCCTCCAATTGCACTATGGTGTACCGGAAAATCGGTTGTAACGTCTATCGAAAGTATACCGGTCGGGTACCAGCGAAGACGTAACACTGCAATCTCGTTGCGGTAGATCGCTTCAGCACCTACAAATCTCATGTCAGGCGCAGCCGTGCGCATCGGGCGGTACCGGGCGCATGGAAATTGGGACGGGTGGGGATCGAACCCACGACCAAAGCCTTAAAAGGGCCTTGCTCTACCAACTGAGCTACCGTCCCGTGCGACTTGTTGTGGCAGCGGCCTTGCGAGCGCGTGCGCCTTGCGGGGCGGCGAATGATACTACAGGGGTTGGTAGCGGGTGGGATCAAGCACGCGGGCGGCTTCGAAGCCGCTTTTTCTAATGCGGCAGGAGTCGCAGCGCCCGCAGGCGCGGCCGAACTCGTCCGCCTGATAACAGGATACGGTAGCCGCGTAATCCACGCCGAGCCGCACACCCGCGCGAATGATTTTGGCCTTCGTCCAACTGATGAGCGGCGTGTGAATCCTGCAGGGATGGCCTTCAACTCCGGCACGTGTCGCAAGCGCGGCCATCTTTTCGAATGCGCCTATGAATTCGGCACGGCAATCGGGATAGCCCGAAAAATCCACAGAATTTACACCGATGAAAATGTCACGCGCCGTCAGAACCTCAGCCCAACCGAGCGCAAGAGCAAGCATCAGAGTGTTGCGCGCCGGAACATAGGTTGTCGGAATTCCGGTAGTCGGCGCATCCGGCACCGGAATATTGGAGTCGGTCAGCGCTGAGCCGCCGATGCCGGCTAAATCCACACGCATCTTGCGATGCTCATATGCCCCCAATGCGCGCGCGATCTGTGCGGCCGCATCGAGTTCCGACGAGTGCCGCTGTCCGTACGCCACCGATAGCGCGTAGCACTCGAAACCCTCAGCGCGCGCAAGTGCAAGCGTCGTGGCGGAGTCGAGACCACCCGAGAGCAGGATCACTGCTTTTTTCACAGCCGTACCCGTGGCGCGCATTGTCTTTGCATGAACGAGCGCCTACTTGCCAGGCACATTGCCCCACAGATACTTGTGCAATTGGATCTGGAACCGTACCGGTAGCCGGTCCTGCAGTACCCAATCGGCAAGTTGCCGTGCGGGTAGCTCTTCATGGCTTGGAGAAAAAAGTACGCTGCAGCGCGAGTCGAGCTCAAGGTCACGCAGCTTCGCAACACTCCAGTCATAGTCCGCGCGGCTGCAGATGACAAATTTGACGAGATCTTTCGCTGTCAGACGCGCAAGTTCACCATAGCGGTTGCGCGCCTCCTCACCCGATCCTGGCGTCTTGACATCAACGACCAACACCACGCGCTCATCAATACCCGAAAGCGGCATCGCGCCGCTCGTCTCGAGCGAGACCCGATAGCCGTCCGTGCAGAGTTGTTGCAGGAGCTCTGTGCAGCCTTTCTGCGCGAGCGGTTCGCCGCCCGTCACGCAGACGTGACGGGCGCCAAGCTCAGCTACGCGCGCAAGAATCGCGGGCAGCTCCCACCAATCACCACCGTGGAAGGCGTAAGCGGTGTCGCAGTATTGGCAGCGCAGCGGACAGCCGGTGAGACGCACAAACGCCGTCGGAATGCCGGCAGTGTCCGCCTCCCCTTGCAGCGAATAGAAGATTTCCGTGAGCTTTAGGCGCGCCATGGATGCGCATGGCTCTATTGGCCGTCAGGCGACAGCCGCTTCAGGCGCTCGGCGGCAAGTTTCGCTGCCTCGCTATCGGGGAAACGCTTCGTCACCTGCGTCAAAGTGGCGCGCGCCTCGGCGGACTGCTTGAGCTCGTACTGTGTGAAGCCGAGCTTGAGGAGGGCATCCGGCGCCTTTCTGGAGTTTGGCCAGCGCTCGCCGACGGCGCGAAATGCCATCGCAGCATTATCGTAGTCGCGCGTGACGTAATAGGTCTCACCGAGCCAGTATTGGGCATTATCTGCAAGATTGCCGGTCGGGTAGTTCGCAAGGTATTGCTTGAACCCTGCGATCGATGCGCCGTAATTACCATTCTTGAGCGCGTCGAACGCCTGCGAGTAGGCACCCTGATCGGAACCGGATGCGGCGGCGCCCGCCGCGCTGCCGACGGGCCCGGCGGCGGCAGTCCCGGAGCCGCGCTCCGCCAGGCGTTTGTCGAGATCCGTGTACAGATCGCGCTGCTGTTTGCGCAGGGCGTCCGAGCCGTTCTGCAGCTGATCGACCTGCCCGCGCAGGCTGCGCACATCGGCCTGTACGGCGTCCAGGTGCTGCGCCATGTCGAGCAGACTCTGATTGGACATGATGCGCTCGAGCTTCGTCAGGCGCGCATCAAGATCACTGAGCCGCACCTGCACGGGGTCTTCCTCCGAGCGCGTCAGCGAGCATCCGGCAAGCAGCACGGCCGCGAGCGCAACGCCGAATTTCACCATGGTGCGCATCCTCTATTTGAGATAGACAATCTCGACGCGCCGGTTCTGCTGCCAGGCGGACTCGTTGCTGCCGGCCGCTACCGGGCGCTCCGCGCCGTAACTAACAGTTGAGAGCTGGCTTTCGGTGGCTCCCTGCAGGAGCAGCGCTCGGCGCACAGACTGCGCGCGCCGTTCACCCAGACCGATGTTGTACTCGCGCGAGCCGCGCTCGTCGGTGTGTCCTTCGAGCCGTACGCGTACCGTGGGGTTGGATGCGAGGTATTTTGCGTGCGCGGCAACGATGCCCGTGCCGTCGCCCTTGATCTCGCTGCTGTCGAAGTCAAAGTAGACAATGCGCTTGGCGAGCGTGCCACTCATCGGACCCTGCGCAGCAGCGCCTTCCTCCTCCGAACCTGCCGCTGCGGATGCCGCATCGGCTCCTGAGCTTTGTGCGCCGACCGTAGATCCGGCAGCCGGGGCTTCGGACTTCTTGGGTTTGCCATGGCAGCCAATCAGCGCCAAGGACGCAGCGACCATCAAAATCAGTATTGTTCGACGCATACAATCGCTCCCGTTCACGGCCGCGTACGGCCTAAGTTTTCATTGCTGGGCAAAGGGACCCCAAACCGGCTCCCGAACCTCGCCCAGATCGGACTTCAAGCGCTGACCTGTCAGGCCGTCGACGGCAACCGTTGCAAGCACGCCGCGCTCCCCTTCCTGATCTGAATAGATCAGAACGGCGCTGTTCGGTGCAAAGCTCGGCGAAGTGTCAAGCCGGCCGCGCGACAATACACGCATCGCGCCCGTTTGCAGATCCTGCACGCCAATCCGGTAGTTGCCCTGATCGACCGTGACCACGGCGAGCTGTTTGCCGTCCGCGGAAATCCGCGGCCGTGCGTTATAGGTGCCTTCGAAGGTTATCCGTTTCGGGCGCGCGCCGCTCTGCAATCCGACCTTATAGATCTGCGGGCCACCCGCGCGGTCGGAGGTGAAGTACAGGGCGCTGCCATCGGGCGCCCACGCCGCCTCGGTATCGATGGCTGGATCGTCGGTGATGCGCGTCAGGTTCTGCGTCGCAAGATCGAGCACGTAAATGTCGGGATTACCGCCCGCGCCGCCCAACGTGAGCGCGAGCCTGTGCCCGTCGGGTGACCAGGCCGGCGCACCATTGATGCCTGCACGCGCGGATACCTGGCGCCGCTGGCCCGAACGTACCTCCTGAACCCATATCGCCGAACGGTGATTCTCGAACGACACATAGGCAAGCCACTGCCCGTCCGCCGACCATGCGGGCGACATCAAAGGCTGGCGTGATTCGAGGATCATGCGTGGATTCTCACCATCCGCATCGGCAACGATGAGCTGGAAGATCTGTGCCGGCGGACGCCCGTTCACGGCAACATAGGCAATGTGCGTGGCAAATGCGCCGCGCACGCCCAGGATCTTCTCGTAGATCGCATCGCTGACGCGGTGCGCAGCGTTGCGCAGCGCGCTCGGCGCGCCGGTGAAGCGCTGGCTCATGAGCCGCTGGCCGTTCAGGACATTGACGAGGTCAAAGTCGACGGCGAGCTGGCCATCGGGCAGCGGCGACACCCGACCCACCGCGACATAGTCGTTGCCGTCAGCTTTCCAGTCGGCGATCTGCACATTCTCCACGCGCGACGGACTCGTCAGCATGCGTGCGCGCGGCATCGCACGGAAGCGCGCACTGCCCTCGAGGTCATGCTGCACGACTGCGGCGACATCAAGCCCGCCGTCGCCGGCATTGGTGTGCGCGAATGGCACGATCGCAAGCGGAATGGGATCGGTGACCCCGGAGGTAATCTCGATTTTCAGCTGCGCGTGGCCTGTTGCCCAGGCGCACAGGCCGAGGACCATGACGAGGCCGTGCCGGCGCATGCGGGACAGGTGCGGTAGATGGTTCATGACATCAGTCGGCCGGTCTGAATCGGATCTCGATCTCGCGCTCGAACAGCGCCGGATCCGGCGGTGGCGGCAGCGGGGAAGCTCGATAGGCGGCCGCCTGGATTGATTCGCGTACGGCTGGATCGCCGTTACATTCACCCAGTCGCACGTTCACCACTACACCTCCCGGGGCCTGCGTTACATACACCATACAATTAATTCCCGCGCTTGCCGACGGGGGCTTTAGCCAGGCGCGCTGGATACGCGCGGTTACCTGGGCCGCCCAGCTCGCCAGTTGTCCGCTGCTGCGCGCGGCCATCACGTGCTCCTCGGCTGCGAGGCTATGCCGCAAATCGGCCTCGCGCTGCTCGCGCAGGCGCGCCTCCTCCGCCTTGCGTTTCTCCTCCGCGAGTCGTTTTGCGTCAGCCAGGCGCTTTTCGTCAGCCTGACGCTTCTCCTCCGACTGGCGCTTAAGGTCTGCGCGGCGCTTTTCCTCCGCGTCGTGCTTCGCTGCGGCCGCCTCCAGGTCGCGCTTCTCCTGTGCCTTGCGCTCCGCCTCGACCTCGGCAACATGCTTCTCCTCAATCACGCGTTGCGCCTGTGCAGCGGCATCCTGCTCAGCCTTGGCCCTCTGCGCGAGCTCCTCGGCCGAGGGTGCGGGCGGCCCTGTCGGTTCCGGCTCAGGCTCAGGTGGCGGTGCCTCCTGCGCTTTCGGCAGCGTCACGGGTGCAGGCGCGGCCGGCGTGAGGTCATGCGCGTTAACGAGGGTAGCCTCGATGGCAAGCACATGGGGAGCTGGGGGAGTCTGGTCGCGGAATGACCACAATCCGTACGCCACCACTCCCACCAGGGCTGCATGCAACAGCACCGACAGCGCAATCGAGATCCAACGATCGCCTCTGCGCTCGGCCATACGGTTCGTCGCGCCCGCCCGCTTAATTGCGGTTTGCGGGCTCGGGGGGCGGATCCGCAATGAAGCCGAGCTTCTTCGCCCCGGCTTTCTGCAGAATGATCATCGCGTCCATCAGACGGCCGTAATTGATTGCGCGGTCGCCCTTCACAAACACCGACCGATCAGGCTTGCGACGCATGGCCGCTGCAGTGCGGGCGCCGACGGTGTCCTCATCAAGCGCGTTCTCAGGGTGGCTCCCGACATTCAGATACAGCTTCCCCGCCTTGTCGATCGTCAAAATCAATGAATCTTTGATGGCATCGGACTCGAGAGGTTCCGCAGCCGCCTTCGGCAGGTCGACCTTGACCCCCTGCGTCAGCAGCGGCGCGGTGACCATGAAGATGATAAGCAGCACGAGCATGACATCGATGTAGGGCACCACATTGATGTCACCCATAAGCTTACGTTTTCGAGATCCCTGGCTCATTGCTTCGACCTCCTAGACGACCGCCGCGCTGCCGCGCGGCGCATGACGCTGCAAAACCGTCGAGAATTCCTCCATGAATCCATCGTAGCGAATCTCCAAACGCCCCACCTGATCGGCATAGCGGTTATAGGCGAGCACGGCGGGGATGGCTGCAAACAGGCCCGCCGCCGTTGCCACCAGTGCCTCGGAGATAGCCGGTGCAACCATCGCAAGAGTTGCCTGCTGCACGTTCCCCAGTGACGAGAACGCGCTCATGATGCCCCAGACGGTCCCGAAGAGCCCCACATACGGGCTCGTGGAGCCGACGCTCGCGAGCGTTGCAAGGCTCTGCTCAAGCCGATCAATCTCCTTGAGCTGGGCGACGCGCATGGCGCGGCGCGCGCTTTCCAGGAGCTGCTCGGGCGTTGTCGTCCCCTGCTGTTTTGAGCGCGCGAATTCGCGAAAGCCGAATTCGAAAATGCTCGACATCCCGGTCGCCCCGCCGCGGGACTCAATGCCGCGATACAGCTGCGACAGATCCCCGCCCGACCAGAATGTGTTCTCGAACTGGTCAGCCTCGCGCCGCGCTCGTCGGATGACGATACGCTTTCTGAAAATGATGGCCCACGAAGCCAGTGAAGCTAACGCCAGCAAGGCAAGCACCACCTGCACGGGAATACTCGCCTGCAGCACGAGCCGTACGATCGACAGGTCCGGGGTCATGTCAGTGGGAGCTCCGGCGCAGCCAGCGCGTTAGTTAGAAAAGAAGGCAGCCTCTTTGGCCGAAAGGTGCCGGCATCCACGCATACCACCCGCACCTGGGCCTCGGCCAGTGTTTCGGCATCGAAAGCTGCACCGCGCGTGTGCCGTGAGATGCACTGCACAAAGCGGATCGCCGTTGCGCCATGACGCTGCGCAGTACAGCTCACGAGGAGCTCATCATCAAGGCGTGCCGGGCGCCGATATCGGATCGTCATATCGACGACCGGAAAGATAATGCCGGGATCCTGCGCCAGAGCCTGTTGCGAGAAGCCGCACGAGCGCAGCCACTCGGTGCGCGCACGCTCGAGAAACGTCAGGTAGTTCGCGTAATACACGACGCCACCGCCGTCGGTATCCTCCCAATAGACGCGTACCGGCCAAGAGAACGCGCTCACCGGCCTTCCTCGAACAAAGGCAGGCTCGCTGCCGGCCGCACCGGCGGCTTCAAACCCAAATGCAGGTAGGCGGTGCGAGTCGCCACGCGTCCGCGTGCAGTGCGCATCACATAGCCCTGCTGGATGAGGAAGGGCTCAATCACATCCTCAAGCGTGCCGCGCTCCTCGCCAATTGCCGCGGCGATGCTCTCGATGCCGACCGGTCCGCCATCGAACTTTTCGATGATGGTCGCGAGCAACTTGCGATCGAGCGAGTCGAATCCCTGGCGATCGACCTCGAGCATGTCGAGCGCAGCGCTGGCGAGGCGCTCATCGATGCACCCGTCACCCTTCACTTGCGCGTAGTCGCGCACCCGGCGGAGCAAGCGGTTCGCGATACGCGGCGTGCCGCGTGCACGCTCGGCAATGCGTTGCGCCCCGGTGACGTCGATCGGCGTTTTCAAAATCGCAGCCGAGCGCGTGACAATGCGCTCCAGATCCTCAACACCATAGAACTCCAGGCGCTGCACGATGCCAAATCGATCGCGCAGCGGCGAGGTCAAAAGGCCCGCGCGCGTCGTTGCGCCAATCAGCGTGAATGGCGGCAGATTGAGCTTGATGGAGCGCGCGGCGGGACCTTCGCCAATCATGATGTCGAGCTGGTAGTCCTCCATGGCCGGGTAGAGCACCTCCTCGACGACCGGTGAGAGGCGATGGATCTCATCCACAAAAAGCACATCACGGGGCTGCAAATTGGTGAGAATCGCCGCAATGTCGCCCGGCCGCTCGAGCACTGGGCCGGCGGTCTGGCGCAGATTCACGCCGAGCTCGGTTGCAATGATGTTCGCAAGCGTGGTCTTGCCAAGGCCGGGAGGCCCGAAGATCAGCACATGATCAAGCGCCTCGGCGCGCTGCCGCGCGGCGCTCAAGAATATTTCGAGCTGCGCCTTTACCTTCGTCTGACCGACGTACTCCGCAAGGCGGCGCGGCCGGATGGCGTGCTCGACCGCTTCTTCCTCTTGCGTGGCGGCAACGTCGATGACTCGTTCTACTGACATCATGTCCTCTCGTCTGCCCTAGTCACGCGCGGCGCCCTGCAGTGCGCGGCGAATCAGTTCCTCGGTGGAGTGTGTACCGGGCTCCACGATCTTCAGCAAGCGAGCCGCTTCTGCCGGCTTGTATCCCAATCCAATAAGCGCACTCAAAGCCTCTGATTCGGGGCTTGCGCTTGCAAGGCTCGGTATGCCCGGCGCTCCCTCGAGAGTGCCGATGCGATCACGCATCTCGACGAAGAGGCGCTCCGCGGTCTTGCGTCCAATGCCTGGGACGCGAACAAGCGCTGCGACATCGTGGTTCACGATGCACTGCGCGAACGCCTCAACGCTGATCCCCGAAAGCAGAGCCAAGGCAATTTTCGGGCCGACGCCGGAGACCTTCAGGAGCGCACGAAACAGGCGCCTCTCATCCGGGGTGCCAAATCCGTACAGCATATGCGCATCCTCGCGCACGACGAGATGCGTAAGGAGACTCACTTCCTGCCCAATTGCCGGGAGATGGAAGAAAGTCGACATCGGCGCCTCAAGCTCATAGCCCACGCCGCCCACATCGATCATGAGTTGCGGCGGCGCCTTAGCTTGAATTGTGCCGCGCAGCGAGCCAATCATCGCGCAAGCTCGAGCAAGCGGCGCGAGTGTGCATGGCACACAGCAATTGCAAGCGCATCGGCAGCATCCGCCGCAATGCGACCCTCGAGCCCAAGGAGCGCACGAATCATGTGCGCCACCTGGCGCTTCTCGGCCGCGCCGAAGCCGACGACGGCGAGCTTGATGGCGCGCGGCGCGTATTCAAACACCGGCAGACCATCGGGCACCGCGGCCAGCACTGCGCCGCGTGCCTGCCCGAGCTTCAAGGCACTGTCGGCATTGCGGCTCATGAAGACGCGCTCCACCGCCACTTCCTGAGGCCGATGCAGAGCCACGAGCTCACGAACCCCTTCAAAAATGACACGCACTCGATCTGCGAGGCTTGCGCCCGATGCGCTGATACAACCATGCGTAAAATGCACGCTGTCAGGACCATTGCAATCGATCACGCCAAAACCCGTGCGCCGCGAGCCTGGGTCAAGCCCAAGAATGCGCAGCCTCGCGACCGGCGCGAGGCGCATGGCCGCCGCAGGCGTCTCAACGCTGCGCCACGAGCGCGTCGGGTATCTTGGCATTTGAATACACGCCCTGTACGTCGTCGCGTTCGGTAAGCGCCTCAAGAAGGCCCAGCATGTCCGCGGCGGCAGCTTCGGCGAGCGGTACCAAGACCGCCGCGCGTTCGGTTACATCGCAGCGCGCCGGCGCGAAGCCGACGGACGACATCTGCACGCGCACGGCGGCGAATTCCGCCGGATCGGTCAGTACCTCGATTGATCCTCCCGGACTTACGACAATGTCCTCCGCGCCCGCGCCGAAGCCGAGCCTTGCTAAGCCTGCCATATCCGTTCCGCGCGGATAGATCATGCGGCCCACCGGTTTGAAGAGATAAGCAACCGCGCCAGGGGCGCCCAAGTTGCCGCCGAATTCCTTGAAAACATGACGCAACTCCGC
>Ga0066793_10001738_pt1 | contig 10105 bp, 9 predicted proteins | sample PersoiDNA2013189_FD_83876 | JGI IMG/M metagenome (GOLD analysis project Ga0066793, IMG submission 83876) | Permafrost soil microbial communities from the Arctic, to analyse light accelerated degradation of dissolved organic matter (DOM) -... | ecosystem: Environmental > Terrestrial > Soil >...
CTACGCCTGTTACAGAGTTTCAGTGCGTAGCCCCCTATGATTATGATGACTCGAAGCCACCAAAATATCGCTTGACAAACTGGTCTGCTTCTTCGTCTTGCGGTTCAAAAAGAATTCCTTTATCCCCAGGAAACGGCACGCGGTGATCATGTTCCCAAGACAGGATTGCCGGTGGAATGCCGTCTGGATATGCGTCACACGTCGCTCCGGGAAAGACGACGTCGCGAAAGTGCTTGCATAACGAGCAAATTGGAGTTGCGAGTAAGGTCATGGATGATCGCTCATCTTAACGTCGACCAGCGGCTAAAAACTTTGGATGCCCTTGCATACGTTGAGAGCGAAAGACCGTGAAGCGTAATCTTCTGCTGCTAAGCGAGCTTTCCGTCACTCATACATACAAGTTGCGCCTAGAGCACTGCTGAAGGTCGCGTCTAATCTTTAGAGGATTATTATATAGCTAGGACGGTTATAAGGCAGCAGGTGTTAACGTGACTAATTTGTGGAAATCGCTTCCTACCGGCCCCAACCCGCCCGACGTTGTGTATGCGCTTATCGAGGTGCCAAAGGGGTCGCAGAACAAGTACGAATATGAGAAAGAGCTTGGTATCTTTGCAGTTGACCGAGTGCTTTATTCGCCGGTGCACTATCCAACAGATTACGGGCTCATTCCCCAGACGTACTACGATGATGGGGACCCTTTGGACGTCATGGTGATAATAGACGAACCAACCTTCCCTGGTTGCCTCATTGCGGTCAGACCAATCGGCTTGATGAAGATGATCGATAGCGGCGATAATGATGACAAGGTCCTAGCAGTACCCGACAAAGACCCGATGTACGCGGAGGTCAAAGACCTCAACGACTTACCGCCTCACAAGATGAAGGCGATCGGACACTTTTTCAAGGTCTATAAAGAGCTTGAAGGAAAGAAAACTGAAGTAGTTGGGTGGGAAGGAGCAGAGAGCGCTAAGAAAGCAATAATACATTCAATAGAACTCTATAACGATAAATTCGGTTGATTAATTTCTCGGCGTCTATAAGCTCGCAAATCTAAGGTTTATTCACGAACCGCAAGACTCAAAGCTTGGATCTGGCTCGAGGATCTTAGATTTGTTAGATCATACAGCGCGCTGGGCCATGCCTATTGTTAAGATTTCACCGTACTAAGACTATGCAGCGAGACAGGTGATTATGGATATTACACAGCTTTTACAGGCAATCATCCTCGGGATTGTACAGGGCGTCACGGAGTGGCTCCCCATAAGCAGCAAGGCGATGGTCTCGCTCGTTATGATAAAATTCTTCAACGCTGATGTCACCCTTTCTGAGGCCGTCTACTATGCTATCTGGCTTCACCTTGGAACGCTCTTTGCGGTCATACTTTTTTATAGGGTCCAAGTCGTACAAATCGTCAGAAACCTTCCCCACTACTTCTCCAACGTGCGCTCCCCGAGTGCCTATAACCGGCTTACGACGTTCTTGATCATCGCGACGTTTTTTACCGGACTCATCGGCGCTCCGCTGATCGTCTTTGGATTGGACAAAATCCACATCACTGGCAGCGTTGCCTTTTTCTTCATCGGTGTCCTGCTCATCGTGACGGGCATCTTCCAAAAGTACGCTCGAAGAACGGTGAGTGCGAACAAGAGTATGTCAGTTAAGGATGCGTTGCTCGTCGGTGTCATTCAGGGATTTGCCGCGCTCCCCGGACTAAGTCGATCGGGTCTCACTATTTCCACTTTGCTGCTACGTCGCTACGCGCCGACAGACGCACTCAATCTCAGCTTCCTTCTCTATATCCCCGCCGTCATCGGCGCTGAGATCGGTTTGCAGATTTTAAAGGGGGGTATTTATTATAACGCGTATGCGCTCCTAGCTGTCGTCGTCGCCTTCTCCTTTGGATTGCTGACAATAAACGTCCTTCTTAAGATCGCCGAACGCATTGATTTCAGCTACTTTGCGATTTTTATCGGCGTTCTTTGCACGTTGGCGATATTTGTGCCGATAAATTAAAGTTCGCAGTTCCGGGGGCGCAGACGTTTGAAGACAGTCTATTGCGTCTACTACGTTCTACGTAGCATCGTCGTGTGCACCAGCGGTAGACTGCGCTACGGGGACGTCAATGCGGGCACGCCGTGAGCAACCGACGTTGGACCGAGTTTTAACTCTGTCCCTCCGCCGCGAGCCCAGTTGAGACAAAATCAGCCCAAGCCCACAGCCATGAACATCAGCCTGTCGCGAAACTGCCGCGGATCAAAAATCCGTCGCGCGTCAACCACTGCCGGTTGAGTCATGTGGTTGATAAAGTCATCTGGCGTTAATTCTTTGAACTGCTCCCACTCAGTCACTACGACGCAACAGTGAGCTCCGGTTAAACAGGCAGGGATCGAGCCTGCGCATTCAAGCGCATCAAACTCGGGGAGCGAAATCTTCTTAACAACTGGATCAAACGCGCTAACGTGCGCGCCCGCTGCGATAAGCACCTTAGCGATTTTCAAAGATGGCGCTTCGCGCAAGTCATCAGTATTCGGTTTGAATGCGAGGCCGAGAAGCGCCACTTTCTTGCCTTCGGGCTTACCAAGAGCTGCTAGTGCGAGCTGTGCAACGTGACGCACTTGAGCGTCGTTTATCGCCCAAACGGCGCGCAAAAGGGGCGCTTTATAGCCACGTGCTTCAGCAAATTTGCATAGTGCCTTTACATCTTTAGGGAAACAAGACCCTCCAAACCCGGCTCCGGCATTGAGAAACCGGGGATTTATCCTTGGGTCCAATCCGACCCCGGCCATCACTTGCGACACGTCAACGCCGGGAACCCGCTCGCAGACGTTTGCCATTTCGTTTGCGTAGGATATTTTAGTCGCGAGAAACGTGTTGCTCGCGTATTTCACCATTTCTGCCGATTCTAGGCCCATTTTTAAAATAGGTACAGAGTGCTCGTAGAAATCATTTAGCAACTCCTCAAGCACTTTGCCAGATCTTTTATCGTACTCGCCGACTACAACTCGGTCCGGATGCAACGTATCCTCGATCGCTGAGCCTTGTCGCAAGAATTCAGGATTCATGCAAAGACCAAAGTCGAGTCCGGCAGCTAAGTCCGACGTTTTTTCAAGCGCTTGCTTTACCACATCTCTCGTCGTGCCGGGCGTGACGGTGCTCTTGACCACGACAACATGATACCCGTTCTTATCTCGCAACGCCCTTCCAATGTCCTCGCTCGCACTGACGATATAGCGCAAATCGATCTTCCCATCGGGTTGATCTGGAGTACCAACGGTGATGAAGCTCACATCAGTCTCGGATACCGCTTTAGCGCGGCTGATTTCGGCGCGCAGGTGTTTTGATTTGATGCTGTGCGCGAGGGCCTCGTCCAATCCAGGCTCGTAAAATGGCGCCCGCCCAGTGTTGAGAGTGCGCACATTTTCTTCGTTCTTAGTAGAAGCAATGACGCGATAACCACGAGAGGCAAAGCAGACGGCCGTGGTTAATCCAACATAACCCGTCCCAATGATCGATATGCGTACCATCGAGTTCACGTGTGCGACCGCTCACTTAAGGATTGCGTTGTGTATTGGACATTACTCACCTGTTAAGCAGCTGTTTAGATGATGAGCCACAAGACAAATCAAAAACTTTTTTAAAGGCAAATCATGTTTGAGTCCCTAGTGCACGCTAGCCACCCGAATGTAAGCGTATCCCAAAGTTACAGTCGCCCTTAAAGCAGGAGATCACAACCCTTTTACTATGGTGGATCAAACGAACGTTAATTGAATGCATAACGCAGCAAATCGGCTTCACTATAATACCTGTTATAAACACACGCGGGAGCGTCTCACTTGAACGCGAGAGTGGCGATAAAAAAGGCGGTAATACCGGCAGCAGGCTTAGGGACGAGATTTCTGCCGGTAACGAAAGCACAACCAAAGGAAATGCTGCCAGTCGTTGATAAGCCAGTCATCCAGTACGTTGTGGAAGAAGTGCTGTCGTCTGGCATTAAGGACGTCCTGATTATTACGGGACGAAACAAACGAGCCATAGAGGATCACTTTGACAGGGGGTCCATCGATAACAAATACTTGCTCGAAATTGATGAAATGATGGACGATGTGAATATTTTTTATACAAGACAGAGAAGGCCAAAAGGGCTCGGTGACGCAGTCTACTACGCCAAAAGCTTCGTGGGGGACGAGCCATTTGCCCTGCTTTTAGGCGACACTATAACCATCCCTGAATGCTCGCGAGAACTAATAATCAAGTATGAGACGTTTAAGACATCCATCATAGCCGTTGAAGAGGTCTCTCGGGAGAGAATCAGTAACTACGGCGTAGTGAAAGGACAGGAAATCGAAGAAGATGTGCTGCTCGTCGAAGATTTGGTTGAGAAGCCCTCTCCAGAGAGCGCGCCGTCAAACCTCGCGATCTTGGGCAGATATATCCTCACCCCGGCAATATTCGATGCAATTGAACAAACACCAGCTGGAAGAGGTGATGAGATTCAACTTACTGATGCGCTTCGTAACCTGGAAGAGAAAAGATATGCGTACATTTACAGGGGCAAACGATACGATATAGGGAACAAGGTTGACTGGATAAAATCGAACATTGAGCTTTTTTTGCAAGATGAGCGGTTCAGCAGGGAACTTGAACGTTTTTTGCCGCTACTAAGAGAGGATAAAGATGAGCGCGAGAGAAGTTAAGGAGATAATTGTTAATCTTGATGATATCAGTGAAAAAGTTGGCGGGAAGACCGTTTTAGTGACGGGAGGCGCAGGATTTCTAGGATCGTGGTTGTGCAACGTCCTGGCTGAACTCAATGCAAACGTGATTTGTTTGGACAATCTTGCGAGTGGGCTAGAATCTAATATATCAAGTCTTCTGAACAAGGATAATTTTACATTCATCAAGCATGACATCTCGCAGCCTATATTCTTCGATGAAGATGTGGACGTGGTGTTGCATCTGGCGAGCAGGGCTTCTCCGTTTGAGTTTCAAAGGTACCCCATCCAAATCCTGAAAGCAAACACGCTGGGAGTTTGGGTTGCATCGGGTATTGCGAAGAGCCACAAGGCGCGTATTCTCTATACTTCTACATCCGAAATATATGGAAACGCGACAGAGATACCGACGCCAGAAGAGTACACGGGAAATGTGAATCCGATAGGACCGAGAAGTTGTTATGACGAGGCGAAGCGATGTGGGGAATCCTTTGTTATGGCGTACCATTTAGAGTACGGCATAGATGCAAGGATAGCGCGGCTTTTTAACACGTACGGTCCGAGAATGCGGGCAGACGATATCTATGGAAGGGTCGTGCCGCGCTTTATTGAACAAGCGCTAAAGAATGCGCCGATAACCGTTTTCGGCGATGGATCACAGACAAGAAGTTTTTGCTACGTCACCGATCAAATAGAAGGGCTATTGAGGTTTGCCTTCTTGGAAGCCCTAGAAGGAAAAACCATGAATATCGGAAGCGATGAAGAGATCACCATCGTTGCGCTTGCGGAAATCATTAAGAAACTAACAAACTCCACGTCTGAGATCAAATTCGAAGATCTGCCCGAAGACGACCCCCTCAGGAGAAGGCCAGATGTTCGCAAGGTTAGAGATTTTTTGAGTTGGAAACCGAAGGTGAGTTTAGAAGAAGGACTCGAAAGAACAATCCAATGGTTTAGGATGAATTAATCGTGCAACCACATTACGACGTAGCCGTCGCGTATAGAATCTATCCGAACGTCTCAAGGGTCCCGCCTGTCTTCCCCGACGACAAATACAAATTATCAGAGCTCTGCTTAAAGAGCTTTAAGGACTCCCTCGGCTCACTGAAAGTAAAGATGTTTGTCTTGCTTGATAATTGTCCCCCGAGTTATGAGGATTTGTTTAAAAGATACTTTGATGAGAAAGACGTAGAGCTCATCAGGCTGAACGGGGTTGGAAACCGCGCAACCTTTGATATGCAGATTGATGTCCTCTTGGATCAAAACGTCTCAGAAATCGTCTATTTTGCTGAGGATGACTACCTGTATCTCCCCAATCAATTCGAAAGTATGGTGCAATTCCTACGCGAAGGAGAACACGTCGACTTTGTGTCTCCGTACGATCATTTGGATTACTACGTGCTTGATCTACACAACCAAAAAAATTTCATTAACTTCTCTAACGACAAACACTGGCGAACCGCGGCGTCCACTTGTTTAACCTTCCTCACCACGAAAACGAAACTCAGAAAAACTCAAAATGTCTTTCGAAGTTACACAAAGGGAAATGATGACGTAAGTGTGTGGCTGAGCTTAACAAAGCACAAGTTGTTCAACCCTCTTGTCCTATTGAAGTATTACAGGACAAACGGACACTTCTTTGATTTCATTTTGCGCGCTTGGCAATTCTGCTGGAGACAAATCTTGTTTGGCAAGCGGAGGAACTTGTGGGTTCCTATTCCAAGCGTTGCTACTCACTTGGAGCGTGACCATTTAGCTCCGACTTTCACCTGGCTAACGAAACACGAGGAAACAACTATTGAGCAAAATATGCGCACAAGTGATAGCGAAAATGTCGCTAATACTATTTCGAGATCAACAGTGTGTTAGTGACCCGCAATTGATGTTCGCTTGAGGCTCACCGCTACTTAAAAAAGGTGCGCTTTCGTTCAGCTCGATTCCCGTGTACATGCGGTTGACGCTTTAAGCCAATCACAAAACAGCGCATTAGTTTACCGCAAGAGTTTACATGGACACTGCCAAAACTGTCGGAAAAAACATCCTGGTCTTGTTTGTCTCCCAGATCGCAAGTATGGGGTTCGGTTTTTTCTACCTTATATTGAGCGCTCGATATCTTGGCCCCGAATTGTTTGGGCTCCTCACCTTTGCCTTGGCATTTACGGGGATTTTTGGGCTTCTCTTGGACTTGGGCCTCAATAATTTAGCGGTGCGAGAGGTCGCGCGAGATAAGTCACGTGCAAACGAATACCTCAGCAATATTACTTTTATCAAGTTAATCATGGGAGTGATCACTTTTGGCCTTACTGTTGTCGTTGTACATAGTTTAGGCTACGCAGAGGAAACAATTGCGATTGTTTATTTGCTCACTCTATCTACAGTCTTTTCTGCAGTCATAGCTTCATTTTACGTTATATTTCAATCTTTTGAGAAAATGGAATATCAGTCTGTAGCGGGAATTTTGACAAGCTTGTTAATGCTAACGGGCGCTATAATTTTGATAGCGCGAGGCGCTGGAGTTGTTGCATTTGCTGCGGTCACTCTTATTTCTAGTGCACTTGTTTTAGGCTACAGTTTCTTTATATGTGTGCGGAAATTCAAGTTATTCAACGCGGAAGCTAATTTGGACTTTTGGTGGCCTACAATCAGACAGGCGTTGCCTTTCGGCTTGAGCAGTGTCTTTGTAACAATATATTTTTGGATCGATTCATTGATGCTGTCGCTGATTCAGGGTAATCAAGCTGTTGGCTTTTACAACGCGGGATATAGATTGGTCTTTAGCTTACTGTTTATACCTGCAGTTTTCAGTACTGCGGTTTTTCCGGCGATGTCACGATTTTACATCTCTTCGCGGGATTCTCTGCAGCTCATGTGGAAAGAATTTCTGAGGTTCATGTTAATTTTAAGTATCCCCATAGCAGTCGGTACGACACTTCTGGCTGGAAGATTTGTAGCACTCATATTTGGCGACGGTTACGCGCCTTCAGTGGCCGTTTTGCAAGTACTTATATGGTCACTGGTCTTTATTTTTGCAAATGCTACTTTTGTCCGCTTGTTTGAATCAGCAAATATGCAAATAGTAGTCACCAAAATCACGGGACTCATGGTGATTGTCAACGTAGCTATCAACCTCGTATTGATCCCAAAATTCAGCTATGTTGGAGCAAGTTTCGCTATTTTAATAACAGAATTTATCGCTTTGGTTATCCTTTTCTTTTTGGCAGAAAGAGGTCTTTATGTGCATAAAAAAACTGAACTAGCGAATATTGTGCTCAAAATTGTTAGCGCTAGTGCAATGATGGGGTTATTTATAGCGTTTTTTCAAACTTTCAACTTATTACTATTAGTAATGTCTGCTGCTCTCTTGTATTTCGGAATACTATATCTTGTGAAAGGAATCAAAAAAGAAGACATAGTGCTAATGAAGTCAATCTTGCGATCGTATGAGTGACGCAAACTAAATGATTCCTAAACGGACCAGCTAAACTGAGCCTCTATTTTTTGTGAACTACATTGAAGAGGTCATAAACAGAAAAAGGACAGTGAACCGATCAAATCGGCGCTTAGCTCAAATCATAGGGAGCAGAAGCGGTAGCTGTTATCAGAATGCATTTTTGCGTAACGTGAGAAGTCAAGCGGTCAATTGCTGCAACATTCACGGTATTGGCAGGTGACGCTTAGATAGACAGTTTAACGTTTCGGGTTGTCCTGACTAACGAAGCCTTCAGCAGAGCCCAGCTTAACGAAAGTGACGTATCAAGGTCTACAAGACCAACGTCAGATTGCGTGCGACTCGAAAGCCAATGAAATGGTATAGAATGAATGTTCAGAGATGCAATGATTGCAGCTTTTTCAGACTTCTCCTTTTTTTGCTTTTATGATGTACTGACGAACATAAAATGAGTTATCCATAAAGTACATAATCAGAATCTGCAAGCGGTATAGGTACGAGAAGAGCCTTTTATTTAGGAACGTGAATAACATGTTCCTGTATTTTTTTTCCCAGCGGGGTTCATCATAGAGAGGAATAAGATCAACTACTTCAAGCTTCTCCTCTTTAAACATCTTCAGGATTTCCTTCTTAGTGAAGAACCTTAGGTGTGAAGCATCAAGAAGACCGAAATCGGAGTACTGAAACTCGTCGAAAAAAATCAATGGTAAGAGAACGCTGTGGTGCTTGATATTGGGAATGCTAGCTATTATATATCCGCCGTCTCTCAGTAAGGTCTTGTAATCGTGAAGCACCCCCCTCGGATTGATTAAATGCTCGAGCACGTCTACGAAAAGTATATAATCAAAGTACTTTTCGTTTTGTGGAAGATCTATTGTCTCAACATCGCCGACGTACAACCTGTCTAGAGTGTCAGACAAATCTTGGGAGACTTGTTCATTCATCTCTATCCCGACAATTTCATTTGCTTTACCCAGCTCTTTTAGCTTTTTTAAAGTGTAACCAGCACCGCATCCCACTTCAAGAATCTTATTATCCCCTGTTGGTATCAGTGGAATCACATCCCACCGAATGTTTGACGAATAGCCCTCGTCTTTATTCTCATACAATTCAGCTTTCAGGTTTGTTTTTGACACGCAGAACCTTCCTAATGCGGATGATGAAACAACTCGGATGTTTTGTTTGCTGGACAAATCTTAATACTTGCTGAATAGAGGCTGACCGGACGTTTTCTATAGATAGTTTTAATAAAGTTAAATCAGATCCGCTCTTCGATTGTCCGGCGGCCATCCAGCAAAAAATTGTCCCTCTCAAAAGATGCGCTCTTTTGCGGAAAAGCTCCAAGGCGCAACATCAATCGGAGCCTACAATACCTCTACGTCCCTCGCATTTTTTCTCAACAGTTTTTTTCACAAAATTCGAATATACAACGATTTTTTCTTAGGTTGAAAGATTGGCATCAAAAAACAATTTCCCGCCCGCATAGCTAAACAAGGCGAGTCTCTCTAAATTAGTTACGGGTTCTTCAAGCAGAACGATGTTTTTGTCTACGTAGGCAAGTTCAACAAAAGCGGATCTCTTGATTGATCTACAAACAAATCATATTGCTTGCTGGGATTTTTTGTTGGGTAAGCTAAGCAACAGCGATTTGCGTCTTACTCGAAAGCAAATCAAAAGCGATACGCCACGAGTTTTGACGATCTCTGTTACGATATGCTTAATGAACTATTTCAAAAGTGATGCGGCCATATCCCTCAAAGCAATGGCAGGTACGAGTTTAGTTCGATAGGTGTTTTGGAGCTGCCAATTAGGCGATCCCACGTTGAGCGAGTCCGTCAAATACCGCCTTAAAGGATGTTTTTATTGATTCAAAATCCCTCTGTCGCAAGAAATCTCGGCATTGGAAAACAAACTCATACAAGAAAAACCGGAGTAAGAACGTGAA
>Ga0066793_10001739_pt1 | contig 10105 bp, 6 predicted proteins | sample PersoiDNA2013189_FD_83876 | JGI IMG/M metagenome (GOLD analysis project Ga0066793, IMG submission 83876) | Permafrost soil microbial communities from the Arctic, to analyse light accelerated degradation of dissolved organic matter (DOM) -... | ecosystem: Environmental > Terrestrial > Soil >...
CTTTCCCGCCAAGATTACGACCGGGGATTTCCTCAAGATCGCTCAGCAGCCGGGCTTCAATGCGAAGCACACAGTCTTCATGATGGCAACTACCGACGGGCCGTGCCGCTTCGGTCAGTATGCGCCGTTTCTGCGAAAGATCCTGCGCGAACAGGGCTACGGCGACGTACAGGTCCTCTCTCCGCACGGAGAACACGGCTACAGCGACTTCCAGGATTTCGACACCGCTTTCGTGCGGACGGCATGGCGGGCCGTGGTCTCGGCTGACATTCTGCGCAAACTTCTGCTGCAGACGCGGCCTTACGAAACGCAGCCGGGAGAAGCCGACCGAGCCTTTCGCGAGTCCCTCGAGGACTTCTGTCAGACGTTGGAACAGAGTTGCTCCGACACTGCGTGTCAGATGCGCTCGCTGACCGCGTCGTTGTTGCGGGCGAGGGCTCGCTTTCACGCTGTACCCGCGCGCTTCGACGGCAGTCGGCCGCTGATCGGCATCGTGGGTGAGATTTTCTGCCGCCTCAACAACTTCAGCAACCAGGACCTTGTGCGCCGGTTGGAGGGCCAGGGCGCGGAGTGCTGGATGGCCGACATCGCCGAGTGGATCGCCTACACCAACATGGAAGAGGTGCGCAATCTGGGACTGGCAAGCCGGACGTACTCCTGGCAGATGATCAAGTCGAAGCTGCGTTCCCGAATCCAGCATGCCGACGAGCACGCGCTGCGGTCACTATTCGTCGAGGATTTCGCCGGCTACGAGGAACCCGGCGTCGAGGAAGTGCTGAAGCTGGCGCAACCGTATCTTCCCTTTCCCGGGGCCGAAGGTGAGATGGTCATGAACATGGGCAGGAGCGCCTATCTTGCCCTGCACGGAGCAGACGGGATCGTGGACATCAGCCCGTTCACCTGCATGAATGGAGTGGTGAGCGAAGCCATCTATCCCAAGCTCAGCCGGGATTATGGCGGCATCCCCATTCGCAACTTCTATTTTGACGGCCAGCAATCGGATCTCGACCGCGACATTGGAATCTACCTCGAACTGGCGCGGTCGTACCGGGAGAAAAAGCCCTACGAGCGCTTTTACCCTTCGCGGTTTTCACGGCAGGAAAACGTCGATATGCCGGCTGTATTGCGCTAGCATTCAGGGTCGAAACACTGGTTCCGTCCGAGTGCTGGGCCGCTCGGAAGCAATCCACTCAATCGCATAACACCCACCGGAAACTGCCCACTGCAGCGACGAATATTCTTGGCAAAAGTAAGTCTTTGAGCTATTATTATAAAATAGTAATATATCACGAAAGGAGGCCAAGAAAGGCCTCCGTTCCCCGGCTTTTCCGCCTCGGGCGAGCGCAGAAGCAATCGGATTTCTCCGGTTTTCTGCGCTCAGTTCTTTGAAATCAGATCTTGACTGGTTTGCATCCGGTGTACCGGCGTGAACTAGCTGATTTTAAAAGACAAACCCCCATGTTCCCCACGCGAGAACACAAGCTAAGTCCTTTGTTGTCTATAGCGTGCCAGTAAGCGATTTAAAATCAAAGATTTGGAGGGTAGTCTCCGCCAAAATCCATGATTCTAATAGACCGGGAGGAGGGGGTGCCCCCGCCAGTACCAAATAGTAAACAGAAGCCAATTTCGGCCGTGCCACTTTGATTGGAGGGTGACATTATTTCGTTGCAGTTATGCGGTTACATTATTTTGGAGCATCTACAGGTGGGCCGGCTTCCTTGCGCGTTGCTCCCCTGGCGTGAGATAGTACCCCGTCTTAGACCTTCGAACAGCTAACGGTGTCATGATCCGCCTCATTCCGCGCGAAACCAAATTTTTCGATTTGTTTGCCGAACTTTCCACCAGCATGAGTGAAGGGGCGCGCTTGTTGCGCAGCATTCTGGAAGATCCCCACGACCTGGAAGCCCGGGTCGACCAGATGCAAGCCATCGAACATCGGGGCGACAAGGCGATCCACGCCATCATGACCAAGCTGAATCAGAGCTTTATTACGCCTTTCGATCGCGAAGATATACATCATCTGGCGTCGGCGCTTGACGACGTTCTCGACTTTATGAATACGGCTGCCACGCGCCTGGTGATGTACAAAATCGCGCAGCCACCGGTGGCGGCGGCGGAGTTGGCGGGAATCCTCGTGCTGCAAAGCGAAGAACTGGCGCGCGGCGTTTCACTGCTCGAGAAAAATGGCAAGGTGATGCAGCACTGCGACGAAGTCAACCGGCTCGAGGACGAAGCCGATCAAGTCAGCCGCAAGGCCATCGGTGCGCTGTTCGAACACGAGAAAGATCCTATCCAACTGATCAAGATGAAAGAGCTCTATGAAGTGCTCGAAACCGCGACCGACAAGGCCGAAGATGCGGCCAACGTATTGGAAGCGATCGTGCTGAAGAGCGCATAGGTTGGGCCGCCCGCGGTGAAACTTGAATTCCGAGATCCAGCGCCTGAAGGCGGATTCATTCTAAAGCGTGTTCGGCACGCCTGAAGGCGTGTCCTGATACAAATCGCACTTGCACCACAGGTTGTTAACCCTATCCCGATGCCACTGCCGCAAAGGAGCGAATCCAGGTGAACGCGGAAGTCCTGCTGGTAGTGATTACGGTTCTGGTCGCTCTGATTTTCGACTTCTTCAACGGGTTTCACGATGCGGCCAACAGCATCGCTACGGTTGTCTCGACCCGTGTTCTCTCTCCCAAATTGGCGGTGGTGTGGGCGGCGGCATTCAACTTCCTGGCCGCTTTTCTGCTGGGCACCGCCGTAGCCAAGACGATAGGCCACGGCATGATTCGGCTCGATGCGGTGGATCAGTACGTGGTGCTGGCCGCGCTGTTCGGCGCCATTGTGTGGGATCTGCTGACGTGGTGGTGGGGTCTGCCCACTTCCTCGTCGCACGCGTTAATTGGTGGATACGCCGGCGCCGCCATGACGCATGAGGCCCTTCATGCCGGATGGCGTTCCGCTCCATCGGTGATCATCGCCGCCGGATGGTACAAGACCCTGATCTTCATTGTGGTCGCGCCCATCATGGGACTGGTCCTGGGCTTCGGGTTCATGGTCGCCGTTTATTGGCTGCTGCGGAACAAAGCGCCGCAACAGGTCGACAAGTGGTTCCGCAAGCTGCAACTGCTCTCGGCCGCCTGCTATAGCCTGGGACACGGCGGCAACGACGCGCAAAAAACCATGGGTATCGTCGCCGGCGCTCTCTACACCGCCGGGTTCATGAGCAAGGAAGACATGCTCGGCAGCTGGGGACGCCTGCACTGGCCCATCATCCTCGCCGCTCAGGCCGCCATCGCCGCCGGAACTTATTTCGGAGGCTGGCGCATCGTGCACACGATGGGGCAGAAGATCACGAAGCTGAAACCGGTTGGCGGTTTTTGCGCCGAGAGCGCCGGGGCCATCACTCTGTTCGCGACTGCTCTGGCCGGAATTCCAGTCAGCACAACGCACACAATTACCGGGGCCATTGTGGGCGTGGGTGCTGTCCAGCGGTTGTCGGCAGTGCGCTGGGGCGTTGCGACGCAAATTGTGTGGGCGTGGCTGGTTACCATTCCAGCGGCCGCAGTTATGTCCGCCGCGACCTTCTGCTTGATCCGGTTTTTTCTGCGGCAGGCCTGAGTTTCCTGGGTGTGTGGATCGAGTCCGGTTCCTGACATTTCCACCGTGCCACTGTGAAAAAGAAGGTCATTACCCCGGTAACTTTGCACGGGCGCGCCATTACTCCAACATGGCAGGAGGTGGTTCCTTGCTCGCGCAAAGAGCCTTCCTAAATCGCAGATTTTCAAGTCGAGCCTCAAAGGCTGGACGATCTGGACAATGAAGATGAGTAAACTCGCCAAGGAAAGTATCCTGCTGCTATCGCTGTTCCTGATTGCGGCCACGGTGCAATTCTTCGCCCAGTCGCTGCCCATGGCGCTCTGCTTTTACTTTCTTCCGACTTTGTACTCGGCCTACCACTTCGGACGCCGGCACGCAACGCTCACCGCCTTCGCCTGCGTGTTCTTGGTCGTTCTGCTGGACTTCCTCAACAACCTGATGCCCGCACACCGGGTGCTGTCGTTGCCTGGGGAGCGGGTGTTCAACTTTGCCATCTGGGCAGGGGTTTTGGTGGTTGTCGGCTACGTGATGGGTACACTTTACGAGCGCAAGCAGGCGATGACCACCGACATCCGGGAAAGTTTCAGCGGGCTGCTGCTGGTTCTGCAACACTTCATGGCCAACGAGAAGCTCGGCGTAGGTGAAAACCAGCGGGTGGTGGAGGCGTCGACAAGAATGGCAGAGGCGATGGGCCTGGGTTCGGATCGCATCGAGTTGCTGCGGTCTGCCGTGTTGCTGCGGGATCTGAGCAAGCTCGGGATCACCAACGACATTCTCTACAAGGCCGCCGATATGAGCCGCGACGAAGTGGTTGCGAGTTTCCGCAAGTCCCGCAAGGCCGATGCGCGCACCCAGGCCGTCGGAAATTCGCTGCGGCGTGTGATTCCGATCATCGTCGCGCAGCAGATTTTGAAGGATCAAGGAGCGCGTTCGGCCAACGTTCCGATCGAGGCTCACATTCTGGCCGTGGCGGATGCCTACCAGAGATTGATCAGCGGCGCTGACGGCAAAGCTCTGTCGCCTGACCAGGCCGAGCAGGAGATTTTGGCAGGAGCGGGCCAGAAGTTCCACGCCGGCGTTGTGGACGCTCTCACGAAAATCTTTGACGAGCGAGCTAAGGGCGCGGGGGCATAAAATCACGGGTTCATAAAGTTAAAGGGTTTCAGCCAGCGCTGAACTCTTCGAGTCGGATTCCGGCCCGCGCGAGTCTTTTCCTCGCAATTCTTGCCACATCGCCACCACTCTGGACTTCAACTCGGACGTCAGCCGTTCATACGCGGCCTCGCTCGCCTCATTTACCGGCGGGGGTTGAATCGGCTTGCCGACTACCAGGTGCAGATCGGTGAACTTCGGAAACTTTTTGTGGCGGGGCCAGGCTTGGTAGAAGCCCTCGATCGCGACCGGGACAATCGGGGCTTGCGCGTGAATCGAGAGAATCGCGGCGCCCTTGCGGAATACGGTCGGGCTGCCATCGTTGGTGCGCTCGCCCTCGGGATACAGAATCAGAATGTGTCCCTGGCTCAGGCCAAAAGCTCCGGCGCGCATGGCCGGCACCAGGTTCGCGTCCGGATCGAGGACCGCCACGCGAATCCATCGCGCCAGTCGCCGCAAGAATCCTTTACCGAAAATGTCGCTCGTGCCCAGCGCAAAGGTATCGCGAAACAGTCGCCACGGCAGCGCCCCCACCAGCACCAGCGGATCGATATAACTCTGGTGATTCGAACAGATCAGGTACGGGCCTTTTTCGGGCAGATTTTCGAGTCCGCGCATTTTGAGGTGAAAGCGGTCGAGCGCGAAAAGATAAATCAGCCGCCCCAGCAGAAAGAAGGAGACTTCAGCGAAGATGTTGTGGCGAGCGAGTGCGAGAACCTCGGGATCGGTCACCGGCTCGCTCAAGATGGCCGACCAGGCTGGGGCTGCCGCTCTGGCTTGGCCCTCGCCGCGGTTCGCTCTCGCAAGCACGGCATCGACTAGGTCGCGCACCGAATAAATTTCCGCCAGCTGCGACTCGGGCACTTCGCCGCCAAGCTGCTGCTCGAGTGCGGTCAGCAATTCAATGCGCTGCATGGAATCGAGTCCCAAATCGAGCTCCAGATTGTGGGTGGGATGAATCGCGTCGAGCTGGTTGCGCGAAGACTCCCGCGACGATTCCCGAACTATGGTGAGAGCGCGCTTCACATCCTCCCGCTCCAGCCACAATTGCTCGTCCTCGGTTAGCGGCTTCTCCACGCCAACCTCCGAATCGCCGCCGCCCTGCTTTTGTTGCAGTTCTCGAACCTTCTTTTCAATCTGGAAGCGCTTCAATTTGCGCGTCGTCGTGCGCGGCAGGTCTTCCTGCCAGATGTCATAACTTCCCAGACGTTTAGTGGAAGCGATCTTGTGGGAGAGCGCTTCAATGTCGACGCGGATTACCTCTTTTGAGTTGACGATCTTGCGCTCGCGCAGCCGTTCAAAGTTGGGTACGACCACGGCGTGCAGCCGCTCTGACGTCGGATCTCCCAGATGCGCCTCCAGTGCCATCACGCACATCTCTTTCACGTACGGCGCCTGGAGGTAGTGCACCTCGATCTCCTCTGGATACACATTTTTTCCATTGGCGAGCACGATGACTTCCTTACGCCGCCCGGTGATGAATAGATTGCCGCCGGAATCGAAGTAGCCCAGATCGCCGGTGTAGAACCAGCCATCACGAAGCACCTCTGCCGTGGCCTCCGGGCGATTCCAATATCCCTTCATCACGATCGCGCCGCGGATCGCAATCTCACCCGCCGGCGGCGCGCCCTCTTCCACCGGTTGCGGGTCCACAATCTTTGCTTCGACCCCAGGAAGAGGCCGTCCGACCGAGCCAAATACGACGTGCCCCGGAGGGTTGATGAAAGCGCCGCCTGTGGTTTCCGTCAGGCCATACGCATTCAGAACGTCGATGCCAAAGGAGTAAAAATCGCGGGCGATGGCCGGATCGAATCGCGAACCGCCGGTCACCAGATAGCGCATGCGAGCGCCCAAGGTCGCGTGAATCCGTCCAAAGAAGAGTTTGCCCGCGTTGACTCCGGCTCGCCGCAGCCCGCGGTTGAACGCCATCAGCGTGCGCACCAGCCGCAACGTGAACTTGCCGCGTTTGTTCAGTTCTTTGAAAATGCGCTCGTGAATCAGGTAAAAAAACTGCGGCACAACGCAAAACGTGGTGATGTCGCGTTCCTGCAAAGCGCGCAGCAATTCGGTGGTGTTCAGCGTCTCCAGGTACACGACGCGCGCGCCATTGAATAGAGGCAGGAAAAGGTTCGCCATCTGCGCGAGCACATGAAACATCGGGAGAATTCCCAGCAGCGCATCCTCAGGACCAATCTTGATTACCGCCAGCACCGAATTCGCCTCACCGACGAGGTTGGCGTGGGTGAGCATGACGCCCTTCGGATCGGCGGTGGTGCCCGAGGTGTAGAGCAGCGCCGCCAGGTCGCTCTCCGCGGGGACGATGGGCTGAAAGCCAGCGGGGCCTGCGGCGAAGATGGAATCGAGATCGCCGGCGAGAATCTCTTTGCCTGGCTGGGTCAAACCCTGGGTGCCCCACTCATCGCGTTCTGTGCGATGAGTGGGATTCGTGCATGCCGCATTAGTCGCGACCTGCTCCGCTGCCGCCGAAGTCATCACCAAACCCACGTTGAGTCCCCGGACCGCTTCCGTGGCTACCGGAAGATGCTTCACGTCGCAGAACAGCAGGGAAGCCCCGCTGTCGATCAACAACTTCTTCACCTGGTCGGCGTGGAAAGCCGTGTCGAGCGGAACCGCTGTTCTGCCGGCGGCGATGATCCCTAAATATGCCGCCACCCACCGCGGATGGTTCGCCGCCAGAATCGCCACGCGCGCGTCCCGCGGAACCCGAGTCGAGAGCCAGTTCGCCACGCTCTCCGACATCCGGGTCAGTTCCGCGAAGGTGACACGCTCCACCGTCTGCTGCCGCTGAATCTCAAGCGCAATGTTGTCGGGAAACTTCCGGGCCGATTCCTGAAACCGCTGGTAGAAGGTGGGCATGGGTCGTAAGAGCGGAATGATACAGGGAAGGGCAACCGAAGCCAATCCGGCGCGGTGGAGCAGGCCCGGCACGAGGTCACTTTCAACAGCATCGCGTAAGCTTCGATTTGTTTTTCGACCACTGCCAGTTCGCCCGGTCGAAGTCCCGCAGTTTGACCCCGCATTCATTGGCCTTGCTTCGGCAAAATTCCAGATATAGGACGTAAAACTCTACGTTGTCGGTATCCTCCACGCCGAGTGCTTCCAAAGCGCGGAAATCAAGCACGGTGTACCTTTCTGGGAATATTGCCGTCGCCCCGTCTGGCTGTATGAGCCTCGTAAACCCTCCTCCTCGTTGTTGTCGTTCTGGCGACCATATGCGTAGCTCTTGCGATGGCACCATGACGCTGTAGACACCTCACAAAATAGGCCCAACTTACCTTGCGCGAACACACGAGCATCGTGTACACTATTATCGTGCGACAGAACATTACCTTTAATGCCGAGAAGTCCGACATCGAGCTCGCCCGAGAGGAAGCACAGAGCCAGAACACTACGCTGCATGAGCTTTTTCGCGACTGGCTGAAAGGGATTGCAGGCCGGAAGCGGCGAGCTCGGGAGTATCGTGCGCTGATGGATGAGCTGCGCCACGTGAACGCAGGTCGAAAATTTACGCGCGAAGAGATGAATGAGCGCCGTTAGACACTTTCTCGACACGAACATTTTCATTTACACCTTTGACCTGCAAGCTCCCAAGAAAGCCAAGCGAGCCGAGAGTCTTATCGCTGAGGCGCTCGCGTCGGGCACGGGCATGATTAGCTACCAGGTCGCTCAGGAGTTCGTTGCGGCAGCGCGAAAGCCATTTCAGAATCCGATGAGTTTTCAGGAGATCGAGAGATACTGGCAAACTACCCTGCGACCGTTGTTGGCAGTACATTCTTCTCCAGGGCTATTCATTCGTGCGCTGGATTTGGCGCGACGCGATCAGCTCTCCTGGTACGATTCGCTTATCGTAGCCGCTGCAATCCAAGGCGATTGCGAGATCCTCTACAGCGAAGACATGCAACATGGGCGTCGATTTGGAGATTTGGTAATTCAGAACCCGTTTCTTTGAAGCGGCTTCCCGCAGAACTTGCGGCAGCATCGCGAATTCAAATCCATAGGTCTTTCGCTTCGCTCAAGATGACACTTATAGGTGCAGGCTATGAACTTGCGAGGCGCGACATTCTCCCTGTCCGTCCTTCGCCATCCCACCCGCATCTAATGTGCTAGGCTTTTACTGATACTTGGGACGCGTGTCCTCTGAAGGGTTTCCGTTTTGATCAACACTTTGTTAGGCAAGATTTTCGGGACGAAGAACGAGCGCGAGGTCAAGCGCCTGCAGCCTCGGGTCGTGGCTATGAGCGCGCTCGAGCCGGAGATGCAGAAGCTCTCCGACGACCAACTCCGTGCCAAGACGGCGGAGTTTCGCGTCCGGATACAGGAGCGTCTCAGCTCGATCGCCGACGAACCGGAAGCGGATCCCGACCGCCAGAAGGAAATCGAAGCGGAGCGCAGCCAGGTGCTTAAGGGAGTTCTCGACGAACTGCTTGAGGAGGCGTTTGCCGTTGTCCGCGAAGCCGGACGGCGCGTGCTCAACATGCGGCACTTCGACGTGCAGTTGATCGGCGGCATGGTTCTGCACGAAGGCATGATCGCCGAGATGAAGACTGGCGAGGGCAAAACGCTGGTCGCCACGCTCCCGGTGTATCTGAACGCGCTGAGTGGACGAGGCGTGCATGTGGTCACCGTCAATGACTACCTGGCCAAGCGCGACTCCGAATGGATGGGCAAGCTCTACAGTTTTCTCGGCCTGAGCGTGGGCGTGATCGTCCACGACCTCGATGACGAGCAGCGCCGCGCCGCCTACGCCGCTGACGTGACCTACGGCACCAACAACGAATTCGGTTTCGACTATCTGCGCGACAACATGAAGTTCGACCTGCACGATTGCGTGCAGCGCGTGCACAACTTCGCAATCGTCGACGAAGTCGATTCCATCCTGATCGACGAAGCCCGGACGCCGCTCATCATTTCGGGCGCCAGCGAAGAGTCCACCGACAAGTACTACAAAGTGAATCGCATCATCCCCAAGCTCGAAAAGGGCGAAGAAATAGATACGCAGCCGGGCGAGCCCAAAATCATGACCGGGGACTATGTGGTCGACGAAAAACACCGCAACATCACGGTCAGCGACGACGGCTGGGAAAAAGTCGAAAAACTGCTTGGCATCGGCAACGTCGCCGACCCGGAAAACTGGGCGCTGAAACATCACGTTGAAACCGCCGTCAAAGCCCACGCGCTGTACAAGAAAGACGTCGAATACGTGGTCAAAGACGGGGAAGTGCTGATTGTGGACGAATTCACCGGGCGCCTGATGCCGGGCCGCCGCTGGTCCGACGGGCTGCACCAGGCGATCGAAGCCAAGGAGAATGTGAAGATCGAGCGCGAGAATCAAACCCTC
>Ga0066793_10001740_pt1 | contig 10104 bp, 10 predicted proteins | sample PersoiDNA2013189_FD_83876 | JGI IMG/M metagenome (GOLD analysis project Ga0066793, IMG submission 83876) | Permafrost soil microbial communities from the Arctic, to analyse light accelerated degradation of dissolved organic matter (DOM) -... | ecosystem: Environmental > Terrestrial > Soil >...
CCTGTGCGTCGTCATCGGAGAGGTGACCACCCACGCCGAGCTCGACATCCAGCGGACCATTCGCGACACGATCGGTGAGATCGGCTACAACAACGAAGAGATCGGATTCGACGCCGACCACGCTCTGATCCAGGTCTATCTCAAGGAGCAGTCGCCCGACATCGCGGCCGGAGTCGACCACTCGCTCGAAGAGCGTGAGGGCAGCCTCGAGGACGATCCATTCGAGTTGCAGGGCGCCGGGGACCAGGGGATGATGATCGGCTTCGCCTGCCGTGAGACCCCGGAGCTGATGCCGCTGACCATCTCGCTCGCGCACCGTCTCGCCCGCCGTCTGGCCCTGACCCGCAAGGATGGCTCGCTTCCCTTCCTTCGCCCGGACGGCAAGACGCAGGTGACCGTCGAGTACGAGCGAGGCCGTCCCAAGCGCATCGAGGCCATCGTCGTTTCCAGCCACCACGCCGCATCGGTGACTCAGAAGGAGCTCGCCGAGGGGGTGCGCGCCCTGGTCATCGACCCGGTCCTGGAGGGTCTGGTCGTCGACAACAACACCAAGATCATGGTCAACCCGAGCGGTCACTTCCTTCTCGGCGGCCCGGCGGCAGACGCGGGACTGACCGGTCGCAAGATCATCGTCGACACGTATGGCGGGATCGCCCGGCACGGAGGCGGCGCGTTCAGCGGAAAGGACCCGAGCAAGGTTGACCGCTCGGCGGCCTATGCCGCGCGGCACGTGGCGAAAAACCTCGTCGCGGCGGGACTTGCCGACCGCTGCGAAGTGCAGGTGTCCTACGCAATCGGCCGCGCGCACCCGACCTCGATCGCAGTGGAGACGTTCGGCACCGGAACCACGACCGAGGAAGAGCTCCTCGAGCTGGTGCGCCGAAATTTCGACCTGCGCCCGGGAGCGATCATCGCGAACATGAAGCTCATGCGGCCCATCTACCGGCCGACGGCCGCGTATGGGCACTTCGGCCGCGACGACCTCGGCGTGCCCTGGGAGCTGACCGACCGCGTCGAGGCATTGCGAGCCGACGCATCGGTCACAGCCCGGGCCCGGAACTAGTCAAACGCTGAACGGCGCCTGCGTTGGCTGAACCAGCCCTGCGTCTGCGCGTCCGCGACACGAGGACGGAGAAAAAGGTCCGCCTCGCGCCGCAGAACAAGGGCGGCCGCCAGACACTCACCCTCTACGTTTGTGGCGTCACCCCGTACGACTCGGGGCATATGGGCCATGCGTTCACGTTTTCGATGTTCGACGTGCTGGTCCGGTTCGTCGAGTCGGGCGGCGTGCGCATGCGCTACGTGCAGAACGTCACCGACATCGACGACCCGCTGTTCGAGAGAGCGCGGCGTGACAAGGAGGACTGGAAGGTCCTTGCCGAGCGCGAGACCGCCGTTCACGTTCGCGATATGACGGCGTTGGGGTGGCGGCCGCCCGACGTCATGCCGCGGGTCTCGGAAGAGATCGGGCGAATCAAGACCGCAGCCACGAAGCTGCATGCGTCGGGATACGCGTACCGGACCGACGCGCTCTACTTCGACGTGAGCCGCTATCGCGGTTACGGCCGTCTCTCGCACCGCACCCGGCAATCCATGCTGCGCAAGCTGCGCGAGGAGGGTTTGCTCGGGACCGTCGGCCCCGGCGCGAAGCGCGACGCCCTCGACTTCCCGCTCTGGCGCAGCTCGGCGCCCGACGAGCCGTCGTGGCCGTCAAAGTTCGGGCCGGGACGCCCCGGGTGGCACATCGAGTGCTCGGCGATGGCGATGCGCTATCTCGGCGACCAGATCGACATTCACGGTGGGGGGCGGGACCTCAAGTTCAGCCACCACGAGTCGGAGCGGGCGCAGTCCGAGTCGCTGACCGGCAAGCGTCCGTTCGCGAAGGCGTGGGTGCATACCGGGCTGGTCCGCTACGAGGGCCGCAAGATGAGCAAGTCGCTCGGCAACCTGGTCAAGGTGAGCCAGGCGCTAACGCGCGCACCCGCCGCCGCGGTTCGCATCTACCTCGTCTCACACCGTTACCAGCGGGACTGGGACTTCGAATGGGCGGGTCTATCGAAGTCGGCGCGCTTGATCGAGCGGGCTCGCGCGGTGCTCAAGCATGCGGGCGGCGAGGCGTCGCCGGCGCTGATCGAGGAGTTCACCGCCGCTCTGGCTGACGATCTGGACACGCCGCGCGCTGTGAGGGCGCTGCGCCTCGCCGTCCGCCGCCGCGACGCCGCCGCCGTGCGCTGGATGCTGGGCATCCTCGCCGGCACCGCGTCCCTGGTCTAGGAGGCACGACCGAAGATCCGTCGAGGGGCTCCGGGCGGGCCTCCTAGCCAACCTCCAGCGGCGCGCCGCAGTTGGGACACTCCATGTCCGCCTCGACCTGGACGAGCGTCTCGCATACCGGGCAGAGGATGTCCGTCACGGTGGGGGGCTCGTCGGCCTCGGCCTCGGCGGCCATGTCCGCCGGCACCTCGCCGAGGTCAATGGCAGGCGAGTTGCAGTTGAGGCACACGTAGGCCGGTTGGGTCACCCGATGGTCCACGTACTCGCCGCCGGAGTCGAGGTCGACCTCGGCAAACAGGGCGCGGAAGAGTGTGCCGCCGCAGCGGCTGGAGCAGATGAGGAGCATCGACTCTAGGTTACGGGCGTGGAGGCGCGACCGGAGCCCCTCGACGGATCTTCGGCGCCCAGGCGGCCCATCTGCGTCGTTGCGGTCTGCGCTTCTCGCTCACGCATCAACGGCTGCGCTCGCTGCGATGCTCGACCGCGCCTAACATCTGGGCCACCTGGATCGCCGAATCTCTCGCCGAGCCCCCCGACGGATCTTCGGCGCCCAGGCGGCCCATCTGCGTCGTTGCGGTCTGCGCTTCTCGCTCACGCATCGCTCACGCATCAACGGATGCGCTCGCTGCGATGCTCGACCGCGCCGAGCATCTGGGCCACCTGGATCGCCGAATCTCTCGCCGAGGTCTCCGGTCGTGCCTCCTAAGCGATCCGCCTGCGGAGAGTTGTGACCGCGGCGACCACGAGCAGCACGATGAAACCCGCCACGACTCCGACGTCGAGCTGCAGCGAGGCCCAGCTGAGGTCGGCGCCCCTGATCATCACGTCGCGCAGGCCGTTGACCGCGTAGGTGAGAGGCAGGACGTCAGACAGCACCTGCAGCGGCCGGGGCTCGGAGGCGACCGAAAAAAGAATCCCTGAAAGCAGGAACTGCGGGACGATCACCAGCGGTATGAACTGCACGGCCTGGAACTCGGTTCGCGCGAACATGCTGAGGAAGATGCCGAGGTTGACGGCCGCGATCGCCATCAGCGCCTCGATGCCGAAGATGAGCGCGACGTTGCCGCTGTTGTGGACTTTGAGCACCGCCAGCGAGAAGACGAGGACCTCCACCGACTGGATCAGGGCCAGCACCGTGAATCCAAGCATGTAGCCGACTACGATCTCGCCCCGTCTCAGCGGGCTCGCCATCAAACGCTCCAGCGTGCCCTGCGACCGCTCGTTCAAGAACGAGACGATGGTGACGACGAAGACCAGGAAGAAAACCACCAGCCCGATGAAGGCCGCGCCGAAGTAGTCGAGAGTGTCGAAGCCCGGCCCGCCATAGAGATAGGTGACGTTGGGCTGGACGTGTAATCCCTGGCCGGGCGCCGATGAGGCGACGGATATAAGAGCCTGCTGGAGGGCCTGGAGCGCCGGAGCGACCGTGCCGGGCTGGGAGCCTTCGAGGTGAACGTCGGGCGCGATCGTCCCGGCCCGCGCCTGGCTGCTGAAATCGGGCGGGAACACGATGTACGCGGCGAGGGATCCGTCCTTGAGCTTCGAGTCTCCGTCCGAGGCCTGGATCGTGGTCGTGCTGATCTCGCTCGACTTCGAGAGGGCGGCGGCGACGGTTGCACCAAGCGGGCCCTGGTCCTCGTTGACGATGCCGATTGCGGGGGCCGAGGCCGAACCGCGGATGAGATAGCCGAGGAGTCCCAGGATCACGATCGGCGCGACGAAGAGGAGAGCCAGGGTGCGGCGGTCGCGGCGAAACTGTTGGAGAAGGCGCTTCGTGATCGCCGCGACCCGTTTGCCGCTCATGCCCGTCTCTCCGACAGGCTGAGGAAGGCTTCTTCCAGGGTCGGCCTCCCGGCTTGGGCGCGGATCTCATCGGGACTGCCCTCCGTGAGCAGCTTTCCGAAGAGGATGAGCCCGAGCCGTTGGCAGCGTTCGGCCTCGTCCATGACGTGGCTCGAGACGATGATCGTGGTCCCGGCATCCGCCATCTGCTTGAAGCCGTCCCAGAGCTCGACTCTGAGCTGGGGGTCCACGCCGACTGTCGGCTCGTCGAGCAGCAGCAGCTCTGGCTTGTGCACCAGAGCGCACGCCAGCGAGCACCGCTGGCGCATCCCGCCGCTCAACGTGGAGACGACGGAGTCGCGGCGGTCGTAGAGCTTGACGAACTCGAGCGCCGCCTTCACTCCTCCTTCCGTGCCGTTGATCGCGGCGAAGAACTCCAGGTTCTCCTCCACCGACAGACCCGGGTAAAGCGCTGCCGCCTGGGTCATATATCCGACATGGCTCAAAAGCGCCACGTTCGGCATCCGCTTTCCAAGCACGGTTACTGTCCCGGCGTTGGGCGCCACGAGGCCGACGAACATTCGGATGAGCGTCGTCTTGCCAGAGCCGTTCGGACCGAGCAATCCATAGATCTCGCCCTGCCTTACCTGCAGCGTCACTCCGTCGAGCGCCTTGACGTCTCCGAAATTCTTCGAGACGTCCTGCACGTCAACCGCCCACGAGTCGCTCATGAGGTCGCCTCCTCCGGCGTCATCGCCCGCAACCAACTTTCCGCCAGTAATGTCACGGCCTGCTCTCCGTCGATGTCGAGGCCCAGGATCCGCTCAGCCAGCGGCCTCGTGAGGAGATGGAAAAAGATCGGCCCGACGAATGACTGCAGGGCCAGGAGCGGTTGCATCTGTCGCAGGCGGCCGTCCCGCATCTGGCTCATCACGTAAAAGACAAGCGATCCGACCAATCCGCGGATCGCGTCCTGCGCGCCTTCCGCGGTGTCAGGCGAAAGAGAGCTGATCTCGAAGAAGAGCGCGCGCAGCACGCCCACGCGGCTCTCGCCGGCGCCGTAGAAGGTGCGATAGACGGTGCGGGCGATCTCCGGCATCAGGACCTCGGGTGGCTCGTCCTGCCGCGTGCTCAGCAGCTCCGTGACGGGGTCCAGCGGGGAGAAGGCGTGCACGAGGCTGGTGAAGAGGGCGGCCTTTCCGGGGAAAAGGCGATAGAGGGTTGCGCGGGACACCTCGGCCTGTGTCGCCAGGTCATCCATCGAGAGGGCGTTCAATCCATTCGCGCCGACCAGCTTCAATGCGGCTTCGAGAATGCGCTCGCGGGCGTCGGGCTCAGGTTGGAGGTCGAGCGCCTCGAGCAGCGCCTCCCGCGATTCGAACTCCCGGTAGAAGCTCGTACGCGAAACGCCGGCCGCCGTCGCAAGCTGAGCCACAGTAGGCGTGCTACCCGTCAGAAGCAGGCTGCGAGCCTTGCTCAGGATCCTGTCCCTGGTCGCGACCGGCATCGGGACGATACTAGATGAGACGTCTTGTCTCGTCAAGCCCCGCGTCCTTAACAGGCTGGCTTTTCGAGCGGCCTCGAGGCCGCTAGGTTGCCTTTATGCGAAGCCTCGCCACCGCCATCACGATCGCGTTGACCCTCGCCTTGCAGCCGGCGCCGGTCGCTGCCGGCTCGCCGTGGGGGAGCTCGCAGTACGGCGACCCGCCGGCCTGGTGCACGAAGTTCTCGGACATGTGGACGGCGACGGTCATCACAAACGACCCGCTGGTCGGCACGAATCCGGAGCAGGACACCTTCTACGGCTTTCATCCCAACCCCGGATACGACGACTGGTACGGGTTCTTCTACGGCGACTTTCGCGGAACGCCTGGAGATTCTTCAGGCTGGGTGCGCCTGCTGCACGAGAACTATCCGCGCCACTACCACTGGAATTTCGCAACCAACGGTTGGGCGGTCCACGGGCACGTGAAGCAGTACATCGCGTACTACAACTGGACCTTCGGCGGGCAGTGCGGGCTGGGGGCCTACGGTAACAACGCGGCCCCGCCTTACATGGCGGACCAGTACGGGTATCCGGTCGTCGACATCTACGTCGATTCGGTGCCGCCGTTCGACCCCAAGCCCTACGTGACGGCCGTCACGCCGAGCTCGGTTGCGTTCACCTGGGACCCAGTGGCCGATCGGGGAGACGGCGCGGGACGGGACTACTTCGCTGCGGGTCTCGACCACTACGTCTCGTGGTTGACGATCGGTGACCGGCCGTTGCGGTTCCAGCTCGCGTCCACTTTCGCGCCGCGCACTGTTTCGCCGGTGGGCATGACGCCGGGAGAAACGGCTTGCCTTCACGTCGTGGCGGTCGACCGGGTGCAGAACTCGACCCCCGACCAGGTCTCCTGCGCAGCACCCTTGGCGCCGCCTCCAATGCCCGTGTGGGGTGCGGTCGACAGCACCGTGATGGCAAACCCGAACCGGGTCGGCCTGGTTGGTCTCGACACCTGGTTCTGGCTGGCGCCCAGGCCGGAGACGCCCTCAGTGGAGGAGACCTATCTCGGGTCGCGCTATATCGTGACGGCGACGCCGATCGCGGCGAGCTGGGATTTTGGAGATGGAAGCATCGATCGATCCAGCGACAGCTCCGGTTTCGGTCATGCCTACCCGGAGCCGTCGTCGGTGACGCACACCTATCAGGCGCACAGCCGAGACGGTTACGCCGTGCGCGCCGCGATCCGCTATGAGGTGACGTGGGCGTCCGTGGTCGGAGGTCGTGCGTTTGGCCCATACCCGCTCGGCTCTGCGGAGCTGCCGGCTCATCCGCTCGTCTACCCGGTGCAGCAGGCTCAGCCCGAGCTCATCGCGACGTGATCGCGGACCATCCAGTGAGCCGATCGATGTGAATCGCGACGACCGGCCCCCCAGGGCGTTCGGTCTCGTACTGCCGGTAGCGCTGCATCAGGAGGTCGATGCCGCGCTGCGCTTCGGCCTCGTCCGTGACGATGCGAGCAGTGCCGTCCACGCGCACCCACCAGAGCTTCGTCCAGTCGTCGTCGTAGTGATCCGCGAGCACCGCGACGGCGGGATTCGCAGCAATGTTCTTCAAACGCTTGAGGTTAGAGGTCCGTTTCGGTTTCGAGTCGACCGCGAAGTAGAGGATGTTGCCGTCGACGGCAAAGACAATCGGCACCAGGTGAGGTCTCCCGTCTTCGCTCATCGTCGCAAGCCGAGCGTTCCTGGAACCGGTAAGGCGGCGCCTCGCTTCAGACGCTTCCATGCGGTGAAGTGTGGACCGCATTGCGGCTATCGTTGACCCGTGCAAAGGCTCCGCACCTATACCTTGGATGAGGCGAACAAGGAATTGCCTCGCGTGCGCAGGATCGTCGCGCAGATCGCGGAGCTCTCGGCGTTACTGCCCGAGCTCGAGGACCAGGCGCGAATCGCCGAGTACGAATCCAAGCGACCGGCCGCCGGCGCTGAGGATCGCGACCGGCATCAGCAGGCGCGCGACGCGGTCGGCGGGGCGGAGCTCGAGCTGCTCAAAGCCGTGGCGACCCTCAACGGCATGGGCATCCAGCTCAAGGGCCCGCTCGAGGGACTGATCGACTTTCCCTCGCATCGCGATGGTGAGCTGATAGAGCTGTGCTGGAAGCTCGGCGAGGAGCGGGTCGAGCACTGGCACCGGGTTGGCGAGGGCTTCGCCGGAAGGAAAAAATTATGAGACGGAACCTGACGGTTCCTTCTGCGCGCAAGTGCGAGCAGGATCGGTCTTACTGGTTGAATCGCCCGGTCGTGTTCCCGCCGACGGGGCTGCTCATCTTCCCGCTGATGGGATTTACTGAATAGTTGCTCCAGACCATGTTTGAAGACTACAGGGAAGCGGGTTAGACGGCCTGGCGAAACCAGGCCTACCGGCCACGCAGCTCTAGAGCTCTTTCGCCACCTTTCCTTTCACGGCTTCGAACACAGACCTCGCGATTCCCGCGGCGTCGAGCCCGTTCTCGCTGAGGATGTCCGACGCCTTGCCCTGAGGCAGGAATCGATCTGGCAGCGCGACGGTCCTGACGCGCCCCGCCAGCCCGTGCGGCGCCAGCGTCTCGAGTACCGCTCCGCCGAATCCCCCGGCGCCCACGTTGTCCTCGACGGTCACGACGACGGGATGCGTGCGCGCCCACTCTGTGATGCGCGGGTCGACAGGCTTGACCCAGCGCGCGTTAACGACCGCACATGAGACGCCCTGCATCTCGAGCCGCTCGGCTGCCTCCATCGACACCCCGACCATGCGGCCAACCGCGAAGATGACGGCGTCCGATCCCTTGCGAAGCTCTTCCCAACGGCCGACCGCCAGGGGCTCCACGGGCAGGTCCGGCGTGGCCGGCACAGGACCGCGCGGGTAGCGGATGGCGACCGGTCCGTCCATCGAGAGCGCGGTCTCCAGCAGGGCGCAGAGCTCGGTCGCGTCAGCGGGCGCGGCGATCTTCAAGTTGGGGATGAGGCGCAGGTACGAGAGATCGAAGATCCCATGGTGCGACGAGCCGTCGGGGCCGGTCACGCCGGCGCGGTCGATCACGAAAACGACCGGCAGCTTGTGGAGCGCGACATCCATGATCGTCTGGTCGAAAGCTCGGGCCAGAAACGTCGAGTAGATGCAGACCACGGGGTGCATGCCCGCCATCGCGAGGCCTGCGGCAAACGTCACCGCGTGCTGCTCGCAGATCCCGACGTCGAAGAAACGGTCGGGGAACTCCTTGGCGAAGTTCAGAAGTCCGGTTGAAGAGGCCATCGCCGCGGTGATCGCGCACACTTCGGGCCGCGAGGCCGCCGAGGTCATCAACGCTTCGCCGAACACGTCTGTGTACGTGAGCTCGGTCGAGCGAGGCCGGCCGGTTAGTGGATCGAATGCCGGGACACCGTGCAGCTTGTCGACCTCGTCGTCGACCGCCGGACTGTATCCGTGGCCTTTCTCGGTGACCACGTGGACGACCACCGGTTCGCGCAGCTTCTTGGCGCGAGACAGCACCTCTTCGAGCGCGGGCTCATCATGCCCGTCGACCAGTCCGGCGTACTTGATGCCTAGGCTCTCGAAGATCGTCGACGGCTGCAGCAGCTGCTTGAGACCCTCCTTGACGCGATACGCGGCCTGGTCGGCGGTGGAGCCAACGAGCGGTAGGTCCCGCAGCAATCGCGAGATCTCGTCCTTGATGCGCTCGTACCGCGGATCCACACGCAGCTGCGACAGGTGTCGGGCAAGGCCGCCGACAGTGGGCGCGTATGAGCGGCCGTTGTCGTTGATCACGATCACCAGGTTGGGCGGCTGCAGGTGCGCGATCTGATTGAGCGCTTCGTAGGCCATGCCGCCCGTCAGCGCACCGTCGCCGATCACCGCGATTACGTGGCCCGGGACCTTCTTACGCAACCGGGCCTCCGCGATGCCGAGCGCGTAGCTGAGCGATGTCGAGGCGTGGCTGTTTTCGACCAGGTCGTGCTCCGATTCCTGGCGCGACGGATATCCCGACAGGCCGCCGGCCTGCCGCAGCCGCGCGAAGTCCTTCGACCGGCCAGTGATGATCTTGTGGACGTAAGCCTGGTGGCCGGTGTCCCACACGATCGCGTCCTTCGGGCTGTCGAAGACTCTGTGCAGCGCGAACGTGAGCTCGACGACTCCCAGGTTGGGGGACAGATGGCCCCCGGTCTTCGATGTCTGCTCAACAAGGAAGGTGCGAACTTCCTCAGCGAGCTGCACGAGGCGGGGCTGGTCGAGGGCACGAAGATCCGCGGGTGAGTTGATCGTCTCCAGGATGCCCATCGGTGCTCTAACGCTCTGCGCCCGACATGAGTTCCGCCAGCGCGATGCACAACCTCGTTCCGGCGCCGCTGGGACCGCGCAGCACAGTTGTCAGCTCGGGGTTGGTATTCCAGCTCGAGGCGGCTATGTCGAGGTGCGCCCAGGCCTTCCCGGCCGCGAACTCGCCGATGAACATGCCTCCCAGTATGGTCCCCGCCTCTCCGTACTCGGCATTGCGCAGATCGGCGATCTGGCTGCGCAGCAGGATC
>Ga0066793_10001741_pt1 | contig 10102 bp, 8 predicted proteins | sample PersoiDNA2013189_FD_83876 | JGI IMG/M metagenome (GOLD analysis project Ga0066793, IMG submission 83876) | Permafrost soil microbial communities from the Arctic, to analyse light accelerated degradation of dissolved organic matter (DOM) -... | ecosystem: Environmental > Terrestrial > Soil >...
ACATGGTCGGCGACCTCCGTATGTGGCTCGGCCAGGCTACGCCCGGCAACCCACGCAGATGCGCAGGCCGCCGACCACCATCACCGAGCGCCCGGACTACCCGGCCACTCCATCCTGTCTAGCTCATGCCGCCGTCGGGATCTAACCCGCGAACCGTGCGCTTAGGCCCCGGTGCATTGCGGCGATCAAGGAGCTTCTGGAATTCAGGGCTGACTTCTGGCTTCTCCCAATAGTCGGGAACCGACATGAGCCAGAAGTAGAGCGCACGGCGGTCATGCTCCTCATTCTTTGATCTGCCAAGGCCGAGACGGGTGACCACTCGATACGCCTCTACTGCCCCGTCGATGGCTGCCTCGCGTAGCTCCTTAGCTGTGGCGTCATCAATCGCCTCGCTGGCAGAGAAATCGTCGACTGCTCGCGCGACTGCACCCTGAAGCGCGGCGATCCCGCGCCCGCCCTTCTGGCCTTGCGTCAGATCGGCGATGTAGCGGGCGAACGGGTCGTGCGTGGAGCCAGGCTGGCTGAGGCGCCTAGCGAGCAAGACTTCGTAGATTCGGGCGCGAATCCGGCGGTTCAGTGAGGGGGCCTGTTGATCAGAGAACGCGCCAGCGGCGTGCAGATCCTCGACTCCGTTACGAGCCGCCAGTGCGATTGTCTTGGCGGAGAGAATATCGGCGTCGATGTCGCTTGCATCGCCCGAGTTCGCCTTCTCTGCCGGCCCGTCGTGTGTGCCCGATAATCGCTTCGCCATACATCCACCTTGCAACAGCCAGTAGCTGATTGTCAAGCGTTACCGGGAAGTCGCCGCCTGGACGCACCCAGCTGCTGGCATACCACGGCGCGGGTCTACGTCCTACGCTGCTTCGCAGCATAGACTGAAGCTATGGCAGAAATCGAGGATCGCCGTACTCGAATCCATCGGCGACGGCATCTCATCTCGGAGGTGCTGGTGGCGGCTCTCGTCGCCGTTGCGTATGAGGGACCAGTCGGCGTCGTGCATTCAGCGTTACGGAGCGAAGGCGTATCCGTCAGCAGCCTGGGGCTGTTCGTCGTCTTCTTCCTGACGGTGCTCCGGTTCTTCATCGGCGACATCTTGCATCTCGACGAAGACGAGCTATCGGAACCTAGGAATGACCTCGCGGACAAAGGCGCCGAAGCAAGGTGGTTTCTTGATCTGGGTGTGATTGTCGCGGAGTTCGTGATCCTCATCTTCTTGGGCCATCTTGCGTCGCTAAGCGAGAGCAAACATCGCCCGATTAGTTTTTACGACCTGTTCATCGTCTTGATGGGGGTGGATGTTCTCTGGATCCTCGCCATGGGGGCGATGTCGGGGCTGACCAAGCGGTACGGCAGCCATGCGCTATGGGGTCTCTGGGAGAGAGACAAGGTGCCGTGGGGATGGGCGCTCTTGAATGCCGTCATGATGGCTATCACGTGGATCTGGTATGCGCGGGGCAGTCACTACTCAGCGACGGCGCTGCGGCTATTCATCGGCCTCAATGGCATTGCATTCATAATCGATGTCGTTATACTTAACTATTATATGGGGAGACGGGCGATGAGGGGAGACCAGCCAGACGAGCTGCAGCCGCGAGACGCCGGTATGAGCGCCGCGTTACGGGAGGCACGCGTCTCGGAAGTAGATGGTGGGATACCAATTGGCGCGGCCCTTGTAGATGCGCACGGAGACGTCGTGGGCGAAGGACACAACCAACGAGTCCAGCGCGGCAACCAAGTTCTGCACGCTGAGATTGACTGCCTGGCAAACATCGGGCGGCGGACCAGCTACGCGGATACGACTCTCTACTCGACGCTAATGCCATGCTTTATGTGTGCGGGCGCCATTATCCAGTTCAGGATTCCGCGCGTAGTAGTCGGCGAGTCGAAGAACTTCGTCGGAGCAGCTGATCTCCTGAGGACTCATGGCGTGCACGTCACGAACCTAGAAGACGAAGAGTGCGTAGCGATGCTACGGAACTTCATTGCTACTAAGCCTGACCTGTGGGCGGAGGATATCGGGGTTGCTATCTGAGGACACGGTCGTCTCGGCGGGCATGTAAGGCGCGTCGCACACGCGGCATTCAGCGACCTAGTGGCCCTAACTCACGGCCGCCACCTGCGTCGTTTCGCATCTCCGCGGGTGCACGGCGAAACGGCCGTGACTGTCGAGTGTATGCAGGGCTGCGCGGGTGGATGCTAGACAGTCAGCTCGTATACGATGGCGGCCCGCAAACGCAAAGGAAAGGCACGGGCATGGGCACGACAGCCGTAACCCACCGGCTCGACGACGCCAAGCCATCACGTACGAGGCGGAGCCGCAGCCAGCGATGTCGCTTGCCGCGTAGACCAGAGTGCTCTGCCGTCGCTCTAGCCGGGGTAGGCGTGACGGTGGTCGGATTGGCCCTCGTCACACTGGCTCCCAGTGCAGCGCTCGCTACCCATTCGCCTGCGTCGGGACTGCGCCACAGCCTCGGTCAGCTCGTGACCGCTCTGCGGGAAACAGCCAGTCCGACGGTGTGCTCGCTAGCGACGCCCGCCGGGCAGGCCGCTCTCATTGAGATCGTCAGCGACGACTCCCCGTCTCCGCCTGGCACCACCTGCCAAGACGCGTTTGCTGGGCTGGACAAGAAGCTGACTGAAGAAGGCGGCCAGCTGAGCCGTCCGCTCAAGACAAGCATTCGGGACATGATTAGTACGGCGTCCCTCCGGGTGACGGCCAACCGGGCATCCGCTCGACTGACCCGCGACTCTTGGGTGATGGGGGTCAACGGCTCGCAGGTCACCGGCGCGGCCGCTGTCAAGCTTGACCCCCTCGGGCTCTCACACTGGATAAGGAATCGTCAAGGGCGCTGGCTGTTCAACGACCAGCCGACTGGGTCCTATAGCGGCGCCGGGCTTAGAGCAGCCACACTGCTCTCGAACGCGCTCAAGGGAAGCACGTTGAGGGTGCCTCCACCCCTGGAAGTCACCTTCGGGTTCTGCAGTGACCAGGCGACCACACACGACATAGTCGCAGCAGTGCCGCCTCACACCACTCCAACCGACTTTCCCGTAGGCCAAGGTGGCCCATGGTTTGTCGCGGGTGGCTACATCACGATCGTCAACGGTCACGGAGAGTACCCTCAGGCAGTCGGCGGTCTAGGTCAGCAGGAGGCACCCTTCGACGCGCAGGACAATCCACAGGGGAGCCTGTGGATATCTCCGCCGCCCTTCCTCGCCCAATACGACATCAAGCTCGTTGGCGGCAAAGTAATTGCACGCGAAAGCAGCAATCAAGGCGCTCTTGAACGTACCGTGACACCCGGCACGGCGGGCTGCTGACGACTCCCTAATTCACAGCCGCCAGGACATCGTTGACGGGTAAGGTGAGGGATCGCCGTCAGCCCGCGCAAACGATGTGCTGCCGGCCGTCAACTAGCGACCATTCTGCGTTCTTGTCCAGCCGGCGCTTACACGTGCAAAGCACGACAGCATCGCTGTCGCACAACCGCAAGTGGGCGACCATACTTGCTGCGCGGTGGACTTCGGCGGAGACAATGTCACAGCCCGCGCTTCAGCGCTTCTACCGCTCGACGCGCCAGCTCATGTTCAGTGGTACCTGGCGACCTCCCTCTAGCAGCGGCGAGAAAGGCCGCGATAGCAATGTCACCGACGACCAGAACACATTCAGTTAGATATGTATAGCTTGCCCGCTCGATGTCACCGAAGTTGCTAGACGTGATTATGTGCTTCGGAACATCGCGAAGAAATACTGCCGCCCCGGCGCCCTCCGTGGTATCTGAAAGCTCAACTGCTTCGGCGCCACGTCTGTCCCCAAGAGAGGCCTCCAGAGTCCGCCTAGCCGGGACACAGGCGGCGGGCTTACCGTCTGCCGCCACCGTAACACGTAGGCCGCTATCTTCGGTCGTTACTCCCACCCTCATCTTTTCGTCGCCAAAGACAAGAAACGGCAGCCCGGCCCCACTCGCCAGCTCGGAGTCTGCAGCCGAGAGATGTCGAGCGCGACTCACTAGCTGTTGTGTCGTGTCGGTGCGCGACGCATGAACTGCCGCAGCCACAAATCGCTCCTCCACTCGTGCCTCCGCGCTGACCGCCAGGGCAACCGACTGAGTCTCCGTTCTCATTCTGCGTTCTCCTGATTACTCACTCATTATGCAACACGCACACGCTCGATGCAAGTCGACGGCAAAGCCACTGCCCACGGCCGCCGTGCCTGCTGCCCCCTCGCTAGTTCGCCAGGCGCACGGCACGAAGTACTGTGTTTACACCGGCCGCTTGGCTAGCAGCACAGCCGCATTGCCATAGCGCTCCGTCAAAAGAATGTCGACTGCAAGATTCTCCGCAAACTCTTTACCGAACTCATCGATGGGATAGCGGTGATTGTGTGCTAGCGGAACCTCGGGTATTGGTTTCTTGTCGAGTTCAATTTCGCCGTAGACGGTCGCGCTGCTCTTCGCGCACTGGAAAATGCTGAGCTCTTCCTCGCGGACCGCAACGTTAGCGATATTGATGTCGACACCGAGCATCTCGAGCGGAATGCATGAGTACCGCAATGTCGCCTCATCCGTGACGAACGACCGCGTACTGCCGATCTCGGTGATATCGCAGTTGATCTCAATGAGAACAAAGTCCCCGGGGTACATGGAGTTCTGAAGGGCCTCGACGATTTGCGCCTCATCAGTGTTGCCGAAAGTGTTACCGAGCACCGAAAACACGTTAGGCGAAGGACGATCCTCGTAGACGGAGCGGAGCACTTGTAGGTCGATAAAGTCGCCGATGATCGCCTTGGTCTTCATCCCGGCATAGTCGAACGCACCATCGTGAACGTTTTTGATGCACTCCACGATCAACGTGTCTGATATGTCGAGTGGGTAGTAGATGATCTCCGAAATCTTCGAGTTGAGCTCTGATAGCAGGACCCGGTCCTTCTGGCCATCGCCGCTTCCAAGACTTATGACGTCCAGCGAGCTGCCGTCAGTCACATGGTCGCGGATCGTCTGCGCAACTGTGGGGGCCACTTGTTTTATTAGGCGGTTGGAGTTGCTCTTAAAGCGATACCGTGGGTTTGCCGACATATTGAGCCAGTACTCGGCACCTTCCTCGGTGGCGTAATAGTAGAGGCTGGGGATTACTTCGTTTTTCAGCACATACTGGCGTATGTCGTCCTTGTAGCCGTAACGACGACGGGAGTAATAGACGGCGGCATCCGAAAGTCCGGCGACGCGATCGACCGCGCCGCGTTCGAGCACCGGGCTGTATCTCCTAGCGACGGTGCGGTGCCTCTGTCCATGACGTGTGATGCTTTCTTCGATTTTCTGTGCTGGCGGCCCGAGCACGACGGCTGGCGGGTTGTCCGCGTCCACTGGCTTGAACGGGAGGTGTGTGACGCCCTTGAGGTCGGAAGGCAATGCCAGTGCGGAGTCGCGGGGAAAAAGCAAGAAAACGCGGTCGGGTCCAAGACGTGCAAGGAAGAGTCCGTACTCGAAGATGATGTTGTCCCGTACGACTGGGTGGCGCGAGCCTCTCGACTCGACGGTGTCTGTCGGGAGTGCCAGAAAGCAAGCAAAGTCGTGCTCCTCGATTGCAGTCAGGAGGCTCTCTAGCGTGCCGCGATTCTCCTCGAAGGTCCCCTGATCCCACACCCTTACCGACGCACAGTCCTGGAGCCGGCCTTGGAGTGCCGCGGCTATTCCGTGGTCCTCGGCGGGCCCGCCGATGAATACCTTGGAGTCGGACACGGTTCAGATCGCGAGGTCGAGATTGTTAGCGAAGTCGTCGCGCGGGGCGCGCAGTGGCGTCGCCAACGCACGGCGGGTGCGGCCGTCTCGGGCTGTGAGGATAGAGCTGGGAATCGTCATCGGGTGGGCACGTGGGTATCAGTGGCGGTGTCGTCCGATGCGTGAGCGGCCCTAGTCCACTGCCAAGCGGGCAGCATATAGCAGGGAGGGGCGATCTTGCTGACCGGAAAACGTCGCAAAATGCGGCCCATCGGAGTAACGGGCTGGTGAAATGCTGACACCTTGTACGCCCCTGAGGACGGGCGTACGGGCGCCATGGCGACCGGGGCCTGTAGCCAAGCGGCCCGATGGCCATCAGCAATCGGGGCGGGCCTGAGGACGCTCGAAGAGTTCGTACACCGACACGTGTCGAGCGCTGGTAGCTGTATACGGCTCGTCCCGCCAGCCGGCCGAGCGGGCGAGAAGCTTGAATCCGGCGATTCGGCCAATGAGGTCGAGTTCGCCCGGGCTCGCATAGGTATCTGTGACCGCCAAGAACTGCAGTCCTGTTGGGCGAAGGTGGACCAAGGTGCGCTCGACCTTGTTACTTGCGACGTCATAGCGCGCGAATTGCAGCTCCACGTGGCTGCTCGCGACGTATCGTGGGTCGATCCACCAGTCACCTCCGCGCTGGCGATCATTAAGTACGAAAGACTCGACGACGAAGCGTCCGCCGATGTCGAGATGGCGGGCGGCGTTGCGAAAGATGTCGATCTGTGCCTCCGCCCCCCGGGGGTCGAAGATTCCGTTGTATAGCAACGCGACAGTTGCGAACGTCTCGTCTATGCGGGTGCTTCTGTAGTCCCCGATCGTGACGTCGATCTCATCGCCGTGGGGCTTGGCGCGGAGCTGTGCGATCATGGCTTCAGATCCGTCGATCCCCGCAACTCGTACGCCGAGGCGATGCAGTCCGAGCGCGATACGCCCGGTTCCGATCCCGAGCTCAAGCAACGACTCTTGGGGACGCTCGCGAGCCAGCCTGGCGAGAGCATCCACGCTCGCTCTTGTCTCGTCGGGGTCGCCCGGGTAGAGCCGATCGTAGTCGTCGCCGACTAGCTTTCCGTACCGGGCGGGGTCATAGGCATTCAAAGATAGCCTCTCAAGCTGTGGGAATGGGGTCCAGGGCCGGGATCAAACCACACATCGCAACGCGCCGGAGTCAGGGGGAGTGGGTGGACCGCCGTCAGGCAGCTTAGGCCGAGACCCCAGGCGTCATCCGCGCGAGTGGTTGCCCAAGGAGTCTCTGATCCAGAGGCAGTCGGTCGGCTGGTGGGGCTACCCCGGCTGCTCGACCCGTCGCACGAGCGGCATTCGCCGACGCCGACCGAGATGCGAGCGCCGCCGCTAAGAGGAGCCAGCACGTGGATGAGACTGGGCTTGCGTAGTCCCGAGCAGTGGCCGCGCGGGGAGCGGACACGTTCTCGCGCGGCTGTGTGTCTCGTCCGGCTTCCCGAGTACACTCGCCTTGAAAGGTCCAGAGAACGGAGCGAGAATGATCGCGATGGCGCGCGCAAAGCTAGCTGAGGCCCCGAGCACGCAAGACTACTTCAGGCTACTCGCGAAACGCGCCCAGTACGCTGCTGAGCAGGGAAACTACGCGATTTCGGCCGCACTTGTGTTGCGAGAGCGGAGCGTCGAAGCGATCTTCGAGGGCTGGAATACACTCTTCGGCCAGCGAGATCCCAGCGGCCATGCGGAGATGAATGCGATTCGCCTCTCGTACGCCGTCTCTCGCCTACCGGATGACACGGCAGCGTCGCTGGTCAAACAGGCCCAGGGCGCTAATGCACTTCATACCCGAGAGCACGATGGGCCTCATGAGCCCGAACGGGTGCTGTACACCACACTTGAGCCGTGCCCCATGTGCACTGTATGTCTGATCAATGCGGGGATACGCCACGTAGTTGTTGCAGCGCAGGATCCACCCTCGGGGGCGCTGGAGCACTCACGACTGCGTCAGCTACCGCCGTTGTGGTCACATCTCGCTGATGTAGGCGGCCTTCGGGTCTCGTTCTGTCAAACCAGAGACCCGGACGATCCGATCACTTACCTACCTCCGCCACTGCACAACGAGCTCATCGATCGGTTTACGCGAAGTCGCACCGAGCTGGATGAAGCACTCGGTACCGAGGGTGTCCTTGATACAGCGGCTGCCAGTCTTCACGCGTGGAAGGTTATGCATGGCGGCTAGGCCGCCTGTCGCGCCCGAGAGCCATCATCAGCTGCTCTACGCGGCGATAGACGACATTGGAGAGTCCGTCAGGGGTAACGATGCGAAGGCATACGCCGCCCTCGTCCTGCATGGACTCATACTCACCGCGATCACGACACTTGTTACCCATCTCGGAGGAATCTATCAGAGGTCGACGTGCGTGGAGCAGGTCTTGGGTCTGAGCTCACTTGCCGTGGTGCTTGCATGTTTCTTGGTTTCGGCATGGTTACTGATCGACGCGATAACGCCGTACCGACCTGAGAAACTTGAGGAACGAATCAAGAGGCACTACGAACACGTCTTCTTCCCCACAGACATCTTTCAAGCATTTGATCCACACGCGTGTATGACCAAGCGACTAAGCGGAATGGATCCCCTCAAGGTTCGTGACGAGCTCGTCGCCGAGACACTCAAGCTCGGAGACATTCTTAGACACGAGTCGAATCAGACGAAGCTAGGGTACTACTGGTTACGGTACGAGCTTGTCGCAGCCGTTGGCTTCCTCTTGGTGGTCTCGGTGGCGGCGCTGTAGGGGTAGTCGCTCAGTCTCTCTGGCCGGGTGCTTTTCTTCGCGGGCGGCTAAAAGGCGAGTCGTCGCGCGCAGGTTCGACATCGCGGCCGCTCACGCGACGCTAGCTCACCGGTAAGCGTCGCACAACCGGTATTGGACGGCGCGGCACTCTGTCGCGTGCGCCTCCGCCGCGCCCGTCGTGTTGCGTGTGGCAGCGCAGGGCGCGTATAGTATTGTGTGTGAATAGTGAATCTCCCTCCCACAGCTTGACCGAGGCGCGCGCCACGGAAAGACGCGCTCGTACGCACGCGAAACTCGACGTCGGCCTGCTCGCCGCCTACGTTGTGGGAATCGCAGAATTGCGCTTTCCACCGTTCATCTATCTCGCAAGCGCGGCCATCCCCGTGGCGCTCTACCCTGAGGTCATCGCGAACATCGGAAATATGTGGCGTTAGCCTCCGGAGGCGACCCGCCCCTGTGGTCAGTTGATGCATCACAGGCACCTGAAGCTATTGTCCGCGAGATCATCGCGCTCGTGCGGAGCACCCGCTGAGTAGCGCTGGGCGGCTGATCTGAGCCGAGGGCCTCGTAAGCGAGCGGGTATCCGGATCGCCTGCTAGCGCAGCAGAACGCTCGCCGGCGATCTCGTGCACACCGGACAGTGATCGGTTGGCATGCCAGCAGAAGGTCGCTTGCCAGGACAGCAGGATGTCGCCCAGCGCAGAATTGCCGATAGCCACGCACAGTTTCGCTCAGGGCTGCGCCTGGGGAGACACCTCGCTAGCGCGGTGACGTCACGAGCAAACCACCGGCGACCGTTCCGGCCGTCGGGGAGCCCCGACCGAACTGACATGCTTCGCATGTGAAGGCTCGGGTTCGCGAACGTTACGTAGCGCAGATCGACGGGCTGCGTGCGCTCGGCACACTCGTCGCGATCATGTGGGCTGTCGAGCTCGTCAACGTGCTCGACAGCTACCGCCTCGACCGCGACGGGATCGTGCCGCGAAACCTCTCGCACCTCGACGGCATCGTCTTTGCACCGTTCCTGCACGCGAGCTTTTCACACCTGCTTGGAAACACGGTTCCGTTTGTCATCCTTGGCTTCGCGATCGCACTCGCCGGCGCGGGACGACTGCTCCTCGTGACCCTGATCGTAGCGCTCGTGAGTGGGCTCGGGGTCTGGCTCACCTCACCCAGCGGAACCGTGACGGTCGGCGCGAGCGGCGTCGTCTTTGGCTACGCGGCCTACCTCATCAGCCGCGGGCTGTTCGATCGCCGCATAGGCGAGATCGTGCTCGGCATTATCGTCGTGCTCCTCTTCGGCGGAGCGCTCATCTGGGAGCTCATCCCACACACCGGAATCTCCTGGGAGGGGCATCTGTTCGGCGGGATCGGCGGGGTGCTCACTGCAGCGGTGCTCGCGCACCAAGGAGCGCTGGGCCCACATCTATTCGGCAATCCGCCAGACCGAGTGGATGGATCGGGCCTCGGACTGAGCACCGGCTGCCCGTACGGCGTGTGCGGTCGACCGAATCCGCGAGCATCTCGGGCGGCCAGCGCTAATGGACAATCCGCGGAACGAACCGCGCCCCAGAGCCAAAC
>Ga0066793_10001742_pt1 | contig 10095 bp, 9 predicted proteins | sample PersoiDNA2013189_FD_83876 | JGI IMG/M metagenome (GOLD analysis project Ga0066793, IMG submission 83876) | Permafrost soil microbial communities from the Arctic, to analyse light accelerated degradation of dissolved organic matter (DOM) -... | ecosystem: Environmental > Terrestrial > Soil >...
AGCGCCGCGACGCGTGCCGGCGCCATCATGGCCTGCTTACTTTCGTCCGGCTTCCGCAGCATCTGATCCGTTCCATGCCAGGGCGATTACTGGCCGGTCAGATTATTTGGCGAATGCGTCGTAAACAATCTTCTTCAGCGTTACCTGCACATGCATTCGTTCGGATGGAGAATTTTCCATCAAAACGAAAAATATGTCCTGGGCGCGGTCGACCACGAGATAGACGCCGGTGGCGCCGTCCCATTTGATCTCGCCGAGCGAGCCCGGCGGCGGCGGCACCGCATTGCCGGGATCGGTACGGATGCCAAAGCCGTAACCGAACCCGAAACCGTCGCCGGGGTAATAGAAATAGTTGCGCTCGACGCCCGACCCCGGGCCGATATGGTCAGATGTCATCGCAGCGAATGTCGCCGGGCTGAGATAGGTCCTGCCGTCCAGCGTCGCGCCATTGAGCAGCATCTGCCCGTAACGCGCGAAATCGGAGATCGTCGAAACCATCCCGCCGCCGCCGGATTCCCACCGCGTGACGTCAAGCGAATTGCGCTCGACACGGCGATCCCTGGCAAGCGGCTGGGCATAGCGCGCCCGCTCGGCCGGATCGGTGAGGAAGAATTTCGTGCTGGTCATGCCGAGCGGATCGAGCAGATGGGTCTTCTCGAACTGATACAGCGACTGGCCGGAGGCGACCTCGATCACGCGGCCGATCACGTCGATCGAGTGCCCGTAGTTCCACAGCGTGCGCGGCTGCTCGGCCAGCGGCACCTTCGCCAGCCGTTCGACGAATTCGGCATTGTCAAAATCGCCGAGATAAATGTCGTCATAGGCAGCCTTCACCAGCCCGTCGCCATAGAAGCCGTAGGTGATGCCGGACGTGTGCAGCAGCAAGTCCTCGATATTGATCGGCCGGCGCGGCGACACCAGGTCGAGCACCATCCTGCCGGTATCATCCTTTCTCTCGACGCCGACCTTCATGCCGGCGAAGGATGGAATGTACTTGCTGACGGGATCGTCGAGCGCGATTTTGCCCCAGTCGACCAGCATCATGGCGGCCACGCTGGTAATGGTCTTGGTGACCGAATGAATCGGGAAGATCGTGTCCGCCGTCATCGGCGTACCGTTATCGCCGTCGCGCTTGCCGAAGCATTTGAAATAGACCGGCTGGCCGTGGCGCTGGATCAGGACGATAGCACCGGGAATGTTTCCGTCAGCAATTTCGCCATTGATAAATTCGTCGATGGCTGAAAGTTTTTCGACTGACAACTCCGCCCCTGGCGGCGGCCCAAGCACGACAGCGGCGGCCGGCAACGGGGCAGTGACCAGGACCGCGGCGATTGCGAAGAACCGTACGCTCGATGCGAAGTTGCGCGAAAGCATCTTTTTGCCTGACCTGTCAATTGGACGGACAGACATTATTGCATTGCTGCAATCCGAGCCAGACGGCGCGACGGCGTGAAATTCACTGCGCGCTCGCGCGGGCGAAATCCACGTAAATCTCGCGCAACCGGTCTGTCATCGGGCCGGGCTTGCCGTTGGCGACGGTTTTGCCGTCGATGCTCACTACCGCCTGCACGAACACGGTCGCGCTGGTAATGAAGGCTTCCTTCGCCACCAGCGCCTCGGCAACCGAAAACGGCCGCTCCTCGACGCGAAGCTGACGCTCCTCGGCAAGCGCGACCACTGCCTTGCGCGTGCAGCCCGGCAGAATCGCGCTGGAATTCTGCCGTGTCACCAGCACATCGTCCTGCGTCAGGATGAAGGCCGACGACGAGCCGCCTTCGGTCACCAAGCCGTCCTCGATCATCCAGGCCTCGCCCGCGCCCGCTTCGGCCGCAGCCTGCTTGGCGAGCACCTGCGCCAGCAGCGCCACGCTCTTGATGTCGCGCCGGGCCCAGCGGATATCGGGTACGGTAATCACGCCGATGCCTGATTTGGCCGATGCTGCGTTGACGATGTCCTTGACCGAAGTGAACATGATCAAGGTCGGCTTGACGCCCTTCGGAAACGCAAAGTCTCGCCCGGTGTCGGCGCCGCGCGTCACCTCCAGATACACCATGCCGTTGACCAGATTGTTGCGTGCGATCAGCTCTTTCTGGATCTCCTGAATCCGCGCAGGCGTCTCCGGCAAGGCCAGCGCGATTTCGCCGACCGAGCGCACCAGCCGCGCCAGGTGCGAGGCATTGTCGATCAGCTTGCCTTCCAGCACCGCCGCGACCTCGTAGATGCCGTCTGCGAACAGAAAGCCGCGGTCCAGTATCGAGACTTTGGCGTCGGCCATCGGCACGAACGATCCATTGACGTAGGCAATCTGATCCAAGCGAACTCTCCTGTCGGCGCTAAACGGCTACCGCGTATATTATATGCAAATTGTTAATGCGAGAGAATCTTGGAAAGGAATTTTTGCGCGCGGTCGCTGCGGGGGCTGCCGAAGAAATCGGCCTTCGGCGCGTCTTCGACGATTTCGCCGCTATCCATGAAGATGACGCGATGCGCGACCTTGCTGGCAAAACCCATTTCATGGGTGACGACCATCATGGTCATGCCCTCGCGGGCGAGGTCGACCATCACGTCGAGCACTTCGCTGATCATTTCGGGATCGAGCGCCGAGGTCGGCTCATCGAACAGCATGGCGATCGGGTCCATCGCCAGCGCCCGCGCAATGGCAACGCGCTGCTGCTGGCCGCCGGACAATTCGGCGGGATATTTGCGGGCGTGATCCTTCAGCCCGACGCGGTCGAGCAGCTTTGCGGCCTTCGCCAGCGCCTCGGCATGCGAGCGTCCGAGCACCTTTTCCTGCGCCAGGCACAGGTTCTCGATAATCTTCAGATGCGGGAACAGTTCGAAATGCTGGAACACCATGCCGACGCGGGCGCGCAGCTTCGGCAGATCGGTTTTGCGATCGTTCAGCTTGATGCCGTCGAGGATGATTTCCCCGCTCTGGAACGGCTCCAGCGCGTTGACGCATTTGATCAGGGTCGATTTACCCGAACCCGACGGACCGCAAACCACCACCACCTCGCCCTTGGCGACGCTGGTGGTGCAGTCCTTCAGCGCCTGAAACCCCGGCCCGTACCATTTGTCGACATGGCTGATTTCGATCATGAAGGTCTCGCTAGTGGACGAAGGCGATGCGGGTCTGAAGACGCCTGACGCCGAAAGATGCGGCACACGAAATGATGAAATAGACCGCGGCCGCGAACAGGTACATTTCGACCAGCCGCCCATCGCGTTGCGCGACCTTGCTCGCCGCACCCAGAAAATCGGTTATCGACACCACATAGACCAGCGAGGTGTCCTGGAACAGTACGATGGTCTGGGTCAGCAGCACAGGGAGCATGTTTCGGAACGCCTGCGGCAGCACGATATAGCGCATGGTCTGGCTGTAGGTCAGGCCGAGCGCCTGGGCGGCCGCGGGCTGTCCCTTGGAGATCGACTGGATCCCCGCGCGCATGATTTCGGAGAAATAGGCCGCCTCGAACATGATGAAGGTGACGAGCGAGGAGGTAAACGCGCCAACGCGAATCGGCCGCGACGCCCCGGTCAACCACTGCCCGATGTAAGGCACGAGGAAGTAGAACCAGAAGATTACCAGCACCAGCGGCAGCGACCGCATCAGGTCGACATAGAGACCGGCGATGCGCCCGAGCAGCTTCAGGCCCGACAGCCGCATCAGCGCAAGCAGCGTGCCGAAGATCAGGCCGCCCAGCGATGCCAACCCCGTCAGCGTCAGCGTGAATGTCATGCCGTCGAAAAACAGATAGCCAAGCGAGCGGCGGATGACGTCGAAGTCGAAATTGGTGAACATGCGCGCTATTTCCCCGAAATGTAGCCGGGGACGGCGATTGCGCGCTCGAGGAAGCGCATGGCGATGACAACCACAAGGTTGATCAGGAGGTACAGCACCGTCGCCGCCGTGAAGGCCTCGAACACCTGAAACGAAAATTCCTGCATCGCCCGCGCCTCACCGGTCAGTTCGATCAGGCCGATGGTGATCGCCACCGAAGTATTCTTGATGGTAGAGAGAAATTCGGAGGTCAGCGGCGGCAGCATGATGCGAAACGTCATCGGAAGCAGCACGTAGCGATAGGTCTGCGCCGTCGTCAACCCGAGCGCCGTCGCGGCCAATTTCTGTCCGCGCGGCAGCGAGTTGATACCTGCGCGCGTTTGTTCGGCGACGCGCGCGGACATGAACAGCCCGACCCCGATTGCCGCCGTGTAGAACGGAGCATGGGACATCTGCTTCATCCAGAGCCCCCACGCGTGCGGCAGGATTTCCGGCAGGACGAAGAACCAGAGAAACAGCTGCACCAGCAGTGGCATGTTGCGGAAGAATTCGACGTAAGCGAAGCCAAACCATGACGCCGTCTTCGACGGCAGCGTGCGCAGCACGCCGACGATCATTCCGAATACCAGCGCAATGATCCAGGCGCAGATTGCGGTCTCGATGGTCAGGACCAGCCCGGACAGCAGCATGTCGAGATACGTGCCGGTCCCGTTCGGGGCCGGCTCCCAGAAGATGCGCCAGTTCCAGTGATAGTTCACAGAGCCTTCCCTACACTAGCGCTGCGCCAATGATGCTTGCTCACGCAATGACCGCGCCGTCGCACCGCTAAAAAGCCTTACATCGCCTTGTAGGAGTCGGGATCAGGGGAGTCGGAAGGTTTTGCAAATTCATGCTTCAGCTCGGCGCTGATCGGCGCGTTGAGGTTCAATCCCTTGGGCGGGATCTTCTGCATGAACCATTTGTCGTACAGCTTCTGACCCTCGCCACTGGTATAAAGCGCCGCGGTGGCGGCATCGGCCACCTTCTTGAAGGCCGGGTCGTCCCTGCGCAGCATGATGCCGTAAGGTTCAGGCTTGGAGAACGCGTCGGTGGAAATGACGTAGGCGTCCGGATCTTTCGATCCGGCGACGAAGCTGGCGAGCAGGATATCGTCCAGTACCGCCGCAACCGCGCGGTCCGTCTCGACCATCAGGAACGATTCGGCATGTTCCTTGGCCGGGATGATGTTGATGTCGAGATTGCGGGCGGCATTGGCTTCGGTGAGCTGCTTGATATTGGTGGTGCCAGAGGTCGAGGCTACCGACTTGCCCTTGAGATCGTCGATCGAGTTGAGCTTGCTGGACTTCTTTGAGACGAAACGGGTTGCGGTCAGGAAGTGGGTGTTGGTGAAGGACACCTGTTTCAGACGGTCGGCGTTGTTGGTGGTCGATCCACATTCGAGGTCGATGGTGCCGTTGGCCAGCAACGGAATGCGGGTCGATGAGGTCACCGGATTGAGCTTGACCTCGAGCTTGTCGAGCTTGAGCTCCTTCTTCACGGCATCGACGATCCTGTAGCAGATGTCGATTGCAAAGCCGATCGGCTTCGCGTTGTCGTCCAGATAGGAAAACGGAATCGACGAGTCGCGGTAGCCAATGGTGATCGCGCCGGTTTCCTTGATGTTCTTCAGCGTCCCCGTCAGTTCCTCGGCATTGCCCTGGCCTGCGCAGAACGCGGCAGCGAGCGCCAGGCCAATCACACGCAGGTGTTTCATTCGTGCTCTCCTCGTTTGGGTGACTTCGGCAAAGCTTGCACAAGTCGGCTACGCCGCTACAGATCGGGCATGCGCCATCGAAACCAGCCCATGCAATGGTCGGGCCATTGCATGGGCTGAAAGGCTTTACTTATAGGAATCGGGATCGGGGGAATCGGAAGGCTTGGCGAATTCATGCTTCAGCTCCGCGCTGATCGGCGCGTTGAGGTTCAATCCCTTGGGCGGGATTTTCTGCGTGAACCATTTGTCATAGAGCTTCTGACCGTCGGGGCTCTTGTAGAGCGCCGCGGTCGCGCCATCGACCACCTTCTTGAAGGCCGGGTCGTCCTTGCGCAGCATGATGCCGTAAGGCTCCGGCTTCGAGAACGCGTCCTTGGAGATGACGTAGGCGCCCGGCTCTTTCGAACCGGCGACGAGGCTGGCGAGCAGGATGTCGTCCATCACGAAGGCGACCGCGCGGTCGGTCTCGACCATCAGGAACGCCTCGGCGTGATCCTTGGCCGGGATAATGTTGACGTTGAGGCCGCGCGCGGCGTTGGCTTCGGTGAGCTGCTTGATGTTGGTGGTGCCCGCGGTTGAGACCACCGGCTTGCCCTTGAGATCGTCGATCGCGTTGATCTTGTTCGCCTTCTTGGTGACGTAGCGGCTTGCGGTCAGGAAGTGGGTGTTGGTGTAGGCAACCTGCTTCTGGCGCTCGGCGTTGTTGGTGGTCGAACCGCATTCGAGATCGATGGTGCCGTTGGCCAGCAATGGAATGCGGGTCGATGACGTCACCGGATTGAGCTTGACCTCGAGCTTGTCGAGCTTGAGCTCCCTCTTCACGGCATCGACGATCTTGTAGCAGATGTCCATCGCAAAGCCGATCGGCTTCTGACTGTCATCCAGATAGGAAAACGGAATCGATGAGTCGCGAAAGCCAAGCGTGATCGCGCCGGTTTCCTTGATGTTTTTCAATGTCCCCGTGAGCTCCTCGGCATTCGCCTGCCCCGCGCAGAACGCGGCGGCGAGCGCAAGGCCAATCATACGCAAATGTTTCATTCGTACTCTCCTCGTTTGGGCAACTTGGGCGATGCTTGCACAATCCGGGCCGGAATAGAATGTGACTTTTGGCGGTCATACGACCTCTGGATAGCGCCGATGACAAGGGAACGGCCAGGGCCCGTGGCCAGTATCACGATTGGAAACGGCTCCGGCGTCAATTCCGTGCGCGCGGCATCTCGCCCAGATCCCAGAACAAACCCGCCATGATCCCAAGTGCTTCTTCGGTAACCGAAAGGAGAATATGTTCATTGGGCGCGTGCTGGGAGCAGCCCGGATAGGAGTGCGGCACCCAGATGGTGGGTAGGCCCAGTGAATCGGAAAATACATCGTTGGGTAGCGAGCCGCCGAAATTCGGCAGGACCGCGGGCACTTTTCCGGTCGTCTGCCGGATCGACTCCGCCGCCCAGTTGATCCAGGGACTGTCGAAATTGGTTCGCGATGCGGCAAAACTCTGCGTCGCCTGCACCTCGACCATCGCAAAGCCGCCGTCGTGCAAACGCGTCCTGATCGCGTCGACGACTTTATCGACCCTGGTGCCGACCACGAAGCGAAGTTGCAGGACGGCCTGCGCGCGGCCGGGAATGGCGTTGGCAGGTTTCTCGATATTGCCTGACGACATCGCCAGCACTTCGAGCGAATTCCAGCCATAAAGCCGCTCGGCGGCTGACAAGCCTTCCTCACCCCAATTCGCCGAGAGCGCCGGCTCATCGGACATCGGCTCGATCTTCACGTCGGCAAGCGTCGAGCGGATCTGGTTCGAAAGCCGCGGCGGCTTCAATTCGTCCAGCAGCAAACGTCCCTTGCCGTCGACAAGCGTCGCGATCGCGCTGGCCAGGATAGTGGCGGGATTGGCAAGGACACCGCCCCAGTTGCCGGAATGATGCGAACCGTCGCGCAAATTGACATCGAGATGAATCCGTATTCCGCCACGACAGCCGAGGAATATCGTGGGACGATCGGCGGCAATCCGGGGCCCGTCGGATGCAAGAAACAGATCGGCGGCCAGTTCATCGCGCAGCTGCTCGCAGACCTGGCGTAAATCCGGCGACCCGATCTCTTCGCCGGTCTCGACGATGAATTTGGCGTTGAAACCAAGCCGGCCGCCGCGCGCCTCGCGCACGGCGCGGAGCGCCGACAGATTGATGCTGTGTTGCCCATTGTTGTCGGCGGTGCCACGGCCGTAGACGCGATTGTCGACAATTGTCGTCCGCCACGGATCCAGATTGTCCCGCCATTCTCCGGCCATGCAGTCGACGACATCGCCGTGTCCGTACATGAGCACGGTCGGCGCCGAGGAGCTCTCACGATATTCCGCGACAAGATAGGGATTTTTGCCGCTCGGAGATTCGATCAGCCTTGACGAGAAATCGAGTTGTGAAAATGCCGGCTGCAATTCCTCCACGAGATAGGCGCGCAACGCGTCGCGCCGTTCGGGGTTCTGGCTTTCCGTCCGATAGGCGACCCTTCGGCCGAGCTCGGTGAGAAACTCGCCGGAATGAAGCTGTTGGCGCGCCCGGGCGATAGCATCGGTTCTGGTCATATCCTGCTTTCCCGGTCGCGAACCTTTTCAAGTGCGGCTAGCGTAGCGAGATCGGCGCAGGCCGGAAGTGGGCGCCTTCCCCGAGGGCGCGGTCATGCCGCCCTGCCCTTTCGCATTGCGCTCGAATAGCGCGGACAGATTTCTTCAGCGAAACGCGTCATCATCGGCTGCCGGACGGCAAACGGCGTCCCCGGTGTCGCGCAGGACACCATGAAGTAGTTGAAGCCGAGCGACATCAGGGCATCGATGCGCCTGCAGATGGTTTCCGGACTGCCCACCAGATTTGAATCGAGGAATGGTCCGAGCTCGGCAGGATTGGTCATCTTCCGCAAGTTTGCGAACATCCGGTTGAAGTCGGCATATTCGGGAATCCCGGTCCAGGGATTGGCGTCCGCCTCATAGTGATCAGCCTGAAGCGCGAAGAACGGCGGATAATAGCGGCGGCCCAGTTCCCGCGCTTCCTCATCGGTGTCGGCGATGAACATCTTGACCGAGATGGGAAGTATCGCACCTTCCGCCTTGGCGCCGGCGCGGCCCCGCCAGCGCTCCAGAATTTTCACCAGCAGGCCGTCCGGAAATGTCGAAAGACAGATCGGAGGAATACCGAGGTCCCCCATCACTTCGGCGCTGGCGGGACTTCCGATTGCCCCGTAGAAATGCACCGGCTTGTCGACGGGATCGGGACGCAAGCGGATCGGTCGCTCGATGTTCCAGAACTTCCCCTGATACGAGAAAGGTTTTCCCGCCAGCCCCTTTTCAACGATCTTGAAGACCTCGGCGAAACGCGCGCGGCCCTCATTCATGTCGATGTTGTATGCATCGTACTCCATCCTCGCGGTGCCGCGTCCGATACCGAGATGCAGCGTACCCCTGGTCAGCATATTGAGCATTGCGATTTCCTCGGCAAGCCGCAGCGGATGATACCAGGGCAGCACCAACACCGAAGTGCCGAGCGACAGATCGGGAAATTTGGCAGCGATATGCGCCATCAGGAGCAACGGGCTCGGCGTCGGATAATAATCGCTGAAATGGTGCTCAAGCAGCCATGCCGCATCGTAGCCAAGCATGTGACCTAGTTCGCAATCGGCCATCAGATCGCGATAGAGTTGATGATCGGGAACGCCCGCCGCGTCTGCCGCCGCCGCCTGAAAGCCGAACAATACATCCTGCATGATATCGGTCTCCGCCAGGCCCCGATCCTAAAGCGCCAGGACGAAGCGCGACAGGGCATAATTTCACCTGACAAAACTTCGGAATGAATTTTTTCCACATAATAGCTGTCTTTTTCACATGGTCCTCTGGCGTTTTCCATCAGGCGAACCGGGGGTATGGGACCGCCGACGCGACTGTCCCCTTTACGAATTTGCCTTGCTAAAACGCGCCGGAATGCAACAATTTCCGTGGATAGTCCGGCATTCAGACCGGGCGGATATCGGGGAGGACTCCGCGGCGTCCTCAGGGCATTTCGATCATGAAAAAAGAAATCCGGCTCAACGCCTTCGCCATGAACTGCGTGGCGCATCAATCGCCGGGGCTATGGACCCATCCGCGCGACCGCACGTCAGAATATAACCGCCTGCCCTACTGGATCGATCTGGCGCGAACGCTGGAGCGCGGGCGGTTCGACGGTCTTTTCCTTGCGGACGTGCTCGGCGTCTACGACGTGTTCGGCGGCAGTCCGGATGCGGCGTTGCGCAACGCCGCGCAGACGCCTGCCAACGATCCGCTGCTGCTGATCCCGGCGATGGCCACTGTCACCGAAAACCTCGGCTTCGGCGTGACCTCCAACCTGTCCTACGAGCCGCCCTATGCATTCGCGCGGCGGATGTCGACGCTCGACCATCTCACCGAGGGACGGATCGGCTGGAACGTAGTGACCGGCTATCTCGACAGCGCAGCCCGCGGCGCCGGCAAGGAGAAGCAGACCGCGCATGACGACCGTTACGATGTCGCGGACGAATATATGGAGGTGGTCTACAA
>Ga0066793_10001743_pt1 | contig 10095 bp, 6 predicted proteins | sample PersoiDNA2013189_FD_83876 | JGI IMG/M metagenome (GOLD analysis project Ga0066793, IMG submission 83876) | Permafrost soil microbial communities from the Arctic, to analyse light accelerated degradation of dissolved organic matter (DOM) -... | ecosystem: Environmental > Terrestrial > Soil >...
CATATGCTTTATGCCTGCTGCGCGTACTCTGGCTGGGAAGTCGGGCGCGTAGAGCATCCGCTCGTGCTGCACGAGCCCTTCAGCGTCGGGCAGGTAGATGGGTTCGCGTCCGAAGCGCTTCCTGATCTCGGCAGCACCCCAGTAGTACTCATGGTAGAGATCGCCAATCAGATTGTAGTCAGGGTGCGCACTGGCCGGAAAGGTCTTTTCAACCCATTCCAATCCGCCGTGTCCCTCAAGATTGGCGGTACGCGCAAGCATGGCCCAGGCAGCGCTACTGCGCTCCGCGAGCAGCGTCCCTTTCCATTCGCGCAGCCGGGCGGTCGAGAGGGTGGCAAGCAGGTAGCACATATCCCAATCGTTATTGTAGCCACCGGCCTGTTTGAACGCGTCGACATCCTGGAAAGTGAGTAGCACCTTTCCCTCGTTCTGGCCCCAATCGAGGCTATTCAAGGTGCCGGTGACATATGCTGCCACGGCTATATCTGTCGCGTGGAAGGAGTCAAGCGTGTTGATGAGGATGCCATCGACATCGAAAAAGATTGTATCGCAAGGTTGTGGAAATTTCAGGTCTGGTCGTCTCCAGAGCACTGGTGTATTCATAATTTGTAAAAAGCCTTTCAGCAACTGCGCGCCTGGTACTCCTGAAAAATAGGGCAGCATGCCAGGCAACGCTTCATAGCACGTTATATCCAATATATACAACGAACGAGTCGCTCTTAAGAAAACAATATTGCGCGCAAACAGTATCACGCGCTTGAACATTTTGGGCAATTCTGCTATTGTGGAGCGCGACGATGGAATATCCTGGGAGAGATTGTTGAGGTAGGCCTCATCCCTACTGAAGAGTTGTAAAAAGAGAAATAGAGTATGGCGACAAGCACATCCGTAGAAAATACTATGAAGGCTGATGGCGCGGGTTCTCGGAACCTGCTCAGCTGGCAAAATATACTGTTCGGGCTGAGCGCGCTGGTGCTGCTTGGCGTCGGTATATGGATGCGGTTGCATCAGTTGGGCCTGCCGTTCGATCGCGACAGCTACGACGAGGGGGTCTACTGGCAATCGCTGCGCGCACTGAGCGCGGGCAACGGATTGTACCAGCAGACGTTCTATTCACAACCACCCTTCTTCCTGCTATCCGTTTATCCTATGTACATTCTCTTCGGACAGAGCCTGTGGGCGGCACGCCTGGGCATCGCGCTGGTCTCATTGACCGGACTGGCGGGCGCGTTTCTGCTGGGCAAGGTGCTGGCTGGACGTGTGGGCGCGCTGGCGGCCCTGCTGTTGCTGATCGTCGATCCATTGTACCTGGCGCAGTCACAAACGCTGCAGGCGGAAGCACCATCGGCGGCGCTCTCGTTCCTGGCCGTCGGACTGATCTATCTATGGTGGGAGAGACCGGATGGCATTACCGGTATCTGCCTGGCGGTACTCTCCACGGTCGCGCTCTCACTCAGCATATTATGCAAACTGCTCGCGATCTCTACGCTTGTTCCCATCGGTATGTTGATGCTCGCGCATTGTTGGCGGATCGCGCAACGCAAACCGGATGAGCGCCTCAATGCCGCGCGCTCGCTTATAGTGGGTATCGTGGCCTTCATCGTCATCACGCTCATCCTGCTCCTGCCCTTTGTAGGCTCGTGGCAGCAGTTCTGGCACAGCGTCGTCACCTTCCATACCGACGCGGGCACGTATTTCAAGAGCACACAGGCAAGCAATCTCGGTATTATAGGACGCCTGCTGCTCGCGCTCACCTCCTGCGCCGCACTCTACGGAACCATCGTGGCGCTGCTCAGGCGGGACTGGCGCGCACTGCCACTGATCGCCTGGTTTCTCGTCACGACCATTATGTTATGGCGAGTAGTTCCCTTATTTCCACACCACCTTGTGGCGCTCACGCCGCCGCTCGTCGCGTTGGCCGTACTCGGCATCGCGCCAGGAACGCGTATGCCCCGCGACCGGAAGAGCGCTCTCTCTTTTCCCACGCTTGCTACCGTGCTCAGCCTGCTCCTGATTCTCGTCACCGTCGGCTTGAATGGACGCGCAGACCTGCGTTATTATCGCGCACAACAACAGACGAGTAACAATACCGTTAGTACGCAGGCGAGCATCATTAAAGATCTGCAAGCGGCCACACAACCTGACCAACTTGTCGTCACCGACGCGCAATTCATTGTCGCGCGCGCCGATCGCAGCACGCCTGCGGCCCTGGTAGATACCTCGACGGTGCGCATCGATACCGGCTATGTCACGGCTCAGCAGATTATTCAGGAGTCGGCGCGACCCGAGGTGCGCGCGGTGCTGATCTACACGGGACGTTTAGAGAATCCAGACCTCGCACCGTTCCAGGCGTGGCTCAGCCAACATTTCCGTCAGATAAAGAATTACGGAGGTGGCAAAGGACTGTGGATTAAGGTATCATAACAAAAGACGCTCTGTATATGTTTCACAGAGCGCCTGGTAACTTATACATTGTAGAGTTCTATGTCTGAAAGGCAGCTAAAATCATGGAAAAGAAGAAGACGTTCAGTACAATGGAGATCGTCCTGGTTGGCGTCCTGCTCGGCTCGCTTGTCCTCTCGTTCCTGCAGTCGCGGCAGGATGAAGGGCGCAAGCGTTAGTAGGATTGGGCGCATTGATTGGCATTACGCGGCGACCAGGGGTTGCTGTGCTTCTATCACCTCTTGATAGCCGCGTACAATGCGCTCCATCGCCTCGGACCACGTGTGGCTGCGCGCGGATTTCAGCGCGACGCGGCTCATCTCCCGGCGCGTCTGCGCATCGTCAACCAGGCACTGCAGACGCTGCCGGTACCCCTCGATCTGCTCCTCCTCGTTCAGCCTGTGCGCATTGAGCAGGAGGCCGGTAACACCATCCTCTACGAGATCGCAGACGCCCTCCGAAAGTAGACCGACAACAGGCAGAGCGGATGCCATGGCCTCTAATACGACCTGACCGAACGTCTCGGTATAGGATGGGAAGGCAAAAACGTCAGCCGAGGCGTAGGCCGTCGCCAGTTCCTCGCCGCGCAGATAGCCGGTAAAGGTCACGGGCAGGTCCGCCAGTTCTTGTTGCACCTCCGCGTAAGCAGGGCCATCGCCAACGATTACCAGGTGGCAGCGCGCATGATCCATTGTGCGATACGCCTGGATCAAGAGGCGCAGATTCTTCTCCCAGGAGACGCGACCGACGTAGAGCAAGATCGTTTTGCGCTGTGGCTCCTCCCTTGCAGCAAGCCAGCGTGCGCGCAACGCCTCATCCCTACACAACGGCCCGAAGAGCGTAGTGTCAACGCCACGCGGCCAGATGCGCAGATGCTCAAAGCCCTGCAGGCGCAACATAGCGGCGGTAGATGGCGAGGGACAGAAGGTCAGCGAGCACTGATTATGCACGAAGCGATTATACAGCCACATCGGCCTCGTAAGCAGCCCGAAGCCAAAATGTTCGCAATACGCGGCCAGGTTGGTATGATAAGAAGAGACGAGTGGTTTATTGAAAAAGCGGGCAGCCGCGATTCCAGTTGCGCCAAGGATAACGGGATCGACGAGGTGAATGACGTCAGGATTGAATTCGCCCAGGCGTCTCACGAAAAGGGGACGAAAGAAGTTGAATTTGAGCTCGGGATAAAAAGGGAACGGAAGTCCGGCGGTGCCGACAAGCTCGGCCCCGGCGTATTCCTCCATCCCTGATTCTGGACCGAGCAAGAGAGCCTGGTGTCCCTGAGCCTGTAAGTGTTCAAGCAAACGCGTAAGGGTATGTGTGACGCCATCCAGTTTCGGCAGAAAGTTTTCAGTGATAATAGCAACGCGCAAATTCACCGTGTGGTCCTCCCCGAGGGTCCTGAGAGTATCGCGGCACCTCGCAGCACAACTTACATAACACGAACTCGTCGAGACGAGCGCCATATAGCAAATATTCCTATTTGTACCCATATACATGTGCCCATATAGAAGGGTAGCACGTTCTAGTTAGGGAAGGGTTAAGGCATGTTACTTTTCTGTAAAGCAACGGTTAGTGGGGGGTTAAAATTACGGAAGGTGTTTTACCAAATGTCCTATTGAAAGTGGTAAGACGTGCAGAAGGGTGAATATCACCTGTACTATTTCGTTATACTAAAGCAGTGGAAGCGAGGCGAGGAGGCATACAACGAAGTCGTCAATGTAGTAAGGAAGCAGGTATCGTCACGGTGAAGCGTCAATTTGTACGGATACAACCTCCCGGAGCGGGCAAGAATTCCCAAGAGGAACCCGCTGAGCGGTCATCCGCGGAAAAGCAGGAGACTTCTCCCACACATAAAGTGCCGATGCAGCACGCGGCGGGACCACTCCCAGACACGCGCTGGAATAACGCGCCTCCGCTCCCTACCAACGTGATGTCTGGCAATAGCCGAAATCCACAGACAGACGCACATCCGAGAATAGTTGATCAGGAGACGGTGATCCAGCAGGCGATCTCCCGGCCCATAACAGGCCCTATTTTCAATCGCGGCGCGCAGCAAGGATACGCATTGGAGCAGATGCCAACGAGTCCGGCAAGCTCCGGCATCTGGTCATACGCATCCCCGCTGGTACAACAATCGCCCGTCACACAGTCTGGAGCGCCTGTTGCCATGCCAGGCTTCGCTCAGAATTCGCCGGAGCGAACTCCTTCCTTGCAGCCAACGTTTATGCCAGGCATTCATCCGCAGAACACGCCGATACTACCTCCTCTGTCTGGACAAGCGACGGGCAAGAAAAGAGGCAAGAAGCGGCGTTTCCCCATGTGGGCACGCATCGTAGTCGCCGTGATGGCCGTCCTGCTCGTAGCGCTCGGCAGTGGACTCTGGTACTATCAGTCAAACTTCGCGACGCCGATTACTAAGATTACCAACCAGCAGGCAGCACACATCGGCGAGGACGGCCAGAGCGCCAACCAACTCACCACCACGGGTAATGGCATAGGCACGAAGCGCATCAATATCCTGCTGCTCGGCAGCGACAACGACGGAAAAAATCAGGCACCGCTGGCACAGACCGATATCGTGGTGACAATCGACCCGCAGACGCACTACGTCGGCATGCTCTCCATTCCGCGTGACCTGCGCGTTGTGATCCCCGATAACGGCACAGGCAAGCTCGACGCCGCCTTCTCCTTCGGCTGGAGCAACGAACATGTCGGCCCCACGCCCTTCTCGAACGCCGTGGGACTTAGTATCGCGACGATCGAGAAAAACTTCGGTATACCTATTAATTACTACGCATGGGTCGGCCTCGACGGCTTTGTTAAGGTCATCGATACGGCGGGTGGCGTCGATATCGACGCGATTCATCCCATCACGGACAACGCCTACCCCGACGATGTGAATACGAAAGATCACTTTGGGTATGAGCGCCTGTACATTCCGCCCGGTCCGCAGCATATGAACGGCATGCAGGCGCTCCAGTATGTGCGCACGCGCCACGCCGACCTCGTGGGAGACTTCGGACGTTCCGCGCGCCAGCAGCAGATCTTAGATCAGTTGAAGGTCAAGCTGGACACGCCATCCATCGTTACCAAGCTGCCTGATCTGGCAAACGACCTCGGCGACACCGTAAAAACCGATATGTCGATTCAGGATATTGTCAACTTCATGGACTTTGCGCGCACCCTGAATACGAATAAAATCGATCGCCTCATTCTGAGTCCGCCGTATTCCGCTATGGCTAACGACAAGACCGGCGATTTCTTACCCAACTGTGCTATGATTATGCCAAAGATCGCCCAGATGTTTGCGCTGGGCAACAACGCCAATTGTATTACAGCGGCAGGCACCAATACGGGCAGCTCGCTCGCTTCTTTTCACTCCGCGATCGGCGCGCCAATTCCCATGAGCGCGCTTAATACGCCCACGCAGAACGCTTCGCTCAGTCAGTTGAACGCGCTCTCACAAAACACTGGCGATACGTTTGGCGTGCATAGTTTACTAGACATGATGTTCCTGGTAGTATTCGACTCGTTTGATGCGACAAAAGTATGAGGCATGAAGTAGTTTATTATTATACTGATACCAGGATTTTCGATGGAACGAGCAATGAAAAAATATAGAGCTTTACAGACATCTTTCTTCCTTTTGTTGCTAGCGCTCAGCCTGCAAAGCTGCCTGGGACTGGGCGGCAGCAGCAAGAGTTCGAATACCAACTTTCAGAACACGAATACCAATGGCGCGTCGATCGGCATAAACAAGGCCAACCAGGCTCTATTCAAAGGGAAGATCTATTTCACGCTCGACCATAATCTGTACGTCCTGGATGGGACGCGCGTGCCGCACCAGTTGACGCATGGCATGGCGGTGCAAGATCCAGCGATCTCGCCGGATGGCAAGTGGATCGCGTTCTCGGTGCGCTTCAAAAACTACTCTAATCTCGCCTATATGTCGATCAATGGTGGTCCCTTGCATACGGTCGCGACGGGCAATGGACAGTTCTTTACGGTCGGCGATGGCACCAATAGCTTCTACTGGTTTTTGCAACCCTCGTGGTCGCCGGATAGCAAGAAGCTGCTCTTCCTCAGCGATCTGCAGAAAGCGTTCGTCTGGAAGAACCTGGGCAGCCCCTTCAACAACGCCTATTTCCCGGATCTACAGGTATTCTCGCTACCCATCGGTCAGCCCGCGCTCACCGCCGCGCAGGCTCTTAACGACGCTCAGCCCGTTGCTTACGCGGACTTCGGCGATGGAGGCGACCGCGACGCGGCGTATCGACCGCATCATGACAATCAGATTGTCTACACCCACTATACCTACAATACAGGCGGCACGCAGCAGCTTGTGCAGATCTACCTGGAAGATCCGAACGCCATCGCCAACAATCCCGGCAGATACACTCCCGGCGTGGAAGGCTCAGGCGTCGATCCCTCGGTGGCTATCACGCCCAAGAACACCAATAAAGAGTGCCTGCAACCGGCCTTCTCACCCGATGGTAACAATATTGCGTATATCCAGCGCATCGACAGTACCCACATGGGACTTTTCGTCATGCCCGTCGCGGATAATGTCACGCAGAATCCCAACGATCCCACCACGGCCAGCAAAGCTCTGAAACCATATACCAGCAAATCGTCGCTGATTCAGAGCGGACTCTACATCAGCCAGCCCTTCTGGTCGCCCGATGGCAAGCAGGTCGCCTACCTGTCCTACACCAATAATGTGTACGACATCTGGCTCTCGAACGTCAGTGTCGACAAGAAGACCGGGATGTACAAAATGGTTGGCGACCCCGTGCAGTTGACCAGCGCCAACGGACACCTCGATGGAGATTCGCGTCCAGCCTGGACGGCGTAACAGCGCTACGCACAAATAAGTACCAGACTTCCTACTCAAAAGTACGTAAGAGTGAACAATCAATGTGCTCCTTCGTTTTCTTTACCGAGGTACACTTTTTTGTATTTTTATGTCTATTTTTATGTCTAATAAGTAGTGAGTACGGATAGGGTATGCTGGAAGAGGGGGCACCGAGAGATTCGTCAGAAGAAGAGATTTCTTTTATTGAAGAACGTAGGAAGCAGGTACATGTAGTGAAGCGCCAATTTATACAGATGCAGCCTGGTCAGGGCTCTGCGCCGTCCAGACAGGCGCGGCCAGAGCAGGGGCAGGATAACATAAAATCAGAGCCGATAGCACAAACTCCCACTGCGCCCGGTAAAGGGCTTCTCTCGAAGTGGAATGCTAGCTCAACGCGTACCACGCCCGCTTCATTTGCTCCTTCTGGCAGACACAACACCCAATTCCCAGGCTCCTATTTTCAGGGCAGAAGCACTCCGCAATCTGAAGCGGGCATAATAGATCAAGACACGTTAATACAAAAGGCGGCGCAGAGTCCCGATACTGGCCCATTATTGCACCGGCCCCAGGCATCTACGGGCCATGCCCAGACTGTCGAGCGAGTATTTGATCCGGCTGGTCCCGTCTCGCCGCATCAGTCCGCTATAGGACTCAACCTGTTTGCCAGGCAAGCACCCTCCAACAGTTCGCAGTTGCTCGATCCGGTTGGTCCCATCTCGCCGCATCAATCGCAGGCAGGTCTGTTTACAATGCATATGGGGAACGCGCCTGGACAGCGTGGACCTGCCTCTCAGGCGGGCGCATCCTTCGCGGTTGCTGCGCCGCCAACGCTAGAGCCGCAAGGACCACAAACGTTACCCGGCTTCGCCACCTGGCCCCAGGGTGCGCCTGGACAGCCTGGCTATGGCAGCGGAACGCCTCCGCAGCTCCCATCAACGCGAGGCAGGCGCAAAAAGAGGCGCGTACCCATGTGGGCGCGTATCGCCATCGTCGCCCTCCTGTTGCTCGTCCTTATACCGGGCGGTATAGGTATTTATTATTACCTCTCGATCTTACCGACGGTGAGTAGCAGTACTGGACAGAAAGTAGTACGTGCAAAGGGTGACGAAGATCCGCATCAGAGCCAGAGCGCGACCGGAGATGTGTTGAGCGGCGGGCGTATGAATCTGCTCCTGCTCGGCAGCGACACCGACTACAAAACCGTGCATGACCTGGGCGGCGTCCTGGCGCAAACGCTCATCGTGCTCACCATCGATCCGGGCACAAAGGATGTCAGCATGCTTTCGCTGCCACGCGATACGTGGCTCAACGTGCCGGGATACGGTATGCACAAGCTCGATCAGGCGTATCTGCTGGGCGGAGGCGGACCGGGCGGCGTCGCGCTCACTATGGAGACCATTCACCAGGATTTCGGTATCTATATCGATCATTACGCATGGGTTGGACTCGATGGCTTCGTCAAGGTCATCGATACGGTCGGCGGCGTCGATATCGATACCATTCATCCCATTACTGACGACCTGTACCCCGACGACGCCTGCAACTGCGCGCGCGACGCCTACGCCGTCAAGCCGCTGTACATTGCGCCGGGACCGCAGCATCTCGATGGGCTGGAGGCGCTGGAGTACGTGCGCTCGCGCCACGCCGACCTGATCGGCGACTTCGGACGCTCCGTGCGGCAGCAGCAGATCTTAACGCAACTCAAGAACAAGCTGAACAATCCCGCCATCATCAGCAAGATGACAGACCTCGCCAAAGCATTGAACGGGCACGTCAAGACTGACATGGAGATGACGCAGGTCTTCCAGCTCATGAACTTCGCCCGCACGCTGGATCAGAACAAGATCAAGCGCATCACACTGGCACCATATTCTAGCACGACAGCCGCCCTGCCGCAATATCAAAACCAGTCGGTCGTGCTGCTGAACTGCGACCAGGTTCTGCCGGTCATCAGCAAAACGTTCGCCCTGGGAGACCAGGCGCGCTGCGATCTTACAGGTGACGCGGCCTCCACGCTCAGTCCAGCGCCACAGTCCGGGCAGAATACGAGCGGTCAGGCCATTGCCAGCAATCCCACAGCTACTTTCAACCAGCTCAGCGACGCGGCATCTACCAGCCTGCAAGGCGGACAGAACGGCATGTTCGGCATGCGCAGTCTGCTAGATTTTCTGTTCGCAGGCGTCTTCGAATCGCCCGACGCGTTGACGGTATAAGCGAGGATCAAGAGAAAAGCCATGAAACGATATACGCGCTGGTATCCCTGCCTCTTGCTGGCACTGGCCGTCCTTAGCCTACAGAGCTGCCTCGGAGTCGGGGGAAACTTCAAAACTGTCAATAGCAACGGCCAGCAGATCCAGATCAACCAGGACAGTCAGGCGGTCTTCAGCGGCAAGATCTATTTCACGCTTGCCCGTAACCTGTATGTTCTCGATGGCGCGCTCAACGTTCATCAATTGACGCAGGGCAAGGATATACGCGATCCCGCCGTCTCGCCCGATGGAAAATGGATTGCATTCGACATTCGCTACAAAGATTATAGTGACCTGGCCTACATGTCGACCAGCGGCGGTGCCATACACACGCTCGTCACGGGCAAAGGGCACTATTTCAATAATAGCGCGGGCTTCCTGCAGAGCGACTACTACTGGTTTGCCCAGCCCTCCTGGTCGGCGGATAGCTCGCACCTGCTCTTCCTGAGCAACCTGCAGAAGCTCTACGTCTGGGCCAACCAGGGACTGGGAAACGACTTCGATCAGACGCCATTTCTGGATCTACAGATCTTTTCTCTGCCTATTAAC
>Ga0066793_10001744_pt1 | contig 10089 bp, 9 predicted proteins | sample PersoiDNA2013189_FD_83876 | JGI IMG/M metagenome (GOLD analysis project Ga0066793, IMG submission 83876) | Permafrost soil microbial communities from the Arctic, to analyse light accelerated degradation of dissolved organic matter (DOM) -... | ecosystem: Environmental > Terrestrial > Soil >...
AGCGATCACGGGTGGCTGAAGAAGGAGTTCGTCAAGACCGTGCAGACGCGCGGCGCGAAGGTCATCGAGGCCCGCGGCCTGTCGTCGGCGGGTTCGGCCGCCAACGCCGCGATCGACTCAGTGCGCAGCATCCGCGAGGCGACTCCGTGGGGCGACTGGCACTCGCTGGCCGTGGTGAGTCACGGAGAGTACGGAGTTCCGGACTGGCTCCAGTTTGGATTCCCCGTCCGCTCCGACGGCACGAACTGGGAGGTAGTCACGGGGCTGGAGCACGACGACGACGCAATGGACCGGATCCGGAAGACCACACAGGAGCTCATGCAAGAGCAGGAGCTGGTCAAGGAGCTCGTTCCGAGCTGAAGGCAAAGCTGCTCGATAGCGTCAGCGGGGGGCGGGCGCGGGAGGCTGAGCTGGAAGCGCTGTGCGTCGATGCGCCGCCCGATCCGTCGGGAGGCTGGACCGCTAAAGACCACCTCGCCCACGTGTCCTGGTGGCGCGACCGCAACGCGCGGCTGGTGGACGCGGTGCGCACGGGCGCCGAGCCGCCGCCCGCTGTCGAGGACGACGCCCAGAACGCGATCATCTATGAGGTCTACCGCGACCGCCCGGCGGCCGAGATCGTGGCCGAAGCCCGCCAGTCCTGGGACCGGATCGCCGCCGCGATCGAGGCCTGCTCCGAAGACGACCTCTTGAGGCCGCACCCGTATGTGAAAGACCGCAACCTGATGGACAGCGGTCCGTCCAATGGGGGCCACCTCGGCATCCATCTGATGTTCTGGTACCTCGAGTCGAGAGACGAGGCTTCGGCCGAGTCGGCCATGCGTTGGGCGTATGGGCTGGAGACCGCCGCGGCCGCGGACGCCAAGGCTCGCGCGTACGCGACGTACAACTTTGCGTGCTTCTACGGGCGCTTAGGCCGGGCCCGCGACGCCCTGCCGCTCCTGCGCGAGAGCTTCAAGGACGCCCCGGATCTCGCCGAGTGGGCGCGCAAAGACTCTGACCTGGATCTGATCCGGAGTGATAAAGAGGTGACGGCACTCCTGGGCGGCTAGATCCGGCGCGGCGGCCGGCGGGCGGCCTAACCGTCCCTATGCTTGGAACGTGAGCGTCACGCTCGACCGCCATTCGTTCCCCTTCACGGCGATCGTGGGCCAGGAGTCCATGAAGCTCGCCCTGATCCTCAACGCCGTCGTGCCGACGATCGGCGGCGTGCTGATCCGCGGGGAGAAGGGGACCGGCAAGTCCACCGCCGTCCGGGGCCTCGCCCGCCTCCTGCCCGAGCACAACGTGGTCGAAGGCTGCCACTTCGGCTGCGACCCGGCGGACAGGGACGCCCTCTGCTCGGACTGCCGCAGCCGGCTCAAGTCCGCCGGCGTGCTGCCCTCCTACAAGCGCCGGATGCGCGTCGTCGAGCTTCCGATCAACTCCTCGGAGGACCGCGTGGTTGGCACCATCGATATCGAGGCCGCCCTGCGCACCGGCGCGAAGCGCTTCGAGCCCGGCGTACTCGCCGAGGCCAACCGCAACATCCTCTACGTCGACGAGGTCAACCTGCTGGACGATCACATCGTCGACGTGCTCCTCGACGCCGCGGCGATGGGCGTCAACGTTGTGGAGCGCGAGGGCGTGTCCTTCGCCCACCCGTCGCGCTTCATCCTCGTCGGGACGATGAACCCGGAGGAGGGCGAGCTGCGGCCGCAGCTGCTCGACCGCTTCGGGTTGTGCGTCGACGTCGAGGGCATTCGCGACCCCGACGAGCGCGTGCTGATCGCCGAGCGCGATGCGGCATTCAAGCGGGGAGATCACGAGTTCACCAACGAGTTCGCCGCGGCCGACCGCAACCTGTCGCGTGCTCTCGCCGAAGCGATCGCCGCAGTGAAGGACGTCCACCTCACACGCGGTCATGCGCGCCTCATCTCCTCGATGTGCGTCGAGGCGGCTGTTCTCGGACACCGAGCGGACGTCGTTATCGATCATGCCTCGCGCGCGCTGGCCGCCTATCGCCGGCATGCGACGCCGAGCCGGGAGGACATCTACGACGCCGCGACCCTGGCTCTCGCTCACCGCGCCCGGCAGCCGCTGCGCAGAGACCAGGACGAGACCAGCTCGCCCGACCACGGCGAGGAGCAGGAGGGTTCCAAGCCGTCCGAGTCGGAGCCGGGCGACCCGCAGGCGTCCGAGAGCGACAACGCCGCCGAATCGTCCGCCGAGGCGAGCGCCAGCGCGTCGGACAGCGGTGAGCAGACGGCCGGCAGCGACCAGGGGATGACGACCGGTGGCTCGAGCGGGCACGAATCGTCCCCCGACGCGCTCGAGACCTTCAACCTGAAACGGATCGACCTGCCGCGGCAGCGCCGTGTGCGCAAGCAGGGCGGCAAGCGCTCGGCGAGCCAGACGGCCGACCGGAGAGGCCGCTACGTGCGGGCCGAGCCCAAAGCCAAGGTCAACGACCTCGCCATCGACGCCACGGTGCGCGCCGCCGCGCCCATGCAGAAGGACCGAGGGCGCCTTGCCGGCGAGCGCCTGAAGCTCGAGCGGGAGGACCTTCGCCAGAAAGTTCGCGAGCGGAAGATCGGCAACCTGATCGTCTTCGTCGTCGACGCCTCGGCTTCGATGGACGCCGAGCAGCGCATGGCCGCGACGAAAGGCGCCATCCTCTCGCTGCTGCAGGACGCCTACGTCCGGCGCGATCGTGTCGCGGTGGTCATCTTCAAGAACCGAACGGCCGAGGTCGTCCTGCGTCCGACCTCCAGCGTGTCGCTCGCACGGCGGCGGCTCGAAAAGCTTTCCGTCGGCGGGACGACGCCTCTGACGCACGGCCTGATGGCCGGCTACAAGGTCGTCAAGACGGAGCTCCTGCGCGACCCGACGGTGCGCCCGCTGCTGGTGCTCATCAGCGACGGCCGCGGCAACATCTCGATGTTCAAGGAAGAGCCTTTAGTCGAGGCCCAGAAGGTGGCAGCCCTGATCGATTCGGAAAATATCGACGCGCTGGTCATCGACTCGGCGCGCGACTACAGCCACCTCCCGTCGGTGCAGCACCTCGCGAGGGTCGCGCCGATGTACCAGACGTACGCGATCAACGCCTGCGCCGACCTGGCCGAGCGGATGGGTGCGCGCTACTACGGCCTCTACGATCTGTCGCGCGACGAGATCGCCTCGGCGGTCGAGAGGGAGCTGGGCCGGGGTCGGTAAAAGATATGAGAGAAAACCCAGATGGTTTTCTCTCATCGCACGTGCGGCTTCGCCGCAGGTGCTGCTCTCATTCCGGTATATCGATGGGATTTATCTAAGAATCTGAAGCCTGGCCACGATCGGGCGGCCTGAAGCACAAAGTTGCGGCTGGGTGAAACCCAGCCGCCCATGCGACGCTGGAATCACACCCCGGTAACATCAACGCAATGGCAATCGACCGCTACTCGTATCCGTTCACCGCGATCGTTGGCCAGGAGCAGATGAAGCTGGCCCTGGTCCTCAACGCGATCAACCCGTCCATCGGCGGGGTGCTGATCCGCGGGGAGAAGGGCACCGGCAAGTCCACCGCAGTGCGCGCTCTGGCGAAGCTGCTGCCCGACCAGCAGGTGGTCGAGGGCTGCCACTTCGGATGCCACCCCGACGATCCCGAGGACTGGTGCCTTGACTGCCGCGAGCGCGCGCGCGCCGGTGCGCTTCCGGTGACCACGCGCCGCATGCGCGTGGTGGAGCTGCCGATCAATGCGTCCGAAGACCGCGTCGTCGGCACCATCGACCTCGAGGCCGCGTTGAAGGAGGGCTCACGGAGATTCGAGCCTGGCGTGCTTGCCGAGGCCAACCGCAACATCCTCTACGTCGATGAGGTCAACCTGCTGGACGACCACATCGTCGACGTGCTGCTGGATGCCGCCGCGATGGGCATCAACATCGTCGAGCGCGAGGGCGTGTCGGTGTCGCACCCGTCGCGCTTCATCCTCGTTGGGACGATGAACCCGGAGGAAGGGGAACTGCGCCCGCAGCTGCTCGACCGCTTTGGCCTGTGTGTCGACGTCGAAGGCATCCGCGACCTCGACCAGCGCGTCGCCATCGTCGAGAAGCGCGCGGGGTGGGAGGACGATCCCAACCTCTTCTACCAGCAGCACGCGGAGTCGGAGCAGAGCGTCCGCTCACAGATCGCGGAGGCCATCGCGACATTTCCAGAGGTCAACTTGCCGCGCGAGATCCTGCGCCTCATCGCGCAGATCTCGATCGCGCTCGAGGTTGATGGTCACCGCTCCGACCTGGTGTGCGCGCGCGCCGCGCAGGCGAAGGCGGCCTACGACAGCGCCGAAAAGGTCGGCGTGAAGCACGTCGGCGACGTCGCCGAGATGGTGTTCGCGCACCGCGTGCATTCGGTGCCGTTCGGCAAAGGCGGCCCCAACCTGGGCGAGGTGATCAACCGGATGATCGGCCAGGCGTGAGCGCCTCAACCGAAACCACCATCACGGCCTTCAACGAAGCGTTTGGCCGTCACGACGTCGACGCCGTGATGGCCCTGATGACCGACGACTGCATCTTCGAGAACACGCTTCCGACGCCCGACGGCGAGCGGCATATCGGCGCGAGCGCGGTGCGGGAGTTCTGGAGCAAGTTCTTCCACGACTCGCCTCGCGCGGCATTCGAGACGGAGGAGATGGTGGTCGCGGGCGACCGCGCCGTGGTCCGCTGGCGTTTCGATTGGGGCGACGGACACATCAGGGGGATCGACCTCTTCAAGGTCCGCGACGGCAAGGTCGCAGAGAAGCTTTCGTACGTGAAGGGTTAGATCCCTACGTAGTCGGCGCTCGAAACCGCCTCAGGCAGGGGTAGGCCGTCTTCTCTGAGGCCGGCAACGTGCATCGAGAATGCCTTGCGCATGCGACTCAAGACCTCCGCGCGCGTCTTGCCGGTCGCGACACAGCCAGGAACATCGGGCAAATAGGCGGCAAAGTTGGTCTTGGCTTGTTCCACGACAACCAGATAGCGACTCATCTCATCAATCCCAGGCGTGCCTGCTTCAGGATACTTCGAAGTTCACATGGCTGGAATCCCGGCGCCTCGGTTCTAGACTTTTGCCTGTGTCGGCTTCCCAGGATCGAGCCCTCGAACCACAGCGCGCCGCCGAGCTCCTCGGACGGATCGAGCAGAACGTCCATCGCGTCATCGTCGGAAAGGAACGCGTGGTGCGGCTCGCCATCACCGGCCTTCTCGCGGGCGGACACGTTCTGCTCCAGGACCTCCCCGGCACAGGCAAGACCATGCTCGCCCGAGCACTCGCGACATCGGTCGGCGGGACCTTCCGGCGCATCCAGTGCACGCCGGACCTGCTCCCGTCCGACATCACGGGCTCGAGCATCTTCAACCAGAAGGAGCTGAGCTTCGAGTTCATACCGGGCCCGGTCTTCGCCAACATCGTTCTGGCGGACGAGATCAACCGCGCGACGCCACGCAGCCAGTCGGCGCTGCTGGAGGCGATGGGGGAGAGCCAGGTCACGGTCGAGGGCACGACGAGGTCGCTCGAACGACCCTTCTTCGTGATCGCCACGCAGAACCCGAGCGAGTTTCACGGCACCTACCCATTGCCCGAATCGCAGCTCGACCGCTTCCTCCTCTCGGCGGAGATGGGTGCGCCCACCGACGCCGAGGCGATGGAGGTGCTGGCCCGCCGCGAGCACGGCGATCCGATCTCCGAGCTCGGCAGCGTGGTGGACCTCGGTGACGTGCTCGAGCTGCAGGCCGCGTGCCTTCGCGTGGTGGCTGCGCCCGCGATCCGCACTTACATCGTCTCCCTCCTCCAGGCCATCCGCGCGAGACCCGATGTCCTGCTCCCCGCGAGCATGCGGTCCGGCGTTTACCTGCAGCGCGCCGCGCAAGCGTGGGCGCTTTTCGAAGGCCGCGACTTCGTCCTGCCGGACGACGTGAAGCTACTCGCCGCGCCAGTCATGGCGCACCGCCTGAGCATGCGCGGCCGGGCGAAGGCGGAAGAGATGATCCAGGAGCTCGTCGCGTCCCTTCCCCTGCCACCGCTGAGGCAGCACTGAGACCCACACCCCGATTCTTCGGCGCAGTCGCCCTCGCCGCGTTGGTCGAGTACTACGGCACGACGTCCGAGGTCTCGTGGCTGTTCCTGCTCGCGAGCTGGATCGCCGCGCTCTGCGTGGCTTGTTTCATCTACGCGCTGTGGAACCGCGCCGGCCTGCGGCGCTACCTGCGCGTCCGCGGCACGAGCTCCGCGGCCGGATCACCGGTCGATGACCTTCCCGCGCACGTGCTGCGCAACGCCCCCCTGCCGGCGCCCATCTTCGAGGGCGACGGTCTCGAGCTTGAGGTTGGGCTGGACACGACCGGAGCGCCGCGGGGCCCTGCGCGCCTGATGGGCTTCGTAGGCTCGACGAAGATCGCCGCTGCGACGGGTCTGGTTCCAAGGTCGGGATGGAGACAGCGCGTCGTCCTGGAGTCGCTGCGCCGGGGACCGGTCGGCGCGCGCGGGTGCGTAGTCGAGTCGAGCGACTTCGCCGGAATGTTCCGCAGCCCCCGCCCGAGCCCGGACTCCGAGGTGGCGCTGGTGCTGCCTCGCTTCACCTCGCTCGCGGGCCGGCCGCAGGCCAGAGAGCTGGAGGCGAGCGTCGCGGCTCCCCGCGCGGGATCCGGAACCGAGCTGTTCGGCGTCCGCGAATATCGCCCGGGCGATTCGCTGCGCCGGATCCACTGGCGGTCGAGCGCCCGGCACGGAGAGCTCGTCGTGCGCGAGTACGAGCCGCCCGGCGTGCAGACGCTCGGGATCTTCTGCGACCCCAACCCTCCCGACGCCGCGGTGGCCGACCAGGTCGCGCGCATCGCCGCGTCGGAAGCCTGGGACTGCATTCGCAGCGGCGGGCACGTGATGTTGTGGGGCCCGGGACTCGCGCCGAGTTCGCCCGGCGAGGCTCGCTCGCTGTGGGCCGCGCTCGAATGGCTGGCGCGCTACCCCGAACATGCGGCCGGCGGACAGGACGTCGACCCGCCGAGGGTCAGTGAGGCGATCGCCGTCACCGGGGGGGCCCAAAACGACGTCGTGGAGGCGCTCGAGATGGTCCGGCGTCGCGGAGGCCAGGTGCGCGCCTGGGTGGTAGAGCCGGGCGCGCGTAGAGCGCCCAGACAGTTCGCCGGGCGCGCGCAGGGCGCATCCGAACAGTTCATTGAAGTCGATGGGCCCGTGCAGCACGTCGGCACTGAGTGGCCGCTATGAGGCTGCGTTTGCCGGCCTCGCCCGTCGAGAACTCCCTCGAGGCGCGGGCCTTCGTCTTCTCGGGCTTCTGCGTGGCGGTCCTCGCGATCGCGGTCTACGGGCAGGACTACGTGATGCCGGCGGCGGGCATCGTGGCGACCGCTGCCGGCCACGTCATCAGCTATCGAGGCCGTGCGCGCAAGCGTGGCGTGCTCGGCCAGGTGCTGCTCGCCTCCCTCGTCTTTGCGGCCCTCGCCTACTTCCTCGCCGACTCGGTGCTCGCGCTGTTCGGAGGTGTGCTGCCACAGGCGAACTTCGCCATAGCCCTGGTCGCAGTGACGAGCTTCGACCTGAAGACCCGTCGCAACTGCTACTCGAGCCTGTGGATCAGCCTCGCGATCCTCTACCTGGCCGCCGTCTACGCCTGGGACTATCCGTTCGGGATCCTTGTCGCGCTCTGGGCGATCTGTCTCGCCGGGTTCTGGATGGCGTCGCATCTGCGCCGCATGGAAGCTCGCCTGAGTGCTCCCCCGGTGGCGCTCGCGGTGGTCGTCCTCGGCGCGCTCGCCCTGGGCCTGGCCGGGTTTGTCCTGGTCCCGCAGCCGGCCGCGTTGGCGCCGACGCCGCTGGTCGTGTCGCTGCCCAACTTCGTGAGCTTCAGGGGCGAGCTCGAGAATCCCGCGCTGCCGCTGGTGCAGTTGAGCGGCGACCCATCCGGCGCGACGAGCAGCGTCGACCTCCACTTCCGCGGCCGCCTCGGCGACAGCCCCGTCATGTATGTGCGAACCGCCGCGCCCGCTTACTGGCGGGGGCTGGTCTTCGACACCTACCAGGGCGGTGTCTGGACGACTTCGAAGCATGGTTACCGTTCGCTCCAGCCCTACATCCTGCCTCGCTTCCTTCCACCCGCCCCGCCTAACAACCTGGGCACGTTCGTGCAGGTGTTCCGCGTCCTGCGCCCGCTGCCGGGCGTGATCAGCGCGGCTTATCCCATCGAGAGCCTGTACGCGCCGGTGACAGGCCTGCGCGAGGATGCGTACGGAACCTTTTTCACGCCGGACCTGCTGAGGCCGGGCCAGACGTACTCCGTCGTGTCGTACCTCCCTAACCTCAGCGCCACCGAGCTCCAGACCGAACCGGTCTTGACCGTGCGGCCGGACGTCGACCCGGCCTATCTCGACGCGGGTGGTCTCTCGCAGCAGGCGCGAGACCTTGCGGCAACCGCGGTCGCGGGCCACACGGGCGCCGAGTTCGATGAGGTGATGGCGCTCACGAACTACCTCCAGTCGAATTTCCGCTACTCGCAGCAGCTGGGCCACGTTCCGCCGGGGCGCGACCCCGTCGACTGGTTCCTCTTCGACGTCAAGATCGGGTACTGCGAGCAGTTCGCGGCGGCCGAGACGCTGATGCTGCGCAGCCTCGGGATCCCCGCCCGCCTCGCGACCGGTTACTCGACCGGCTCCTACGACCCGGTGCTCGACCAGTCGGTCGTGCGCGAGCGCGACGCGCACGCGTGGGTCGAGGTGTGGTTTCCGAATCACGGATGGGTGCCGGTCGACCCGTCGCCGGGATACTCCGCGCTGGCCGCGACACAGTTCCCGTCGCACTGGGCGGCAGGCGGAATCGCGCGCCTCATCCCACACCTCGAGATCGGCGCGCCGCTGGCCGCGATCGGCTCGCTCGGCCTGCTGGGAGCGATCCCGCCCGCGGTGGCGATCGCCCTTCTGGTCGTCTTCGCCTGGGCGTGGCTTCGCACCCGGCGCAGGACGCTACAAGCGAAGGCGCCGCCCGGCCAATCGGAGCTGCTGCGCCTCTACGAACGCATCCAGCGCAAGCTGGGCCGCCGCCGCGCCCCACCCGAAACGCCTCTCGAGTACCGAAGGGAATTTCTCCCTCCCCCGCCAGGGTCGGGGAAGAGGGTGCCGGAGCTTCAACCCCTGCTCGAAGACATCACAGCGGCGGTCAACGAAGGCGTTTATGCCGGTCGCTGGCCGGACCCTAAATCGGTGCGCGAACTCTCCGACCGCTTATCCTGACCCGCCATGGTCAGTGGTTTGAAGCAAACAGGCGCCGAGTCGGTTCGTTGGGACCTCAGCGACCTCTACACGTCGCCGACCGATCCTGCGCTCGAGGCCACGCTCGCCCGCGCGCTGGAGCGCGCCAGGGCTTTCGAGGCCTCATACAAGGGCAAGGTGGCGACTCTCGAGGCGCACGAGTTCGCGGAAATGATGCGAGAGCTCGAGCAGAACGACGAGGAGGCCGCGAAACCCGAGGTCTACGCGGACCTCCTGCACAGCCAGGACACGCAGGACGCGGCCGCCGGCAGAGTGCTCGCGCGGGTGCGCGAGGCCGCGGCGGAGCGCGGGAGCCACGGCGTGTTTTTCATGCTCGAGCTGGCGCACGTCACCGACGAGCAGGCGGCCAAGCTGTACGCGCACCCGGAGTCGGCCCGCTACAGCCACACGATCGAGGAGGCGCGCAAGTTCCGTCCGCACCAGCTGCCGGAGCCCGAGGAGCGCGTCCTAACGGATTTCAGCCCTGCCGGAAACAGCGCCTGGACGCGCCTGTTCGAGGAGCTGTGCTCCGGGATCCGCGTGGAGCTGGACGGCCGGCAGCTCGCGCTCGAGGAAGCGCTGACCCTGCTGCGCGAGCCGGACCGCGAGGTGCGGCGTGGCGCCAGCCATGCCATCACCGCCGCCCTGAGCGACGACATCCGCACGCGCGGCTACATCTTCAACGTCATCCTCCAGGAGAAGGCGATCGACGACCGGCTGCGTCATTTCCCGAGCTGGATCTCGTCGCGGAACCTCGCCAACGAGACCTCCGACCAGGCGGTGCAGGCGCTCGTCGATGCCGTGACCGGCCGCTACGACGTGTGCGTCCGCTACTAC
>Ga0066793_10001745_pt1 | contig 10088 bp, 7 predicted proteins | sample PersoiDNA2013189_FD_83876 | JGI IMG/M metagenome (GOLD analysis project Ga0066793, IMG submission 83876) | Permafrost soil microbial communities from the Arctic, to analyse light accelerated degradation of dissolved organic matter (DOM) -... | ecosystem: Environmental > Terrestrial > Soil >...
GGGGTCATCTTCTTGGCGAGTCTGTCCGCAAACACCTTCTGCGTGTCACCCGACGCGCGAACAGCAGCCAGATTCGTCCACTTGAGCGCTTCGATGTAGTCCTGCGGGACGCCTACCCCATCGGCGTACATGACGCCCAGGTTTGACTGCGCGTCCGCGTAACCCTGCTCGGCTGCCTTGCGATACCACGCCACCGCTTGCACATCGTCCTGAGAAACGCCTTGTCCTTTGGCGTACGCGTAGCCCAGGGCGATCTGCGCCATCGCGTCTCCATGCTCGGCAGCCTTGAGAAACCACGCCGCCGCTTGCGCGTAATCCTGCCAGACACCGTACCCGTTGGTGTACATGACGCCCAGGTTGAACTGCGCCTCCGCGTCTCCCTGCTCTGCCTTCTGCTGAAGCGTCTTGAACTGTTGTTCTGGCGTCGGCGTCGGCTTCTGCTCCTGCACTGACTGTTGACTTTGCGTTCTTGGTCCGCCGTACGCAGCACCGACAAAGAGCGCCAGGAGACAGACCGTCGCAAGAAGAACGGGAAGCGTTGGGCGTGCCTGAGAGAAAGCGCTACCGACCGTCGCTGGAGCATCACGCATTGCTGAACCTCCCGACTACAGGCACCCGATGTGAGGTCCCAGAAAGGGGCTGCCTAGCTCCAAATGGTAGGAACTCCACCGCGGCGTGTCTGTGCTCTTCTGCACAAGGTCGCCAAGCCGAGAACGGCCGAACAATCGACTGTGTTCGTGCCTGTGGCTCCACAAACGGATGGTGGTCGAGCGACGACCCTCACGAGTAGGTCGCCGCAGGTGCCTCGGATTAGAGGACTGGTTTGGCGTGCGGAAGGGAGAATCCGAAGGCACGCGCCTGTGGGTTGAACAGGCGGCACGGTCACGCCCGCCGCTACCTCAGCGTGAACGTCATCTCGAGCTCGACGACGACCGGAACCGGCTTGCCGTCCTTCGTGCCCGGCGAAAAGCGCCACTGCTTCAACGCCTTCACGGCCTCGTCATCGAGACCGTGCTGTGTATCCAACGACCTCACGACGCGCGTCTCGCCCACCGCGCCGTCCGCCTGCACAACGCACTCGAGCAACACGGTCCCCTCGATCTTCGCCTCCATGGCCTCACGCGTGTAGCGCGGCTTGGATTCCCGGATAACCTTGGGCATCACGACGCCCGGAGCCTTCGACCTGGCCACGCCTGGCGCAAACCCCGAAGGCACCTGGACCGGCGCCGCCGGCACCGGGTTCGTCGCGGCGCGCGTCAGGCCGTGGCCGAACGGATACATCCCCGGCAGCGTGATCGGCAGCTTCCCGCCAATCGCAACCTCCCCGGCCAGAGCCCGCACGGCCGCCGTCTCCATCGCGTCGGTGAACTCGTAGGTCAGCAACTGCGCCGGCAGCTTCTGCAGCGCCATGGCGGTGTATGGGTTGCCGAAGATCACGGTGACGAACGGCTTCTGCTGATCGTTCGCCACCGACTCGAGCAGCGACACCGCCTGCGGCGACAGGTCCATCCGCCCGCTGTAGGACGCGATGCGCACGAACACCGACGCCACCACCGCGTCCGCCCGCCGTGTCAGCACCTTCACCATGTCCAGCTCGCTCGGCGTCGTCTTGTCCGAGATCTCCAGCGCGGTCACGTTCGGCCAGCGCTTCTTCAACGCCGGGATGAACGTCCGGCTCGGCACCCCCTCGCGCCAGCCGCTCGGGTAGTCGATCACCGACAGGTAGAGGATGTTCGCGTCCTTCCCCACCTTCAGCGGCACCTGGTTGCGGTCGTCCTTGAGCAGCGTCAGCGCCCGCTCGCAGATCTCCGCGTTCACCGCCTCGTGCGCCCGCCCGCCGATCTTCGTCTCGACTTCGTTCACGTCCACGATCCGCGACCTGTGCAGGCCGAGCCGTGCCTTCACCCTCAGGATCCGCTCCACCGACTGGTCCACCTGATCGCGGCTGATTTCTCCCGACTCCACCGCTGCCTTGATCGCCTTGAACGCCGCGTCATCGTCGGGCGAGTGCAGGACGAAGTCGACCCCGGCCTTCACCGCCATCACCGCGGCCTTGTCGTTGCCGAAGTTCTTCGAGATGGCATACATCGACATCGAGTCGGTGAAGATCAGGCCGTTGAACTTCATCTCGCCGCGCAGCAGGCCGGTGAGGATCGGGCGGCTGAGCGTGGCGGGAATGCCAGGCGCCGGGTCGAGCGCCGGCAGAATGATGTGCGTGGACATGAACGCGTCGATGCCCGCGTCAACCGCGGCCCTGAACGGCGGCAGCTCTACCTTGTCGAGGCGCTCGCGCGGGTGCTCGATCACCGCGAGGCCGAGGTGCGTGTCCACGTTCGTGTCGCCGTGGCCCGGGAAGTGTTTTGCCGTCGCGAGCGCGCCCCCGGCCTGGATGCCGCGCATATACGCGGTCGCCATCTCGGAGACGAGGCCCACGTCCTCGCCGAACGATCGGATGTTGATGATCGGGTTGCGCGGGTTGTTGTTGACGTCGAAGATCGGGTAGAAGTCCACCGTCACGCCGACGGCCCTCGCCTCGATCGCCGAGACCTGGCCCGCCTTGAACGCCAGCTGCAGGTCGCGGGTCGCGGCGATCGCCATCGCGCGCGGCAGCCGCGTGGTGCCGTTCAGGATGTAGCCGGCCCCGCCCTCGAAGTCGGCCGTCGTCAGGAGCGGGATGGCCGAGGCCTGCTGCAACCGGTTCAGGAAGGTGGCCGCCGCGAGCGGATCGCCCTTACGCCCCACGCTGCCGCCTGACGGGTAGTTCGGGTTGAGAAGCGCCGCCGGCATTGGCTCGGACCCGCCGAACACGTGAATAGCGCCCACCTTCAGGTCGCGCACCAGGTGCAGCTTCTTCTCCCAAGTATCGCTGTCGGTGCTGGTGACCATCGCGTCGATCGACGGCGCCAGCAACTGCCCGACCTTTTCGTCGAGCGTCATTTTCTTCAGCGTGGCCTGGACCCACTTCTCGGCCACTTTGTCGAGCGCGGGTTTCGCGGGCGAGGCAGCTACCAGCAGCGCGGCCAGCGAGAGCACGGCCAGGCAGAACGACACGGAGAACACCACGGCAGGAGGATGGCGGGTGGTCATAGGTGGAAGGATCGTAATCCCGAAACGGGAAACGGAAAACGGAAAACTGGAAATGGAGGACCAAACACGGAGAACGGACGACGGAGAACCCAGAAGACCGTATGAACGATTCCGCCGGCCTCCGGCTACCGGGTGGTGATCCGGGTGCCGTCGGCCACGGCGTCCGGCGGATAGATGACGACGCTGGTGCCGGCGGAGATTCCGGACAGGATTTCGGCAGATGTTCCGTTGCGGTGGCCGATCTTGACCGCCCGCTCGCGAGCGATGCCGCCCTCCTCGACGTACACCGCCCAGCCATCGCCGCGCCGGAACAGGCTGCTCACCGGCGCCATCACGACGTCATGCCCCTCCCATGTCACGACGCGAGCCTCGACGCGGTAGCCATCACCCAGTGCGCGGCCCGCCGAGGCCGGGTCCTTGACGTCGAGGACGACCCACACCCGCTGCTCCTCGACGCCGAGCGCCGAGACCTTCAGGAATCCCGCGGGCTCCACGCGGCGGACCAGCGCGTCGAGCGGCTGGCTTCCGCCCCACTGGTCGATCAGCGCCCGCATGCCCGGCTGGATCTTCACGGCGTCGGTGGAGAGGAAGTCCGCGATCACCTCGAGTGACCCGGTGTCGGCGACGGTCACCAGCGGCTCGCCCTGGGGAACCACCGCCTCGCTCTCCCGAAGGCGTTCGAGGACGACGCCGTCGATCGGCGACCGAAGCGTCAGCGTCGCGCTCCCGGGCGTTGGCCGGGCCGCCCGCGAGCCGGGCTCGAGCAGCGCGGCGCGCACGGTTTCCACGTCGTGCGTCGCAACCCGCACGGCCGCTTCGGCCGCGTCTACGGCACGCTGGCGCGCTGCTGCCTCGGTGTCCGCAGCCTGCCGGGCCTCCACGGTCATCAACCCGAACTGGGTCAGGTTCCTCGCCCGATCTCGCTCCTCGACCGCGTGGCGGCTCTGCACCAGGGCCTGCTCGCGCTGCGCCCTGGCCTGTTCCACCGTGGCCTCGGCCGCGCTGACACGCGACTGCCCTTCGGCCCGGCTCCGGGCATCGAGCAGCGGCGACGCCCCCGGCGCGAATGTCGCAATCACGGTCTGGTTCGCGACGACGCGGTCGCCCGGCCGCAGCTCGATCCGCAGCACGCGCCCGGCGAGGGGGGCCGACACGACGTAACGCTCGCGCACCCGCGTCTTCCCCTCATGGTCGAGGGTCACCGCGAGGGGGCCGCGCGTCACGACCGCCATGTCCACAGCAATCGCCCTTGGCATCATCGCCGCGACGAGCGCGCCCACGATCACGATGCCGATGACGCCCCAGAAGGCGATCCGCCGCTTCGTCGTTCTTGTCATGACGATCATCCAGTCATTCGTGGCAACTACTCTTCTACTCCCTCGTCTTCAACACCTCAACCAGGTCGAGCCGAACCAGTTGCCGCCGCACCACGAGCGCCGACAGGACGGTGGCTGCGACGATGACCAGCCCGGACTCGGCGTACGAGTTCATGCCGATCACGAGCGGGAGCCGGAACATCTCCGTGCTCGCCAGCCTGACCATCGCCGCGGCAACGCCATAGCCGAGCGCCAGCCCAATCGGCACGGCCACGGTTGTCACCAGGGCCAGCTCGCCGAGCAAGATGTACGAGATCTCACCGCGCGTGAACCCGATGACCCGCAGCGTCGCAAGCTCGCGGCTCCGCTCGGAGAGCGAGATCCTGGCGTTGTTGTAGACGACTCCGAACGCGATGATGCTGGCGAAGATCGCATAGACGACCTGGACGCGCCGAAGCATGTCGGCCACCGTGTCTTCGAGGCTCGCGATGGCCGCGCGGCGCGGAAGGACGCCGGCCACTCGCGGCGTCGCCTTGAGCTGGCGATAGAGCCCCTCCTCCCCCGCCGGATCAATCTGGAGGTAGGCGCCCGAGAGTGTCTGGCCTTCGGCCATCAGGCGGTGAAGCGCCTCCAGATCCATGTACGCGTTCGTTCCCAGGTAGTCCGATACGGTGGCCGCGATCGTCAGCTGACGGGTGGTTTTCGTGCCTTCGAGCAGTTCGACCCAGACACGCTGCCCCTCGCCCGTCCCGAGCAATTCGGCCAGCTTTTGCGACAGCACGAGGCCGTCGGGGGGCAGGCTCACAACCAATCGGGTGCCGTCGATCACGCGGTTCATCCGCGCGCCGGCAGCCACGCCCGTGATGGCGACGGTGCGGGAGCGCGGTCCGGCGCTCAGCCTCGCCGCCACCACGCGCATCGGCTCGACGTCGATCACCGCGGGCAGCCGGCGCAGGTCATCGAGCCCCTGGGCCGACGCCGGCTGCGCAAACGTCACCATGACGTCGTACCGCTGGGCGACGTTGAACAACGTGTCGCTCAGCGCGTCGAGCGCGTCCCTCGTGTAGTTGCCGAGGACGAGCAGCGCGGCCCCGAGGGCGATGCCCAGCACCGACAGCAGCACGCGCTCCGGGTGCCGCTGAAGCGTCCGTACGATGATCCGGGCCGGCTGCGAGAACGCGCGTCTCGGCAGAGTCCGCTCGATCCAGCTCTCCGAGAAGCTCACCGGCGTCTCGGGCCGCATCGCCTCGGCTGGCGGCAGGCTGACGGCCCGTCGGACCGCGCCGAAGGCTCCGGCGAGCGCCGCGATGGCACCAATGACGACGGCCGCGGCTGCGACGCGGACGTTCAACCGGTACACCAGGATCGGAAAGTGGAAGAACCCGGCGTAGATCCGCGTGAGCGTGGCCCCCAGCCACGCCCCGGCCGCGACGCCGATGGCCGCACCCGTGAGGGCGACGATCAGGCTTCACTTCACGTAGTGGGCGGCGATGGCGCCGTTGCTGTAGCCGAGCGCCTTCACGGCGGCAATCTGCGGGCGCTGCACCAGCACGATTCGGGACAGGACGACATTCAGCAGGAACGCCGCCACGCCGAGGAAGATCGCCGGGATGAAGCGCCCCGCGCCCTGCAAGTTCTGGAGCTTGCTGTTCAGGTACCAGTGCGAGGGCTGGAGCGCGCGTGGCAGCGAACCGAAGCCGCCGTAGTCCGGCTCGAGCAGGGCATCGAGCTGCTTCGTCACTTCCCTGTCAGAGGCAGCGTGCATGAGCCTGATCACGACATTGTTGAACGCGCCGTCCATCTGGAAGGCGGCCGCCAGCGCGCGCTGCTCCATCCAGAACACGCCGAACCGCGCCTCGTCCGGCAGCAGCTCGCCGTGCCTCACCGAGTAGATGTACTCCGGCGACAGGGCGAGACCGACGATCTGCAGGCTGCGACGACGGCCGTTGATCACCGCGCCGACCGAATCGCCTGGCCGGAGGCCGTGCGCGCGGGCGAACGACTCACTCGCCAGAACCTCGTCCGGGCGCCCGGGTTCGATGTAGCGCCCGTCGCGCAGGAAAACGTCACAGAGCGCCGGATGGCGATCCGCCGGTATGGAGATCAGGCGACCCGACGCTGGATCAGCCATGCCGTCGACGTCGATGGTCACGTCCACGACGACCCGGGGCTCCACCGTCGCCACCCCGGGGATCGCCTCGATCTTCGGCACGAGCGACAACGGCGCCCGCGTCAGCGACGCGAACACGTCTCCGAACCGGTAGCGGTCGTAGTAGGTCCGGAGCGACAGGTCGAGCGAATCGAACGTCGAGATCATCGCGACGAACACGGCGATGCCCGCCGCCATCACGAAGGCGATGGCGATGGCCTGACCCCTGATGGCCCAGAGGTCGCGAAGGAGCTTGCGGTCCAGGGCTGAGAGCCCCCTCCGCGCGCGCGACGACCGCGAGGTGCCCGCGTTCACCACCTGATTTCCCTCGCATCCATCCGCGTATCGTTCGTCCGGTCGCTCACGATGCGCCCGTCAGCCAGCGTGACCACGCGATCGCCCATGCCCGCAATCGCGGCGTTGTGGGTAATCACCGCCACGGTCGTGCCCAGTTCCTGGTTGACCCGTGCCAGCGCGTCGAGGACGATGACGCCGGTGGTGATGTCGAGCGCGCCGGTCGGCTCGTCGCACAGCAGGACGTCGGGCCGTTTTGCGATGGCGCGCGCGATGGCCACGCGCTGCTGTTCGCCGCCGGACATCTGCGCCGGGAAATGGTCGGCCCGGTCGGCAAGACCCATCAGGGCGAGAGCTTCTTCGGAGGGGAGCGGGTTGTCGGATATTTCGGTGACGAGATCGACATTCTCGCGGGCGGTCAGGCTGGGAATCAGGTTGTAGAACTGGAAGACGAAGCCGACCCGGTGGCGTCGGAACGCGGTGAGCGCCCGCTCGTCAGCCGCGGTCAGGTCCTGTCCCCGGTAGCGGACGCGCCCCGCAGTCGGGACGTCGAGGCCGCCCAGGATATTGAGCAGCGTGGACTTGCCGCTGCCCGAGTGGCCGAGAATGACGACAACGCCGCCTTCGTCGATGTCGAGGTCGATGCCGCGCAGCGCGTGCACCCGGACCTCGCCCATGACGTAGATCTTCGTCAGGCCGCGAATCTCGAACACAGGAGCAGAGCCGGCTTGCGGCTCGCGGCTTTCGACTTGCGGCATCGTCACCGCCTCTTCCGCAGTTCTCGCCCGGCCGATGCTCCGCAGCCCGCTGGTCCGTTGCCACGGCTGACCGCTGCCGGCTGACACCTGCTATACAGGACGACATAAGTAATTGCGCATGGACGGCGGTTCTGGTCTAATGGCCGCATGCACAGACTCACGATTGCGGAGGCACCCGAGATCATCCTGGGGCTGCAGGACGAGATTCGCCGATCCGGCGAGTCGCGGTACGACCACCGGTTGCACGGCGTGTTGTTGGTCGCGCAAGGCATGACCTGTCCGCAGGTCGCCGAGTTGTTGGGCGATGCGCCTCGGACCATCGAATATTGGGTGCGCGGGTTCGAACACGCCGGCTTGGCGGCGCTGACCGAAGGCGCCCGCGAGGGCCGCCCGCGGCGGTTGACCGAAGCCCACCTGAAGGGCGTGGGTCGGGCGCTTCGGCGCCCTCCCGAGGCGGTCGGGTTGACCGGGTTGTGGGATGGCAAGACCTTGGCCGCGTTCATCGACCAGCGGTACGGCGTGGCGCTCGGTGTGCGCCAATGCCAACGGCTGTTTCGCCAATTGGGTTTCCGCCTGCGGAAACCGCGGCCGCTCATCGCGCATGCTGACCCTGTGCTGCAGGCCGCTCATAAAAAAAACTCCAGGCCCTGATGGCCGACCCCTCGATCGATCTGTGGGCGATCGACGAGGTGCACTTCCAACAGCATGGCACCGCCTGCCGGATGTGGGTTCCGCCGGAGACCGTGGACCCGGTCCTGCTCCACGCGCCGACGCGCAAGGGCGTCGGCTATTTCGGCGCGGTCCGCTTGCGCGACGGCCTGCTGCTCGCCGTGCGCGAACCCGAACGGTTCAACGCCGTGACGTGCCATCGGTTTCTGCGGACCGTGTGGCGCGTCGCGGCGCCGAGCCGTCAACGCGTGGTCGTGATTGCCGACAATGTGTCGTACCACCACGCCCGGCTGCACGCCACGTGGTGTGCGGACCGGGCGCCACGCTTCCGCCTCGACTTCCTCCCGCCCTACAGTCCGGAGCTGAATCCGATCGAGCGGGTGTGGAAGCTGACGCGCCGACTGGCCTGTCACAATCGGTACTTCCCGACGCTCGACGCGCTCATCACGCGCGTCGAGCACCAGTTTGCCACGTGGCGTCACGGCAGCGACGCCCTTCGGCGTTTATGCGCAATTACTTAAGACGTCGCGTCTAGCTGCCTGCGAGCATCCTACACCCGCCGGCCGCCCTCCGCCCTCCGCCTGGCGGGAAACCGTACGGTATGATTTCCCTATGGGACACTTGGAACACAAGGCGCAATCGCCCGCCGTGGCCAACTGCTACATCCTGACGATCAGCGACACCCGCACCGAGGCCACAGACGCCAGCGGGCGCGCCATCTTCGACCTGCTGTGGGCAGGGGGCCACCAGGTGGCCGGGCGCAAGATCGTGCGGGACGAGCCCGACCAGGTGCGCGCGGCGATTGGCGATCAGCTGGCCAGCCCGAACGTGCAGGTGGTCATCACCACGGGCGGGACCGGCATCACGTCCCGCGACACGACGTTCGAGACGATCGACGCGCTGCTCGAGAAGCGGCTCGACGGCTTCGGCGAGCTGTTCCGGATGCTCAGCTTCCAGGAGATCGGCTCGGCCGCGATGCTCAGCCGCGCCTGCGCCGGCGTGGTGCAGAAGAAAGTGATCATCTCGCTGCCGGGTTCCGAGAACGCCGTCCGCCTGGCGATGACGAAGCTCGTGCTGCCGGAACTGGGCCACCTGGTGAGGGAAGCGTCCCGATGAGCGAGGCATCGATGCGACCGATTCGCGGGACGATCCCGCTCGAGGAGGCGCGGGCCTTGCTGCTCGACGCCGCGCAGCCGATCGCGCGCGTCGAGACGGTGCCGCTCGAGGCGGCGCACCAGCGGGTTCTCGCGCACCGCATCGTCGCCGATCAGGATGTGCCGCCCTTCTCGCGCGCGGCGATGGATGGCTACGCGGTCATCGCCGAGGACACCTTCGGCGCCGGGCCGTTCGATCCGAAGGTGCTCCGGGTGGTGGAGAAGGTCTACACCGGGCAGATGCCGACCCTTGGGGTGGCGCGCGGCGGGTGCGCGGAAATCGCGACCGGCGCGCCGATGCCGGCCGGGGCCGACGCTGTCGTGATGGTGGAGAAGACCGAGAAGGACGACGACGGCCAGGTGCGCGTCTTCAGCCCGGTCTATCCCGGACAGAACGTGGGCCGGCAGGGCGCCGACATCCGCGCCGGCCAGGCGCTGTTCTCGGCGGGCGAGTACCTGACGCCGAGCCGCGTCGGCGCCATTGCGGCGCTGGGGTTCGATCGGGTGAAGGTGTTCGCCCGGCCCCGGGTCGCGATCGTCTCCACGGGCAACGAGATTGTCTCGCCCGGGCAGCCGCTCGCGCCCGGCCAGATCTACGACATCAACCGGTTCACGCTCGGCGCGATCATCGCCGAGCACGGCGCCGTGCCTGTGCCGCACC
>Ga0066793_10001747_pt1 | contig 10085 bp, 5 predicted proteins | sample PersoiDNA2013189_FD_83876 | JGI IMG/M metagenome (GOLD analysis project Ga0066793, IMG submission 83876) | Permafrost soil microbial communities from the Arctic, to analyse light accelerated degradation of dissolved organic matter (DOM) -... | ecosystem: Environmental > Terrestrial > Soil >...
ACCGCCATTCCGCACGCTGGCGGCCCGTTCGCTTACAGCTACCGTGCCTTCGGACCGCTCGGCGGCTACGTCGCGGGGTTCTCGACGCTGGTCGAGTTCGTCTTCGCTCCGCCGGCGATTGCACTGGCAATCGGCGCATACCTCAACGTCCAGTTCCCCGCGCTCGATGCCCGTACTGCCGCGGTCGGCGCCTATGTGGTGTTCACGGTGCTGAACATCGCCGGCGTCACGATTGCCGCGACCTTCGAGCTCGTCGTCACCGTGCTAGCGATCGCTGAGCTGCTGATATTCATGGGCGTGGTGTCGGGCGGCTTCGCCTGGTCGCACTTCACCGCCGCCGGCTGGGCCGGCGCCGAACACCCCTCGTTCGGCATGCTCGGCGGGCTCTTTGCCGCCATTCCGTTCGCGATCTGGTTCTTCCTCGCGATTGAAGGCGCCGCGATGGCCGCCGAGGAAGCCAAGGACCCGAAACGCACGATTCCGCGCGCCTACATCTTCGGGATCCTGACACTGGTGGCGCTTGCGTTTGGCACGATGATCTTTGCGGGCGGGGTGGGCAACTGGCCGCGCCTCGCGAATATCAATGACCCGTTGCCGCAGGCGATGAAGATCGTGGTTGGCGCCAAGAGCGGCTGGCTGCACCTGCTCGTGTGGATCGGGCTCCTCGGCCTGATCGCCTCGTTCCACGGCATCATCATGGGCTACTCGCGGCAGATTTTTGCGCTCGCCCGTGCCGGACTGCTGCCGCGGCTGCTCGCGACCATCCACCCCCGCTGGCGAACTCCGCACCTTGCGATTCTCGCCGGCGGCACGGTCGGCATCGCGGCCATCTACTCGGACCGGCTCGTTACCATCGCCGGGCAACCGCTGACCGCCAGCATTGTCACGATGTCGGCGCTCGGCGCCATCGTCATGTACATCATGAGTCTGCTCAGCCTGATGCGGCTGCGGCGGCGGGAGCCGCAGCTCGAGCGGCCGTTCCGCGCCCCGCTTTACCCGTTCTTTCCACTCACCGCGCTGACGATCGCAGTGGTTTCATTGGTCGCGATCGTCTACTACAACCCTTTCGTCGCCGGCCTGTTCGGGCTTCTCGGAGTTGCCGGGGGCGGGGTCACGAGCCTTCGGGCGGGGCAGCGCACCCCGGCTGACACCGACCCCATGCTGCATCGCCCCGAGCGCAGCTGACAGCTGCAGTTATCGAGTGGAAATTGGGAATGGCCATCGGATCATCGCTGCGCGGGCGGCGCCCGAAGGCTCTTTTTAGCCGCATGTGGCGGTCGAACAGGCGCATGCGCACACCGGGGCAGGAGAGGGACCCGTACGAAATGAGGCAGGCGCTCAGGTGATCACTCGGTTGGGTGAGACCCATTTGGGGAGCCGCAAGAGGACTCAATGGTCCGGTTGATGCGCCGTCCGTCAGCGACGCTGTCACTGCTGTCAGCGGGCGATGCCCCGGATGGCCTTTGTCTTATCGACCAATGAAGGAATGCTCCGGGCAGCGAACCACTGCTCGCGTTGTAGCAGCTGTCGCAACCGTGCACCCCGGCACTACCGGGTTGCGGCATCCGCGCGGCGCGACCGAATCGCGACACCGTGCATTGTACTGGCGCGCGCACCGAGGTATGACTGCGCCACTCTTTATTTCCAAGACCGCCGGGCAAAGTACCTCCTGACGTGGGCAGCACAGCCATTCTTGATTTGATGGGCGGCGTCGCTCTGCTCCTGTGGGGCCTGCACATGGTTCATAGCGGGGTCGTGCGCGCCTTCGGCGCCGAACTGCGTCGCCTGCTGGGTATCGCACTGCACAATCGGTTCCGTGCCTTCTTTGCCGGCGCGCTGGTCACGGCATTGCTTCAGAGCAGTACCGCGACCGGGTTGATGACGGCGTCCTTCGTCACGGGGGGCGCCGTTGACCTCGTTCCCGCGCTTTCCGTGATGCTGGGCGCAAACGTCGGCACGACCCTGGTCGTTCAGGCCCTGTCGTTCAATATCTCCGTCGTGACGCCGGTCCTGCTGTGCGTGGGTCTTGTTGCTTTCAAGCGCAGCGGACGAACGCGCACGCGCGACCTCGGCCGCGTCGCTATCGGCGCCGGCCTCATGCTCCTCGCGCTGCACATCTTGCTCGGTGCCCTCGGCCCAGCGCAAAGTTCACCCGCCGCGCGCGCCCTTCTCGGTGCCATCACGGGCCAGCCCGTCCTCTGCTTGGTGGTCGCCGCGGTTCTGACCTGGGCGGCCCACTCGAGCGTCGCCGTCATTCTGCTGGTCATGTCACTCGCGACGGCGCACTTCGTGACCCCGGTCGCCGTACTCGCTCTCGTGCTCGGCGCCAATCTAGGCAGCGCCATCAATCCGCTCATCGAGGCAAGTCAACCGGGGAACCCCGCCAGCCGCCGCCTGCCCATCGGAAATTTGCTCACCCGCGTGGCCGGATGCCTGGCGGTGTTGCCGTTCCTGCAATTCATTACGGATATGCTGCTGCGACTCGAGCCCAATACGGCACGGCTAGCCGCCGACTTTCATACCGCGTTCAACGTCGTACTGGCCCTCGCATTCATAGCGCCATTGCCCGGGCTCGCCGCGCTGCTCACGCGTTGGCTGCCGCAGCAGACGAAGCCCGCCGACCCGGCGACACCGATGTATCTGGACAGCGCCGCGGCCGCGACGCCTTCGGTTGGCCTCGTATGCGCTGCCCGGGAAGTGCTGCGAATGGGCGACCTCGTCGAAACGATGCTGCGCCAAACGATGACTGCGTTGCTCTCGAGCGACCGCAAGCTCGTCGCCGAGATCAGTCGAATGGACGATGCCGTGGACAGCCTCAATGAAGCCGTCAAGCTGTACGTGACCCGAATTACCCGCGATAGCCTCGATGACCGCGACGGCCACCGAGCGATGGAAATTGTGTCGTTCTCCATCAACCTCGAACACGTCGGCGACATCATTGACAAGAATCTAATGGATCTTGCCGGCAAGAAGATCCGGCGTGGCATTACGTTCTCGAAGGACGGTGAAACCGAGCTTGTGGCATTCCATCAGCAAGTCCTCGACAGCCTGAGGCTCGCCGTTGGCATCTTTATGTCGGGCGACATCAACGTCGCGCGTCAACTCATTGCCGCAAAGGCTCGGCTACGCACGACGGAATTCGCTGCATCGGAACGCTATTTAATGCGCCTGCGCGAAGGCAGCCCCGAGACGATTGAGTCGATCTCGCTCGACTTGGACATTTTGCGGGATCTGAAGCGAATTCACTCGCATTTCTGCTCCGCTGCGTACCCCGTTTTGGAACGCACCGGGGCGTTGCGGCCGAGCCGCCTGCGGGACTTTCCATTCACTGGGCCGCCTGCTGCGGCCAAGAGCACTGTTGTTAAGGGTCGGACTAAGCCTCCGGAGCGCCCCGGCACCTAAGGAGGCACCCAGTTCCCGGCACAGGCTCACACGAGTGGTCGTTTCTATGCGAGCGAGGCGCTGCAGTCGAGTCGAGCCGGCTTGGATCACCACGTTCTTCTTAAGGAAGCAACGAGTATGCAAGCTCGGCCGCAGCTGCTTTTGGAAGTGCGTATTGAAGAGCAGGTCTGTGACCCGAGCCCAACGGGGGCGCCCGATTAAAGGGATGCGACCGGCCCTTGACGGGTGGCCCAGGCTCGCGGTGCGAATCTGGCCAGAACGCAACCCACACTAATTCAACTGCGCGCTGTGCGAGCATCACGTAGCATTCAGTAACATACCGCCAATATCTTTTGGGCTGACCTTGGCGCGTGGCTGTTCCATTCATCCAAGTCCTGGCACGGCGGGTCTTGAGCACCTAGGCGAGATGCAAAGATTGCCAAGCGGCTACGACACTTTCGATCAGAAGCATGTGGTGCGGATTGCTCATTCAAACGATAGCGCCGCGGCTGCATGGCCGGCATTTGCGAAAGGCCTAGAGCTGACGCCAATTAACTACTCCGGCCGCACGCCGCTGGGCGCGTGCTCCGGATGATTGGCGAGATATTGGCCTCGTGTTGCCTCCGAGCGGCGCTGCACAGCGTGTCGCCTATATCCGGCTTCGGCGCCAGATGTTCGCGCCGGACGCGGTGTGTGACTGTGACGAGTTGCGGCGACGCGCGTCGCGGCCGTGCAGGGTAGCGCCATATTGGGCTATCTGGATCTATAAACCCGCCTGACACCGAACGTCACCCCAAAGGCATCAGCATCATGAAGAAGGGCCGCATCGGACCGCTTACTGTCGCTGCGTTCCTGGCGACCTGCGCGTGCGCGGAGGAGGGATCGGTGCCGCAAGGCATCCCGCGACTTGATCATGTATTCGTGATCATGATGGAGAACCACGGCTACAGCCAAGTCGTCAACAATCCCAACGCACCGTTCATCAATCAATACGTCAGGACCGCGAATCTCGCGACCAACTATTTCGCCATCGGACATCCGAGCCTGACGAACTACCTCGAAATCGTCGGTGGCTCCAACTTCGGTGTCCTGACGGATAGCGACCCCGCCTGGCACGACGCGCACTGCGCCACGAATCTCAGCACGGGCCTCGTGGCAACCGAAACACCACCAACCGCCTCGATATGCCCGATCGCGGGGACCGGCACGGAGGCGGCCACACCCAGCGTCGATTTCACGAATGAATCCCAGGGTCCTCCGGGCACTGTCAACATTGACGGCATTCGAGCCATCCGCGCCGCGACCAATATAGTTGCCACGACCCTTGCAGATCCGCTCGTCGCGGCTGGCCGCACTTGGAAGAGCTACCAGGACGGTCTGCCAGCCGCGGGGGCGGACAAGGTCAACTACAGCGACGGGCTATTCTCCAACCTAACTGATTTCGACCAATTGACGCCGCCGCAAAATCCGCCACTGACCGCCAAAGGCATCGTCGCCCTGTACGCGCCGAAGCACAATCCATTCGTCTACTTCCGCAACGTCCAGGAAGGTTCGGACCCGCGCAACAGCTTACGGAACAGTGTCAGTTTCGAAGGCTTCCATGGTTTGTTCTCCGACCTTCGGGCCGGTCAGGTGCCGAATTTGGCATTTATCGCGCCGAACCAGTGCAATGACCACCACGGTCGCGACAATGCGGGCCCGTTTTGCAGTTACGACCCCAAAGATGATGGCAGCCAGGAAGGGTTGAATCCGGCCTTGATGCGGCGCGGCGACATGACCGTGCAGAACCTGGTTAGCGCCATCAAGAGCTCACCCGTGTGGCGCCACGGCAGAAACGCCATCGTCGTCGTCTGGGATGAGAATGACTACAGCAAGGCGCCGAACGCCAATCAGGTGGTCCTCATTGTCGACACAAGCTATGGCGTGCATCGCCGCCAAAGTGGCGTGCGCTACACGCATTTCTCTCTCCTCAAGTCTCTGGAGAGCGGCTTTCGGCTTGCCTGCCTGAACCATGCCTGTGACGCGGACGTAGAGGTGATGTCCGACCTTTTTCGGCAAGAACGCAGCGGGGATGGCCGGTAATCTGCGGATAATGCGCGCCCGCAGCAGATGCTCGACGCACTGTCTGTTGATGGCGGAGCGCGTTTGTCGGTGAGGCAGCAGCGCCAATTAGCCGGCATCAGTTCTTCCCGTCCTAACGCCGGCAGGCAACGCAGAGTCGGCATCAGGCGATAGCCCAAGCCCGGCTAACCGATGGACGCGCCGTCGTGCATGTCCCCCGGACCCGTGTGGACCGCGGCCCCTTTGCAAGCTGCTCTGAGCGAACCTCCCGTTAGTATTCCGAGAGCGCATCCCGCAGTATCGCGCTTATCTGGTCGATCTCCGCACGGCTCGCGATGAGCGCCGGTGCAACGATCGCGACGTCGCCCGTCGTCTTGAGGTGCAGTCCGCGATCAAAGAGTTTGGCTTGCAGCTCGGCGCCGCGCACACCCGGCGCCTTGCCGGGTTTGACTTCGACGCCGGCCAGCAGGCCGTAACCACGCACGTCAGCCACGACCGGCAGATCCTGCAGGGCAAACATCGCATCCTGGAAATAGCCCGACAGTTCGCGGCCCTTGGCGAACAGGCGCTCGGTCTCGTAGATCTTTAGCGTCGCGAGGCCGGCGGCGCAGGCCGCAGGGTGCGCGGAGTAGGTGTAACCGTGGAAGAATTCGGTTGCCCCGTCCGGTGCTGCATCGACAATCGTACGGTAGATGCCTTCGCGTACCGCAACGGCTCCCATCGGCTGTGCGCCATTGGTGAGGGCTTTGGCCATCGTGATGACATCGGGAGTCACGCCGAATGAGTGCGCCGCGAACGGCTCGCCGGTGCGGCCGAATCCGCAGATCACCTCGTCGAACACCAGCAGGATGCCGTAGCGATCGCATATCGCGCGGATCCGTTCGAGATAGCCGCGCGGCGGAACCAGCACACCGGTCGAACCTGCAATGGGCTCGACAAACACCGCCGCGATGCGCTTTTCGCCGACGAGTTGCACGAATCGCAACAGATCGTCGGCGAGCTCCGCACCGTGCGCGCCCATGCCGCGGGTCAAGCGATTCTCGGGTAGGAGCGTATGGCGAAGGTGCAGTACCCCTGGCATCAGTGCTCCGAAGGCTTCGCGGTTTTTGACCATGCCGCCGAGCGCAGTGCCGCCAATGTTCACCCCGTGATACGCGCGTTCACGCGACACGAGATAGGTTCTTTGCCCCTCTTTGCGGGCGAGGTGGTAGGCGAGGGCGATCTTGATGGCGGTGTCGACCGCCTCGGAGCCGGAGTTGCAGAAGAAGATGTGGTCGAGATCCTTCGGTGTGAGGGCCGCGATCCCGTTCGCGAGCGCAAATGCGCCGGGATGGCCGCGCATGAAGGACGGCGTGAAGTCCAGCGTCTGCAGCTGGTCGGCCACCGCCGTGGCGATTTCGGGTCGGCAGTGGCCGGCGGCGCTGGTGAATAACCCGGAACTGCCATCGAGAATTTTCTGTCCCGTCTGGCTCCAGTAATACATGCCGCTCGCGCGCACGAACAGGCGCGGTTCGCGCTTGAACTCGCGGTTGTTGGTGAAGGGCAGCCAGTGGCGTTCGAGTGATTCGAGTGTCAAATCCATGTCGATCTCCGTATGTGCGCGGTCCGTCTCACTCTGCGTCGTCAGTTCGCCGGCGCGCGCCTCTCATCCGAAGGTGGGGCCAATATCCGCAGCCGCGGCTTGCAGGCGCGGCACGAATTCGATGGCCCGCATCAGCGGCAGGCGCGCGGTCGCACCCTGCACCGCGACCGACGCGATGACTTCCCCGTGCCGGTTGCGCACGGGCACCGCAACGCAGGCCACGCCGAGCACATATTCCTCGTTGTCGACCGCGTAACCCGAGCTCACGATTCGGTCGAACTCCGAGGCAAGCACCTGGCGGTCGGTGATCGTGCGCTCGGTGAAACGCTGCAGCGCCATCAGCTCGAGCAGACGCTGACGCTCGGCGAGCGGGCGGTAAGCCAACAGCAGCTTGCCGCTGGCACAGCAATGCGGGGGAATTGCCACGCCGCCAACCGGAATCTGCAAGCGCAGCGGCCATTCCACTTCGATCCGGTCGAGATAGATGAGGGCGCCCTTATGGAGTACGGCGAGGTTGCAACTCTCGCCAATCTCGCTCACCGCACGCCGCAGCACCGTGCGCCGCTCCGTCGCGGCGCGATCGTTGCGCAGCACATCGAGTCCGAACTGCGAGAGGCGCTCGCCAATGATATAGGCGCGCCCGCCCGGCTCCCGGGCGAGAAAGCCGGCCTCCTCGAACAGCGCAAGCGTGCGGTGCAGCGTCGGCTTCGGCAGTTCCGTTGCCTGCATCAGTTCCGACAGAGTCACCGCGCGGCCGGCGCGCACCAGGACTTCGAGTACGCCGAACGCCTTCAGGGTGGACGATGTCTCGCCTGCGATGTCTCCCGGTTCTGGCACAAATGACAGCGCTCGGCTATTCATGGTCTGAAACTCATTTTCCGATAAACGATATGAAAAGCGAGCTAGAGCAGAATGCACAATTGCCATATCGCCATATCGAGATTATTGTAGCGTAATAAGAAGATATAATGTCTCTATTAACGAGATTCTTGCAACGGAGTCGCGAAGTCCGTGAGCCAATCGCAGAAGATGGGGCCATCAGAGGCGCTGGTTGAAACTCTCGCCGCCAATGGCGTGAAGCACGTATTTGGGATCGTCGGCTCGGCCTTCATGGATGCGCTCGACATCTTTCCGGCGGCCGGAATTCAGTTTGTGCCCGTCGCACACGAGCAGGGCGCCATCCACATGGCCGACGGCTACGCCCGGGCCTCGGGTCGGCATGGCGTCTGCATTGCCCAGAACGGGCCGGGCGTGACGAATTTCGTTACCGGAGTCGCGGCGGCCTTTTGGGCGCATTCGCCCGTTGTCTTCATCACGCCCGAGACCGGTTCGATGTCGGTGGGACTCGGCGGGTTCCAGGAGACCGAGCAACTGCCCATCTTCTCGAAAATCACCAAGTACCAGGGACACGTGAACAATCCAAAGCGCATGGCCGAAATCGCGGCACGCTGCTTTGACCGCGCCATGCTCGAGATGGGCCCGACCCAGCTCAACATTCCGCGTGATTTCTTCTATGGCGAGATCGAAGCGACGATCACCCCGCCGATGCGAATTGGCCACGGGCCGGGCGATTCGGCGGCGCTCGATGCCGCCGCCGACACGCTTGCCGCCGCAAAGTCTCCCGTGATCCTAGCCGGTGGCGGCGTGATCATGGCGGGCGCAACCGCCGAGGCCATTGCGCTCGCGGAAATGCTCGGTGCACCGGTGTGCGCTAGTTACCTGCACAATGACTCGTTCCCAGCCTCGCATGCCCTCGCGGTCGGACCGCTCGGCTACCAGGGCTCGAAGGCCGCCATGAAGCTCATCGCGCAGGCGGATGTCGTGCTCGCGCTCGGCACGCGCCTCGGGCCGTTTGGCACCCTGCCGCAACACGGGCTCGACTATTGGCCGAAGCAGGCAAAGATCGTTCAGATCGATACGGACCCGCGGATGCTCGGGCTCGTGAAGCCGATCTCGGTCGGCATTCATGGCGATGCGCGTGCGGCCGCCGCCGCCTTGATCGAGCGCCTCAAGGGTCGGACCCTCGCCGCGTCGGTCTCTCGTGCAGAGCGCTCGACGCGCATTGTTGCGGAGAAGAAAGCCTGGGAGAGCGAACTCGACGGCTGGACTCACGAGCGCGATCCTTACTCGCTCGAAGTGGCGCGTAATTCCCGGCACATGCACCCGCGCGAGATGCTGCGAGCGCTCGAGAAAGCCCTGCCGGCCAACTGCATGGTCTCGACCGACATCGGCAACATCTGCTCAGTTGCGAACTCCTATCTGCGTTTCGACACGCCGCGCTCGATGTTCGCCGCCATGAGTTTCGGTAACTGTGGCTACGCATTTCCGGTCATCTGCGGCGCGAAGATGGCGGCGCGCGATCGGCCTGCTTTCGCCTATGTCGGCGACGGCGCTTGGGGCATCAGTTTCAACGAGCTGCTCACCTGCGCGCGCGAGAAGATCGGCGTCACGGTGGTGGTGTTCAACAACGGGCAGTGGGGCGCCGAAAAGAAAAACCACGTCGACTTCTATTCCCGGCGCTATCAGGGCGTGAACCTCGAGAACCCGAGCTGGGCAGTCGTGGCGCGCGCCTTTGGCTGCGAGGGTGTGACGGTGGATCGGCTTGCCGATGTGGGGCCTGCCCTGCGGTCGGCGGCGCAGGCGCAGAGCACTGGCAGGACGACGGTGCTCGAGATGATGGTGACGCAGGAACTCGGCGATCCGTTCCGCCGCGATGCCCTAGCGAAGCCGGTGCGTTTCCTGGAGAAGTACAAGACGTTCGTCTGATATGCATGCGCTGCGAACCGTCTCCGGTATAAGGCCAAACAATCTTTGAATCGAATCAGGTGCAATGACGTCATGAACTGGGGTTTCGTCACGACGCTCAGGAGAGGCGCCGCGACGGGTATGCGTTACACGCCGCTCCACGTTACGTTCCACTGATGGATGCGCCGAGCGGCCTTCGCCGGACTCTGAAGCGCCGTCACATGCAGATGATCGCGCTCGGCGGCGTGATCGGTGCGGGTCTGTTCGTCGGCAGCGGGGTGGTCGTAAGCTCGGCCGGGCCGGCCGAGCTTACGAC
>Ga0066793_10001748_pt1 | contig 10084 bp, 15 predicted proteins | sample PersoiDNA2013189_FD_83876 | JGI IMG/M metagenome (GOLD analysis project Ga0066793, IMG submission 83876) | Permafrost soil microbial communities from the Arctic, to analyse light accelerated degradation of dissolved organic matter (DOM) -... | ecosystem: Environmental > Terrestrial > Soil >...
AATTCCGGATTGCGCAGTTGGACGGCGATGTACCAGGGCAACATCACGGCGAGGTAGAGGGCGATGCCGGGGATCCAAAGGGTGCGCGGGATGGCACGCCAGTCACGCTTTACAGCGACGAAGAGAAAGACGATGACCGCGGACAGGGCGGGCGCGACCGGGCCTTTGGCTAAGGTTCCGAGCGCCAGAGCAATGTAAAAGGCGGCGAGATAGATGTTCCGGCGGCTTTCGTACCAGCCTTACCAGGCAAGCAATGCGATGGCGAAAGCGGCGGCCAGCGGCATGTCGGTAGCGGCGGCGTGGGCAAAGATAACGACGGCGGCGCAACTGGCCGTGATGAGAGCGCCGTCGAGTTCATTGCCGGGGCGGAAGCGGCGGAGAAAGAAGTAGACGGCTGCGATGAGCATGGCGGCGTCGAAGGCGGCGGGCAGACGGGCCGCCTGGTCGGTGATGCCGGGGGCTACACGGAACGACAGCATCGCCTGCCAGTAATACAGCACGGGCTTTTCGAGCCACGGTTTGCCTTGCAGCGTGGGGGTAACCCAATCGGAGCGATCGAGCATTTCGCGCGCGACTTGCGCGTAGCGGGGTTCGTCGGCGCCGAGCAGGCCGAAGGCGCCGAGGCCATAGAAGAAAAGGAATCCGCAGAACGCCACCAGCAGCAACACGTCGGTGCGGGTTCGCGGATTTGTTCTTTGCTTATTCATCGAATGTCAGGCAGGGCGCGGCCTGGCCAGGGCCCAGAGGCTGATGATGGTCCAGACGCCTTCGAGCACGACGAAGCCGGCCTGAAAGGGATGGATCGCGATCCACCAGAGGATCGCAGATCCGGCGGCGTTGAGGATGTTGTAGGCGGGGCGGCGGGCGTTGATCCATCCCATTTGGTGACCGGCGTAGGCGATCAGGATGAGGAGCGCTCCGACAAAAGAAATGAGTTGGCGGGTCAGGTCCATGGTTATCTCCGCTAGCAGCCGGTAGTGCAACTAAGGTGGTGCCACTAACATTTGTATCAGGGTATGCCTTCAGGCATACCGTAGTTGGCGCTTTATGATGCGCCTTTAGGCACTGCGCTTTAGCTAGTGCCTTATACTCCACCAGTAACCGGCTTGCCCGAATTCTGTGAAGACCATTTTCCCGTTGACAAGATACGCGGATATATACCAAGGGCCGCACTCAAACGTGCCGTTTCCGTCCCATCTCCTAGGACTCTCGGGATGCGCTGTACTATCATAGTCGGATGGCAACTCCGTAACGTATGAGCGCCCATTGCTGTCGAAGTGCAGTAGTTCTGCATGGATTGACGGCAAGCCACCGACTAATTCGGGGGTTTGCACGTCCACGCCCGATGGTGTAACCTTGACTACCTTGCCCTCGCAACCGTAAATCCCGCCGCTTGTCATGTATACTTTCTGACCTATCACTAGTGTCTTCGTGTCCATTGTCGTCCCCCGTTGGATGTACGGAAATAGCCGATACCAGGAACATCTTGCACTCAACTGGTGAATGAGTCCGCGTTCCCGCCTACCGCTTCCGCGTGCAGGCGATCGACAATTCGGGACACGGCGGCGGCCAGAGGTCCTTCGAGCGAACAGCCGCTGGCGCATTTGTGACCGCCGCCACCGAAATGCTCGGCCACGGTGGAGACGTTCACTTCTCCTTTACTGCGGAGGCTGACGCGATAGCGGCGGTCGGGGAGTTCGCGAAAGAAGATGGCGACCTGCACGTCGGCCATGGAGAGCGCGTAGTTGACCAGGCCCTCGCAATCTTCTTCGCGGGCGCCGAAGCGCTGCATCTGTTCCTGCGTGACCCAGATCCAGGCAAGCGGACCTTCGCGATGCAGGTTGGAGAGCGCGGCGCCCAGCAGACGAAGCTTGGCCGTGGAATGTCCGAAATAGATATGGCGCGCACAATGCGCGGGGTCGGCCCCGGCGAGCACAAGTTCGCGCGCGACGGTGAAGGTGTGCTCGTTGGTGCCTTCGAACATGAAGGAGCCAGTGTCGGTCATGAGCGCGGTGTAGAGGCAGGTTGCAATGTCGCGATCGATGGGGACACAGGCGAGGCGGGCAAGGCGGTAAACCAGTTCGGCGGTGGCCATCACCGTGGAATCGATCCAGTTGATGTGGGCAAAATTGCGGCCGCTGGCGTGATGGTCGATGTTGATGAGGAAACATTCTTCCAGACCCTCGAGCAGCGTGCGCCTGATGCTGTCGCATTCGAGCAGAACGACGGCGTCGTTCGGGGGCACGGCATCGGCATGAATGGCGCGATCGGCGAAGGGAAGGTTCTGGTAGATACGGGGGACGCCGTCGTGCATGACGACGTCGGCGTCTTTGCCCATGACGCGCAGGATCTGGCCACAGGCGAGGGCAGAGCCGATGCCGTCTCCGTCGGGCCGGGCGTGCGAGGTCACTACGAAGCGGCGGCGCGCCCGAATTTCTTGTAGAACCCGCTCTAGCATGAAGTCGCTCTTGGCTCTTGGCTCTTGGCTCTCTGCTCTTGGCTCTTGGCTCTTGGCTTTCAGCTGTCAGCTCTCTGCTGTCAGCTCTTAGCTGTCAGTTTTTAGCTCGTAGCTCGTAGCTCTTAGGTTTCGTATCAGGGCATCGCTTTAGCGATGCCACAAGTCCTCCAAAATCAGCCGCCCCTTTAGGGGCTGGGCTCAGCACTCTTCCGGCGGCGTTTTTTGGCGCGGCCGAGAAGTTCGTCCACCCGACTCTCCAATTCATCAGCACGATCGATCTGGAAATAAAGTTCCGGAGGGCGGCGCAGACGCAGGCGTTCCGCGAGTTCGTGCCGGACGTAATTCTTGGCGGCCGTGAGCCCGTCGAGGGTGCGCTCGGCCTCGGCTTCATCGCCGGCAACGGTGACCATGATGCGAGCGGAGCGCGCGTCCTGGGCCATGAGCACCGCGCTGACGCTGGCCAGGCCGATGCGAGGATCGCCGAGTTCACCTTCGAGGATGGTTTCGATCTCTTCGCGGATCGCCTCGCTCAGCCGTCCGCGATGATATTTCTGCCCACGATGCTCCAAGGCACACCTCGAATGCAGGAAAACTTGTAAGGATATCAGAAAGGCGAGGCGCCCGGCGGCGGTATGCCACCCGAAACCTAGCCTGCTGGTGGTGTCCCCAAAACCATCAACCACCAAGGACACGAAGTCACACGAAGGATTAACTAGCTAAGGTTTCCTTCGTGGTCCTTAGTGTCCTTAGTGGTTAATGATTTCACCTGCCGTCACAAGAACTCCAAGAACGAGTCGGTGACTTCGGCGCCGGCGTTGTTAGCAATGCGTGTGGCCTGGCGTTCGACGTTTTTCATCAGGCCGTCAAGATAATCGCGAGAGTGGGAGACGCCGACTACGCCGATGGTCGCCTGATTCCAGAGAAGGCTCGGGTCGAGTTCGGCGACGGCGACGTTGAAGGAAGAGCGGAGACGGTCTTTGAGGCTGCGCGTGACCTGACGCTTGTCTTTGAGGGAGTGCGCGGCTTCGATGCGGAGTTCGAGGGTGAGGAAAGCGATCATGAGAGATCCGAGGGTGCTCTGGGGCTGTCGCTACGGAACTTCTCTGTTCCTTGACTACTGTACCGCGCGATGAAGCGCAGAGCTTTAAGATAGCGTTTGCATGGCCCGTGGGGATAATGCCATTGACTCCAGGGCGGATCCCAATTCGTTGAGCCACAAGGACTTATCGGAAGCTGACCCGCCGGCCATCGCCTCCCGGCCAAAGTTTCGAGCATTTCCCCGGTTTATTGTGCTACACTGTTCTTGCTAAGTTTGACTCACAAGCAGTTGCAGGTCGGTACCGCCAACCAGCGTCAACCCCCTCTACAGCAGCGAATCTTCTCAGCACATTTCAATCAGAAACAAGAAAAAGGAACATCAATGGCAGAACAAGGAACAGTGAAGTGGTTTAACGACGCCAAAGGCTATGGTTTCATCAGCCGTCAAAATGGCGAGGACGTTTTCGTGCATTTCTCCGCGATTCAAGCTGGCGGCTTCAAGAGCCTGCAAGAAGGCCAAACCGTGAGTTTCGACGTGACCAAGGGGCCCAAGGGCTGGCAAGCGGAGAACGTTACCGCTGTCTAGGGGTACGACGCTTAGCGATAACAAGGTGCCCGGGATTCGCAAGAATCCCGGGCATTTTTGCGTGAACTCGCGAGGGTGCCCCGTCCAAGCTCCGCTTGGGCGGGTCCATGATTCATCACAAACTCAGCAGTCTTTCATCACAGACCCAGCCAGCAGTGTGGAACTATGTTGTACGTCATGCCCTGGGGACTGAAACGCTATCAGGAAACCGGTCAGATGCACTTCCTCACCTTCAGTTGTTACAAAAGAAGGCCCAACCTCGCGAGCCCGCCGCCCCGGACCACATTCGAGTCTTCCCTGGAACGCACGCGGCAACATTACGGACTGTGCGTGTACGGCTATGTCGTGATGCCAGAGCACATCCACCTGCTGGTAAACGAACCGGAGCAGGGTTTGCTGTCGCAAATGATGCAGTCGCTGAAGCAGTCGGTAGCTCGGTCGTTGGCATTGCGTGCCGCACACCCGTTCTGGCAAGCCCGTTACTATGACTTCAACGTGTGGAGTGAGCGTAAGTTTATCGAGAAACTCCGCTACATTCACCGGAACCCGGTAACACGCGGGTTAGTCGCGCGTCCCGAAGACTGGGTCTGGAGCAGCTTCCGCCATTACGCCAACGGAGAGGAGGGCCCTGTAGAGATCGAGTCGCAGTGGACGGCGCGAAACAGAGAGCGGGCAGGTATCCTCCCGACAGTACGGAAGCATGCAGCCTCGTAACGGGCCCGCCCAAGCAAAGCTTGGACGGGGCACCCTCGCCAGTTCGGATGGTTGCCTTCCGTCCGGGCCACCCGCCGGTGGCTCGATCCCTGATTTCGACTATGTTTACTAATTGGGGAAATTACTTACTTGACTCGCCCATTGTAAAGAGTACGGTGAGGATTGCCAATGAATCTCAAAAGGAGATCATTGTGCAAATGCCTTATGAAGTATCGTAGGTACAGGTCGCGCCGACACTAACGGCGTTGCTTCAGGAAACGGCACTGTTTCTATGGAAGGAATGGTCTAACGATATGCAAGCGATTTTGATTGATCCTCAGAATCGAAAATTCAACCTACGGGGGGTGTGTCCACACTGTGCACGACATTCAGCGTTTCTGTTAGTTACTTCCGTGGCCGGAGATGCGGGAACGCAAGCGGGGGATGAATATTGGATCGCTGGTATGCAATGCCAAGCGTGCATGAAATACATTCTGGCAATCGTTCTATATCAACTGTATGCTGGGCATTTTAACTACGAAGCCCATTACCCGCTTGGGAAGCCCAATGACGCAGTGGCAGAAGAAATTCCGCCGCACATACAATCCGACTTCAAAGAAGCCTTACGCTGTCTTTTTGTGAATGCTTACAACGCGACAGCAGAAATGTGCAGGCGTGCCGTGGAAGCCAGTTGTATTGATCTGAAGGCCCCGAAGACCATAAAAGTCCTAGAAGACAAGATAGACTGGCTGGAACAGCAACGGATAATAACGCCGTTTCTTCGCGATGTGGCGCATAAAATTCGACTGGGCGGGAATCGAGGAGCCCATCCCTCGGAGGATGGGCCAATTGCACCAAAGTCTCCCGACCCGGCAACCCCAGATACTGAAACTGACCCAGTTACCGTGATCGAGGAAAAGCACGCCTTGGCCATCGTGAAATTCACACGGGAGTTCTTCCATCACGTGTATGTAGTCCCAAAAGAGTTAGATCAGTATGATTTTTCCAAACCGAAGACGAAAAAACCATGAATCCAAAAACTGAGTCTGAACAATTCGATGCCGGAGTGAGAAAGATTCTATCCGTCTCACGTAAAGAATTGCAGAAAACTCGGGGACACGAGAAAACTCGGGGACAGACGGGACGTTTCCTCAAATAAAAATGCCAGAAAACGGCGGCGTCGGCGGTCCGGCATCCCACTTCTCGAAAAGCGTGAGAAGTGGGGCACCCTCGTTTTCTTCTCTGCCAACACGTAAGAGCAAACGCGCTATACTTGCTGGCCGGAGATGGGGGCCACCCGCCAAAAAATCGGCGCGGTGCTGATCGTCGCGCTGGTCCTGCTACTCCGCGCACGCAAGCACTTCATCACCTGCAAAACCAGGTTCATTTCGACGGATCGTTCGCTATCCCTCGATCTGCTTAGCCGCAGCAGCCATGGCCACTCTTTGGCGCCGCAGCAGTCTTGCCCAGGTATTGCGCTGGATTATGATCGAACTTCTCTTTGCACATGGAGCTGCAGAAATGATACGTCTGCCCGTCGTGCTCGGTTTGTCTAGCTGCGGTGGCTAATTCTATGTCCATGCCGCACACTGGATCTTTCACAACTGTTGTGCTTTGCATAGTGATCTCTTTTCTTCGTTCGTGAATATGGTCCGATGATGGCCAAGGGTTGATTGGCGGATTTCAGCAGATCACCGGCAATCGCCTTGACTGGTTTGAGAATGACCTACATGGCGCAATGTTGTAGATCGCCACAGCTAGAAAAGCGGCTTATCGCACCGCCTTGTGAAGATCATCCGCGAAGTACTGGCAGTGACCTGCTGTCCGCCCGCTCATCGGATGCTTCACTTCATCGATCGTTGGATTTGCTTTGTATTGGGCTACCATCTCCTGATGGTCATTGGCTTCCGCGTCCAGTTGGTCTGCCTCTGCATCAAAGTGCTTGGCGAGACGTTCGTGGTCCTGCGCGGTCTTTGCGCTAACGATCAGGATTTTTAGTTCTTGTTTGCTCAAAGCGCCGCCGTCCTGCGCCCGCAGGAAGCCGGTGGAGACAAAGACCGCAAGCAGCAAGAACCAAACCGTCCTTTTCCTAATGAAGCTCACGTGTTCCATTTTTTGCCCTCTCTTCGGAAACATTCTGCTTCGTTGAGGTCCATCAGCAGACCAGAGACACACGACCGTGCCTCCACACGGCCGTGCCTCGTTGTGAGCTGCTCCACGAGCGACTCTTGCACATTATCCCCAGGGATGATCCCTCGGTGCGTTGTGCTGTTCGTAGCACGGGAAATTGTTACGCAGCCTTTGCGGTCCCGCTCATCTTTTGGCAGGATTCAGCACAGGCTCGGCAGGCTGCTGCGCAAGTCTTCATCTGCTCGTCTTGACCCATGCGTTCGCAGCTTTTGGCGCACGCGGTGCAGATCTCCGCGCAGATGCCACAGATCTTCATGTGGAAGTCAGACTGCCGGAGCATGAAATCCGCGCAACTGCCGCAGCTTTCGGCGCAATCGACTAGAAGCTTGATGTGGTCGGCGGCTGCGTGCTGTCCGCCCTTCTTCAGACAATAAGCAAGGGTCTCAGTACAGGTTTGGTGACACTTGGTGCAATTCGAGATGCACTGCTGCATCTCGCCAGAGGACAAGTTCATGATGTAACTCCTTCTTTGGCAACAGAAATAAGCCTTCGTTCCCTTGTATTCCACGGACGCTGCGTTCGCAGGATCAACCTGCATGCCGCAGACCGGATCGGTTGCGAACTGCTTCGTCGGCTCAACTGCCGTGCCACTTCGGCTCAACTACCGTGCCACTAACGGGATCTTTCACGTCTTTGTTCGGATTAGAGCAGCAGCACATATTGTCTCCTCGTTCCTGCACTGTTGCCGACGCATGAGCAGGCACAGTCTTACAGTTGGCTTCGCCGACAGGTGCAATCGAGACATTTGTGCTCGGCACACGCACCACAGACCATCATCAGCTTCTTTGCGACCGCTTTCCGTGCTCGGTGCAGTCGTACCGAAGCGTTGTTGGCCGATGTCTGTTGAGATTGAGCAAACGCTTCGACCGTCACTCCGCCGAGGTCAACTTGTTCAATCGCGGTGCGATACTCGCTCTTTAGGTCGCGGATCACGTCTCCGATGCAGGCACAGACTGTCTGCGCAATCTCCGGCTCGTAACTGGCTGGTGCTTCGGCGGCGAACGCATCATGAGCTCTGGTACGCGCAGCTTCCTTCCGATAGTGGTCTGTTATCGCATTCCGAAGAATGCGATAGAACCACGCGACTGTGCTCTCGCGGTCACGGATCTCGGAGCCGTGTTCCACGGCCTTGAGGTACGCAGACTGGAGGATGTCTTCGGCAGCATCCCTGTCTTCCACGCGGGCAGACAGAAAGCTCAGAAACTTTGCGTGTTGAGCTGCAATACGTTCCACTCGATCGGAAAGAGGAACGGTATTGGTCGTAACTTCATGGGCTGTCATGTCGGCTCCTGCCCCTCTTCGCGATCGAGCCCTCGGACCTTCCCCGAGAATAGCTCAGGACCATCGGGAGAGTCCGGTCAATTGGATACACGAACAAACCTGGGGACAGGAACGTGTGAAGAAATTGGCAAGAACTCCATTAACTAATTGCGAAATTCGCTAAGGCCCGTACACTGCAAGGGTGACGAGCCTTTCAACCCCTCCTCCTCGACTGGCTTCCATTGATCGCCGCCAGATGCTTCTGCGTACCGTTGATGTCGAGAAGCTGATCGATGACGACCACAGCGCACGTTCGATTTGGCAACTGGTGGGGCGTCTGGATTTGAGCCTGTATTACGCCCAGATTGCCGCGGTCGAGGGCCGCGCTGGCCGGGAGCATACCGACCCGCAGCTGTTGATCAGTCTATGGCTGTACGCCTACAGCCGAGCGATTAGTTCGGCGCGCGAACTCGCACGCCAGTGCGAATATGAGCCCGGCTGCCAGTGGCTTTGCGGGTTAGAACCGATCAGTCATCGGACGCTGTCGGGCTTCCGCTCGGACTTCAAGGCAGGGCTCGACGATCTGTTTGTGCAGGTGCTCGGCATGCTGAGTGCCGAGGGGCTCATTACCATGGAACGGGTAACGCTGGATGGCACCAAGATCAAAGCCCATGCCGGCGGCAACACCTTCCGCCGCCAGCAGAAGATCGAAGCGCATCTGGCTCTGGCACGCGGGAGAAACCCGGGGACAGACGGGACGTTTTCTGCTGTTTTTCTAAACTGGCTCGCGTCATCGACCACTAGAGTTTCGGATTGGCAATCTTTGCCAATCGCGTTATTATGATACTGAAGCTGCATCCCTAGAAAGGACCGACGCCATGCCTACCCGTAACGTCAATTTGACCGACGAGCTTGACCGCTTCGTAGCCACCAAGGTTAAGAGTGGGCGTTACGAAAACGCCAGCGAGGTGGTGCGCGCCGGGCTGCGGACTTTGGAGCGCGAGGAGCGGCAGTACGAAGCGAAACTTGCAGCGCTTCAGGCGGCTATTGACGAAGGCGACGCCAGCGGTATCGCCGAGGGCAATGTCTTTGGGCGTCTCCGTAAGGCCCTCAAGCTTCCCGTGTCCCGCTGAGCGTGGGTAAGTTTCGATTTTCGCGTCGCGCTGAGGCCGACTTGCTGACGGGTGGCCCACTCAAGCCGTCCTTTGGCTTGAGTGGGGCAGTTCCGTCACAGCCCAAAAAACCATGACGCAAGAAAAGGCCTCCCTCTCCTGGCCTCGGTCTTGTCAAGCTTGACTTTTTGATCGGGATGAAATGAAGGTCCAGCGCCGGAAGGAAGCAAAAGCGCCCACCCCGGAACCCAAAGGAGCAGCGGAAGTGGACCTAAGTCCAAGGCAATCAAGACTTTGCCTCTAAGTCATTTTCGCTCAATACTTTGGCAGAAAAATCCCGCTAAAGTCTTGATTCCAATAGACCAGGTGGGGGAGGGGTTACCCCCGATTACCAACCAGTAAACACCCCAAGAAGCCAGAAAACCCCCAAGAAATCCTCCCCACCAACCCACCACCAAAGAATTTATTTTTGGGGCGAACAGACGGAGAATCGAGAACTGCCTCTCAGATTTTACTGAGAACTGACAACTGACAGCTGACAGCCGCCCCTCAGATCGGAATCGCTCCCTTAAACAGCCAAATCAAATCAATGATCAAGATAATCACCACCATCAACTCCAGCACAAACGCCCGGCTCTGGTGGAATTGGTCGACCATGAAGCGATAGAGCTCTTCGGCGGTGTGGACTTTCTGGTTGACCAGGTTTTTGTAATCGCTCACGCCGATCTTGTTCGCGGCGACTTTGTA
>Ga0066793_10001749_pt1 | contig 10084 bp, 15 predicted proteins | sample PersoiDNA2013189_FD_83876 | JGI IMG/M metagenome (GOLD analysis project Ga0066793, IMG submission 83876) | Permafrost soil microbial communities from the Arctic, to analyse light accelerated degradation of dissolved organic matter (DOM) -... | ecosystem: Environmental > Terrestrial > Soil >...
CCGCGAAGGCCGCGGCCGCCAAGGCCAAAGCGGTGAACGATGAAATGAAGCGCAGCACAAGTACTTTGATCGAGGAAATGCAGCGCAGCTCAGGAGAGAAGCCATGAAGACGGTAACCCGTAGCGGCGTGAATCTGGGCAAGGTGCTGATCGCCACGACCGTGGCGTCCGTGTTGCTTGCGGCCTGTGCGGCTGCACTTCTCAAACCGGAGGGTGCCGCGGACGCGCGGAGCAAGCTGACGCAGTTGCAGTCCGATCCGGAGCTGGGGAGCCGCGCTCCGCTTGCGATCAAAGAGGCGGAAGCTGCAGTGCGCGCCGCAGAGCAGCCGCAAGCCGATAAGGAGCTGGGAGCGCATAGGGTCTACTTGGCCGATCGGAAAGTCGAGACGGCCAGAGCACAGGCTGAGACCCGCCTCGCAGAAGATCAGCGTGCCGCGCTCAGCGCGCAACGCGAGAGCGCCCGTCTTGAGGCCCGCACGCGCGAAGCCGACGTCGCCAAGGGTCGGGTCGCGACAGCTCGAGCCGAAAGTGCCGAACAGAAGTCGGCGGCGGAGCGGGCACGTAGTGAAGCGGAAGCCGCGCACGTGGCCGCCACAAGCTCGGAGCAGCAAGCCGCGGAGTTGCAGCGACAGATCGAGGTGCTGCGGGCGAAGGTCACGGATCGCGGGTTGGTATTGACCCTCGGCGATGTGCTGTTCACGAGCGGAAAAGCCGATTTGAAGACAGGCGCGACCGGCAATCTGAACAAGCTGGTCGCTTTCCTCAACAAATTTCCGGACCGCATTGTCACAATCGAGGGGTATACGGACAGCGTCGGCACCGATGAGTACAACCAGGCGCTGTCCCAGCGCCGCGCCGACTCAGTGCGGTCGTATCTGGTTGGACAGGGTATCGGCGCGGAACGGCTCACCGCGGTGGGCAAGGGCGAGAGCGACCCGGTGGCAGGCAACGATTCCGCAACCGGCCGTCAGCAGAACCGTCGCGTCGCGGTCATCATCCAGAATCCGCCAAGCGCGGCGAGGCAACTCTCTGGTATGAGACCGGGCGGCAGCAGTGCGCCATGAAGCTCAATCTGCCGCGCCGAACGAGGCGGCGACTGCCTACAAGACTGCGCCGGTCGTGGGAATCCGTGCCGCTGCTCTCCGGACGTGAGGACGTAGCCGGCATGCGCCACATCGGTGGTGCTCGCGATCCTGCTGTCGCCTACGACCTCGTCCGACCGTCACCGGGGCTTGAATGAACGAATCCCCAATTCGTGAGGCCAAGGATGGCCGGCGGTATCGTCGGTGATGATTCGGATGAACAAGTCCGCAAACTGCTCAAAGCGCGCTATCCGGCCCAAACAACTCGTTTCCACGGAGCCTGATTCGACTCTTTATTCTGACGTTTTGCCGTCGAACTTTTCGCTGTCGGCCTCGGCGTCCGCACGGGTATGGTGGACAACGCCGTCACGATGATTCGGTGGCGCATAAAGCGTGTAGAGTTTCAGTGGGACAGTGCCGGTATTGATGATGTTGTGATTCGCCCCTGCCGGGACGATCACCGCGAAACCCGCTCGGATCGCCGTCCGAACGCCGTCGAGAACTGCCTCACCGGTCCCGGCCTCGACGCGAAAGAACTGGTCGAGCTTGTGAACCTCCGCGCCGATCTCTTCCTTCGGCTGCAAGGCCATTACAACGAGTTGGCAGTGCTTCGCCGTGTAAAGCACCCTCCGAAACTCTTCGTTCTTGATCGCGAGACCCTCGATGTCTTGCGCAAAGCCTTTCATGGCAGCCCTCTTGTTACCGTGACCTGAATGACCGTCATCTCCCCTGCGGCAGTTTGCTGTCGAAAGCGACAAGCTGGAGTCAGCGGCCTTTCTTCGAGAAGTTCTTCACGCCTTGCTTGACGTCACCAAACTTTGCTTGGGCCTTGCCGAGGATTCTTTGACCCTTGCCTTTTGCCTCCAGCTTCTCATTGGCCACGAGCTTGCCGGCGAATTCCTTGATCTTGCCTTTCGCTTCTTTGACTCGGCCTGAAGATTGGTCTTTGTTCATGCTCATGACATGCTCCTAATGACACATGCCGGCAAACGGCCGGCGCGTCCTACTTCAAAGATTGGAAAATTCCAAGTGTGAAAATAACGAACGCCCCTCTCACTCGCTCGATCGCGGTAACATTGCGACAACCGAATTCTCCTAATGTTCCTAGCAACCATAGCGGCTTCTCACGCTGCTACTATCCGACGAGCGCTCTCTTGCGAGCAACAACCGGCTGCCACTACGGATGTTCGTCCCTCTGTTGCCCTCCGAGTGCTGCGGACGCGCAGGCGATAAAAGCACCTATCAACATTGACAGAGCTGTGAAGATCGAGGCTGCTGCACTGGTCTTGCGGGCAGCGTCCACGGCTTGCCGTGCCCTCGCTTCGGCCGCCTTCGACTGCGCTATTAGGTCATCCACACGCTTCTGGGCGTCGGCTTGCGAAATCCCCGTCCGCGCTGCCACCAGTTCTGCGAGGTAGCTCCGATCGGCGTCTGGGATGCCGCCAGTGGTCAACCCCGTCGCCACGATGCGGGTTGTCTCGGCTCGCGCATCACTCGAGGACTCGGCATCGAGGCGAGCGGACCGAAACAACATGTCGACGTCATAGGGTCTCACGGAGGCGGCGGATTGGGCTGAATTTGCGGCAGCACCCTGCGCGGCCGCGGACGCAACCGTGGAGGAGGCACGCACGCCGACACCGATCATTGAGGATGCAGCCGAGGCGAGCACGAGAGCGCCGATCACAGTTGCCACGGCCCAGGTCACGAAGCCATGGGCGGTGTCACGGAAGAATACTTCGTGCGTATGCGTGCCCACCCATTTCGTGCGCAGCCGTCCCGTGAGGTAGCCGCCCAGTCCCGAGGCGATCCATTGCACGACAATGAGAAAGATTGCGGTCATCACCGTGAAAGTGCTTGCTGACGCGCCGCTGTTGGGCCAGGGCGATACCGAAGCCAGTCCCAGCCCCGATCCAAGTGCCAGAAGAATCAACGAGGCAGAGGCCGACACGAAGGCGCCAGCAATAATCGCTGGCCACGATACTGCAGATGTCGACGCCTCAACTGTTCGAGCGCCGCCGCCGGCCTGATTGGCGCGCGCGTCGGATAGTGTTTCCATATAGGTTCTTCCGTCTCAATGCGAGCACATGGCAAGGAGCAGGACGATAGGAAGGGGTACGCCCAACATTAAAAGTAGAATTCCCCGACCCATAACGTTCTCCTGTCGTTAGCAAATTCGTAGGCACAAACGCTAGCGTGGCTCGAGCACAGCGTCAGTGCGCTACCGCACGATGAACCATGAGTTCGACAACTATCCGCGCAACTAGAGGCGGTGTTCTTCGATGGATGGGGCCGCGTGGTGCTTTAGGGAACGACCGCGACCCGCCGAAGTTCTCGTGTGCGAAGGCAGAAAGACGACGAAGCGTCGCTTAAACATCTAATCGATCATCCGATCGGATCCGGATCATCGCCTTGATGGGCGGTGAGCGTTGCGCGCAGTGGTGCAAGCGCGCTCGAGCGATTGCACGCCGTGGATGCGCGCAGTTGCCGGCGGATCGAGCGACAGCACTTGATACAGCGGTCGCTCGTAGGCGATCAGATCAAGACGGATCAGATCGGCGCGCGCTTGCCTCAAGCGCGCCGCCGGCATCGACAGCAACCGCGCAAGACTCCCCTCGCCGTAGTAACTCACGCCCTTGCGCATCGGCGACCGTGACCAACACCAGATACAGCGCAAGCGCCTGCACGTCGCAACGCTCGATGTGCCGGTTGCGAACCAGCCGTTGATCGATCCAACTGAACTGCGGCGGAACCCGCCGCAGCCGATCAGGGCGCAGCACCCGTTTGTGGGGCATGACCTTTTTCACCCGAGAGGATGTCTTGCCCCAGTTGTAGCAATCCACGGGCGGTCGTCGCGATGTCCACTTGTAGCGCAGAGTCGCTCAAAGGGGCGATTAACCCAATCAATATAGGAGCTTGCAGTCGCAGCGCCTTTTGTAGCGTACGGCTGGGCAGATCTTCCGGCGTTTCAAAGACTTGCGGTGTCAGGGCGTCTTGTAGCGCAACGCCTCGGCCGCGCCGGTGCGAGCGCCAATACCCCGGATGCGCCGCTCGCCACATCCGCACCCGCTCCACATGCTCCGGTCCGCTGAAGTAATCCTGGTTCTCAGGCCTCCCGAGCCAGCGGCGCTGACGCGCCGCCTTGCCGCTCGCCCGGCAGGCGCGCTTTGGACAGTATTTTTGTCGCCCGCGGTTGCGCACATCGACGGTGAAAATATTGCCGCAACACAGGCACTTGCTTTGTACTTTGTTCGCCATGGATCCCTCGCGTGGAGATCCATCTTCGCCGACGCCCCAAGCAGCCCAGAACGAGCCCCGTACGCGCACATCGCCGCGAAGAAAATCAATGCGAACAAAACGATTTAAATAAATCTCGCCCGAACAAAACGGACGAAGAAAACCTCGACGTTCAAACCGCCGGAATTAAACGGCATTCAAATCGCCGCTGACATGAGTCGAAGTAAAGTGAGCCGCCGCCCTGTAATATCCGCCTACTGGTCGTTGTTTGCACGCCGCGCTATGTGTGCAATACCCGCGTCTCGGTTTCACGCCAACGGTCTGATGCAATGAAGGCGCGATCAACCTCCGATACCCCAGCGCGGGCGTCAGCTGAAATCGCAGCTCAGCCCGACTCCCCGACGCTTCTCGTCCGCGGACTGATCGATCCGTCGGATGTCAGCCGCCATCCTCGGTGGTCGTTAGAATGAACAGCAACTGCTTCAAATCAGGACGATGATCCTTCGAGTACCCGTACGTGATCAGCGCCGGGCGGCGACCGCGGATCGTGGCGGCCGCAGCGGCGCGATACTGCCCACAGAATTTGATCGAAGTCGAGTCATTATGGACTTCGTCAAACTTCACGCCGAAGCGTTCTGCCACCGCCGCCACCACCACTGCGGTAAGCAGCGCGGACCGATCCGCATCAAATAGCCGGTCCAACGCGCGTCCGATCCGGTCATCGCTCAGGTGCTGCATCTCATCGGCGCTGAGCCCATAGAGCTCTGGAGCAAAGCCGTGCACGCTCTCCGGCGCTCGGTAGAGCGGTTCGCGCTCGACCACGATCGAACGCAGCAGCACCCCGAGCGCGCGGGCGTGAGGCACGGCGCAGCGTCGATCGGTCGTGGGTACATACCGATCGAGAAACTCCGACAGACCGATGCGTTCGAGGAAGTGGTTGATGAGGGGAAGAGGACCCAGTCGCTCGCTCAGAAGAGCGAAGCGTTGGTGCTGATGAGGACTGACTGGCGTCTGCATCATTCTTGCGCTAATATTAGCGCAAGTTACACTGTTGTCAAGTTCCGTGCCAAAGCGAACCCCCAAACAGATCGCGCAGCTCGCCCGCGAACGCATCGCCCAGATGCGCGAGGAACTGGCCGCCATCGACTATCTGTGTTCCGGAACGCTGCTCAAACGCATGAAGACCTGCGGTTCGCCGAGCTGTCGCTGTGCCGAGGACCCGGCCGCACGCCATGGGCCGTATTACGAGTGGGGACATATGCGAGCCGGCAAGTTGGTCCACCGGTTAGTCTCGGCCGAGCAAGCCGAGCTGCTGCGCCGGGCGATCGCCAACTACCGCAGACTCAAGAAGCTCTTACACTCCTGGGAGGCCGAAACCGAGCGCCTCATCGACGCCGAAGCTCCGCGTACACCCTGATCCCCGCATCGGACCGGGGAAATTGCCCCGAAATGCACACGGCGATGTGCGGAAAGAGAGTCAAGCGTGGCTAGAAGAACCTCTTCCTGCGCGATGGCATCGCGTAACGTACCGCGGCCCGCCCCCTGAGTGGGAGGCTGGCGTCCGTACACGCGCCTTTGTTCCGCATCGTCCTGCATCAACTTCCTGCCGGAAGGGGGCCATATAGCGTATTGAACGTGACTCAGCGCGGAGCATCTACCTCGATTTTTGTTGCGTGAGCTGGCCATTCGACGGCCAGCATCAGCTTGAGTCTCTGAAAAATATTCGTTGTACATCAGTGGCTTACAAGGACATTAGCCGCCCGTGCCGCCCACTCAGCCTGCGAGCAGAGCCCACGCTTGACTTCAGATCTTCTTGACCTATCATGATGCGTCAAGATCTATCATGATGAGGTGTCCCATGAGGGCGTTGCGCAAGTTTTCTTCGCAGGCCGAACCTGCGGTTCTGGAGGGGCTGCAGCAAGTTGCGGCTCGCGAAGGGCGTCAGTTTCAGGCGGTGCTTGGGGATGCGCTGCGGGAATATTTGGCCCGCAAGTACCAACAGGCTCCGCGACGAAATGTGCTCGAGGCTTTTCAGACCAGCCTCAAGGAGCGCGATGAGCTGTACCGATCGCTGGCTAAATGACGGAATACGTCACGACGGCCGACGCTCTCTTCTTCCACAAAGAACTAATCGAGCGCTACGGCGGCGCTACCGGCATTCGCGACGCCGGAACGCTCGAATCAGCACTTCATCGACCTCAGACCGGCTACTACGACACGATTGTTCACGAAGCCGCAGCGCTTCTGGAAAGTCTTGTTCAAAACCACCCGTTCGTCGATGGCAACAAACGAGTGGCGTTTGCTGTGGTCGACGTCTTCCTGCGAATCAACGGTCGCGCGATCACAGCGGACTCAAGAACGATCTACGAGTTCTTGATCGAGCTCTTAAACAATAGGACCTTCGACATGGAGCACCTGGTGCCCTGGTTACAGACGATCGTTGTTGAAGTGAAGCTCGGGTGAGCGCGAAAGGGACCAAAAGCGCAGCGGAGCTCAGAAGAGTAAGAATTCGGGGCGACGATGCATGGCGATTCTTCGCAGTGCCGAGTCAAGTGCCACGTACCTGTGCCAGAACCACGGCAGTGCAGTGACGTTCTCAGAGATACTGTCGGATAAGCTGATGGCATTCCCATTGCGCCACTGCCAACTGACGATTCCGGGGCGCGATGTCGACCAGGCTCAGCAACTGCAACTCGGCTCACTACTATCTACTATCACCGAATGTGGAATATCGCTGTCGATGTTCTAAGGGAATCAACGACATATCTTGAAGGATCTGCGTGTAATATTCCACGATCCGCCGTACGGAATATCTGCGCATTCAGGTATTTGAGTCGTTTTCAGGATCGGCCTGAAAATCCGCGTGTCGGTGGTTCAATTCCACTGCTGAACATATGAGCATCCCCGAACTTACCGTCACTCGTCACTCGCAGACTTCGCGCGTGGGTCATGAATCCTTTGCGGGGTAGAACCCAACGCTGTCGTCGGTGTAGGCGTGCGGATCAAGAGCGGGCCGCTTGAGCAGTTCACCTTCGCGCTGGCCCGTGACCGTCGCCAAGTCCATGAAGCATTGCAAGTACGCGCTCGCTAATCACGTATACCGCGCTGAATTCCGTGTGCGGCACAAGCGCGTCCGCGCATCCTCTTGCAGCCGTTTCAGTTCTTGGTACGGATTGCACTCGATCGCGTGTCAGCCGGCAGCTTCACGGAAGGCGGCGGACATAATCGGCGGCTCGCGGTTTGCCTGGACCCCTGATTGCGCTTAACGCTTAGCGGGGTAGTCAAACAACATACGCACCGAGATTTGATCGGGCCGGCCAAGTGTCGTACAGCTTACGCTCGAAGCGATGAACTGCGACGCTGCCCGCGAGGACGGAACGATTATTCCGAGCCGTCTCTCAATTTCGGCGCGCCGGCTTTCGGCCAATCAGGCGCCGCTCCGCGAACTCCGAAATCGCCGGTTCGCGGAGCCGTGCGACGCCTTCAGCGGCCGTCTCAACCTGCTCGCGTCGCAGCATCTCTTCCAGTGCGCCTTTTGCGATCGGCCGGCTAAACAAGTAACCCTGCATCTGGTCGCACCGCAATAGCTGCAGAAGCTTGTGCTGTTCTTCGGTCTCGACGCCTTCGGCCACGACGTTGAGATCAAGCCCGTGCGCGAGCGAGATGATGCTGGAGACGATCGCCATATCATCCGCATTGTTCGTCATCGCTGTGACGAAGGAGCGATCTATCTTAAGAACATCGATCGGCAGGTGCGCAAGGTAGCGCAACGAAGAATATCCCGTGCCGAAGTCGTCGATCGCCACGCGCACGCCCATGTGGCGGATTTCATTCAGCTTCTGGATCACTTCCTCGGACTTCTCGACCAATACCCCCTCGGTGATCTCAATATCGAGCGGCGCACGGCTCGCGCCTTCGGGCCCTAGCACCTGCCGCAATTGCGCGACGAAGTCTGGATGCCTTAACTGCAAAGGCGAGACATTGACGGCGATTCGAGGCTGACCGAGTCCCTTTTGCAGCCAATCGCGGCTATCCGTCGCAGCCTGCTCGAGTACCCAGGTGCCGACCTTGAGAATCAATCCTGACTCCTCCAGCAGCGGAATAAAATCAGCAGGAGAGACGAGTCCGTGTTCGGGTCGATTCCATCGCAGAAGCGCTTCGAGGCCGTCGATTTTTCCGCTGCGTAGTCCTACTTTCGGCTGATAATGCAGCACGAACTCGCCCGCATCGATTGCGCGGCGGAGCGCCGCGATGGTTGTTTGGCGTGGCACATCCCCGCGTGTGAACACGGAAAGTCGTCGTCGCAGCTCAAGCTGCGCCATGACATGGCGGCTCAATATCTGCAACGCGTCTTTCTGCTCGGCGGTGAGTTCGCGCGGAACATAGTCGATGACGCACAGCGTGCCCAGTGCCTGCCCTTCGGAGGTGATCAATGGGGCGCCGGCATAAAAGCGGATTTTGGGTCCGTCGGTGACCAATGAATTGTGGACAAAGCGCTCGTCCTTCAATGCATCGGGTATTACGAACACATCGACGCTTCCGATCGCGTGGGCGCAAAACGCCACGTCGCGAGGGGTTTCACTGGCATCGAGGCCAACCTTTGCCTTGAACCACTGGCGATTTCCGTCCACGAGGCTCACGAGCGCGATGGGTGTCCCGACGATGGACGCCGCGAGACGTGCGAATTCATCGAAGACTTCTTCGGCCGGCGTGTCGAGGATGTCGTACGACTTGAGCGCCAAGAGGCGAGTGCGCTCGCTCGCCAATAGTGCCGTTTCATCCGTGACTGCATTCATAACCATGGCGCCCATTGGAATTGCTGCCCAGGCACGATAGTAGTCTAGCAACCTCGCCTTTATCCTCGACGCCCGTCACGCTAATTCGGGAAACGCGTGATCCGGCGCACCACCTTTAGCGCAAAGCTCGACGAAAGTGGACTGCGCAGCTGGCGATTGAACAGCCAAGACACCATCTTAGCGTGGAAGTGCTTTCTGCAAGGTGGCAGCGGCTGGGATGTTACGGTCTCGTTGACACCTCAATGAGGTGAGGTACGGGACGGATTGTGGTGCTTCATTTCGAGGATCGCCGCGATGAGTTCCTTCGAGGGCCCTTTCGGCCCTGGTCTCTGGCGGGCTCGGGGCGTGAACAGCAGTCGATATTTCCGCTGGATCAGCGCCCGATGAAAGCGCAGCAGCGTTGACGGTCTGATTCCAATCGCAATCTTTGGGAGGCGTTTGGGAGACACCAGGAAGGCACCGACACCGAAAAGCAGCCGATCCCAGGGCGTCAGTCTCGGGGCTCTTTTGCGCGATCGGTTGAGGATCAGCAGCTGATGCTTGAGAAGGAGTGACTCGACGATCACGGCGCGAACTCCGCCTGGCACGGCGACTCGGACTACGGTTGCCAACAGGTGGGCGACGATTTCGAAGATCTCCATCATATGCGTGACCATGACCGACTATCCAGCCGTTCGAAAGACTGCACATCACGCGCCAGCACTGGCAGAATTGGAATTCGCCATGCACAGGTGGGCGGCGCGGGATCCCGCCGAGATGCGCCAAGGCACGCGCGTGCGCATCGAACACCATCTCCTGGCTCTCGCGCGGATAAGCGCTCAGGAAGAACGCGCGGCTATAACACAACCGTAAATGCGCGACCTTCACGACCTGATCAATGCCGCCGATCTCCACATGCTCGTGGCTCCAATCAAACTGGTAGGCCTCACACGGAGCAAATACTTGCGGTATGAACGCCTCGACGTGCCGACGC
>Ga0066793_10001750_pt1 | contig 10084 bp, 8 predicted proteins | sample PersoiDNA2013189_FD_83876 | JGI IMG/M metagenome (GOLD analysis project Ga0066793, IMG submission 83876) | Permafrost soil microbial communities from the Arctic, to analyse light accelerated degradation of dissolved organic matter (DOM) -... | ecosystem: Environmental > Terrestrial > Soil >...
CGGGGCGATCTTCTTCCTGCCGGTTTTCGTCCAGGGCGTGATCGGGAACAGCGTCACGAACTCTGGCGCGATCCTCGTCCCGATGCTGGTGGCGATGATCGTGACCAGCATAGGAAGCGGACAGTTCATCTCGCACACCGGTCGTTACAAGATCCCGCTGCTCGTCGGACTGGTTTTCATGGGCGCCGGCTTCTACATGCTCTCGACCTTCGACATCAACACGACCAACCAGACCGCGATCGAGGCAATGATCCTGATCGGCCTCGGGCTCGGCGTCTCGATGCAGACCTACACGCTCATCGTGCAGAACTCGGTCAGCCGCGAGGACATGGCCGTAGCGACGTCCGCCACGCAGTTGTCGCGCTCGATCGGTGCGGCGGTCGGGCTTGCTGTCCTCGGCACGATCCTATCCTCGGGCCTGGCCACGTCCATGGCCAAGTACCTGCCCGCGTCGGCCCTCAAGCAGTTCCAGGCGGCGGGCGCCTCGACGGCGGGGGCGGTTTTCGACCCGACCCAGCTGGCGCACCTGCCGGCGGCGATCGCAGCCGGCATCAGGCACGGCCTCGCCGACGCGATGCACCCGGTCTTCCTCGCCGGTCTTCCGATCATCGCCGTGGCGTTCATCGCCACGCTCTGCATCAGAGAGGTGCCTCTGCGGCAGACCGCGCACGTGGCCGCCGGACGAGCTCCCTCCGGGGATTGACGCCCGCCGAATAAACTAGGCCGCACCATGGCCAACTCGACTCCGTCCCCGCCCGAACCGCGCGTCGTATGGGCGTTCTGGCTCGCATGCGTGCTCGCGGTGGTCGCCGGAATCGCTCCACTGGTGTTTGGCGGCGGCTCGAGCCGCCTCGGTGGAGTCGTGCTCCCCTTCGCTTTTGCCGCGGTCGTGCTCGGGGCGTGCGCTTTGCTCTCCAAGCAGGGACGGCCGATCGCCACGATTTTGTACTTCATTTCCAGCCTCGCGATCATCTACGGCATCCTCGCCATGCTGGCCGTGCCGCTGCGACTGGCGGTGCTCGGCATCTGCTCGCCGGAGCCGGCGCCATGTGGAGCCGGCCTGGAGCGACCGCTCACCAGCGGCGAGTCGACAGCGCTGGGTTTTGCGATCGGGATCGGGATCGTCGCGATCCTGACCGGCTTCTTCGGCCTGGTGACGCTGTATCGCCGCCAGGCGGCGCCCCCGCCATCCACGGCCCCTACGCGCCGAATCGCGCCGGTCGGAGACAGGGCAGCGCCCGCCACGGCGGTCGTGGCGGCTCCACCTCAGACCTCTCCGCCACCGTCGCCGCCGGCGCCAGAGCCCGTCCCCGAGCCCGTCCCCGAGCCGGAGCCTGAGCTCCCGGCCCACGTTCCGGACCTCGAGCTTGCCGCCCCGGCCGAGACGCTGGAGCTGCCGGCGGTCGGGACCGCCGACCCGCCGGTCGGGACCGAAGGCCCGGCGGAAACCGCGCCGCCCGCGCCGCCCGCGCCTCAACCCAAGCGCCGGAGGCGCCGCACGCCGAAGCCGCCGCCCGACACCCCGGCCACACCGAGCACGGAGGCGCCCGCCTGATGGATTTCGCCTTTTCCGAAGAACAGGAGATGCTCCGCCGCTCCGCGCGCGACTTCCTCGCCAAGGAGTGCAGCCCCAAGGTCGTGCGCAAGCTCATGGAGAGCCCCGATGCCTACGACGCTGATCTGTGGAAGAAGGTGGCGGACCTCGGCTGGACGGCGCTCGGCATTCCCGAGCAGTACGGCGGCGTGGGTACGTTCCTCGACCTCGTCGTGGTCCTCGAGGAAGCCGGTCGCGCGCTGCTCCCGGGACCGTTTTTCGCGACGATGGGCCTGGCGGTGCCAGCCCTCCTCGAAGCGGGTACCGAAGTGCAGAAGAAGGAGGCGCTGGGCGCGATCGCGCAAGGCTCGGCTCGCGCGACCCTGGCGTTCACCGAACCGGCAGGCAGGTGGGATGCGGCGTCGGTGACGCTGGGCGCCAAACCTGTCGGTGGCGGCTGGCAGCTGGACGGCGTGAAGCTGTTCGTCCCCGATGCGGAGGCAGCCGACTACATGGTGGTCGCAGCCCGCACGCGCGGCGAAGGCGACGACGGCATCTCCCTCTTTCTGGTCAAGGGCCGGCCCGCCGGCATGAAGGTCACCTCACTCAAGACCCTCGACATGACGCGGCGCTGGAGCGAGGTTCGCTTCGACGGCGTGAAGCTTGACGGCGGCTCGCTCATGGGTCAGGCCCATAACGCCTGGCCGCATCTGAAGCGAGCGCTGGATTGGGGAACCGCCGCGTTGTGCGCCGAGATGATCGGAGGCGCCCAGAAGGTACTCGAGACCTCGACCGAGTATGCGAAGACGCGCCACCAGTTCGGCAAGCCGATCGGCATCTACCAGGCGGTCTCGCACAAGCTCGCCGACATGCTGGTGCTGACGGAAAGCGGCCGGTCCGCGACCTACTACGCCGCCTGGGCGGTCGATGCCGACGCGCCCGACCGATCGCTCGCGTCGTCGATGGCGAAAGCCTATGTCTCCGACGCGTACCGCAAGGTCGCAGGAGACGGTATCCAGGTGCACGGCGGCATCGGTTTTACCTGGGAGCACGACATGCACCTGTACTTCAAGCGCGCCAAGTCCTCTGAGGTGACGCTCGGCGACGCTACCTACCACCGGGAGCTGGTGGCGCAGTCGCTGGATCTCTAAGCAGACTCATGCCGTGGGCGCTACTGGGCGCCGCGATCGCCACCGAGGTGGCGGGCACTCTCGCCCTTCGCGCCTCGAACGGGCTCACCCGTCTGGTGCCTTCGATCATCGTGGCCGTCGGATACCTCGCGAGCTTTGGACTGCTCGCGCTAGTGCTCAAATCGCTCCCGGTCGGCATCGTCTACGCAATCTGGGCGGCAGTAGGGGTCGCGCTCGTAGCCTTCCTTGGCAAGATCATGTTCAACGATCCGGTGCCGCCGGTCGCGGTGATCGGAATGGTCCTGATCGTCGCCGGCGTCGTGCTGGTCACCCTGTCAGGAGCGTCCAGCCACTAGCCCGCCGCGAGTAGGCGGAAGATCACCAGGCCGAACAGCGCGCAAGCGGGGATGACGAGGCCTCGAAACAGCGTCCAGTAGCCCGCCCAAGCCTCGCGGAGGCGATCTAGCCGCCGGCCCGAGCCGAACACGAGCGACCAGTAGATCGGAAGTGCCGCGCCCGTGTTGACGGCAAGGGCGAGCAAGGCAATGCCTCCCGCGCCGGCGAGCCACGGCTCTAACGGGGCTGCCCCGCCAAAACCCGCCTGCATGCCCCAGAGCGCGCCGGCTCCGATCAATCCGAGCAGCGCGGGCAGGCCGAGGAGGAAGAAAGCGGAAAACGAAACGATCACCATCACGAGCATCAGGGCAAGGGTCGCGACCAGGCCCGCGAGCGCGGCCGCCGCCACGGTGATCCCGCTAGCCGGCGAGGCGCCGGTGCGGGCAGGCGCGGCCGCCGCGGGCGCCGGGTCCGCCGGTGACGACCCCGTGACCGCCGCCTGGACGTCTTGCCACGAGTGCCAGTGCGCGCTTGCCGTGATCGTGCCTGCGACGCCCGCGGACGCCGCGGCGATGACCACTCCGGCGGCGAGGGCCGCGGCGTTACGGCGAAGCACGGGCACCGGGATCCAGACCCGGCGGCGGCGCACACGTCCGAGGCCGGTTTCCATGAGCCGCTCCCGGTCGAAGGTCGTGCCGCACAGGATCGTCAACGCGAAGCAGGCGGTGATCGGAAGCAGCAGCGACGCCAGGGCCAGCGGCGAACGAAAGACGAAGAGGGCGAGCGGCAGGTCCGCGACCGCGGCCGACACCGGGGAGAGCAGGAACGACCATGCCCCGCCGGCCGCACCTTCGCGCGGAAACAGCATGAAACCGAGCATCCTACCCATCGCCGCCCAGTACGCCGTGACGGCGGCGACGAAGGCGAAGACTGGAAGAAGGTCCCACGGCGCCGGCTGGCCGAACAGGCTCAGGAAAGCCATGCCCGCACCCATCCACAACGTCACCCAGACGGTGCTGACCACCGCGCCGGGCAGCACCTCGAGCCAGATCAGCGAAGGGTCGTCAACCGGTGTGTAGAGAAGTACCTCGAGCGACCCTTGCGCTTTCTCCCACCAGATGCCGATCGAGCTCTTGATCGATTCGAGGAGAGCGAAGGACATGAAGAACAGAGGCAGCAGCAGCCCGGCCTGCAGCGCCGTGCCGCCGGCCAGGCGTTGCGCGACCTGACCCGCTGCACCGGGCAGCTGTCCGAAGAGGGACGTCGCCGCCACCAGCAGCAGCACGAAGGCGTTCAGGTACATGACCCAGCTCAGGTCTCCCCGCCGCCACCACGAGCTGACATAGAAAGGAAGCGCGTGCCGGAGCAGGCCCCACTGCGAGCGAAGCGATCCAAACATGCGTGCGGCCGGAATTCCGGAGACGAATGGCGTGGCGGGCGGCTGGACATCGGACCGCGACGCGAGCGGCTCCTCCATGGCGTTGATGTAGAGCGACTCGAGGCTCGTCTGCTCCTCCTTCAGCTGGTGGAATGGCGCCCCGTGGTCCGCGAGCCTGGTCTGAAGCTGCGCCGCGAATGCCGCGCGGTCGCGTGTGGTCGTATCCCACGGAAGCGAGTACGTGAGGCGATCGCCATCCAAGTGAGAGCTGAGGGCGTGCTCACGAAGCCATCGCTCGAGGGGTTCGCGGTCGGACGGTGGCGCAGCGAGCTGAGCCATGAAGAGGCGTCCGGCCCCCGCCTTGCCGCGCAGCTCGTCGAGTGTGCCGTGGGTGACGATCAGGCCTTTGCGCATGATGGCGATCCGGTCCGCCATCAGCTCAGCCTCGCTGAGCACGTGGGTCGTGACGATGAGGGCCGCGCCGCGTGCGCGCTGCTCGCCGAGGTAATGGCGCATGTCCGCGGCGGCGACGGGATCGAGGCCGGCCGTGGGCTCGTCGCAGAAGATCCAGTCCGGCTCGTGCAGGGTGGCCCGGATCAACGCGACCTTCTGCGCCATGCCGCGCGAGTAGGCGGCGAGCACGGTGTCGGCGCGGTCGGTCAGCTCGAATCGCTCGAGGAGGCTGGCGATGCGCGGGCGCCGAACCGTCTCGGGAACCCCATACAGATAGCCGAAGTGATCCAGGTACTCGGGCGCAGTGTTGCGGCCGTAAAGGCGTGCCTGGTCGGGCACGACTCCAAGCCGCGCGCGGACCTCGTCCAGCCGGTCCGGCAGCCTCAGCCCGTCGAGCTCGATCAGGCCCGAGTCGGGATGGAGGATCCCGCCGAGGCAGCGCAGGGTGGTCGACTTGCCGGCGCCGTTCTGCCCGAGGACGACCAAGAGCTCGCCGCTTTCGACGTGAAGGTCGACGCCATCGACAGCTCGAACGTCGCCGAAGCTCTTGCGCAGGCCCTCGACCCGAATCATGGAGCGCGGAGCTTACGCCGTCGCCCTCACTACTTAGCCTCGATCAAAGGAGTCAGGCGATTCCTCACCGCGAGGTGGATCTTTTCGCGCGAACCAGTAGCGTCGAGACGGACGAAACGGTCAGGCTCCGCTGCCGCCAGCCGGTCGTAGGCCGCGGCGACCTTCCGGTGAAAGTCGAGCGACTCCTGTTCCATGCGATCCGGCGCCTTGCCCGCCGCGACGTGGCGTTCCAGTCCGTTCTCGACCGGTCCCTCCAGCAGGAAGGTGATGTTCGGGCGGGGAAAGGTGGACGGCCAGCTCGCCGGCACGCCCCGTGCGCCGCCCTGGTAAGCGAGCGTCGAGTCGTGGTAACGATCGGCCACCACGATCTGACCCGCCGCCAGCGCCGGCGCGATGACCTCGGCGATCAGCTGGCGGCGCCCGGCCATGAAGAGGTACATCTCCGCCTCCGCATCGATTTCGAGACCCGCATAGAGGACGACCTCGCGCACGCGCTCACCGAGCTCTGTGCCGCCAGGCTCCCGGACGACGACCGGGTCGCGTGATGACAGCCAGTCGCCCAGCATCTCGACCTGGGTTGTCTTGCCGGAACCCTCCGTGCCCTCGAAGGTTATGAAGAGGCCAGGCATGTGCCGGGACAGTCTATGCGGGATCTTCGGGCGAGGGCGTGATGCGCAGGCGGCGCTGCGGCTCCTTGCCCATGCTGCGGGCGGAGAGCTCGTTCTCGGAGACAAGCTGGTGCTGCAGCCGTCGCAGGTAGGCGTTCTGCGGCGAGATCTCGACTGGGCGGAGCGTTGACTTCACGGCCTTGATCGCCGCCGCCGCCTCGGCCAGTGCTCGCGTCGTGGCCTCGTCGTGGCGGTCGACGCCGTAGATGCGAGAGAGCGCATCGCGCACCTGCGTCACCGAGTTGCTCTTCAGGATGTGGATCGGCAGCCCGCGGCTCTCCGCCTGGCGCAGGCTGTCCGGCCTCCGGCGATAGTGATTCTTCAGGGTCAAGACAGCTCCGGCGCCGTCGAGGTTTCCGAGCACCCGGACCGGCAGCTCGAGCTCCTTGATCGACTGCTCCACGTGATGGCGGCTCACGCCGTATGGAAAGATGCCGAGCGGCTTGGTTGGGCTTGGCGGAGCCGGCGGCGGGTCAGGCGTCACGACGACCGGTGAGTCGACGTTCGAGATGACCCGACCCTCTCGCGTCCGCAGCCTGATCTTCGGCGTGAGCTGCGGTCCGCGCAGGGCGGTGTCGACGATTTCGGCGAGCGGCATGTGAATCGCGACTCGGTCGCGGTCCTGGATCTCGACCAGCACGTCGAACGTCGGCGGGGCCTTGCGCTCGAGAACCGATTTCTGCGTCCCTCTCCGGCGAGCCTCCTCGTCGGACAGCGTCACGCTCTGGATGCCACCGAGGAGGTCGTTAAGCGTCGGGTTGACCAGGAGATTCTCCAGCGTCTGACCGTGCGCGGTGGCGATGAGTTGAACTCCGCGTTCGGCGATCGTGCGCGCCGCCGCCGCCTCGAGCTCGGTACCGATCTCGTCGATGACGATGACCTCGGGCATGTGGTTCTCGACCGCCTCGATCATCACCGCGTGCTGCAGCATCGGCGTCTTCACCTGCATGCGACGAGCCCGGCCGATGCCCGGGTGCGGGATGTCGCCATCGCCGCCGATCTCGTTTGACGTGTCGACGATGACCACGCGCTTGCGCAGCTCGTCGGCGAGCAGCCTCGCGCATTCGCGGAGCATCGTGGTCTTGCCGATACCCGGACGCCCGAGCAGCAGGATGCTCTGGCCGCTGACGACGATGTCGCGGATGATCTCGCCGGTGCCTGTGACCGCCCGGCCCACGCGCATCGTCAGGCCTGTGATTCGACCCGACCGATTGCGAATGGCCGAGACGCGGTGGAGCGTGCGCTCGATCCCGGCGCGGTTGTCGTCACCGAATTGCCCGACGTTGTTCGCGACATGCTCGAGGTCGGACGCCGACACCGGGTGATTGGCGAGCAGCACCTCGCGCCCGGGCACGCGGGCCTCCGGCTCGCGCCCGAGATCCAGCACGATTTCGAGCAATTCGCGGGGGTCGGTCCGTTCGTGGAGGGCCTGCGCAAGGTCGGGCGGCAGCGCGCTGGCGAGGAGCTCGATCTCCTCGTCCCACTTCGGGTCTTCGGTTCGCGTGGCTACCTGGCGAGCGGTTCGAGCCTCTGAGCTCATCCGAACGAAGGCACCAGTCCCTTCTCGCGCACCGGTACGCGGACCGCAAGCTCTTTGACCAATAACAACTGAGTCAAAAGTACGCTGAATCCACGCCCGCGGAGGGCGTCGATCATGTGGGCATCATAGTGGCGCAGGCTGGACCAGGTCGCCGCGTCTGAGTCCCCAAGCAACGAGAGACCAAAGTCCGCGAGCTCCGCCGGAAGCGGGCCCTCGGGCAGAGCCATGAAGTTCAACGTGTTCGGTCGTGCGCCGGAGCTTCGCTCGGCCTTGACCCACCCCACCAGCTCGATGCGATCGACGACGTACTCCTGCTTGTCCGAGCCACGCGCGGCCAGACGGCCGGTCCACTCGCGGCCGTGGAGAGCCCTCCACTCGCGGTAGGTCGGGGCTTCGAGCTGCGAGACACCCTGCGGCGTGACCTTGCGGTACAGCTGATAGAGCATGCGATTGTCGGCGCGCTTCACCGGGCGCACGCCGTCTGGAAACTTCTCCGAACGCGGGACGGTCTGGTCTGCGTACACGACCACCTCGGTCGCGTACTGGCGGAAGCCGCGCAGCCGAAACGCCGGGAGAAGAGGGTCGCGCTCGGGCAGGCGGACGAAGAGCCGCAGCGCGCCTCGCTCGAGCGCCTGGTTTGAGAGATGCTCCACGAGCGCCGCCGCAACCTCCTCGGAATCCGACTCGTCGACCACCTGCAGGTTCAAGACCTGCAGCACGGTGGCACGCCGCAGGTCGAGGCCGAGGGGCTGGCCGGAGGCCTGTATGTAGCCGACCACCTTGCCGTTCTCCTCCGCGACATAGATCAACGTCTCTTGCGAAAGGGGCAGCAGGGCGGAAAGCGTCGAGCTGAGCAGCGACCACAGCCTCGCGGCCGGCGGCTCGGCCTCGCTCAGGCGGATGTCCGACGAGCGGTGCATCTCCTCGATGCGCGCAAGGTCCAGCAGCCCCGCGGTCCGAATTTTCATGATGCGGCCAGCTTCACGAACTCGCGATGCAGGCGCAGGTCACTGGTTAGCTCCGGATGGAAGCACAGGGCGACGATGCGTCCCTGGCGGACGGCGACGGCGTGCCCGTCGTGCCGGGCGATCACCTCGGCGGATCCCGTCGATTCGACGAGCGGCGATCTGATGAAGACGCCCGGAAAAGACTTGCCATTCAAACCGGCGACGTCCAGGTCGGCTTCGAAGCTGTCGACCTGTCGGCCGTAGCCGTTGCGACGGACGCTGATGTCGAGCAGTCCGAGTCCTCTCTGATCGGCCATCCCATCCACCACGTCACGCGCGAGCACGATCATGCCGGCACACGTGGCAAAGGTGGCGAGGCCGTGACCGATCGCTTCGCGCAGGGGTTCAAGCAACCCGGTGCGCTCCATCAACATCGTCATCGTCGTGCTCTCGCCTCCGGGGAGCACGATGCCGTCGAGCCCTTCAAGGTCTTCACGCGTCCGGACCAGTCGCGTGCGCGCGCCGGACTTCTCCAGCGCTCGGACGTGCTCCGCAAACCCACCCTGCATCGCGAGGACCCCGATGAGGGGGGTTCTGGTCTTTTTGGGAGCTGACGCCGACCTACCAGCCTCGGGCAGCGAGCAGCTCATCCTTGGGGATGGCGGGGATCTCGAGACCGTCCATCGCCTTCCCCAGCCCCGCGGACACCTCGGCCAGGCGCTCTGGTTTGTCGTAGTACGTGGTGGCCGCGACGATTGCCTTGGCACGCTTCAAGGGGTCCTCGGACTTGAAGATGCCCGAACCGACGAAGACTCCGTCCACTCCCAGCTGCATCATCAACGCCGCGTCCGCGGGCGTCGCGATGCCACCGGCAGCGAAGTTGACCACAGGCAGGCGGCCGAGGCGCTGGCACTCTGCAAGCACGTCCACCGGAGCACCGATGAGCTTGGCCTCGTGAACGAGCTCCGCGTGGTTGAGTCCCTGCAGCTTGCGGATGCCGGCGTTGACCGCGCGCGCGTGACGAACCGCCTCGACGACGTTCCCGGTTCCGGCCTCGCCCTTGGTGCGGATCATGGCCGCGCCTTCGGCGATCCGGCGCGTCGCCTCGCCGAGGTCCCTGCAGCCGCACACGAACGGCACCTTGAACGGGTGCTTGTCGATGTGGTTCTCCTCGTCAGCGGGCGTCAGCACCTCCGACTCGTCGATGTAGTCGATGCCCAGCGCCTGCAGGATCTGGGCCTCGACGAAATGCCCGATCCGGCACTTGGCCATGACCGGGATGGTCACCGCCTCCATGATCGAGCGAATCAGGTCGGGGTCGGACATGCGTGCCACGCCGCCTTCTTTTCGAATGTCGGCCGGCACACGCTCCAGGGCCATCACGGCGCACGCGCCGGCCTCCTGGGCGACGCGGGCGTGCTCGGGCGTGACAACATCCATGATCACTCCGCCCTTCAGCATCTGGGCCAGGCCGGCCTTGACCTTGAAGGAGCCTTTCACGGCGCCGTTTCCATTACGCGAACCG
>Ga0066793_10001751_pt1 | contig 10082 bp, 3 predicted proteins | sample PersoiDNA2013189_FD_83876 | JGI IMG/M metagenome (GOLD analysis project Ga0066793, IMG submission 83876) | Permafrost soil microbial communities from the Arctic, to analyse light accelerated degradation of dissolved organic matter (DOM) -... | ecosystem: Environmental > Terrestrial > Soil >...
CCATAAAAAAATCAATTGCATTTAATGCTTTAACTGATTAAATTTGCCCGGATAAAAAACAGCATTTTCTGAGTTTCCGAGTCAAAAGAACAAAAATAAAATACCACATCATGAAAAGAATAATTTTCAGTTTGCTAACCGTAATGTTGACATTCGGCATTTCATTTAATGTAAAAGCAATAGATGATGCCCGTTTATTACGCTTTCCCGATATCAATAATAATCTTATAGCCTTTGTTTATGCCGGAGATATCTGGACCGTTACTGCCAACGGAGGTGAAGCAAGACGACTTACCTCACATGAAGGAATGGAACTTTTTCCAAAGATATCACCCGATGGAAAATGGATAGCATTTTCGGGAGAATATTCAGGAACGCGTCAGATATATGTGATACCTTCAAACGGAGGTGTCCCACGCCAGCTTACATGGTACAATTCGGTTGGAGTTATGCCTCCCAGAGGAGGATATGACGACGTACCTCTCGACTGGACCCCCGACAGCAAACAGATCCTTATCAGGGCTAACCGTACAACATTCGGAGAAAGAAATGGTAAATATTACCTCGTCAGCCTTGATGGCGGTCTCGAAAAATCGCTTCAGATTGTCAACGGAGGATTCGCAGTTCTCTCTCCCGATGGTTCGAGAATTGTATTTACCCCGGTTGACAGCGAATTCAGGAACTGGAAACGCTATAAGGGAGGAAGAGCCACCGATCTCTGGATCTATAATCTTAAGGATGACACATCGGAACAAATCACAAAATTTGAAGGTACTGACCAGCTTCCAACCTGGTCGGGCGATAACATATTCTTTGCGTCTGACCGTGATCTGAAACTTAATATCTGGAAATACAATACTGTTACAAAAGAGACTAGCCAGATAACCCATCATACAGAATTTGATGTGATGTGGCCTTCAGGAAACGGCGATTATCTTGTTTACGAGAATGGAGGATATATTTACAAACTGAACCTTAAATCAAGTGTTGCAGAGAAACTGAAGATTGACATCAACTTCGACAACCCGAACCTTATTCCCTATTATAAAAATGTTAAGGAGGACATCCATAGTTTTAACCTATCACCAACGGGAAAACGGGCATTGTTTGATGCCAGGGGGGATATTTTTTCTGTCCCTGCCGAAAACGGAATTACTGAAAACATTACAGAAAGTCAGGGCGTACGCGAAATATATCCATCATGGTCACCGGACGGAAAATACATCTCCTACTATTCTGATCTCACTGGTGAATACGAGCTTTACCTGCTTGAGAATAAAAAAGGGGCCAACCCCCGACAGGTGACCTTCAATTCATCTGCCTGGAAATACCAGCCCATCTGGTCTCCAGACAGTCATTCGCTACTGTATTCCGACAGGACACTTCAGCTGAAACTTGTGGATGCTGCTACCGGAAAGTCAACCAACGTTGATCATGCGACCGAAAATGAATTCAGGAGTTACAATTTTTCACCCGATTCGAGGTGGATCACATATGTAAAAGAAGGCAGCAATGACAAATCAGCTATCTGGGTTTATGAGATATCAACAGGCAGCAGGCAGCAGGTAACCGATGGTACTTATTCAGATGACAATCCTGTTTTCAGCATCTGCGGGAATTATGTTTTCTTTGAATCGAATCGCGATTATAACCTTTCATTCTCCAGCTTTGAATTTGACTATCTCTATAACAAAGCTACCCGTCTTTATGCTATTTCTCTTACGAGGAAAAGCCCTAAGATCTTCAAAGATAAAAACGATATTGAACCAGTAAAATCTGAACCAAAACCTAACTTAACGTCTGTAGCTGAAAAGGATAAAAAGAATAAAACTGCTGCTTCAGACAGCTCTTCTGCAGGTAAAAAAGAACTTAAAACAGAAATTGACTTCAACGGTATAAACGACCGCATTACAGCTCTCCCCGGCGAAGCAGGCGATTACCGGATTGTAGGCTCAGTGGATGGCGGGCTGATCTATATCAGTAATGGAAAACTGATGAAATTCAACATTCCCGATGAAAAAACGGAGGAGATACTTGACCGTGTTTCAAATGTAACTCTTTCAGCAGATGGCAAAATGTCGCTTTATAACGCAGGAGGCGAATATGGAATAATTAAGCTGACTCCCGGACAAAAAGCAGGAGCCGGAAAGCTAAACCTGGCAGGTCTCGAAATGAAGATAGATCCTCAGAAGGAATGGAATCAGATTTATATTGATGCATGGCGAATATTCCGTGACTATTTTTATGTTAATAATTTACACGGAGTCAACTGGAATGAGATGCGTCAAAGATATAATACACTGGTTCCATTTGTAAGTCACAGGGCTGATCTCGATTATATTCTCAGTGAGATTGTTTCAGAAACCAACACGGGTCACACTTATGTAGACTGGGGCGATTTCGAAAGGCCTAAAAGAATGGATAATGGCCTCCTGGGAGCTGAGCTGATATCTGATGATGCATCAGGACGGTACAGAATATCCAGAATATATAAAGGTGAAAACTGGAATCCTTCACGTCGTTCACCACTCACAGAACAGGGAGTGGATGTTAAGGAAGGTGACTATATCCTCAGTATTGCCGGAAAAAATGTCACAACTGCAATCAATCCCTACTCATTACTTGAAAACTATTCCAACAAACCGGTCGAAATATCTGTAAACAGCACAGCTTCAGCTGTAAATGCACGGACATCACTCATTAAACCAGTTTCAAGTGAGCTTGAACTTAAGTCTTTTAACTGGGTAAATGAAAGAAGAGCCATGGTTGACAAATTATCGGGCGGAAGAATAGGATATATCTATGTACCGAATACATCAACTGACGGAAACAGGGAGCTTTTTCACGGAATGTACACTTATTTTGATAAAGAGGCTCTTATTATCGACGACCGTTATAACGGTGGCGGATTTATTCCTGACAGGATGGTTGATCTGCTCGACCGTCATACACTGGTCTACTGGCACCGTAACGGGCTTCTCCCATCTAAATCACCTGCTGTTGCCAATGATGGTCCGAAGGTGATGCTTATCAATGGTTATTCCTCCTCCGGCGGAGATGCTTTCCCATACTTTTTTAAGAAGCTGGGGTTAGGGAAACTGATCGGTACACGTACCTGGGGTGGTTTGGTTGGTATTTCGGGTAATGCACGTCTTGTCGATGGAGGAAATATATCTGTACCACAATTTGGGGTATTTGATGAGAACGAGAAATGGATCGTTGAGGGTGTTGGTGTTTATCCTGATATTGAGGTTGTTGATCGTCCCGAACAGCTTGCAAAGAATATTGATCCATGTATAGAGAAAGCCGTTGAAGTGCTTCTTCAGGAACTTAAAGATAAACCAGTCAAAAAGATCAATTCTCCGGCACCGCCTGACAGATCGAAATGGCATGAAGCGGAAGGAAATAAATGAGAATGATGTTGTCTGAGAAAGGAATTTTCCAGCGGACTGAGTTGCTGTTGGGATCGGAAATAATGTCGGAAGTTGCCAGTAAGAAGGTAATAATCTTCGGCATAGGCGGTGTAGGAAGCTGGTGCGCTGAAAGCCTTGTAAGATCAGGGATACGTAACCTGACAATTGTTGATTCTGACAGGATATGCGTGACAAACATTAACCGGCAACTCCATGCAACAACCCTTACTGTTGGAGAAGTAAAAACAGACGCTCTGAAAAAACGTCTTCTTGAGATAAATCCTCACGCCAACATCATTGAAATTCAGAAAATTTATAATCAGAACAACAACGACTTTTTCCATTTAGACCAATTTGATTACATTATTGATGCCATTGATAGTCTGGGAAGCAAAATACATCTTATCAGGAAAGCAACCCGCACAAATGCTACTCTTTTTTCATCAATGGGAGCTTCACTAAAAATAGACCCTACTAAAATCAGAGTCGCAGAATTCTGGGAAGTTAACGGATGCCCATTGGGTTCAATAGTAAGAAAGAAAATCAGGAAAGGCGATTTACCGGCGAAGAAGTTTTTATGTGTATTCAGCGATGAAGTTATTGATAACAAAGGTTCAGGAGCCTCTTGCGGAACAGATAAATGTTTGTGTCCAAAAAACAGAGACGCTGATGGTGATCCGGAACTGGCCAATCATGAATGGTGCAGTCAGAAAGCAGTGATTAACGGAACGGTAGCCCATATCACTGCCATCTTCGGATTTACACTGGCCGGATTAGTTATCCGGGATATACACAATAATGGCCTGAAACAATAGGGGTAAATAGCTCCTTGCAACTTTTAAGAGTACTTAAGTTAATTTAAAAGGTTTAGCTAAATTTACCGTTTCGTCTATTAGAATTATGAATTGCTACAGGAAGTGATGACAAACTTATGTCCATTTCACATATCAGGAAAGAGAAACAGGCTGAAAATTGCAATACTATTTTCAACACTGATCTTATTCAATTTTATCTTTAAGCCTTCAGCTAATGCAGACGGGGTAACCAATTTCCTGAGCTTTGACTATTTCTCACAGGCCGATGGATTGCCTAACAATCAGATCCAGTGCATATTCCAGGATAAAAAAGGATGGATCTGGCTTGGAACCAGTCAGGGTCTGAGCAGGTTTGATGGTTATCGTTTCGTTAGTTTTATACATAACCCTGAAGATACCACCACCCTGTCAGGAAGCCTCGTTAGGGTTATTTTCGAGGACAGTAAAGGGAACTTACTTATTGGAACAGAAAATGGAGGATTAAATGTTTTTGACCGTGAAAAGGAACAGTTCCGACATCCCTTCAAAAACAACCCTGAGTTTAAGTCCAAAGAAGTTTCTGTCAATACGATAAAGGAGGATATCAACGGGAACTTGTTTATTGGTACGGACAGAAACCTCCTTAAGGTTGACAAAAACGGACACCTCAGCAAAGTTAGCCCATCAACCGGCAGTATATCAGGAAGTTTTATACGAGTGGTTGAGTTTGACAACTCCGGTAATCTGTGGATTGGAACATCTGATGGTCTATTTCTTTATCATACCAACTCAAATGTTATTGAAACGATTACAATTCAGGTAATTAAAGAACAGTCGAAAGAGGTATTTGATATATTTAATGATGAAGACGGCCTATTGTGGATAGGGACATATTCCAACGGATTATTATTGATAGATCCCGCAACTAAATTAGTCCGCCATTTACGACTTGATCCTTATCTTCCAAGGTCTGAAACGGTAAGAACTATTGCAAAAGGCATACTTGGTGATTACTGGATTGGCACACGTGGAGGACTTTACGTATATTCAAAATCAAGGGGTGTCACTGGCTTCTTCAAACATGATAACAGGGATAACAGAAGTCTTGCCAATAATTCTGTACTCGATATATTTCATGATGAACGCGGAGAAACCTGGATAGGAACCCGCGGCGGACTTAACTTACTTGCAAAAAGCAAGCAGGTATTCCGCAGTTTCAGTGCTCTTCCTAATGATGACCATTACCTTAACAGCAGTACAATTTATGCTTTCTGGATTGATGAAAAAAAGAGGATTTGGGTTGGTACTGAGGATGGCGGGATAAATATTTACGATCCTGAAAAAGGAACATTCAGTTACCTTATGACAAAGGAAGATAATCCAAATTCCATTTCACAGAATTGTATCAAGGCTTTTCTGGATGATAAAAAAGGGAACCTTTGGATTGGCACATTCTGGGGTGGAATTGATGTACTGAACCTGAAGACAGGAAAGATAATCCATTACCAGCATTCACCTGACAACCCTCTTAGTCTGGCCGATAACAGGGTGTGGGCTCTGTGCATTGATGATGAAGGAGGAATATGGATTGGCACCAGTGCAGGGGTTGACCGTTTTGATCCGGAGACGAAGTCATTCATTCATTTCCCAAAGCTGGCACAGAGCAGACAGGTAAACTGGATCAACATTGACGCAGACAAAAAAATATGGTTTGGAACGCCTGATGAGATTATAATATATGATCCGGAGAATGAGAGTATTATCAGGCACAATGAACACTCCAGATCATTTCTTGAAGACTCTGATAAAAAATACTGGATCGCAACTTTGGATAAAGGGATAGCGCAATACTCCAAACAAAAAGGAGCACTTAATTACTTTGACGAGCATGACGGTTTATCAAACAATCAGGCACTATACATTCTTGAAGATGATAATCACGATCTGTGGATCAGCACTTCTAACGGGTTATCGAAATTTGATAAAGAGAAGAAAACGTTTCGGAATTTCACAAGCAGGGATGGATTACGAAATGATCAGTTTACTTACGGAGCAGCATATAAAGCATCAAACGGAGAATTGCTTTTCGGAGGTATTTCAGGATTTAACATGTTCAATCCTCATGATATACTCACTGACGACCAGAATGTTCCTCTGGCCTTTACCGAGCTCAGGGTCTTCAACAGAACTGTTCCTATTAAAGATAATAAAGACGCCATTCTATCGAAAAGTATTTCTGAGACATCACAGCTGACTCTTAATTACGATCAGAATGTTTTCACTCTGGAATTTGCCGCACTTGATTTCATTAACAGCAGCAGCACCCTTTACTCATATTACCTTGAAGGATTTGACAAAGGATGGAATGAACCAAGTACTACCAGAACAGCAACTTATACAAACCTGAACCCTGATGATTATACACTTAGAATAAAGAGAATAATCAGTGGAAATCCGGCAGGGATTGATGATTTGGTTTTAAATATAACTATACGTCCGCCCTTCTGGCTGACATGGTGGTTCAGGTCAATAATAGGAGTAATCATTCTTGCATTCGCCTATTCCTTTGTCAGATTCATGATAAACCGTGAAAAGATCAAACACGATCTGGTCTTTGAGAAAATAAAAGCAAGGAATCTTCATGAACTGGATATGCTTAAATTAAGACTCTTCACAAATATTTCTCATGAAATAAGGACTCCGCTTACTCTTATTCTGGGACCACTGGAAAAGCTGATTTCAAAAAAAGTACCTGAAGATGAGATTCCTTCACATCTGAATCTTGTTTATCGTAATACAAAACAACTTGACAGACTTATAAATCAGCTTCTCGATTTTCGTAAACTTGAAACCGGGAACCTTAAACTTGAGCTTGCCCAGGATGACATGGTAAGCCTTGTCTCAGAGGTAGTTGAGTCATTCCAGGAATATGCACATGAAAATAAGATAGATTTAAAATTCCATACCCTCAAGAAAGGGCTTATATCGCTTTTTGATCGTGACAAGGTTGAGACTATCATTAACAACCTTATTTCAAATGCTTTAAAATATACCGATGAAGGGGGTAGCATTTCTGTCCATCTCTCTCTGGTATTTGCCCCTGATGATGAAGATTCGCTTAATAATCATCCTGAAAAGCAGTATATCGAAATTTCGATTAAAGACACCGGAAAAGGAATTTCTGATACGAATATTGATAAAATATTTACAAGGTTCTTCAGGATTGACACAAAGAATGAAAGTTCAGGAACAGGGATTGGTCTTGCTCTTGTTAAAGAACTTGTAAAATTGCACAGAGGGAATATTACTGTAATAAGTAAACCTGACAAGGGGTCGAAATTTACCCTTCGCCTCCCCTATGAGACAGAAATCAAGTCGGAAGCCGCTGGTATTGTTAATGAAATCCTGCATGACAATTCAAACAGCCATGACCCGGGCAGTTTTATTGATGATGTGCCCGAAGAATCAAATGCACAGATAATGCTTATTGTTGAAGATAATGCTGATGTAAGATATTTTATAAGGAGCCATTTTGAATCAGTCTATAAAATTTATGAATCAAAAAACGGGAAGGAAGGTTGGGAACTTGCTTTAAAAATCATCCCTGATGTGATCATCAGTGATATTTTAATGCCTGATGTTGATGGTTTCGAATTTTGTAAACGAATCAAGAAAGATGAAAGAACTTCACACATACCTGTATTGTTACTCACCGCTCTCCATTCGAAGGAACATGAGATAGAAGGATTATCGAGCGGTGCAGATGATTATATAACCAAACCATTTGATATCTCGATACTTCAGACCAAGGTTGAAAATATGCTTCAGGCGAGAAGATCCCTTAAAGAAAAATATACCCGTGAATTAATCCTAAAACCTTCTGATATAGCCATTTCATCACCTGATGAACGTTTTCTCAGGAAAGCAATTGAGGTTGTTGAAAGAAACATCTCCAATGCTGATCTTGATATTGAACATTTTGCCACAGAAGTCGGGGTAAGCAGGATGCAGCTTTACCGTAAGTTTAATGCGCTTACCAATATGACTGTCAAAGAGTTTATCAGAAGCATCAGACTTAAAAGAGCCGCTCAGCTGCTTCTCGAAAAGAAAATGAATGTTACTGAAATAGGATACGCTGTCGGATTCAGAGACCTGTCACATTTCAGAAAATGCTTTCACCGCGAATTCGGAATGAGTGCCTCAGAATATATTAACCAGAATACCGCCACCTCAAAAAACTGATTTTCTCTAAGTTTTACTCCTGAGAAGATTTCACCCGCTATTTGGGAATTATAACCCGCTCAGGGAAACTCAACCCTTATGATTGGGAAGATTTAATCAATCTTTTAAACATACAAAACCTAATTTGCATAAGGATTATTTCTGACATTCAGAATATGCTGAAAGGAGATGAAATAAAAGTTTGTATTGTGAATAGTAAATCCTTGCATAGAAGGATCAGTTAGGTTAGTTGGTTTCATCAAAATGAACCGGGAAATGTCAGATTCCCGGTTCTGATGATGATAAAGTAATTATTAAGCGACAAAAGTGAAGATTAAATGTTGAAATTACCTCTGTCAGGATTATTATCGGTTATATGTTTTTTTTCCTGGGGTCAAAATGAAAAGAGCAGTCTGTCTCAGATGTCTTATGATGACATTCAGGGTTTCACTATGCCGGTTGTCAAAGAACCCGTTATTCCGGGAAATACAGTAACAATTACTGATTTCGGAGCAGTTAACGATGGTCAGACCCTAAACACTCGTGCCATAGCTGATGCAATTGAAGCAGTATCAAAAAAAGGCGGCGGAAAGGTCATTATCCCGAGGGGGTTATGGCTAACCGGTCCGATCATTCTTAAGAGCAATATCAATCTTTATACAGAAGAGGGATCACTGATAATTTTCAGTCCGGATAAGAATCTGTACCCATTAATTGAAACCGGGTTTGAAGGGCAAAACACCGTAAGATGCACATCACCCATTTATGGAAAGGGACTTGAAAATATTGCTATTACAGGAAAAGGAATTTTTGACGGTACGGGTGAAGCATGGCGACCTGTTAAAAAAGAAAAGCTTACTGAAGCTCAATGGAAGGAACTTTTGAAATCTGGCGGAGTTGTAAATGAGGATGGTAAAATATGGTACCCTTCTGAATCTTACATGGAAGGACAGAATATGAGCGAAATGAATGTCCCGAAACAATTTTCCAGTCTTGATGATTATAAGAAAATAAGGGACTTTCTCCGTCCCGTTATGGTAAGTCTTGTTGAATGTAAGAAAATACTTCTTGACGGTCCAGTTTTCCAGAATTCCCCTGCATGGTGTATCCACCCCCTGATGTGCGAAGATCTTACTATCAGGAATATTACTGTCAGGAATCCATGGTTCTCTCAAAATGGCGATGGACTCGATATCGAATCGTGCAAGAACAGTTTGGTTTATAACAGCAGTTTTGACGTAGGAGATGATGGGATCTGCATAAAATCAGGCAAAGATGCTGACGGAAGGAAAAGAGCAATGCCCACAGAAAACCTGGTTATAAAGAATTGCATTGTCTTTCATGGTCACGGCGGGGTCACTATTGGCAGTGAAATGTCAGGAGGAGTAAAAAATGTATATGTTTCCGGATGTACATTCTTAGGTACCGATGTGGGTTTAAGGTTCAAAAGTAACCGGGGAAGAGGTGGAATTGTTGAGAATCTCTATTTTTCCGACATAAATATGATAAACATACCAACCCAGGCAATATCTTTCAATTTATATTATGGAGGATCGAATGTTTCAGAAGTAGCTGCTGCCGGTAAAAATATCGCAAACAAGACGATCAGTGTTTTCCCTGTTAATGAAGAAACTCCTCTGTTCAGGAATATTAC
>Ga0066793_10001754_pt1 | contig 10076 bp, 7 predicted proteins | sample PersoiDNA2013189_FD_83876 | JGI IMG/M metagenome (GOLD analysis project Ga0066793, IMG submission 83876) | Permafrost soil microbial communities from the Arctic, to analyse light accelerated degradation of dissolved organic matter (DOM) -... | ecosystem: Environmental > Terrestrial > Soil >...
CGGCGCGGGTGGAGGCCGGATGGCGATGTCCGAGACCGATCACGGCGATGCCGCCGGCGAAGTCGAGGTAGCGCTCGCCGTTGTCGTCGATCAGCCAGCAGCCGTCGCCCTCGACGAAGGTGACCGGCGCTCGCGCGTAGGTCGGCAACACGTGATTCTCGAGCAGCTTGGTCACGCGGTCACCGCCGTCTCGCCGATCTCGGCAACGACTCCCTGGCGAGCCGCGTGTATCGCGGCCGTGAGCTTGGGAATGATCCCCCCCCGCAGCTCGCCGCTTGCGAGTAGCCGCTCGGCCTCGTCGGCGTGGATCGAGGCGACGACCTCGGCGCCGATCAGAAGTCCGGGCACGTCGGTGACGAAGTGAACGCGCTAGGCCTCGATCCCGACCGCGAGCATCGCCGCGGCCTCGTCGGCGTTGACGTTGAGCGGCCCGCGCGCGAGCGGAGCGACCACCGGTACGCGGCCGGCCCCGAGCGCCTCGACAACCGCGGGCGGAGTGCTCGGCAGCGGATTGCCGACCAGCCCCAACTCGGGAACCTGTTCGGCTTCGAGGCCGATCTCGTCGCCCATCAAGCCAACGGCGCGGTCGCCGATGGCCTCAACGAGATGGTTGTTGACCTGTTCGAGCGCCTCGCGTACCACCACCAGCGCTTCGGGCGTCGTCACGCGCCGGCCGTTCACGAAAGCGACCTCGATCCCTCGCTTTGCCATCTCGAGCGAGATCTGCGGCCCGGCGCCGTGCACGATGCAAACCTCGTTCCCCTGATCGGCCAGCGCGAGCGGATAGGAGACCGAGTCGCGGGCGACGGCGCCGCCGAGCTTGACCACGATTCTCGTCACGTCGTGTACTCCGCGTTCAGCCGCACGTACTCGTAGGAGAGGTCGGAAGCGAGGTAGCTCGCCTCGCCGCCGCCGAGGCCGAGATCGAGCTCGATCACACAGCTCGGTCCGTCCATCGCCGGGGTGGCGTCGATGTGCGCGCCGTTCACCAGCACCTCGGTTCCGTTGAATGCGAGCGTCACCTTGCTCGGATCGAGATCGGCGTAGCCGTCGTTCCAGGGCGCCGAGCCCGCAGCCATCATCACCCGGCCCCAATTGGGGTCGTGGCCGAAGGCCGCCGTCTTGACGAGCGGCGAGGAGGCAATGCGAGCCGCGATCGCCGCTGCCTGAGCTTCGCTGACGGCGCCGCGTACGTTCACCTCAAGCAGGACCGTGAACCCCTCCGCGTCCTTCACGATCTGCTCGGCTAGCTCGTGGCAGACCTGCCCCAGCAGGCGCTCGAGCTCACGATCCGTGGCCTCGCTGCGCTCGATCTCGCTGGCGCCGTTCGCAAGCAAGATCACCGTGTCGTTGGTCGAGCAGTCGCCGTCGACCGAGATGCGGTTGAAGCTGTGCTCGACGGCCGGGCGCAGGAACTTCTCTGGCTCGCCGGGCTCGAGCGGATAGTCGGTCGTGACGACCGCAAGCATCGTCGCCAGCTTGGGATGGATCATCGCGGCGCCCTTGGTCATACCGCCGACGGTGAAGCCGGCGGCCGAGGCGCTCGTCTCCTTCGGGCGTGTGTCGGTGGTCATGATCGCCCGCGCAGCGTCTGAGCCGCCCGTCTCGGTGAGCGCCGAGGCTGCGTCGGTGAGGCCGGGAAGGAGTTTGTCGAGCGGTAGCCTGACCCCGATCACGCCGGTCGAGCAGAGCAGGATCTCCTCGATCCCGAGCTCGAGCAGCCGGGCTGCCTCGCCGGCAGTGGCGAGGGCGTCGAGCTCGCCGCGCTCGCCGGTGGCGGCATTAGCGCAGCCGGAGTTGAGAACGATCGCCTGCGGTTGCGCTTGATTCAGATGCCGGCGCGAGACGACGACCGGCGCAGCCTGCACCCGGTTCTGGGTGAACAGCGCGGCGCCGACCGAGCGCCCGGCCGAGCGGACGAGCGCGAGATCGAGACCCTCCGTCTTCGCCCCGCAGCGGATGCCGCTGGCGAGGAAGCCCTTGGCGGCGGTCACGCTCATGCGCTCAGCGCTCCGATCCTGAGCCCGGCCGTCTGATCGAGCCCGAGCGCGAGATTGGCGTTCTGCACCGCCTGCCCGGCGGCTCCCTTGCCGAGGTTGTCGAGCGCGCAGACGATGATCGTCGCGCCCGTCACCGTGTCGGCGAAGGCGTTGATCTCGACGCAGTCCGTTTCCTGCGTCCGGCGCAGGTCGGGGACGGCACCCTCCGGGAGCACGCTTACGAGCGGCGCGGAGGCGTAGGTGCTCTCGAGTTTCGCGCGCGCCGCCTCGGCGCCGATACCGCGCAGATACGAGGTCGAGACGATCCCGCGCCTGATCGGCAGGAGATGGGGGACGAAGGTGGGCGCGAAGCCGAGGAACTGCGCCATCTCGGGCACGTGCTGATGGGCGCCGATCTTATACGGCGCCACGGTCTCGAGCACGGCGCCGGCATGCAAAGCCGGTTTCGGGCTCCGTCCCGCGCCGGTCACACCCGACTTGCCGTCTACGACGACCGTCTCGGGGTCGAGATCGTCCTTGAGCGGAGCGAGCGAGAGCAGGGCAGCGGTCGCGTAGCAGCCGGGGCTGGCGATGAGCTTTCCGGTCGGCGGTGCCAGCTCGGGAAGCGCGAAGCACCAGTCGTCGAGAGCTTCTGGCTTGGGATGGACGAAGCCGTACCAGCGCTCGTAAGCGGACGCGTCCTTGAGCCGGTGGGCGCCGGAGAGATCGACCACCACCGCGCCGTCCGGGGGCTCGACGGCAGCCGCCCGTTCGTTCTCTGTGCAGAGGAAGATCAGCTCGGCGCCGCTCGAGAGCGCCTGCTCGTTCGTGACCAGCCCAAGCTCGGAGACGGCGCTGTGCGCGATTCGCGGGTCGAGCACGCTCGCCGGCTTGCCGGCGAAGGTGTCCGATCCGAGCGCAATCAACTCCAGCTCGGGGTGAAGGAGAACGCGGTCGAGCGTCTCCTGGCCGGTGTAACCGGCTGTTCCAGTAATCGCAGTCGAGATCATTCGCGTATTATGCAGTTTTTCGCTTATCATGCAAACTCCTATGCGGAAAGCAACTCTCGTCCTCGAGGACGGAACGGTCTACGAAGGTCGCGGCGTGGGCGCTCCCGGTGTCAGCGCCGGAGAGGCCTGCTTCACGACCGCCATGGCGGGCTACGAAGAAGCCGTCACCGATCCTAGCTATGCGGCTCAGGTACTCGTCTTCAGCTATCCATTGATCGGGAACTACGGCGTCGATCCGGTGCGAATGGAGTCGGCAGCCGTTCAGTGCGCGGGTGTGGTCATGCGTAGCTCGCGGCCCGCGCTCGCCGTCTGGCTGGCAGCCCAGGGCGCCGTCGCGATCGACGACATCGACACGCGAGCCCTCGTCCGCCGCATTCGCGAGGGCGGAGTGATGCGCTGCGCCCTGGGCGAGGCTCCGGCCGATGAGCTACTGGAGCGAGCGCTCGCCGAGCCGTATATCGACCTCGACAAGATGGACGCCGACGGAGTCGTTCGCTCGTCGCTCGCCTACGACGTCTGCGCCCACGAGCCGGCGAGCTTCGGCCAAGGGCCCCGTTGCGTGGTCATGGACTTCGGCTGCAAGCGCTCGATCGTGCGGCGGCTGGCAGATAAGGGCCTCGAGGTCGTCCTCGTCCCGGGCTACTGGGATGCCGAGGCGATTCTCGAGCTGAGGCCCCAGACCGTGCTCGTCGGCAACGGCCCCGGCGATCCCTCCCAGCTCAAGGATGCCGTCCAGACGGTGCGGGCGCTGATCGGGCGGGTGCCGCTGTTCGGAATCTGCCTCGGGCACCAGCTCCTCGGTCTCGCGCTCGGCCTCAAGACCTTCAAGCTCCCCTTCGGCCATCGCGGCGCCAATCACCCGGTACGGGTGCGCGACAGCCAGCGCGTGCTCGTGACGGTGCAGAACCACGGCTTCGCGGTCGCCCGCTCCGATCGCTTCGAGGTCAGCCACATGTCGTTGAACGACGGCACGGTGGAGGGGCTCGAGGGTGAGGACTTCGCTTCGGTTCAGTTCCATCCCGAGGCGGCGCCGGGGCCGCTCGATGCTCTTCCCTTCTTCGAAAGGATCGCCTCGACGTGCCGAAGCGGACGGATCTAGAGAGCATCCTGATCATCGGCTCGGGGCCGATCCGAATCGGGCAGGCGTGCGAGTTCGACTACTCGGGCGCCCAGGCCTGTCGCGTACTGCGCAGCGAGGGCTACCGGATCGTGCTCGTCAACTCCAACCCGGCCACGATCATGACTGACCCGGAGTGGGCGGACGCCACCTACCTCGAGCCGCTCGACGCCGAGGCGGTAGGTCAGGTGATCGCCCGCGAGCGCCCCGATGCTCTACTGCCCACGCTAGGCGGCCAGACGGCGCTCAATCTAGCCGTCGAGCTGGCGGGCTCCGGTGTTCTCGAGCGCTACGGAGTCGAGCTGATCGGAGCCGATGTCGAGGCGATCAGCCGCGCCGAGGACCGCTCGATCTTCCGTGAGACGATGATCGCGGCCGGGCTGCCGGTGCCGGCGAGCGTGATCGTCACCTCGCTCTCGCAGCTCGATGGCTGCCCGCTGCCGGCGGTCGTCCGGCCCGCTTTCACGCTCGGCGGCCAGGGCGGCGGACTGGCTCGCGACCGCAGCGAGCTCGAGCGGCAGGTGGCGCGCGGACTACACATGAGCCCGGTCGGGCAGGTGCTCGTCGAGCGCTCCTTGCACGGCTGGCAGGAGTTCGAGCTCGAGGTGATGGTCGACCGCGCCGGCAACTGCGTGATCGTCTGCTCGATCGAGAATATCGACCCGATGGGCGTCCACACCGGCGACTCCTGGACGGTTGCGCCGCAGCAGACACTTCCCGACGCCGAGTATCAGCGCCTGCGCGACGCGGCCTTCGCCTGCGCCCGAGCGGTCGGCGTGGCCACCGGCGGCGCCAACGTTCAGTTCGCCTACGAGCCGAATACGCGCGAGCTGATGCTGATCGAGATGAATCCGCGCGTCTCTCGCTCCTCGGCGCTCGCCTCGAAGGCGACCGGTTTCCCGATCGCCAAGCTGGCGGCGCTGCTCGCCGTCGGCTACACGCTCGACGAGCTCCCGAACGACATCACCGGCAAGTCCTCGGCCGCCTTCGAGCCCGCGCTCGACTACGTCGCCGTCAAGGCGCCTCGCTTCGACTGGGAGAAATTCGGCGCCGAGCCGGTGCTGGGCACCGAGATGCGCGCCGTTGGCGAGGCGCTCGGGCTCGGGCGTACCTTCCCGGAGGCCTTCCTGAAGGCACTCGAGGGTCTCGAAAACGAACTTCCGTTTCCCGAGTTCCCGGGCGCGCACTCCTATTTCCAGTACGAGCTCGACTCGATCCGCGAGGCGGAGGAAGAGCTCGTCGCGAGCGGCGACATCCCCGCGGCGAAACGCTTCGGACTTCCCGACTCGCGCATAGCCCGCACGCTTGGCGTCTCCGAGCAGGAAGTTCGCTCTCGCCGCGAGCGCCCCGGACGGCTGGCGGTCGACTCCTGCGCCGCCGAGTTCGAGGCGCGGACGCCCTACTTCTACCTCTCCTTCGAGCAGGGCGATACCGCCGAGGCGCCCGAGAAACTGCGCATCCTGATCCTCGGCTCCGGCCCGAACCGGATCGGGCAGGGGATCGAGTTCGACTACTGCTGCGTGCACGCCGCGCAGAGCTTCCGCCGGCTCGGCTACGAGGCGGTGATGCTCAACTCCAACCCCGAGACGGTATCGACCGACTACGACATCTCCAGCCGCCTCTACCTCGAGCCAGTGACGCTCGAGCGCATTCTCGACGTCGTCGCGCATGAGCAGCCGCAGGCGGTAGTGGTGACGCTCGGCGGCCAGACGCCGCTCAAGCTGGCGCGGGAGCTGGCTGACGAGGGCGTGCCGTTGGCCGGAGATCCGTTGGCCGCGATCGAGGCGGCCGAGGACCGGGGCGCCTTCGGCGGGGTGCTCGCCGAGCTCGGCCTGCTCGCCCCGCGCTGGGGGACGGCTTCGACCAGCGCCGAGGCGCGAGAGCTGGCGCGCGAGATCGGCACCCCTGTGCTCGTGCGCCCGCACTACGTGCTCGGAGGCCGCGGGATGCGAGTCGTCCGCGATGCCGAGGCGCTCGAGATCGACGAGCCGGTGTTGGTCGACGAATATCTCGAGGGCGCGATCGAGTTGGACGTGGACGCGCTCTGCGACGGGGAACACGCCTGGGTGGCGGCCGTGCTCGAACACGTCGAGCCGACGGGCGTGCACTCTGGCGACTCGGCCTGCGTCGTACCGGGGCCGTCGGTTGTCCCGGCGCTTGAGCGCGAGATCAGAGAACTAGCGGACGCGATCGCGGGCAGGCTGGGAATCCGAGGCCTTCTGAACCTTCAGCTCGCAATCAGCGATGGGCGGTTGTACGTGCTCGAAGCGAACCCGCGCGCCTCGCGCACCGTGCCATTCGTGGCCAAGGCCACCGGGATACCCCTCGTCGACGCCGCCTGCCGACTGATGCTGGGTGCGCGGCTGAAGGAGCTCGGCCTACCCGAGCGGGCACAGCCGACCCGCGTTTGGGCCAAGGAGGCGATCTTCCCTGAGGATCGCTTCGCCGGGGCCGCCGTTCGCGGCCCGGAGATGAAATCGACCGGCGAGGTCATGGCCGGCGGCCAGAGCGCCGCCGAAGCCTACGCCCGGGTTCTGCGCGCGGCAGGGCGCGGGCGCGCCGCCGGGAGTGTCGGTCCAACTCTTCAGGAACTGAAGACGGCCATCTGACCGGGCCGAGACTTTTCCGCCGTTTCCCTGGTTATTTGGCAGAAAAACACCTCTTCCGGGGGAGACGAATACCTCGATCTCGGTACATTGCCGGCCGCCGCGGATTCCGAGAAGTAAAAGCGATGGCCCGCTTCCATCGTTCCTGCGCGCGGCGCGGTCTGCGAGTGATTCTCCTGACCGGCGCCTTGGCTTGCGTCGGTGTTCTTTGCACGACGACCGCCGGCGCCGGCTCGCGCTCCTACGATTCGTCCTCCCGGACCGCGCACGACTCGCCTTCGGCCGAGAGCATCGTTCGCTTCGATCCAGGCACCTCGGCAGCCGACATGCAGAAGATCGTCACAGATGCCGGCGGCGATGTGGCGACGGTGATGCCCGAGATCTCCGCGGTTGCCGTTCGCACCAACAGCGCCGATTTCAGCAACGAGGTCGAAGCCAGCCCCAAGGTGAATGCTGTCTTTGTCGATCGCTACATCTCCTGGGGGTCGTCGGACAATCGGCTCGCCGGTGACAGCAAGCTCCCGACCGCCTTCGTGCCGAAGGTCAAGACCAACTCCTTCCCCGATCCGCTGCACGATGCGGCGGCTCCTAACGCAGAGGGAATCGTCCAGTGGGACGACAACCGCATGGACGTCCCGGCCGCCTGGAAGACGACGAAAGGTGACGATTCGATCGTCGTCGCGGTGCTCGATACCGGCGTCCAGGGCAACACGAAGGAGCTGCGTACGAACTTCGATTCGAGGACGTCCGAGAACGCCCTCGACTGCAAGTCGATCACCCGCGACTACGGGCGCGGCTTCCTCAAGGACAACGGAATCCTCGATGAGTGCCGCAACGGCGACCGCGACGGTCACGGAACCTGGGTTGCGAGCCGGATCGGAGCGGCAGTGAACGGCTTCGGCTCGAACGGCGTCGCACCGAACGTGACCATCCGCAGCTACAAGGTATTAGCCGGCGATTGGGGCGGACTTACGAGCTGGATCGTCGGCGGCATGGTGAATGCGTGCCGCGACGGCGCCGATATTCTCAACATGTCGATCGAGGGTTACGACGATCCGACGCTCGACTACGACGCCCAGGACTACCTGTTCTGGGCCGATGCGGTCAACTACTGCCATTCGCGCGGTACGACGATCATCGCCGCGGCCGGGAACGAGCACGTTCGCGTCGACCGTGCAAACGTCACGGTCGCGGGACGGAGTTTCGTCGGTGCCGGTCGCGTTTCCACTGACTCAGAGGGAATCGGAACCGTCTACCCAGGCGAACCGCTTCTGCCATACATCTCCGAGCTGCGCGGGATGCTGCTGGTGCCGGGCGGAGTCCCGGGCGTGATCACCGTCTCGGCGACTGGGAACGAGGTCGTCAACGCGCCCGACGCCGATCCCTCGGTTCGCTGGCCAGCGAATTTGGTGGGCGCTCGAGACCAGCTCGCTTACTACTCGAACTACGGCTCGCGGATTGATCTCGCCGCGCCGGGCGGAGCGCGTAAATTCAACATTGCGCTCTTCGACGGCGGCGCCGAGGATGTCCTCGCGGGAGGGTACGGCACTTTCTCTGCGGTTGACTCGAACTCGGCTTATTGCACCGATCCCGAGACTTCGGCCTCTTACAACTCCGCCTGCTTCACGATCGGCGGGCAAGGCTTCGCCTGGTCGCAGGGAACCTCGATGGCCGCGCCGAACGTCGCCGGCGTTGCGGTGCTTGTCCTCGCAGCCCATCCGAGTTTGCAGAACAACCCCGACGCGCTGCTAGCTCGCCTGCAGCAGACCGCCCGCGGTAACGCCACCAACTACACCGGTCCCAACGATCCGAACAACACGACAGCGGCTATCGACGGTACGCCCTGCGACATAGGCTACTGCCATCTCGACTTCGCGCATCCAATCTCTTCCGGGGACGCGTACGGAGCGGGCATCGCCGACGCCGGCGACGCGGTTTCCTAGCTAGTCGCTATCCCTCGTTAGCGGCGACAGAGGCAGCATCTTCCTCGGCCTCCTGCGTGGAGCCCTCGTGCTCGTCTTCCAGCCGGGCGACGTTTCCCTTGGGGTGAACTCGTCTGAAGTCGCGCAGAGCGGTATCCCAGTCGTCGAGTAGCGCCTTGGCGCGGGAAGAGCCGGTGAGCTCGAGATGCTGCTCGACCAGCGAACGCAGGCTCGCGGCCACCGCCTTCCCCAGCGGCTCGGCGACAACCAGATCCGGGTTCATACGAGTCTCCAGCCGCCCTTCCGGGTCGTAGACGAAGGCTTGGCCACCACTCATTCCGGCGCCCAGGTTGCGGCCGAACTCGCCCAGGATGACGACGGTTCCAGAGGTCATGTACTCGCACGGATGCCCGCCGGTGCCCTCGACGACGGCGACCGCGCCGGAGTTTCTGACGGCGAAGCGCTCACCCACACGTCCGGCAATGTGGAGCCGGCCGCCCGTCGCACCGTAGAGCAGCGTGTTGCCAGCTAGAACGGGATGACCTCGAATCTCTGCTCCCGGCCGGATGACGATCGTTCCGCCGTTCATGCCCTTGCCGACATAGTCGTTAGCCGCGCCGGTGAGCTCGAAGGTGATCCCGCCGGCGAGGAAGGCGCCGAAGCTCTGCCCACCGACTCCGCGGAAGCGAACGGTTACCGAGCCAGGCGGCGCGCCAAAGCCGAAGTGATCGCCGATGTCTCCGCCCAAGCGAGCGCCCACCGTGCGATCGCCGTTCGTGATCGTGTAGTCGAGCTCGAGCTCCAGATCGCGCTCGAGAATCACGGCCGCCTCGGTGGCGAGACGATCGTTGAGCTCGCCGCCACTGGCGATGACCCGTGGCTCCTCGTTGTAGCGGAACGGACCGCCGCCTTCCTTTACCAGCAGCGGCGAGAGGTCGATCAGGTCCTTGCGCCCGTTGCCGGTCGGACGCTGATGCAAAAGCTCCGTCCGTCCGATCGCGTCGTCGAGCGAGCGCAGTCCGAGTGCGGCAAGCTGGCGGCGAACCTCTTCGGCCACGAAGAGAAGGTAGGCCGCGACCTTCTCGGGTGTTCCCGCGAAGCGCTTGCGCAGCTCCGGCCGTTGCGTCGCGATTCCAACGGGGCAGCTGTCGAGGTGACAGGCTCGCACCATCAGGCAGCCCTCGGCCAGGAGCAGCGAGGTGCCGAAGCTGTACTCGTCGGCCCCCAGTAGGGCCGCCACGACGACGTCGCGACCGGTCTTGAAACCGCCGTCCACGCGCACGCGCACGCGTCCGCGCAAACCCTCCGAGACGAGCGCCTGCTGCGTCTCGGCGAGACCCAGCTCCCAGGGCGCGCCGGCGTTCTTGATCGAGGAGAGCGGGCTGGCGCCGGTGCCGCCGTCACAGCCGGCGATGTGGACGACGTCGGCGAGTGCTTTGACC
>Ga0066793_10001756_pt1 | contig 10071 bp, 10 predicted proteins | sample PersoiDNA2013189_FD_83876 | JGI IMG/M metagenome (GOLD analysis project Ga0066793, IMG submission 83876) | Permafrost soil microbial communities from the Arctic, to analyse light accelerated degradation of dissolved organic matter (DOM) -... | ecosystem: Environmental > Terrestrial > Soil >...
GTCCGCGTTTCTGGCTAGGCGACCAGCTTCACCTGACAGACGAGATCGATCGAGCACGTCCGCCTCTCGAGGCGGCTCTCGAGCGTTCCGTACAAGAAGGGGAGATCACGGACCGGCTGCACATCCTGCTGCCGCTCGTCGACCTCGAGACTCGAGCCGGTAACTGGGATCTCGCCAAGCATCTCAGCGACGAAGGGCTCGAGCTGGCGCTCGACGTGGGTCAGGAATACACGTCGCGGTTTCTACGCATCTACCAGCTTCAGCTCGACGTTCTCCGCGGAGAGGTAGATCACGTGAGGCCGGCGATCGCGGAACTCGTCGCGCAGTCGGAGAGGGCGGCCGACAGCCCGCAACTCGCACACCTCCACTCGCTGAGCGGCTTTCTCGAGCTATCCGTCGGCGACGCCGAGGTCGCCTGGCAGCGACTGGAGCCGGCGGTCCACTACCAAAACGAGCTTGGACGCTCGTGGTGCTGCAACTCGGCAGCCAACTACTCCAACATCGTTCCCAACGCCATCGAGGCTCTCGTCACACTCGGTCGCTTACGGACGGCGAAGAGCCTCCTAGCGGAGATCGAGAAGCAGACCGAACACATCACGCTTCCGAGCCTCATCATCACTCGCTCTCGAAGTCGCGCCCTGATCGCCGCCAGCCAAGGCGACCTGGAGGCCGCTTGTGAAGCGCTGGACGACGCAATGGAGGCGCACAAGCGATTGTCGGATCCATTCGAGCGCGGACGCACGATGCTGGTGCTCGGGACCCTGGAGCGACGGGGGAAACGCAAACGCGACGCCCGCGAGGCGCTCGAGAAGGCGCGCGAGATCTTCGTCGGACTGGGAGCCCGACTCTGGGCAGAGAAGGTCGAGCTGGAGCTGAAGCGAGTCGGCGGGCGCCGCGACAGCGGCTCGGGGCTGACACCGACCGAGCAGCAGGTCGCCGAGCTGGTGATCGCCGGGCGCTCGAACAAAGAGGTGGCCGCCAGGCTCTTCATGAGTGTGCGTACGGTCGAGGTCAACCTCTCCAAGATCTACCGCAAGCTCGATGTCGATTCGCGCGCCGAGCTGGTCAGCCGCCTCCGTGCCGACGAGACCGAAACCCCGGAAAACGATTAGAAAACCCCTGCAAACGTTTCCACAATCGTTTTCCACGGGTTCCTAGACGCTCGACTACGTATTCGCGGCCGGGAAAGTCTGCGGGAATCGCTTATTTCTGTTTTGCAGGCAGTTTCCTAAGGTGTCAGTGTCGGATATTTCCCCTGCGTGCCGACACACCCCATGCCTACCTACGTCGTTGAAAGATACGTCCCTCGATCGACCGCAAACGATCTGCGTTCGGAGGGAGCGCGCGTCACGCAGGCCGCGAAGGGGCTGAGCGGCACCGAGAAGAGGTCGGTCGCCTATTTGAGCTCCATCTACATGCCGGACGACGAGGTCAGCTTCTGCCTCTTCAGTAGCGATTCGGCCGACTCGATCGAAGCGGGCTTCGAAAAGGCGCAGATCGCCTTCGATCGCATCCTCGAGGCGGAGGTTCTCGAGCCGTGAGCGTCCTACTGCGCGACGACTTCGAGCAGCGCGACCTCGCGCCGAGCGTATCGCTCGAGCGCCGAAGTCCGGCCGTGCCGGTCAACGAGCTCGTAGAGCACTTCGTCGCTGCGCTCGACTTTCTCGACGAGAACGGCGTCGCCGTGCATCTTTGCCTCGTTTGCGACCGCTGGACAAGCGTGAGCGCCGACCGCACGCTGATCGAGGGCCTACTTCTCGGGCTCAGCCTGCGTGCCTGCGATCACATGCACCAGGGCGGACTGCTCTCGCTCGAGACGACGCGGGTCAGGCTCGACGAGAACGCATTTGAAGAAACAGATTTACCACCGGGTGAGTATGTCCGCGTCAGCGTCTCCGACACAGGGGGCTGGTCGGAGGGCGCAGAAAACGCGTGGACCACCCGGGTGGGATCGCCGCGACGACTCGAGCGGCCGAGTCTTGCGGCGCTCCGCCATGCGGCGGAGATAGCGGGAGGCGCGCTCGTCTGCGCTCGACACGCATGTTGTGGCGAGCGCGCCAACCTCTACTTGCCGGCTACGCGCCGGCACGTTCGACCGGTAATCACCTCCACCTGATACCGCGCTCTAGCGACAGGCGCCCGCGCTTTCCCGGAGCGCGGGCGTCGCGTTCTCGAGCTGCGGGATGCTCCGTCTCGCCGCGAGCGCTCAGCGAAGTCCCAGCGCGCCGGGCAGCTCGTCGAGCCCGCTCAACCTGCCGGGAGAATCCGGGTGGTCGCCGCTGCGATCGAGCAGGTAGGCGCGCAGGCCGAGCGCGCGCGCTCCGGCGATGTCGTCCTCGGGCGAGTCACCTACCATCGCCGCGTGTTCCGGGGCGACCGAGAGAGCCGCGAGCGCGGCCGAGAAGATCGAGGGATCCGGTTTCGTCTTTCCGTGCTCGCGGGAGTCGATCGCCACGTCAACGTCGAGCCGGTGGTGCGCGACGAAGGCGGGCAGATCGCGGGCCGTGTTCGAGACCAGCCCCAGCTTGAGTCCGTGGCGGCGCAGCTCGGCGAAGACCGGCAGCACGTCGTCGTAGAGCTCGAAGTGCTCGGCCTGCTCCCAGGCCAGCACCATCGCTTCGGCGAGAGCGCGGACGCCCTCTCCCTCGCCCCCCATGCCGCGGATGATCTGCTCGCTGAACGAGATCCAGAGCTCATCTTCGTGCACGAGCTCTGGATGCCGCTGAAGCTCGGCCAGCGCCGCTCGCCGGCTCGGCTCGAACAGGTCCGGGTCGAGCCGCAGATCGAAGGCGCTACCGCGCTGCGCGTAAGCCTCGGGTCGCAACTCCGGCCCCGGCCGGCAGATCGTGAAATCGACATCGAACAGAACAGCGCTGACGTTCACTGCGGCTCGAAGCGGCGGTAGACGTCCGGACGGCGCTGAGCCAGAACCGGCAGGCGCGAGCGAGTCTCACTCACGCGCGAGCGCTCGAGCTCGGCCACGACGACCGTCTCGCTGTCCGGCGCCTCGGCGATCACCGTTCCCCAGGGATCTACGACGAGCGAGTGCCCGTAGCTCGGCCGGCCCGGAATCGGCTCACCGATTTGACCGGGCGCCGCCAGATAAAGCGCGTTCTCGATCGCGCGCGCTCGCAGAAGCGCGTGCCAGTGAGCCATTCCCGTGCGCAAAGTGAAGTTGGCGGGCACCGCGGCGAGCTCCGCGCCCGCCAGCGCGAGCAGACGGTAGAGCTCGGGGAAGCGCAGGTCGTAGCAGATGGTCAAACCGATCTTCCAGCCGGCGGCTTCGCATAGAACCACCTCGTCGCCCGGCTCCTCCGACTCCGACTCGCGATAGACCTGGTCGGCGATTTCGACATCGAACAGGTGGAGCTTGCGGTAGCGCGCGATCAGATCGCCGCCCGCATCAAAGACGAGGCTCGTGTTGGAGAGCTTCTCGCGCCCCTCGCGCCGTTCCGCGATCGAGCCGCCGATCAGCACTACGCCGTGTCGCTTCGCCCAGGCGGCCATGGCCTGCACCGATTCGCCTCGCTCGAGCGTCTCGGCGCCTTCGTGAAGCCCCTCCGCGTCGCCGACCAGGTTCCACTTCTCCGGCAGCACGACCAGCTCGGCGCCGAACGAGACCGCTCGAGCGACGAGCCTCTCTGCCTGCTCGAGGTTGGCCGCCTTGTCGGAGCCGGCCGTGAGCTGTATGCAGGCGAGGCGAAGAGTGTCGGGCACCTCCGCAGGATAGCCCCGCGAGTGCTCGATACTCACCTCGATTCGCTCCTACGACGGTGAATCGAGGACATTCGGGTAATTAACCCCGCGGGGATCGAGCGCAGAGCGCGTTGATGCCCGCGATGCCGCCGCGACCGACACGGCGGGCGCGGCTCGCCGCACGCCCGTCCCCAACACGCCTCGGGCCCCGCAAGACACCAACGGACAGCCCGGCCCGCTTGTAGGAGCAGGAGTTGAGCAAGCGCCGCCAGGCGCGCTCAACTCAACGAAGCTCTCGCGGCCGGAAATCATAGATTTCCGGCCGCCTAATCGGGGTGCCCAGATTTGAACTGGGGACCTCTCCGACCCGAACGGAGCGCGCTACCAGGCTGCGCCACACCCCGAGCGCCCCATACGTTAGCTACTCCGTCACTGACCCGACACGAAGCGTGCGCGAAGCGTGCGTTTCTCGTGTGAATTCCGCCGCTACGTTGCCTATGTTGACAACGAGAGGAGGAGAACGTGAACTGCGTGACCCTGGTAGGAAACCTGGCGAGCGACGTGGAGCTGAAGGAGCTGGCGGAGGAGCGCAAGCTGGCCAGCTTCCTGCTCGCGGTCGATCGCGAGAGTGCGGACGGAGGCGCCGACTTCGTCCGCGTCACTTGCTGGAACCGGCAGGCCGAGATCTGCGCCGAGCATCTCGCCCGCGGCGACCAGGTGGCGATCGACGGCCGCCTGCGCAGCCGCTCCTGGCAAGACCCCGACGGCAAGCGGCGCAACGCGATCGAGGTCGTCGCCGGCCGCGTGCAGTTCCTTTCCAAGCCGCGGCACAAGGAAGCGGGCGCTGCACGGTCGAAGGACAAGGAGGCAGTCCCGGCCTGAGCGCCTGAGAGATCGTTTCTTAATTTGGAACGAGCTCTATGATCTGGGCGTGGCCAAGCGTGATGCGATAATTGCCTTTGCGAGCGAGTTGCTCCAGGTAGACCGCTTCCGCGACTACGGACCAGTCGGGCTTCAGGTTGAAGGAGCGAGCGAGGTCGAGAAGATCGTTTGCGGCGTCTCGGCCTCGCGCGAGCTCTTCGAAGCCGCGAACGAGCGCGGCGCCCAGATGGTGCTCGTCCACCACGGGCTCTTCTGGGCGAGCGAGCAGCTCGTGATCGACCGGCGCCAGAAAGGGCGGTTGAAGGCGCTTTTCGATGCCGACCTCTCGCTTGTCGCCTACCACCTGGCCCTCGACGCCCACCCCGAGATCGGAAACGCCGTGCTGCTGGCGCGTGAGCTCGGCATCGAGCCCGAACGCGTCTTCGACGAGGCCGGCGCCGGCGGCCGCCTGCTCGAACCGCTCTCGAGCGAGGATTTCGCCTCGCGCGTGGAGGAGAAGCTGGGGCGCAGGCCGCTCGCCTTCCTGCACGGGCCCGAGCCCGTGCAAACCGTGGCGATTGTCACCGGCGGCGGCGGCTCGAGCCTGCTCGCGGCGGCCCGAGAAGGCTACGACCTCTTCCTCACCGGCGAGCCCAAGGAGCCGAGCCTGCATGCCGCCCGCGAGCTTGGCATCCACTTCCTGGCCGCCGGCCACTACGCCACCGAAAGGCTCGGCATCCAGGCTCTGGCGACCGAGATTAGCGAGCGTTTCGGCATCGATTGGGAGTTCGTCGAGCTCCCGAATCCCGTCTAGCGCGACCCGTTGCTTCCGTCACCCGAACGTTCTATGCTGCTCTGTAATGAGTGTCTTGGCTCGGCGGTACGCCTGATGACCGCCACACATAATTCGCGGAGGAATGGATAGACCCGCTTGGTGCGTTTGCACAGGCGGGTTTTCTTATTCGAAAGGAGCGAGATGGCAAACCACCTGACGCCCGAGGAGATCGCCAAGGAAATGGGGATCGAGCGTGACGAAGTGATCCGCGTCTGCATGAAGGAAGGCGTGCCGATCTATCACGGCAAGATCGACAAGTACCTGTTCCAGGCGCAACTCGCGGTGCTGGGCGCAGCGGCGCCTAGTCGGTAACAGCCAGATCGCCTCGCGGCCGGGCTAATCGCCCTGCTCGACCGTGCCCGGACGTATACGCAGAATCAGGATGCCGGCGCGCTGGCGCCGCCCTGCCTCTCGCTCTTCGCCGCTCGAGTGGCGGCTATCCGTAGCGAACTGCGGCGGTGACAGACGCGTACGAGCCCAGGCTCGCGACTCGGACGACGTCGCCGGTGTGCGGCGCGTGCACGAACTGCCCGCCGCCGATGTAGATGCCGACGTGACTGCCGCCGTAGAAAAAGACCAGGTCTCCCGGCTGGAGGTCGCTGACGGAAACGGGGGTTCCGCCGGACATCTGGCTGTAGCTGTAGTGGGGAAGGCTGATATTCATCTGGGCGAACGACCAGACTACGAGGCCGGAGCAGTCGAACGAGGTCGGGCCCGCGGCGCCCCAGACGTACGGTGCGCCGAGCCTCGACATGGCGGCCTGTACGACACCCGCCCCGACCGATGACGCGACGGGAGGGGTGTAGCCGGCAGATGGCCCCGAGGCAGATGGCCCCGAGGAAGAGGGAGCCGGGGAGTTGTAGCTGGCGATTGTCTGACGCGCCCGCGCGGCCGCCAGTTCGGCCTGGCGCTTCTGTTCGGCGATCAGCGAGGCAATCTCTCTCTTCACGCTACTCACGTAGGCCTCGCGCTCGGCCTGCTTCCTCTTGAGGGCGCTCAGCTGCGACGAGATCTGGTTCGCATAGCTCTGTTGCTTCGCCTGCAGCTTCTCGAGCGAGGCCGCCTGGGAGGCGGTCTGGTCGCGCAGCGTCTTGACCTGCTTGACGACTCGAGAGTCGTGGTCGGAGATGCGCTGAGCGGCATCGACCCTGTCGATCATGTCCTGGATGCTTGTCGCCTGGAAGAGAACGGCCACCGTCGAGTCGCTTGCATCGCCCTGCTCCATGTAGAGGGAGATGAGGCGCCGGGCGAGTGAGTGGCGCGCGGCATCGAGGCTCTTGCGCGCGAGCTCGAGCGAGACTTTCGTGGAGTTCAGCTTGGCTTTGGTCTGTCCCAGGTGGTACTGGGCACCCTGCCACTTCGTCCCGACTACCTCGATCTGCATGTCCATCTGATTGATCTGCTCCACGGCCCGCTGCGCGTCGGCGCGCTTGGAACTGACCGTGGGAGTAGCGGAGGCGCTTCCGGCCAGCCCAAAGATGCCGACCAGCACCGGTACGGCTACGAGGAAAGCGGTGAGCTGTCTTTTATAAAAGCCGTTCACGGGCTGCTTATGGGACAGCGGGGCCGGAACCAACGGGCCCGTTCAAGTTCAGCACCCTAGCAAGCGGTCCGGATGTCTGCAACCGACAAGGGTAGTTGGGGAAAGCTTACCTACAGCGCCGAAAACCCGCTCACAGTGGGGCGACTGTGCTACGGTCCGCGCCTCGTGCGAGCACGCAGACAGACGCTGCGATTGGTAGCGCTCGCCTCCTGTGCGGCGGTTCTGATCGGTATTGCACTGCCGGCAGTCGTGACCGGCGCGCCCGGTGGCCGGCGTGCCGCCTCACTGAGCGCGCAGCGCGCTCAGCTCGAGAGTCGCTCTCACAACGCCTTGCTCGAGCTCTACGCGATCGAGACTCGACTCGAGCGAGCAAGGGCCAGTATCGCGCTTCTGGATGCACAGAGAGTCCAACTCGAGCGCGAGAGCGCCTCCACGCGCACGAGCTTACGTCTGACGCGGCGGGCGATCGTCGCTACGCGACACACCCTCGGCGCTCGAGCGCGGGCGCTATACGAGTCGGGAGACAACAACGACCCGATCGCGATCATGCTCGGCGCCCAGTCGATCGATGACGCCGTTACCCGGCTCGAGAACATCCGGCAGATCGCCATCCAGCAGAACGCGATCCTGCTTCGGGCGCGACAGGCGCAAACCAAGCTTCTTCATTTGAAGGCCGACCTGGTGCGACGCAGAGCGTCACTCGATCAGCTTCGCAACACGGCGCTGGCGAACGCCCGCAGTCTCGAGGCTGCTCGCTCGGCCAAGGCCGGCACCATCCACCGGCTCACGAGCGCGCGCGCCCTCACCGGCCGGCAACTGGCGAGCCTGTCCAGCCAGGCGACGAAAGCGGCGACTAAATCGCTCAAGACAGAGAGCCGATCGACCCCCGCGCATACGCCCACCACGACGTCCGGTACGACATCCCCTCCCTCGGGCGGATCGCTCGAGAAGGGGCAGCGGCTAACCGTGTCCGCTACCTGCTACTGCCTGACGGGATCCACCGCCAGCGGCCTTCCTGTCGGCCCGGGCATCATCGCGAGCGACCCGTCGGTGATCCCGCTGGGAACACGCGTCTACGTTCCCGGCTACGGAAACGCCGTCGCCGCGGACACCGGCTCCGCCGTCAAGGGGCTGACCATCGACCTGTGGGTTGCGAGCTGCAAGAAAGCCGCCGCCTACGGCCGGCAGACGCTGACCATAACGATCCTCTAGCGAGCCTCACGCCGAAGGTAGGGGTATCCTCTGACGGCTAATGGGGACGAGGCCTATCTTTACTCGCCTGGCCGCTCTGGTGCTCACCGCCACGCTTGGCCTGGCGCTCTGCAGCAGCTCGACCGCCTTCGAGGCAGCACCGCGGACCGCGCAGGCCACGGGCAATAGCTCGGCGGCGAGAAAGGCCCTGGTCCGCAGGCTCAATACCGCTTTGGCAAGCGCCAAGATCCCCTCGTCGCAGAGGGCAGCCGAAGTGGTCGACCTGGCGAGCGGCGAAGTCGTCTTCTCGCGCCATGCGACCGGTTCGCTGGCGCCGGCCTCGAACGAGAAACTCCCCGTCACGCTGGCGGCGCTGACGCTACTGGGCCCCGAGTACCGCATCTCGACCGAGGTGCTGGGCGAGGGCGAGCAGCAGGGGAGCGAGTGGATCGGCGACCTGGTTCTGAAGGGATACGGCGACCCGGATCTATCGACCGGCGACCTGAAACGGCTCGCGCGGCAGGTGCGCGCCTCGGGCATCCGCTCGGTCTCGGGAAGGCTGGTCGCCGACGAGAGCTTCTTCGATCGAAGCAGGACCGCGCCGGGCTGGAAGAGCTTCTTCCGGATAAACGAGTGTGCGCCGCTCTCTGCTCTCTCGGTCGACCGCGGGCACGTCACCAGTGCGTCACCGCCGCTCGTCGCCGCGCGCGTGTTCTCGAACATGCTCGCCGCGAGCGGCGTGAAGGTGAAAGGCAATCCGCGCGCCGGCGCGGCCTCCGCCGAGGCGCTTTCGATCGCCACCGTGGAGTCGCCTCCGCTCTGGCAACTGCTGCGCTTCATGGACCGCGAGAGCGACAACTACAGCGCCGAGCTGATGCTCAAGCAGATCGGCGCGTACGACAACGGGCGAGGGACGACGGCGAACGGCGCCGCAGCGGTGAGACGCGTGCTGGCCGAGGCCGGCGTCCCGCTCGCCGGGGTGCGAATCGTTGACGGCTCCGGGCTGTCGCTGCGCAATCGGCTCACCGCCACAGCTCTTGCCCAGCTACTTGTCGTCGCCTGGAGCGACACGACCCTACGAAGCCCGTTTGTCGGCTCGCTGGCGATTGCCGGCCGCCTCGGCACGCTCAGCCACCGCCTGCGCCTGCGCCCCGCGCGCGGCAACGTGTACGCGAAGACCGGGACGACCAACTCGGCCTCGGCGCTTTCGGGCTACGTTCGCAGTCGCTACGCCTTCGTCATCCTGCAGAACGGGAGCCCGATCGCGGCCGCCCGGGCGCGCGCGGCGCAAGACCAGTTCGTGACCGTTCTAGCCGCGCAGTAGCTGCTCGAAGCCCTGCTCGTCGAGGATCGCCAGACCCAGGCGCTTCGCCTTCTCGAGCTTCGAGCCGGGATTCTCGCCGGCTATCACGGCCGTCGTCTTGGCCGAGACGGAATCGGTGACCCTGGCGCCGCGTTGCTCCAGCGCCGTCTGTGCCTGGGCACGGCTGACGCGCTCGAGAGTGCCGGTTATCACGTAGCTGCTGCCGGAGAGCGGTCCTTCGACCGGTCGCTCCTCGTCGCCCAGCTCGAGCCGAAGCCCCAGCTCAGCGAGCTCGGCCAGCAGAAGTGTGTTCTCCTCGTCGGCGAACCATTCCGCAACCGCCTCGGCGACAACCGGCCCGATCCCCTCGACCGCCTGGGTCTCCTCGCGGGTCGCCGCGGCCAGTCGCTCGGCCGAGCCGAAGTGATAGGCGAGCGCCTGGGCGGTGACGAAGCCGACGTAGGGGATGTTGAGCCCGAAGAGGATGCGAAAGAAGGGCTGCTGCTTGGAGTGCTCGATCGCCTCGACGGCGCTGCGCGCCGATAACTCCCCGTAGCCTTCGATCTCGGTCAGCTGCTCGACGCGCAGACGGTAGAGATCGGGCATCGAGCGAAGCAGCCCCTCGTCCCAGAGCTTGCGCAC
>Ga0066793_10001757_pt1 | contig 10071 bp, 7 predicted proteins | sample PersoiDNA2013189_FD_83876 | JGI IMG/M metagenome (GOLD analysis project Ga0066793, IMG submission 83876) | Permafrost soil microbial communities from the Arctic, to analyse light accelerated degradation of dissolved organic matter (DOM) -... | ecosystem: Environmental > Terrestrial > Soil >...
GTGGCGTGTGATTCCCAGTATTTGGTATTTATGTTCTCATTTAGCTTAAGCAGAGGGGACCATATCCCGTTTTCAAATCGGGAAGTATAAATAATTCCGTCATAATCAGCAGAACTGTACAGGTATAAGTCTTTACCGTCTTTCGAAAGAGAAGTTGGGAAAAGATCCCGGTCAACTTTCAACAGCTCATTCATATTCTGTGGTTCAGTCCATTGACCATTGACTTTTTTTGAGTACAGAAGTGCATCGTAGAAAGCCTGACTTTTTGAAAATACAAGAAGATCCTCCTTGTCAGAAATAACGGGGTTAAATTCATTGTTAACGCCATTTATAACATTCCCAAGGTTTTTCTCTTTTACAAAAAGAGGCATTTTCAACAGTTCCTTGGCATTTAAACATGATTGTATCTGGAGCTTTACAATTGTCGTATCATAAACTTCAGGATTAAGGTTTTTTCTGAAAAGTTCGTAAGCCCTGATGGCTTTATCGAGCTGGTTAGTAATCCTATATGCATTTGCCAGGTAATAGAGAGCATCATAAGGTGCACCGGTCTCACTGAATTTCCCTTCCTTGTATTTTGGATTAATGTTTTTAATTGCAGCCTCAAGGTAACTGACTGCTTTATTTTTCTCTCCTGGAATATTTATATAACACTGGCCGATCCTGTATCTGAAATTCGAATTATCAGGGTATTTCCTTAACAACTGCAGATATAATGGCAGGGCATCCTGATAGGCCTCAAACAAGATCCAGCTTTCAGCATCATAAAAATTATTTCTCAACTCGTCTTTAGACTGAGAAATTAAATCGGAATTGATAAATGTAGCCAGCAGCCACGTTAAGAGAACTAACCTTTTCATCATAATACAATTAAATCTAAATGGAGAGATGGCACATATAACATTTGTGATAATAATAGTCCTTAATTTCTGTTTTTAGAATTGAGGAAGTTAATTTACAGGTATTCTACTAAAGGGTACTAATATAGGATAAATATTAGAAAAAAGGGCTACTTATAGCAGCCCTTTTTACCAAATCTTTCTTTTTTTTTTAAAAATCAAGTTTTTACCGGACGAAAACCAAAATCAGTATCCAGATTTGAATTGTAGATTAAATTGTGTCAGGAGAATAATTTTCAAGGATCTCTTTCACTTTATGCAGGAATTTTCCTGCAAGTGCCCCGTCTATTACTCTGTGATCATAACTTAAGGAGAGTATCATTATTTGTCTGATGGCTATCATATCTCCGTCAGTCGTTTCGATAACTGCCGGGGTTTTTCTTACAACACCAGTTCCAAGGATAGCTGCCTGTGGCTGATTGATGATAGGTGTCCCGGCAAGATTATTATAACTCCCAAAGTTTGTAATGGTAAATGTGCCTCCGGTAATTTCTTCGGGTTTTAATTTATTAATTCTGGCTCTTTCTGCAAGATCATTAACTGCTTTTGCGAGGCCTGTGAGGTTTTTCTCATTGGCATTTTTTATTACCGGGACAATCAGGTTGCCATCGGGGAGGGCAGTTGCCATTCCAATATTGATGTTTTTCTTTTTGATAATATTATCACCATCAACCGAAATATTGACCATCGGGAATTCATAAAGAGCTTTTGCAGCTGCGTCAATAAAAATTGGAGTAAGAGTAAGTTTTTGCCCTTCATTTGCCAGGAATTTTTCCTTGTTGGCATTTCTCCAATTCATAAGCCGTGTGACATCTGCATCAATAAAGGATGTAACATGTGGTGATGTTCTTTTTGACATAACCATATGCTCGGCAATGATTTTCCGGATCCTGTCCATAGGAATTATTTCATCACCAGATGACCTGGCAACAGACGGCTCATTTTTCTTTGCAGCCTTAACTGTTTCTACAGTCTCCGCAACCTTTGCTGCTTCTTCAGTTTCTTTCCTGCTCTCAAGAATTTTTAAAATATCATCTTTGGTTATTCTGCCATCCATTCCTGTACCGGTAGTCTTATCAAGATCTGTATAATTTATACCTTCACGGGCTGCAATACTTCTGACAAGTGGTGATATGAATTTCCCGGAAGGAGTCCGGCTTTTCATGTCGTGTGATAATACTTCAATCTCAGTTTTTTCTTTTTTTACAGATTCAATCGTTTCGCGGATTCGTTCGACTTCTTTGTCAACCTTTTTTAAATCTTCTTTTGTAGGCGAAGCATTACTCTCAAGAATGGCCAGTAATTCTCCAATTTTTGCAACCGAACCCTCTTTGGCGATTATTGAGACTATGGTACCCGTTGAAGGTGCGGGAACTTCAGAATCAACCTTATCCGTTGCTACTTCAACAAGAGGGTCATCCTCCTTTACAAGAGAACCTTCCGTAACAAGCCACTTGTTAATCGTTGCTTCAATTACTCCTTCACCCATTGCAGGTAACGTGATATTCAATCTTGCCATATATTGTGATTTGTTTTTCTTACATACTAAACAAGCAGATTAACGAAATGTTTCAGATATGTGAAACATGTTGAAACAATTATAAGGCTAATTCTGCCGCTTCAGATTATCTGTGGAAAGTTAGTTTTATAAAGCGATTTACAACCGCCAAGCCCTCCCTGAAATATTTTGCCATTATTAAAATGATTTTGCTTCTTCTGTATTTTCCTTCGTCAGCCCTTTTCCTTAAATAAATCCTCATAGACCTGTAAAAATGGTGTAAGTCATTAAATTTGTCCCTGCCTGTGCTTTTCCCTTTGAAATGGACTATTTGGATTTCCGGGAAATAGTAATTTTTATACCCGGTTTGTAATAGCCTGTAACTCATATCAATATCTTCACCATACATAAAAAAATCTTCATCAAACAGGCCTGATTTATCGAGGGCTTCCCGGCGAATAAACATAAATGCTCCGGAAATTACCTCAGTGATTGAAGTCTCAACACTGTCAATATGAGGGAGATAATAACTGTTCAGGTATTTAGATCCGGGAAACAAAGAAGATAGTCCAAATGTTTTAAAAAATGCACTTGCCGGAGTCGGAAATGCTCTCTTCGATTCAGGGAGAAAACTACCTTCCCCATTGATCATTCTGATACCCATTGCTCCTGCATCAGGATGGCAGTTCATAAATTCTATGCATCTGGAGAAAGTATCGCGCTCAACTATTGTATCAGGATTAAGAAGCAATATAAAATGTCCTCCCGACATTTTTATTGCCTGGTTGTTTGCAACCGAAAAACCCCAATTGACTCTATTAATTATGAGTTTAACTTCGGGAAAATCATTTTTTACCATCTCAACAGAACCATCCTCAGAATTGTTGTCAACAACAAGTATTTCATAATTAATTTTTTCCGAGGCTATCTTAACTGATATCAGACATTGCCTCAGAAAATCTCTAACATTGAAACTGACAATAATTACAGATAATTCCATCCTGCAGTCATTTACCAGCCAATTCCTTTGATATTACCTGTGAGAGTCTCTTCACTCCTGTATCAATCTCTTCATCATTTGAAAAGGAGAAGTTAATACGCATTGTATTATGACCTGAATTATCGCAGAAGAAGGATGAACCGGCTACGAATGCAACATTTTTTTCTATGGCTTTTTTAAATATAATATCTGTATCAAGATGAGATGGCAGTGTGACAAAAAGGAATAATCCACCCTGAGGTTCTGTCCATTTAACTCCCTGGGGCATATATTTTTTAAAGCAAGCTATCATCAATGTTCGCCTCTTTCTGTAAAGATCAATTGTTTTTATGAGGTTTTTCTCGAGAAGTCCTTTTTCCATATAACGGGCAATAATTTTCTGAACAAATGATGAGGTGCAAAGATCTGCTGTCTGTTTTGCCATTACCAGTTTGTCAAGTATTTCGGGGAGACCTACTATCCAGCCAACCCTGAATCCCGGTGCAAAGATTTTAGAAAATGTAAACAGAGTAATTACCCTGCCGGTTGTATCAAGTTCATTCATAAGTTTTTGAGGTTCACCTTCAAATCGGATCTCCCTGTAGGGACTGTCTTCTACAATCAGCAGGTCGTATTTTTCAGCAATCTCAATAATTTTTACTCTTCTTGAATTGGATAAAGTGATTCCGGACGGGTTCTGAAAATCCGGAATAACATAAATGAATTTAACCTTTTGTCCCAGGTTTTTAAGTTTTTGGATGGCCTTCTCCAGTTCATCAGGCTTCATTCCATCTTCATCGAGGGTGATACCTACCAGCTTTGCCCCGTAAAGTGAGAATGCATTTAATCCGCCAAGATAGGAGGGAAGCCCGCAAATAACGATGTCTCCGGGATCCAGAAATACTTTTGCAATAAGATCCAGGGCTTGCTGAGAAGCGGAAGTAATTATTAGATTTTCTATCCCGATTTTCAATCCCTGCCTGTTATGTCTTTCAACCAGCATCTTTCTAAGCAGTGGGTCACCCTCTGTTGTTCCATACTGTAAACTTTCCGGACCATGTTTCTCAAGTATCTCATTTACTATCTCTTTCAGATCATCTACCGGAAATGTTTCAGGCGCCGGAAGACCGCCGGCAAATGAAATCATGCCCGGTTTCTGGAGGTGTTTCAGGATCTCTCTTATTGCCGAACGCTTCATGCCCTTTGCCGAATTCGACCAGAATTGATCAATTGATGTTAACATTGCTGGTATGGATTTCTGTTATTAATAGCACGTCCAAGTGTGATTTCATCTGTATACTCAAGTTCATCACCAATAGCAACGCCTCTGGCAAGGGTTGTCAGGTTTACATTATATTTATTAAGCCTTTTAAACAGGTAATAGTTAGTAGTATCACCTTCCATGGTTGTACTAAGGGCTAAAATAATTTCACTTACACCCCCGGCTTTTACTTTTTCTTCCAGGCTATCGATTTTAAGATCAGAAGGGCCAATTCCATCAATTGGTGAAATAATACCTCCAAGAACATGATATAAACCTTTATATTGTCGTGTATTTTCAATAGCCATCACATCCTGGATGTTTTCCACCACACAAATTAAAGATCTCTCTCTCTTTTCATCATTGCAGATATTGCATATTTCAGTATCTGAAATGTTGTTACATATCTTGCAATAGTGAATCTCAGCATGAAGCCTGATAATACTCTCCCCGAATTTTCTTACCTCTTCAGAATCTCTTCTTAACAGATTCATTACCAGCCTGAAGGCTGTTTTTCTTCCTACTCCGGGAAGAGAAGCAAATTCATTCACTGCATTTTCAAGGAGCCTCGATGGAAATTCTGTAAAACTCATGATCAAAATATTTTAAACAAAATTAGTTCAATTTTCCGTTGTTATTAAACAGGCGGAGAATTTTTTGTCTTCATTCTTTTTGTTATTCTTGTAAACTAATTTAATCTGATATGTCACCTCTCCTGATCCTTGGAATTTTCCTGATCTATACATTGGTTTTATTTGCTGTTACATGGTTTACAGCAAGAAAAGCCGACAGCCAGTCTTTTTTCATAGGCAATAAGGTATCTCCCTGGTTTGTTGTTGCTTATGGGATGATAGGAGCATCACTCTCGGGAGTAACATTCATGTCCGTTCCGGGATGGGTTAAAGATACCCAGTTCAGTTATATGGTTGTTGTTCTGGGATACCTGTTGGGCTATATTGTAATTGCACTGGTTCTGCTTCCCTTATATTACAGGCTGAAACTAACTTCAATTTACTCTTATCTGGAGCAGCGGTTTGGATTCTGGTCTTATAAAACCGGTGCAGGTTTTTTCATTTTATCAAGAACATTGGGTGCATCATTACGTATGTTCCTGGTTATAAATGTTCTGCAAATTTTTGTTTTTGATGCATGGAATGTACCCTTCTGGTTAAATGTTTTTGTTTTTATCACTCTGATAATCCTCTATACCATGAAAGGAGGAATAAGAACAATAATCTGGACTGATACTCTTCAGACAACCTTTATGCTTCTTGCAGTTGTACTATCAGTTATTTACATTGGAAAAAGCCTGCATATGCCTCTTACTAAACTGGTTTCAATTGTACACGAGAGTTCAGTTTCGAAAATGTTCATAACTGACTGGCATCATCCCAGGTTTTTTCTGAAACAATTTTTCAGCGGAATGTTTATAACAATTGTTATGACAGGCCTTGACCAGGAAATGATGCAAAAGAATCTCAGTTGCAGAAATATTAAAGAGGCACAGAAGAATATGTTTACATTCAGTGGGATACTTGTTGCAGTAAATCTGTTATTCCTGTTCCTCGGAGCCCTTTTGCTTATTTATGTCCGGAATAAAGGTCTGACAATAGCTTCAAGTGATGATATCTTTCCAACAATTGCCATCAGGTACCTGGGTCCTGTAGCCGGAATAGTATTCCTAATTGGCCTTATCTCAGCAGCATTCCCCAGTGCAGATGGGGCATTGACCTCCCTCACTACATCAGTGAGTATCGATTTTTTAGGTCTCGAAAGAAGAAAAAGTATTTCTGAAAAGACAAAGACCAGGATAAGGTATGCAGTGCACCTGTGTATTGCACTTGTATTCTTTTTAAGTGTATTGATGTTCCGATCTTTGAATGACAGAGCCGTAATAGATAAACTTTTTACAATCGCAGGTTATACTTATGGTCCATTACTGGGCTTATATTCTTTTGGGTTGTTTACCAAAAGAATTGTAAATGATAAGATAACTCCCGCTATTGCGATTTTTTCTCCTGTTGCGTGTTTCTTTCTCAGTAAATATTCAGTAGAGTTGTTCAATGGGTATAAGTTCGGATTTGAGCTGCTGCTTCTCAACGGACTTCTGACCTTTGCCGGGTTATATCTTTTCAGCAGAAAGCCGGATATGTCTTAAAGTCTTGAGGTCTTATGGTCTGATACTTCCGCCTTGCTGTTGGCTACCGGAGGTACCTGTGTTACTTTTGGTAGCATTCGCATTGGTATCACTCTTATCATCTGACTCCTCAGGAACTTCTTTTTTAATTATTGCATTTATTTTCTTATACGGAATATTCCAGACAATAAAGTAGCTTAATCCCGCATTGACGGTTTTTGTACCATCGCCAAATCCAGGGAAATAAACAGGCTTGAGGTCTTTACCTGTACCTGTATAGAGCAACATTCTCAGACTTACCGACCATCCAATACTGAAATTCCTGAAGATTTCAGCTCTAAAACCCGGAGATATTTCAACAAAATGTCCCCAGTTCGTCTTCTGAGCAATCGAAGAGGAGGTCGTACCCCAGTAATCTTCCTTATCATAGAAGGGAACTTGAGAAGTGAAGCGGCTTAAACCATATCTGAGTCCAATTCCTGCCCAGTATTTACCGAGCGATTTGTCGGGTTTTAGCAGATTGAAATCAATGCCAATCCGGATAAAACTTCCTCTATTCAGATAAGAGTAATTATATTGAGAATACTTGTAATTGAGATATCCTGCAGCAAACATTACTGATTTTTTTTCATCCAGATCGACAGAAATATATCCTTCCGCATTCAAAATATTTTTATCTGAATAATAGATTGCAGGACCGGACACTTCCATTCCTACCTTAATTTTAAGAGGTATAGGGATAGTGTCCTGGGCTTGCACCTGAATCAGATTGCAGGTCAGTAAAAGCAGGAGACTAATAGAATATGCGTATGTTCTCCCCATTTAAAGTTGTAATAGTCTTGTTAGTGGTATAAATATCCTTGATAGCATGATATTTAGGTAAAGGTTCAGTATCCAGATGATGATAAAATGTATAACCGCACTCCTTCGAAATAAGATGAGGGTAGCTGCTATACCTGAATTCAAGAGTGTCAGTCACCCCGTTAATAATGATAACAAAAATACTGCTTTCAGCAGAGGCATTAAGGGGGAACAGAGCCACCTGAACGCCGGTTTTTTTATTATAAATAATTGAATCCTGGTTCAGCCCGTAAAGCGTCAGAGTATCGGGAGCCTGAAGCATTTTTGTTGTCCCAACTTCAGTGTAGAACGAAGCTTTCAGGTATGATTCAGTCTCTTCAAAACATGAACCGGGTGTACAGGAAAGTAAGAACAGTATAAAACCTGACAGAATTATAATAAGACTCCCGGGAATAAATCTTCTCATTACTAATTTAAAAGCCTCAAAATTACAAAAATATTGACGTGAATCGTAATAACATTGAATATTGGATAAAGTTTTTGGAGTGGGGTTTTATATTAAAATCCATTAACCGCCGGGGTCGCAAAAGTTTAATTTGTCAGCCTTCGGGGCAGTTAAAAAAAATTCTTAGAATTTTGGCAGATTCTTGAGCACTTCATTTATGCCGTTTTTGATCCGGTGCAGTACATTGGTGTCTTTTTCTCCGTTGAAATATATTTCTGCAATGATATCTTTATATTCCTTTGAGAGATAATTCCTTTTCAGCTTCAGGGTCGGAGATAATTCTCCTGTTTGAGGAGTCCATTCCTCGATGACCAAACGAAATCTTTTAATCTGCTCAAATTCACCCAGAGATTTATTTACCTCTCTTACCTCACGGTTGAATCTTTCAAGTACTTCAGACAGTTCAATAAGCTCCGAATTGTCACGGAACTGTATCTTGTGTATTGAACACCAGTCATGAAGGAAAGTAAAATTGGGTGATAAGACTGCGCTTGCAAATTTCTGATTCTCACCAATTACCATAGCCTGTTCAATAAAGAAGGATTCTTTAAGTTTATTCTCAATTACCTGTGGAGCAATATATTTACCTGCACTCAGTTTGAACATCTCTTTCTTCCTGTCAGTAATCCTCAGGAATTTACCCTCGTCAATTACACCAATATCACCAGTATGCAGCCAGCCATCCTTGTCGATCATCTCTGCCGTAAGATCAGGTGCTTTGTAATAACCCATCATAACATTTACACCTCTGCATAGAATTTCACCATCTTCCGCAATTTTAACTTCAACACCTTCAATTACCGGTCCGCACGTTCCAAATCCTATTTCGTCTATTCTGAAGGGATTTACCGCTATAACCGGAGAGGTTTCAGTAAGTCCATAGCCCTGAATGACAGGTATTCCTGCTGCCCAGAATATTTTTTCGAGTCTCGACTGAAGAGCAGCGCCTCCTGAGACCAGTACCTGCAACTCTCCTCCGAGAGCTTCCTGCCACTTGCTGAATATAAGTTTCCTTGCGATCTTAAGGCGGAATTTATAAAATTGCGAGTTGCCCTTAAGCCGGAACTTTAGCCCGAGGTCAACCGCCCAGAAAAATATTTTCTTTTTTATCCATGGCAGGTTACGTCCTTTACCAATTATGTTGTCATAGATCTTTTCAAGCAGGCGGGGTACAGTATTGAAAATATGTGGTTTAATTTCTTTAACTGTTTCAGAAACGGTACCCATATTTTCAACATAATAGATACTTATTCCTTTATACTGGAAGTGATAGTTCACCATTCTTTCATAAACATGGCAAAGGGGTAGAAAACTTATAGCCCTGTGCCCGTAACCAAGATGGTGAGCTTTTGATGTAGTGATCGCATTTTTTACCAGATTATTGTGCGAAAGCATAACACCTTTTGAGTTTCCGGTAGTGCCTGATGTATAAATTATTGTTACAAGATCTTCAGGCTTGATGCTCTCTTTTATTTTCTCCAGTTCATCTTTGAATTTGTTAGCATTCTCTTTACCCGCAGCAACTATTTCATCGAAAGATTTTACTCCATCTACAGGATCGAAAGAGAAAATATCTTTCAGTCCATGAATTTTATTGGCGATCGGACTTACCTTATTATAGATTGTTTTATTACCCAGTATAATGAGTTTGACATCAGAGTGTTCAAGTATGTATTCATACTCGTCCGTGCCGATAGTGGGATAAATTGGTACATGTATCATACCTGCCTGGGCAAGACCTAAATCAACAAAATTCCATTCGGGTTTATTCCCGCTTATTGTTGCAACTTTATCTCCTTTTCCATATCCTAACGAAAGAAGCCCATAGCTTACCCAGTTCACATAATTATTTACATCTTCAGTAGAATAGGTTATCCATTCCTTATCTCTTTTCCCGCCATACATGTCTTTACGTGGATATTTCTCAAGATTCAACTGAATTATATCAAAAGTCCTTTTAACTTCCATAGTCCTTTTAACTTCCATAGTCA
>Ga0066793_10001758_pt1 | contig 10063 bp, 10 predicted proteins | sample PersoiDNA2013189_FD_83876 | JGI IMG/M metagenome (GOLD analysis project Ga0066793, IMG submission 83876) | Permafrost soil microbial communities from the Arctic, to analyse light accelerated degradation of dissolved organic matter (DOM) -... | ecosystem: Environmental > Terrestrial > Soil >...
ATATAAACCTCCATGAAAAGTGAACAGTCGTCTAGCAGAACAAAGATTAAAGAGCCATCGTTCCTGCCAAATCGGGCGCGCGTTGGCACCTATCGCCCCGCAGATTGTACAGACCATGAGCGGCTTCAGCCCTATCTGCCACGATTTTTCATAGTAGCATTGGGCTACACACATACTGTGTTCAAATCACCGTCTGGACAACTGAAAATCTCCGCGAAATTCCATGAAAATTCCGGTTGCCCACGTCTCGTTTTGACCGCACGCAAGTTTTGATAGCGTAAGCTACAATGAGAGATCGTGGCCGAAGATCAACCCTCGATTACTAGCACCAAACAGCGGCTTATTGGCACGAGCGCTAGTACCGGTGTCGCATTCGCGCAAAGACAGCTCTTACGCGTCGTTTTTAAGGGTGCTGCTACTTGGGTAGCGCAGTACCCAGCTGCACGCGCTGCACGAAGCTCGTAGGGCTTAGTGCTGGCAGCGTCGATGGGAACTGGACATTCGATGAGACAGCAAAACTGTACACCGTGACCATCAATGGCGAAATCGCAACCTACTCCGTTATAGAGCCGGGGGGCGGGGGCATCTGCATTCTGGTTAAAGGCAACGCTAACGCTGCGGATCTTCGCTCTAGCTGGTTTTCGTCACCCATCGACGACGACCACAGTGATGATCGGGAGCCCGATTCGGGGCTTTAAGGCTTTGCGGCCGTTGTCATCTTCAATTACAAAATCCCCGCCTTCAGCAAAAAGGTTGCTTGCCTTGATGATTGCTTCCGGCACGGTCCCAAATTCCTCTTTTCGGAACCGAGGTTTGTCCTTGGGCAAGTATCGCAGCGATTAGATCGGCACCCGTTACGCCGGTTCGCTTGACCAAACGCGGCGTCAATTAATTGGCGAATGGTCACACCAAAATGGTTCGGTGACGCTTAGGTCCATACAGATGTGCCGTAAGCGGACTCATGCGCCGTCGCAAACTGAATTTTTATTCGACCAACTTGTCGGCGCTGGCCGCGTGCCCAGCCAATCTGCTACCGTTGCGCTCTGAAATGCGGTAAACTGTAACAAGGGGAGGGTTTGATGCCGGTCAAGGCCAAATATCTTTTCGTCGCCAGCATGGATGTGGACCCTGAAAAGGAGGCCCTCTTTAATGAGGTCTACGACATAGAGCACGTGCCCAATCTCTTGAAGGTGCCGGGCGTGCACGCAGTCGTGCGCATGGAGGGTGAGCCGTTCGTCATGAGCATCGGCGGCCAAGAAAAACGGGTCGCGCAGGATGGCCCGCGCCATAGTGCACTCTATGAGATCGACGGTCCTCACGTTTTGGTGAGCCGCGAATGGGCGAAGGCTGTCGAAGCGGGACGCTGGCCCAGTGAGGTGAGGCCGTTCACCCGCAACCGGCGGCATGCGCTCTACAAGTTACGTTAGCGGCACTCCCAGATACGGACGTTCAATGAACTTGTTGGCAAGTGCCAGCAGCGTCGGCGGAATCTTGAGCCGAGTGTGTTGGCGGTCTTTGGATTGATTACCAAAATTGAATTTTGGGACCTGAATCGGATGGTCTGTTTGCTTTGCGTCGTAGACTGACCTGACGGATTTTTTGGACCAGCGGGATAGAGATTACTGCATTGGCATGATCTCATCTAGATGGGCAGTCAAGGGCGCGAACGTCTGTGGCGCCGGTGGCCTATAATTGAGCGCTGAGTGCGGTCTGTTGGTGTTGTACAACTCGACAACATAACGCCCACAACACCTCAATCTGACGAAGCAACGTTACGATCTGCTCCGCGCTAAACCTCTTCTTCGGCATGACCAGCTCCTTTCCAACCTCATTTTCTCACAACGCTTGGTCTAAAAAAGCCCGGTCAGGTCACCGCCGCGCGCTGCGAAAGATCGTCCTGGAAACTTGGATGGGCAATGCGCAGTAGCGCCTCTGCACGGGCCATCAACGGCTTTCCACGGAGGTCTGCCACACCGTACTCGGTCACTACATATCCCACCAAAGTGCCTGGGGTAGTGATCACTGCATCGTCGAGTTTTGGCACGATGCGTGAATACTTGCCGCCGCCCGCGGTCGACGGCAGGGCGACGATCGAACGCCCTCCTGGAGCAAGCGTCGCTCCATACGATCAACGTGACTTGGAACGACGCCCAGCGCTACGTGGGATGGCTCTCAAGAATGACCGGCAAGCCTCAGAACTGAAGAAAATCGCGCTGGTATTTTGTCATAATCTTCGGTCCCTTCTCGGTAACGACGACCATACCGCCGATCGAGGTCCCTGCAACTCCGTGCACAAACAAATTAGGATGGACTGTGAACAATATGCCGACTTGGCCATCATTTTTTGACCTCAGAGAGACCCAATTCCGCTCTTGAGCCAGCGCCAGCGAGAGCGACGCGGACCGACCAGAAAGCCGCCTCCCCGTGCAAATGGCAGTGGTACCTATTTCGGAGCCCTTGGCAAACAGCCGATGCCGGGCGCAGGATATCAACCGAACGGTTACACCAGAGGAGCCATACCATGACCATCACCCGTCGCGATCTCCTGATTGGGACCGCCGCCATCGTCACTACCGCGTCGACCGGTGCTCGCGCGCAGCCAATTCAGGACGTCGTCATCGGCGTGATCTATCCGTTTTCGGGCTCGAGCGCGCAGATCGGGGTCGATGCAAAGCATGCATTTAATACGGCCGCCGATATCATTAACAACGTGTATGATCTCGACCTACCGCTGGCGAGATCTGCGGGCCTGCCTGGACTCGGCGGTGCCAAGGTGAGGCTCGTGTTCGCGGATCATCAGGCTGATCCGCAGAAAGGCCGCGCCGAGGCTGAACGCCTGATCACTCAGGAAAAGGTCTCCGCGATCATCGGCACCTATCAAAGTGCGGTCGCGGTAACCGTAAGCGATACGACCGAGCGATATCAGATTCCATTTCTCTCGGCAGACAATTCATCGCCCAGCTTGCATCGCCGAGGCCTCAAGTTTTATTTCCGCGCCGGCGCCCACGACGAGATGTTTTCAGCCGCCATGTTTGACTTCTTCGATGCCCTGAAGAAGAAAGGCGAGCGGATCGAAACGCTAGCGCTATTTCACGAGGACACGATCTTCGGCACCGATTCCTCCAATGCACAGCTCAAGCTGGCCGGTGAGCGCGGCTACAAGGTCGTCGCCAACATTAAATATCACGCCAATTCGCCCTCCCTCACGGCGGAAGTGCAGCAGCTCAAAGCCGCCAATGCCGACGTGCTGATGCCGTCGAGCTACACCACAGACGGAATTCTCCTGGTCAAGACCATGGGAGAGCTTGGCTACAAACCGAAGGCGATGGTCGCGCAAGACGCAGGCTTCGCCGAAAAAACGCTGTATGACGCGGTTGGCGACAAGCTCCAAGGCGTGATCTCGCGTGGCAGCTTTTCGCTCGATCTCGCTGCCAAGCGACCCATGGTCGGCAAGGTAAACGACCTGTTCAAGGCCAAATCCGGCAAGGATTTCAACGATTACAGCTCGCGGCAGTTCATGGGTCTAATCGTACTCGCCGACGCGATCAATCGCGCGAAGTCGACCGACGGCGAGAAGATCCGAGCGGCGCTCGCGGCCACGGATATGCCCGGCGAGCAGACGATCATGCCCTGGAAGCGCGTGAAGTTCGATGAAAACGGCCAGAACAATTACGCCGACCCGGTCTTGCTGCAGTGGGTCGGAAGTAAATTTGTCACCATCTTCCCGGTACAGGCGGCAGTCGCCGAGGCGGTCTGGCCGATGAACAAGGGATGAGGCGCCGACAAGCCCAATCCTCATGCTAAGCGCAGAAACCATCGTGCAGAGCCTCGCCAGCGGGTTGCTGATGGGGCTGCTCTACGGGCTGATCGCGGTCGGCCTAGCGTTAATCTTCGGCCTCATGGACGTGGTCAATTTCGCCCATGGCGAGTTCCTGATGACCGCCATGTACGCAACCTTCGGCCTCGCCGTATTGGTCGGGCTCGATCCCTTGTTGTCGGCGCCGCTGGTGGCGGCGGCTCTATTCGTGTTCGGTGCACTGGTTTACCTCGGTATCGTGCGTTTCGCCATGCGGGCCAAAAAAAATATCGGCATGGTGCAGATCTTCACTACATTCGGCCTCGCCATCCTGATGCAGGGGCTTGCGCAGTTCCTATTCACGCCGGATTATCGAAGCATCGCGAACTCCTGGCTCGGCGGCAAGACGCTTTCGGTTGGAGACATTTTCCTGCCCGTTCCGCAGCTCGCGGGCGCCGTCGTTTCCATCGCGACCTTCGGCCTCTTGTATTTCGTCATTAACCGCACCGACTTTGGGCGCGCGCTGGAAGCGACGCGCGAGGATGCCGGCGCGGTGGCGCTGGTGGGGATCGACAGGAACCGAGTGTTTGCGATCGGCTGGGGCCTCGGCGCCGCGCTAGTGGGCCTCGCCGGCGCCATCATGGCAACGTTCTTCTACATTTATCCCGACGTCGGCTCATCATTCGCGCTGATCGCATATGTGACCGTAGCGCTCGGCGGATTCGGCAGCGTCTTCGGCGCGTTCGCCGGCGGCATCATCATCGGACTGGTGGAGGCGATAACCGCTATGATCCTGCCGCCATCGCTGAAATCGGTCGGAATTTACTCGGTTTATCTGGCGGTCGTGTTCCTGCGCCCGCGCGGGCTATTCGGGTCAATCTGATGGACGCCGCTTCCTTCGCGCAGGGCCGGTTTCGTGAATTCATGCTCGCCGTACTGCTGGTCGCCGGTGTGGCGACGCTGCCGCTGTTTGTAAAGGACGTCTATATCCAGAACATTCTGGTGCTGACCCTGATGTATGCGGCGTTGTCGCAGAGCTGGAATATCCTCGGCGGCTACTGCGGACAGATCTCGCTCGGCCACGCACTCTATTTCGGACTCGGAGCCTACACGACCGCGCTGCTTTTTACGAAATTCGGCGTGCTGCCCTGGTTCGGAATGCTCGGCGGCGGCCTCATCGCGGCGTTGATCGCGCTCGCGCTCGGCTATCCCTGCTTCCGCCTGCGAGGCCATTATTTTGTCATCGCCACCATCGTGATCGCCGAGACGGCCTATCTGCTGTTCCTGAATTGGGACTGGGCAGGAGCCGCACTCGGCGTCGACATGCCGGTGCGCCTCGACAGCTGGGTCACCTTCCAATTCGCCCGCAGCAAGTTACCCTACTTTTATTTCGCGCTGATGCTCGCCTTCGTAACCTGGATCGTGACTTGGGCGTTCGAGAATTCCAAATGGGGCTATTGGTGGCGCGCCGTGAAAGACAATGCGGACGCGGCCGAAAGCCTCGGCGTCGTAGTATTTCATTCCAAGATGGCGGCGGCTGCGGTGTCGGCCTTCTTTACTGCGGTCGGCGGCAGCTTCTACGCCCAGTTCGTGGCCTATATCGATCCGGGCAGCGTGATGAGCTTTCAATTCTCCCTGCTGATCGCCCTGCCCGCTGTGCTGGGCGGGATCGGCACGCTGTGGGGACCGGCCCTTGGCGCCGCAGTCCTCATTCCCCTGACTGAGCTGACGCGCTCCTATATGGGCGGAACTGGCAAGGGCATCGATCTGATCGTGTACGGCATGTTGGTGATCAGCGTGGCCCTGGCGCGGCCAGACGGCATCGTCGGGCTGTTCGCGCGACGGCGCCGCGCCCGGGCATCCGCATGACGACCACACCGTTGCTTGAGACAAGCCACGTCTGGCAGCGCTTCGGCGGCGTGGTCGCCAACAACGACGTCTCCATCACGGTCGCGCCGGGTGAGATCGTCGGCCTGATCGGCCCGAACGGCGCCGGCAAGTCGACGCTGTTCAATCTAATCGCCGGGGCGACGCCGCCGTCCGATGGCACGATCCGGTTCGACGGCGAGGACGTTACGGCATTGCCGGCGACCGCGCGCTGCAAGCGCGGCATCGCGCGCACCTTCCAGGTGGTCAAGAGCTTCGAATCTATGTCGGTGATCGACAATGTGATCGTCGGCAGCCTGGTGCGAACGGCCTCCATCGGTCAGGCGCGCGACAAGGCGCTCGAGGTGCTAGAATTCACAGGCCTGCTGCATCGGGCACACGCGCCAGCGAGCGAGCTGATCCCCTCGGAGAAACGGCGGCTCGAAATCGCCCGTGCGCTCGCCACCTCACCGAAGCTACTCCTGCTCGACGAGGTGCTCACCGGACTGACGCCCTCGGAAGCACAGTACGGCGTCGAGCTGGTGCGCCGCAGCCGCGATCGCGGCGTCACCATTCTTATGGTCGAGCACGTGATGGAAATCGTCATGCCGCTGGTTGACCGCGCCATCGTGCTCGATCTGGGACGCGTGCTGGCCGAAGGCAAGCCGGCGGATATCGTACGCGATGAACGGGTGATCGGCGCCTATCTTGGGGAGCGTCATCGTGCTCGTAGTGCGTGATCTCACCACGGCGTACCAGGGACTGATCGCCATTTCCGAGGTGAGCATCGAGGTTGCGAAAGGCGAGATCGTCTGCGTTGCCGGGGCCAATGGCGCTGGCAAATCGACGCTGCTCAAGTCGATCGCCGGCATGGAGCGCCCTCGCTCGGGCCAAGTCGTATTCGACGGCGAAAGGATCGACGGGCTGGCGCCCCACGTCATCACCGCTCGCGGGATCGCACTGGTGCCGGAAAATCGCCGGCTGTTCCGGCGACTGTCGGTACACGACAATCTGCGGCTCGGCAGCTATCTCTATCGCGACCGGGCCGACCGTGAGGAGCCGCTCGCACGTGTAATGGCACTTTTCCCGCATCTATCCGAGCGGCTGAACCAGAGCGCCGAGACGCTGTCGGGCGGCGAGCAGCAGATGCTAGCGGTCGGACGCGCCCTGATGACGCGGCCGCGCTTATTGATGCTTGACGAACCTTCGCAGGGCATCATGCCCAAGCTGGTCGACGAGATCTTTGCTGCGGTCGAGGTCATCCGCCAAGCCGGCACCACGGTCCTAATCGTCGAACAGCGCCTGACCGAATGTTTGGAGATCGCCGACCGTGCCTATGTGATGCAGACCGGACGCGTGCTCATGAGCGGGACGGCCGCACAGATCCGGGACAATGTCGACCTACGCCGGGTCTATCTCGGTCTATGATCGTGGGCGGACCGACTTAGTACTGCCTCGAGGTGTTACGATGACGACGATCGACTTAAATTCCGATCTGGCCGAAGGGTTCGGCTCCTATCGCTGCGGCGACGACACGGCGATGCTCGCGGTTATCAGCTCTGCCAACGTGGCTTGCGGCTTCCATGCGGGCGATCCAGAGATCATGGCGGAAACCTTCAGGATGGCCAAGCAGCGCGGCGTGGCGATCGGCGCGCATCCGGGCTTTCCGGACCTTTGGGGATTCGGGCGCCGGCGCATTCCGTTCACGACCGGCGAGATCGAGCGACTGATCGCTTACCAAATTGGCGCCGCGCAGGCGCTCGCCGTCTATGCGGCCCACCGCATCACCCATGTGAAGACGCATGGGGCGCTCGGCAACATCGCGGAAACCGACCGGCCAGTGGCGGATGCCATTGCGCGCGCGGTGCGCGCGGTCGATCCGTCGCTCACCTTTCTGACCATCGCGCGCTCGCAGCAGGAATTCGCCGCTGCCGCGGCCGGCCTGCGTACGGTGTCGGAAATTTATGCGGATCGCGGCTATGCCGAAGACGGCCATCTAATCCCGCGCGGCCAGCCCGGCGCCTTGATTGAGGATCCGCAGGCGGCGGCCGCTCGCGTGAGCGCCATGATCGAAGCCGGCGCCATCATCACAGAAGCAGGAACGCATCTGCCGACGCCGATCGGCTCGGTGTGCGTGCACGGGGATTCACCCCATGCGGTAGACACCGCGCAACAGGTGCGGGCGCGGCTGCGTGCGGCCGGAATCACGGTCGCGCCCTTCGCTCCCGTAACACCATGAATTCGACGGCGCCTCGCCTGCTCGATGCCGGCGAAGCGGCGCTCGTCGTCGAATTTGGCAGTGAAGTCGATCCGGCCACTAATGAGCGCGTGCTAGCACTCGACCGCGCGCTTGCGACGCTAGCCCTGCCCGGCCTGCGCGAGACGGTGCCGACCTATCGCTCGCTGATGATCCACTACGATCCACTGCTGCTGGACCGCAGCCGGCTAGTCGATGCCGTGCGTGGTATCGAGATCGCACCACCGGCACTGTCATGCGCGCCGAACCATTTGTGGACAATTCCGTGCTGCTACGATCCGGAACTGGGTGAGGACATTGCCGCGGTCGCCGCGATGACCGGGCTTAGTGCGGAACGCATCGTCGCGCTGCATGCAGGAACGACCTATCGGGTCTACATGTACGGCTTTGCGCCGGGCTTCTGCTATCTCGGCGGTCTGCCGAGCGAGCTCGCGGTATCGCGCCGCCCCACGCCACGCCCGCCACATCCTCCGAACACGATCCTGCTCGGCGGCGGCCTCACGCTCATCACCACCTTCGCGATGCCGACCGGATGGTGGCTGCTTGGCCGTACGCCGGAGCGCATGTTTGCGCCGGCACGCGAGCCAAACTTTCTCGTCGACGTGGGCGATGCGCTGCGGTTTGCGCCGGTTGATCGCCCAGCCTTCGACGCCCTGGAGGCGCGCGCCGAGAATGGCGAGATCGTATCGCAGCGGGAGCGACTGCGGTGAAGAAGGCTCTGCGCATCATCGCGGCCGGTCCCGGCGTCACACTGCAGGACGGCGGGCGCTTCGGCTATCTCCGCTATGGCGTGACACCGGCCGGCCCAATGGACCCGCTCGCCTTTGCCACCGCCAATCGGGCCGTGGGCGCACCGCCCAATGCGGCGGCGATCGAGGTTTCACTCGGCGGCGTAGAACTGACGGTTGACGGCGGACCCATCTCGCTCGCGATTGCGGGTGGCGCCTTCCGGCTGCAACTCAACGGCAGCGAGCTGCCGATGCCCGCTGTCGTGCGGCTGGCGCCGTCGCAAAGGCTGGCGATCCGCGCGGGCGCGGCCGGAGCCTGGTGCTACGCTGCCGTCGCCGGCCGCATCGACGTAGCGCCGATGCTGGGCTCGGTCGCGACCCACACGCGCTCGCACCTCGGCGGCCTCAGCGGGCGAGCGCTCGTAGCTGATGACCTCTTGCCTCTCACGGGCCCACGCCTCGTCGAGCCAGCGATCGCAATCATCACGGCACCCTGGCTCGAACGGGCCGGCGAGACTATTCGCGTGCTGTTGGGACCACAGAGCGATTATTTCACGGCCGATCAGATGGCGGCCTTCCTGCAAGGCCCGTGGACGTTGTCGGTACGCAGCGACCGGATGGCCTATCTGCTCGACGGGCAACCGCTACGCCACTCCAAGGGTTTCAACATCGTGTCGGATGGCATCGCGCTCGGCGCCATCCAGGTGCCGGGCAACGGCCAGCCAATCGTGCTGATGGCCGATCGGCAGCCGACCGGCGGGTATCCAAAGATCGCCAACGTGATCGAGGCGGATGTGGGACGGCTCGCACAGCTGCGCGCCGGCGCCCAATTCCGCTTTCGCCGCGTGACGATCGAAGAGGCGGTGGCGGCACGGCGTGCCGAGGCGCTGGCGCTCGCCGCACCGATCGTCCTGACGCCCCTGCGACGCACCGACCTGTCCTCGGAATTCCTGCTTGGCCTCAATTTGATCGATGGCATCATCGACGCGGCGCACTGAGTTGCGAGGGATCGCCGACGCAGCCAGCCTACAATATTGGCACAACTCTGTGCTGCCCGGGCAGCCGGGACTTACTTCGTCGCCGTACCACAACGACAAGCTCGCCATGTACTAATTTCGGCACCTAGTTTTGGCCGACAAGTTGAAGTATTCGGCATCGGAGTAGGAAATTCGGGACTTGTACCCTGGCTGTCCGGCCAGCCAGATGAAGAACCGCTTGAGGGCGCTCAGGGTGGCGCAGAGGGTCGCCTTGCTGAGACAATCCTTGGTCCGAAGGCTCATTTGCTCCGCAAGGCTCGCCTTGAAGCCCTTAGAGTCCGTCCGGAGACTTCAGCGTTGATTACAGAGTTTTCTGAGCATGAGGCGGATTGAGGCGAGGCGCAAGAACGCGAGCGCCTTGCGGTTGAAGTTCTCCCAA
>Ga0066793_10001761_pt1 | contig 10050 bp, 10 predicted proteins | sample PersoiDNA2013189_FD_83876 | JGI IMG/M metagenome (GOLD analysis project Ga0066793, IMG submission 83876) | Permafrost soil microbial communities from the Arctic, to analyse light accelerated degradation of dissolved organic matter (DOM) -... | ecosystem: Environmental > Terrestrial > Soil >...
CTCAAAGAGGGAGCACACACCGTCACCCTCGACCATTTGCGCCAAACCGCCGCTTCTGATGTGCGCGTGAAGCTTGCACTGCGCAATGCCCTGGAGAGCGAGGCGGAATTTGTCGAAGCCGAAGACGCCGATGCGCAACTCCTTGCCCTTCTGCGCAAGCCTTCCTCACGTCCATCCGTTCCTGCAAAACAGGATCAGGATGAGCAGAAGAAAACTTCTTCATCTCCCTCGTCAGGCAATCGGAAGCCTGGCAAACGTGCTCCAGGCCGCGATTCGACTAGTTCAGAGGAACTCCCAGACCAGAGAGATGAGGAGCAAGCTGCAGGATGAGGAATACAGTACACCCTGTCGTTGTGGTGAGAAAAGGTCCAGAGAATCAGCGCATTCTTCAAACAGCGGAGATCCCTCCTCGGAGCAGGCTCTATGGGCTTGAGCCATACCATGTCAACACTCTATGGAGCGAAAGTTTGACGAGCTATCTGAATCGTTTAGGATGGGCTCATGGAGTCGACACCATGCCGTTAGTTGTGTACTGGTAGAGCTTTCTCAAGAGGGAGATATGAGAGAAGATTACAGGCATAGAATGTTGCTGAACGGAAAAGATTACTCGAGTAGCTGAGCTTCCAGGGTTGCCAGGTAAGCAGCGGGATCTTTGCGAAAGCGGAACTGTTTGCGACGAGTTTCCTCACACTGCTGCAAGTGCGCCCGCAGGTCACGCCAGCGCTGATAATCCTTGGGGTGGAGGTCCGAAGCCGAGAAGCACTGCTCCTTGGTGACCACAGCCGCAATGACGCGCACCGAGCCACGGACCACCACGCCCACAATGGCTCCACGTCGGCCCGTGGCTCGTCGCTCATGGACTCGTGCCACGCCAAAGCAATGTTCCAGATCATTATTAGTGCGTGGCAAGCCCTCAAGATCATAGCAGTGAAAGAGGCCAGCCGCAAAGTTGTCGGTGATGTGGCAAAAATGCTCAATGGCCTCACCGAGCGGTCCCACATCGGCTTTCTGCTCCCGCATTTGACGAACGTATGTCAGATAGCACTCACGAACTTGTGCTCCAGTGTGTTGCTCGTGATTGGCTAAGATGTGTGCCGCCTGATGGACCTGCTGGTAAGCGCTCTGCAGTGGTGGCCACAGGAGAGCGGTGACAGTGATCCCCTTAGTGAGCAAGTGTTGCAACAGCTTTAATGTGGGTGGTAATCTTTTTTTTCCTGGACACGGCCAATGGAGTCGCTCACCTGGGTCACGCGATCGTGGAGTTTGAGGCCTGAAGGGTGCAAAGGAGAACGCCCATCATCCGTCAAGCTCGCTCGAACGGCCAGGCAGTATCCTCTGATCGCTTCGTTTTCAGGGGTTTTCTGCTCTTCCAGAGCGCGCTCAATCGGTCGCACGCCTCTCAGTTGCTTCTTCAACTGCGTTTTGGCATGCCGATCGGCTTCGTAGAGGGGCTTGGTCGCATCCTTCAAATAGTGAAACTGACAGAGTTGATGAGGCACCTTTGGAAAAACAAACGCGACGGCACTGCCAATCGTCTCTTCGCCATCCGAGATCACGCCTTTGACCGGTACCTTCAATTGCACCAGTAGTTCCTTGACTTCGGTGAGCAAGGCGGTCAAATCACCCTGGGTACTACTGAGCAGGGGACGTGCTAACAGAATTTCTTCGGAGAGACAGTCGCGCACCACCCAGAGCACTTCATATCCGACATCTGGCTGCAACCCATCAAGGGCCAGGATCACGTGCCCTTGCTTCTGTAACCGTGCCTTGATCCGCTCCTGATCTGTCACGCGCAAGGCAACCAATTCCTCATAGCGCTGCATCAAATGCGTCACACTGCGTTCCGTGATGCTCACTCCGCGAGCCAACAGAGCACGATGCATCTCTGGCACGCTGCGGTGTTCGCGAAAACGCCACTGACCAATCAGGGCGATTACCTCCAAGCCGAATTCTCCGTGGGGCAGTGCCCAGCGTCCCTCTTCTTCGGGACGATACGCGACATGGTAGCGAGGACACGCTGTCTGCACACAGCGACGAACCACAATGGTTAATTTCCAGAGGCCATCCAATTTGGTCACGGTACGATACGTATGGTAGCCAACCCACAGCGGGTGACCACATGCTTCACACGCTTCTCTCAATGGAGTCAATATCGTGCTCTGCGTCGCTTCTAGACGCCGCGTTCGTCCACGCATTGTTTTTCTCCTGCTCAACTACTCCTGTGCTTTTCCCTCCGCTTTCTGCTTGTAGGCTACACCCACTGTCAAGGTCTGTTTTCCGTTCAGCGAATGTTTCGGTGACATTCTTGTAGAAAAACAAGGAGAATACTATGCCTGTTCCCAAAAAGCGTACCATATCGACTTCTCAAGCGGCAAAAGCGGAGCCATCACCAGATGAGCAAGAATTTCGCCAACGCATGCGCACCCTTGCCGTCAGCGCGATGCGTGTTTTGATTGAAGAAGTCATGCGCGAGGAGCTTGAGCAGTGCCTTGGTGCTGCGTGGGGCGAAATCACTCCAGAGCGAAAAGGATATCGCAATGGTTCGTACCCACGAGATCTGGTGACCAAGACAGGACGCATTGAGGGTCTCTCAGTGCCACGAGATCGAGAAGGGGTGTTTCATAGTCAGGTTTTTGAGCGCTATAATCGCTACGAACCGGAGGTAGCGCAAGCACTGACGGAGATGTTTGTCAGTGGCACGAGTACCCATAAAGTGGGGAAAGTTGCCCAAACGCTGACGGGAGTTGCCCCCAGTGCCAGCGCGGTAAGCCGCCTCAACCAGACACTCACGGAACAGTTTGAGACGTGGCGTGAACGCCGCCTGCAAGAGCACTGGCGTATCTTGTACCTCGACGGCATTCACTTCAGTGTGCGTCATGGAGATCAAACCGATTCGACGATCATCTTGACGGCGCTTGGCGTGGATCTAGAAGGCAACAAGGAGGTGTTGGCATTGCGAGCCTGTGCTGAAGAAGATAAAGATGGCTGGATGTGCCTGGTACAAGATCTTCGCACTCGTGGAGTTACGCGCATCGATCTGATTGTCACCGATGGACACGATGGACTCTTGGCAGCAGTCGCTTCTCTTTTCCCTGCAACGCCGCGCCAACGCTGCGTGGTGCATAAAGAGCGCAATGTCATGAATGCCATTCCCAAACGAGAGCGCAGCGCGGTCACTACCGAGTTGACGGGGATCTGGAAATCACCGACCAAAGAGGAGGCACTCATGGAACTGGCGGCCTTCAAAGGAAAGTACCAGAAGCGCTATCCAGAAGCGGTCCGCAGCCTGATGGAGGACGAAGAGCATCTGCTCACCTTTTACGCCTTTCCCCAGGTCATGCATCGCTACATTCGCACGACCAACGCCATCGAAAGCTTTTTCAGCAACGTTCGGCAGCGAACTGACCAGATTGATTCCTTCACCACCGAAACTTCCTGTCTGACCATCGTCTGGGCCGTGATGCAAAGCATACGCGTGCCCAGGATTCCCATCAGCTAAGCACTGAAGAGTGGTCGTTGTCGGCGTAGCAGCAACCAGCCGCAGAGGGTGGGTTAAGGGGAGATGTTCTTTACCAATCTTCCTGTGTAACAAAAGTGCTTAAAGCATTCTTCGGCAGATGATCGTTGGAGTCCTGTGTTGCCTGTTTGCATTCTCTCCGATCCTGTGGATTGCAGGTCCTCGACTTAGCTTCGTTGTTAGGGCATTTCCTCTTCCGCTGAAAACACTGCTTTCTTGCTCTATCACGACCTCCTCATAAAGAAGCTTACCGTTACACACGATTCGAGATGGTGTCGACGATTCCGCCAGGGCGCTTCACGGGACGCTTCAATAGGGGTATCTCGGTTGTGCTCCCCGCCTATAATGAAGAGGCCGTCATCAGGCAGACCGTTATAGAGGTGATTCAGAAACTCACGCCACTGGTTGCCGACTTCGAGATCATTGTGGTCAATGATGGCAGTAAAGATAAGACCAGGCAGGTAGTTGAGTATCTGGCGTGGAACTTCCCTCAAGTCCGGCTGATCAATCACCCTGTAAACAGGGGCTATGGGTCTGCGCTGGTCACGGGCTTCACCAATACGCGCAAAGAACTGGTCTTCTTTATGGACAGCGATGGGCAGTTCGACATTGCGGACCTCGCTCTCCTGCTTCCGCACATTCATGACCATGACGCTGTACTGGGCTACCGCATCCATCGCCAGGATCGCTGGATGCGCACATTGAACGCGTGGGGGTGGAAGTGCCTCATTCGCGTCTTCTTTGGTGTGAAAGTGCGTGACGTGGACTGTGCCTTCAAGTTGTTCCGCGCGGACTTCTTCTATCGCTACCCGTTAGAGACCACAGGGGCCATGATTAACACCGAGATTATGTATAAATGGGCGAGAGCGGGATACAGTTACACGGAGGTGGGAGTGCGCCACTTGCCACGAACAGCAGGCTCGGCCACGGGAGCAAAGCTTTCGGTGATCCTGAGAGCCTTGCGTGAAATGTTTATCTATGCTGAGAAGTGGAGCCAGGCATGAAGTTCACCATGTCGCCGTCTCTCCATGCTTCGACTTTCGCCCTACGATGTTCATGATACACACAAGATAATCAGGAGGAACTATCAGTTATGCAGCATGTAGAGATGCCAGGAAGAGTCCCCTTATCCGAAGTATCATATGTTTCAGCCTCATCGTCTTCTCTCATGATATCCATCGTCATCCCTGTCATGAATGAGAAGCAAAATGTATGGCTACTCTATGAGAAGATAGCGGCAAAGCTCGATCCGATGAGGACACGCTACGAAGTCATATTTGTTGATGATGGAAGTACGGATGGAACATTCAATGAATTGCAGACGCTGCACTCTAAACATCCCGCTCGTGTGAGCGTCGTTCGCTTCCGGCGCAACTTTGGCAAGACGCCCGCACTGGTGGCTGGCTTCAGCCGCTGTCGCGGTGATGTCGTATTTACGATGGACGGAGACCTGCAGGATGATCCCGAGGAGATTCCCAGCTTTCTTGCGAAGCTTGACGAAGGGTACGATCTGGTGACGGGCTGGAAGTTCCCACGTCTGGACCCGCTCTCCAAGACGTTTCCTTCTCGCGTTTTCAATGGGCTGGTCAGCACATTAACCAAGCTGGACCTGCACGATATCAATTGCGGCTTTAAAGCGTATCGGCGTGAGGTGATCGAGGATATGCATTTGAAGCTCTATGGAGAGTTCCATCGTTTTATTCCTGTGATCGCACACTGGCGCGGTTTTCGTGTGGCAGAGATCAAAGTGCAACACCACCCGCGTACATTCGGCATCTCGAAATTTGGCGCAAAACGCTTTGCGCGTGGCCTGATCGATCTACTCACGGTTCTGTTCCTGACATCGTTCTTGCACACCCCGTTGCGGCTCTTCGGTAAACTGGGCTTCTGGACCTTCCTCTCTGGGACCCTGGTGGATATCTTCGTCGTCATTCGTAGTCTTCTCATTGGCGAGCCAATTCACAATCAGCCGCTGCTCTTCGTGGGCATTCTCCTGATCATCTTTGGCTTCCAATTTCTCCTGATCGGCCTGCTGGCGGAAATGATTCGCTACTACGCCTTTCGTGCTGGCGAGGAATATAGTATCAGCCAGGAGATCGAACGACGGACTGATCCACATGCAGCCAGTGAACCTGCCCTTCGCGAAGCGCCTGTCCAGCAAGAGTCGCCGCAGAAAGAGGAACAATGGCTCTTTCCGCAATTGTCGCAAGAGTGGAGATGGCAGCAAGCGCGCCCTCTGTGGAACCAGCGCAAAGCCAGTGAGGCCCTTGCCCAAGGCGGAAGTATTCCCCATAGGCCAACGATGATTCCTTTATGACCTCCACGAAAGAAGCAAGCCTGTCCGAAGGCGTTAGATACCAGCGGCATCGAGAATCGTCTGGGCCAGCTCGTGGCTTTTCAAGGCATCCTCAACGGACTGGACAGGAGGATGCCCACTGCGCAAACAGGTCAAGAAGTGGTCTAAAGCAGACGTAAAACCGCGCTTCGTGAGCGTGGAGGACCAGGGATCGTGGGTGCGGGTTTCCATGATTCCGCCTCGTTGTGTCTGCAAGACTTCCAGATCCTCAACTCGGACCGATACACCCTCACCATACACCTCTACTCGTTCCTGTACGCCACCAGCGCGGATATGAGCCAGTGTTGCTGACCGACCGCCCAGGTATTCAAACAACACATTGAGTCCCGCAAACTCACCCTCCGAGCCAGAGCGGATCGTTGCATGGACCTGCTGAGGATCGCCCATGAGCCAGCGGGAAAGATCAATCAAGTGAATCACGTCATCCCACACCGCTGTCGTCGGAGACTGTTTCTGAACCCCTGTCTGGCGCGTCTTGAGCAAATGGCACTGCCCCGCTGCTTGACCAGGGAACACCTCTTTCATCTGCTGGTACAAGGGAGCATAGCGGCGGTTAAAGCCCACCAGAAGCAGCTGGCCGGTCCGCTGGGCACTGGCTGCGACGGCTCTGGCCCCGGCCACATCCAGGGCCATGGGCTTTTCGAGATAGACGGCGATCCCCGCTTCCAGAAGTCGGCACGTCAGTTCAGGATGTGATCCTGACTCGGTGAGGAGAAGCGCACCAGCTGGGCGGGAAGCGATTACCTGATCCAGCGTGGTCGCCTGGATGGGGAAACGATACTGGGCAGCCAGTTCTGCGGCACCACTCCCGCTCCGACTGGCAAGAGCGACCACCTCAACGTCAGATCTGGCTGCCAGCACAGGGAGGTGGGCCTTGCGGGCAATGTCGCCCAGTCCCAGTACGGCAAGGGTGATGCGTTGCGCGCTCATAGGTCATACTCCTTTGCTGCATGCACAGGTGGTTTCTTCATCATCGCTGTTTTTCCTCACAGAGGAGAAGCTTCTGTTCCAGTGTTCTTGCATGTTCTCGGAAAAGAAGCTCTCCCTCTGCCCGGAGAGCTCAGTGTAGCAAATTTTTCACCCTCTGTCGATGGTGGGAGAGAACGCAGAACTCATGTACCGAAAGCGCAACACGTAGGCTCTTCCGCCCTTTTGATGAAGCTCGTATGCTTGCTTAAAAGGAGCAATGATTCTCTTTTTTCATTTTCCAATGAACGTTTTGTGGGAGATTTCTCACTCATTTGAGCAAAGAAAGGCATCTTCATCGTGGGAAAATCAGGCAAAAAGCAGGTGTGCATATTCCTCACGAAAAGCACTTGCTCGTTTTTTGTCACTCTGATGCTCCTGAAGCTGAGGTGCACGTTCCTGCAGGAACGATCAAAGCATTTGATATACTCTGGCTAGAAACGATGTAAGACGCGCTGACGCAGCAATGCGAACCCTGCACGCCCATACATCATCCTTTTAATGAGCTTAATCCTGGTCACTTGTCCTTCAGTCTGCCCATTCTTGTGAAAAAGGGTCAATCCAACCAGGACAGCGGCTTTGTCTCGTTCGAGCCCATTGGCAAAGCGGTGCAATGCGGGGATATGGCAAGCTCGCACTGATCTCAGCCAGCTCTCAAGGTGCTCGCCTCCGAGATTGCGAACCATCTGTAAAAAGGCTTGTACCAATTGGTAGATAGTCTCAGCCGTCTCACTTCCCTGACGAATAGTTGCCAGTTCTTCTTGCTCTTTTTCGTTGAGATGAGCAAAATGACGGATGAAGAGCCAGGTCGCCTTCTTCGCGGAAAAATGGTCCAATGAGGAGGTGTCTGGAAAATCGCCCTTCACGTGGCCACGAAGGGGTTCGAGGTGAGCTCGTAGTGCACGATCGGAGTGGGGATATCCCATTGCTTGGACGCGCGCGGCCAGATCTGTTGGATATTATGACATCCAGAGTCCCATCGCTGCCTCACCCGACGCGAGCATACGCATCAAAACGACTCCGGTGAGAGTGATGATAGTTGGTTTCCACATAGGTTTCCTCTTTCACCCATCGTTGGATCGTCCGTCTTCCCAGGCCGACTCGCGTGGCAATCTCTTTGACGATCATCCCTTGTTTGCGCAATGCCATCGCTTGCTGGTAGCGATCATACCGTTCCGTTTCATGAGCCGAGTAGGGCTTTCCATCAACCGTTACGAGAGACAGGAGGGGCTCCTCGGGAATGTCGACTTTTGCCGCTTCTTTCGCCTTCAGTCCTTTTTGAAGTTCTACCCGACAAGGCACTAATGCTTTTTCTACCGCCTCTGCCAAGTTTTTCACCAAGTGAAAACGATCTGCCGCCTCAATGGCCTGTGGGGCACCCTGACGGGCTGCAGTCGCATAATCCTCAGCACGATCGCGGCTTACCACTTTGATTTCAGAGTGAGCTTGCATCCAAATCTTGGCTGTTTCGGCCTTGCGATCAGGTAAGAGATCAATGACTTGGTGACGCTGTAAATCCACGAGAACGGTTCCGAAGTTCCTCCCACGACGCAAAGCAAAATCATCGATGCCTAAATGGACCACCGATGTGACGGGATCAAGAGGCAGAATCATGAGACGACGTAGGATCGTTGTTGGCGATGTTTGAATAGCCAGACGAGCCGCGAGTCGGGTTCCCAATTCTCCACAGGTCGCTAGACCAAGAGATTGAAGGGCCTCGCAGAGACGAACCGTGAGCCGTGCCCACGGCAGAACGAAGGCTGAAAGCCGTTCGGTAAAGATCTTCCTAATACAGTCAGCGTTGTCACAGAAGAACCGACGCACATGCAGGATGAGTTGCACGCGAAAGCCTGCGCAGGGCAGATCTGCAACCACGCGAGTGTACTGGCTGTGGCGACGTTCGGCAGAGCAGAAACAGAGTGGACAACACGATCTCACTTTCGTCGAGATCACCTCAACGACCAACAGATCATCACGCATACTGGTCGTTGCAATCTCTCATCCTGCGGGAAGAGGGAGAAAGGGAGATGAGAACATAGGAGCGCTCCAAACCTGAGATCGCTCTGGTTTGCAATCTCACCTCTCATCCTATCATTTCTTACCAACCAAGCAAGCTTCATCAAAAGGGCGGAAGAGCCACACGTACGTACAATCCACAAAGAAAGCTTCTTGCCCACTCATCTTGCCTATTACTTTATTTATATAGAACAAATGTTCTATTTTTAATCATTTGTTACACATCCATTAAACATGCGTTCTATATGATAAGAACATCCGTTCTCGCTATGTGGCAAGTGGGCGAACACTTCGGCAAGACAAGCATGCAGAAGAAAGGAGTTCCTGGTGCTCCCGCTCGACCTTGCTCGGGACGCCTGCGCCAAAGGAGATCGAATGAATGCATTCACCTCACCCACCATCGTGGCTGCCGGGTTTCCCTCACCTGGGGAAGAATGGCGCGAACCTCGCCTGGACGTACGCCAGTTGCTTGGTCTTGCCTCGGAGGGAAGCTTCTGTTATCTCATGCGATCGGCAGATATGAGTGCAGCAGGCATCCTGAACGGTGATGTCCTGGTGGCTTCACCGACGCTCGTGGCAGGCAGTACAGATATCGTCATCGCGACCATCGACGAGGCGACCCAGGTGCGGCGTCTCCTGCGGATCGGCTCGGTCGCCTTTCTGGTTCCGGAAGATCCTGCTCGTCCTCACGCCCAGCGGCGTCCGCTGCTTTCCGGGGACTCCGTGCTCATTGAGGCGGTCGTGCTCTGTAACATCCATGGGCTCAGCGAGGCGTCGCGCCTGGCCCTCTCGAATCACCCTCCGCACGCCAATGTCAACCGCCTGCTTGGCCTGCACCTTCCGGCGGTGTTCTGCACGCTCGTCAAGGGGTCGTCTATGCAGGGGGCTGGGGTATTTGACGGCGATATTGTTGTGGTCGACCGATCTCAGCGACCAGCGCCTAACGATGTCATTATCGCGAGCGTCAACGGGCGCTTCGTCGTCAAGCGCTTCATCCAGGCACGCGGCTCGGTGTTTCTGCTCTCCGATCACCCGCTCACCCCACCCGTGCTGGTGACGACAGAGATGGGCTTCCAGGTCTGGGGGGTCGCGCTCTTTAGCCTGCACCTGCTCCACCAGCGCATCAAGAACCGATTGCGCGAGCAGCGAAGGCAGGGGCGATGAGGCGATCCGTCATCGCGCTGGGGGATTGCAG
>Ga0066793_10001763_pt1 | contig 10046 bp, 12 predicted proteins | sample PersoiDNA2013189_FD_83876 | JGI IMG/M metagenome (GOLD analysis project Ga0066793, IMG submission 83876) | Permafrost soil microbial communities from the Arctic, to analyse light accelerated degradation of dissolved organic matter (DOM) -... | ecosystem: Environmental > Terrestrial > Soil >...
ACTCCGGCTCGGCGACGGTGAACTCCTCGCCGTCCGCCTTGGCCCGGGCGACGCGGAGAATGGCCTCCCGGTACTCGTCGTGGTAGCGCTCCGGGTCGAACTCATCGCTGAGGTTCTCGATCAGCATCTTGGCCATCGCCATTTCCCGCTTGTCGATCTTGACCTCGCTGGGGAGGTTGAGCTCCTCCATCGAACGGATCTCGTCCGGCCAGTGCAGGGAGTTGACGATCATGCCCTTGCCGAACGGCCGCATCGTCGCCATGTGCTCACGGTCGCGCAGCGCGATCTTGCCCACCGCGACCTTGCCCATGTCCTTCAGCGCTTCCCGCATCAGGTAGTAGGGCTTGATGCCGACCTTCTCAGGCTCGAGGTAGTACGCCTGCTTCATGTAGAGCTCAGCCGGTATCTCAGAACCGTCGACGAATTCCTGGACGTCGATGGTGTGGGCGCTGGCCAGGGGAAGGTTATCGAAGTCCTCGTCATCCATGACCACGAAGGCGTCCTTGCTGATCTCGAAGCCGCGGAGGACGTCCTTGTAGTCGAGGGTCTTGTCGTCCACCGGGCAGTGCCGCTTCTGCTTGATGGGCTGCTTATGGCAGGGGCAGAGCGACCGGAAAGAGACCGACTTCGATTCGGTAGCCAGGTACAACCTGACCGGGATGGCAACCATCCCGAAGCTGATGGCGCCCTTCCACATCGAACGAGGCATGAATCAATCCTCCCACAAGTGCTCGGGACGGGCAAGGCGCAGCCGCATGGCAGGAAGCATCCCACGATCCGGCACGGGTCAGGCGGCGAAGGCCTGGGTGAGCGGGGTGCGTGAGCGAAGAGCCTCCCAGTAGCGGTGCCAACGGCCGTTCTGCTTGAGGACATGGAGGCCGAGGAGGCGGTGGGCTCCAGAGCGGTGCCAGGAAGTGCCCTTGGCTTTGAGGCGGCGACCGACGGTTACTTCCATGGTCTTCTCGATAGCTCCGGAGGCCTGGGCTCCGTACTTCGCGTACACCGCGATCCCCTCGCGGTTGGTGCCGAGCCCGATCGCGGAGACCAGCAGGCCCGAACCTCCCAGTCGTCTGTACCCCATTGACCCTCCTGAAGATCACCAATAATCGATGCATGACCCAGGCGGGCGCAGCGCCCCGTTCCGAACCGACCACCGCGGCCGGGGAGTTCATCCCCTGGACACCGGAGCGTGTGCGCTGGACCGCGGGCCTGATGCTGGCACTGCTGATCGCGGCGATGGACAGCACGATCGTCAGCACCGCGCTGCCCACCATCGGCGGCGAGCTCGGCAACTTCTCGCTCTACCCCTGGGTCTTCTCCGGCTACCTGCTGACGGCGACCACCACCGTCCCACTCTGGGGCCGGCTGGCCGACCTGTACGGGCGCAAGCGGGTGCTGATGGTGGGGATGGCGATCTTCGTCGGCGCCTCGGTGCTCTGCGGGTCGGCGCACAGCATGCTGGCGCTGGTCGTCTTCCGCGGCCTCCAGGGGGTCGGCGCCGGGTGTCTCCAGCCGGTGACCCTGACGGTGGTTGGCGACATGTTCCCGATGGCCCAGCGAGCCCGGATCCAGGGGCTGTTCAGCGGGATGTGGGCGGTGGCGTCGGTGATCGGGCCGATCATGGGGGCCGTCTTCGTGTCGTCGATCGGCTGGCGCTGGATCTTTGACGTCAACGTCCCCGCGGGCCTGGCCTCGGCTGCGCTGCTGTGGTCCTTCCACGACCGGCCCACTGCGCGCCGCGCCGCGGTCGACTACCCCGGGGCACTGCTGCTGACGGCCGGTGTCGCCATGCTGCTGTTCGGGTTTGGCAGCGGAAGCGCGGGACAGCAGCCGCAGTGGCCCCTGATCGCCGGGGCGGTCGTGGTCCTCGCCCTGTTCATCGTGGTGGAGCAGCGCAGCGAGAGCCCCACGGTGCCACTGCGGTTCCTGCGTGACCCGGTCATCGGTCCCGCGATCCTGGTCGCGATCGTCGCCGGCACCCTGCTCTTCGGGCTCACCAGCTACATCCCCCTCTACGTGCAGGGTGGGCTGGGCGGAACGCCCTACGAAGCGGGTGCGGCCCTCGCCCCCCTTCTCTTCGGCTGGTCGATCGTCGGGGTCATCGCAGGCCGATACATGATCCGCGTCGGGTACCAGCGGCTGGCTCTGGCGGGGACGGTGATGATGCTGTGCGGCAGCGCCATGCTCTTCCTCCATCCGCCGATCGACCCCGTGGTCTGGGTGGGCGTTTGCACCCTGGTCATCGGCGCCGGGATGGGCACCCTCAACACCCCCCTGCTGATCATGATCCAGAGCGTGGTGGGCTGGGAGGACCGCGGCGCGGTCACCGCCCTGAACCAGTTCTCGCGCACCATCGGCGGCGCCGTTGGCGTCGCCCTCATGGGCATCCTCCTGGAATCCCGGATCCACGCCGGGGCGCTGGCCCACGGCCTGGATCCTCAGACCTACTCCGACCCGCTCCGGTTCACGGTCCACGCCACCGCGCAATCGGCCGCCAGCCGCGCCCTGGTGACCGACGGTGTGCAGGCGCTGGAGGGGGTGTTCGTGGGGCTCTCCGCTGTCGCCCTGGTCATCGCCATCCGCATTGTGCTCAACCGCGCCAACCGGCGGTCGAACTACGTCCTGAAGTGACCCCGCGCCGCAAGAATCCCGCCCGCGGGTGTTTCTCAACGCGGATGCTAGATCCGGACTTCGTTGGCCCTCCCTACTTCACCGTGCCGGATTCCGAGATGCTTCGCGCGTAGCACCAGTTGCGCCGCCGACCACGCCCACGGTCAAACCCCCAGGCAGTCGCGGGCTCGCTCTCGGAGCGGGAAATCGGATGCCCGCACCACCGACTCAAAGCCAACTTTCTTGTGGGAGCTGTCGCAGAACGGCTTCTCCTCGGAATGGCCGCAACGACACAGGAAGACGACCTCGCCTTCTGGAACCTCACGAATCACAGCTCCCTCGGCATCGACGATGCGGACTGGGCCGGCGACCTTGTTGCTGGCGTTGTCGCGCGGGGTGATGGTCACGGGTTCAGGCATTGGCGGCCTCCTTGATGAGCTCGACCGGGTCCCCCTGGCGGACGGGTCCGCCACGGATTATGCGGGCGTAGAGCCTGGAGTCCTCGATGTGCACCTGCGGCGACACCCGGCTGAACACGCCGTCCCTGAAATTGCCCGCGATGGTTTTGCAGGGGCTGGTATAGGACGTGACTTCGATCTCAACGAGGCCTATGCAAAGCTGGTCGCCGGGGCGCAGGTCTGAGACATCGAGGCCCTCGAAAGTGATGTTCTCCCCCATTCCCCCGGCCACCACCGGGTGGCCCTCCGCCTGAAGTCGCTTGAGCGCGTCAACCGAGTACAGGCAGAGAGCCTGGAGGGGACCGCCGTGGTTGTCCTTGTCGTCGTGGTCGTCGCCGACGATGCCCAGTTCACCGACCTCGGCCTCGGAGACTGGGAGCTTGGGCACGCCGCCGCCAGAGATGTTGATGCTGAAGACGCGAGCCTGGCTCACAGCTACGAGATTACGCCTGTAACAAAGCTGTTATGGAGGCGCCGCACCGGCTCAAAACTGCCAAGCCTTACATTCGCAAACAGGATTCGCCTTGAGCCTACAGACAACGTCTCTCCACCAACAAGGGGTGAGACAAAGTGCCCAAGCGAGTATTGGTCATTGGTCTTCTGGGAGCGCTGCTGAGCGTGTGCGGAGCCACGGCGTCGCCATTGGTGAGTCGCCCAGCAGCGTGCTGGCAGCGGCAGCCCAGGCGTCCGGTGCGCTCAACAGCTACAAGATCCAGTTCACCGCCTCCGAGACCTTCCCGATCTCGGCGTCGTCTCTCAATTTCTTCGGCGGCAGCTCCGGTGCGTCTGGAGCCAGCGGTCCCGCCGGCACTTTCAAGGGGGACTTCAGCGGGACTCTCAAGGTGCTCAAGCCCGATCGGACCGCGCTTGACGCCACCGCCAAGCTGAACGGCTTCTCGATCGACTTCAGCAGCCTGCGCATCGGCACCGACAGCTACACCAAGAACGTCTTCACCGGCCGCTGGGAAAAGGACAAGAAGGCGACGGGGGCCAGCGGCGCGACGGGTGCCGCAGGTTCCAGTACGTCAAGCAAGGGAGTCAGTAACCTCGACCCGGCCATGTTCACCGACCTTCTCAAGTACCTCAAAGTGGACCAGACCTTCTCGGACACGGATGTTAACGGCGCCCACGTGCACCACTACCGCGTCAAGCTGGACGCCGACAAGCTCAAAGCCGAGCTCAGTAAGAAGGGCGTCCTCCCCGACAGCAAGACCTCGCAGTTCTTCGATGACTTCGTCAACAACGGCAAATACACGATGGAGGTCTGGGTCGGCACCTCCGCTCCGATCACCTCGTGCGTCGCGTGACCGTCAGCTTCGACGCCATCACCGACGCCAGCACCCTCGGCGGGTTCACCATCGGCGGCACGACTCCAAAGACCCAGAACACCCCGCAGCCGGTGTACGTCACCGCCCATGCCCAGCTCGACTACTCGGACTTCAACAAGTCCATCGAGATCACACCCCTGCCGACAGGCTAGGGCCGCAGCCCGGGCTCACTACAGATTGGCGGTCGCGGCGTCGAGCTGGGCCGCGAACTTCCGCTGGGCTGCCTCGCGACGGGTTGGGATGTGGTCCCGCGGCCAGGCGCCCTCGTTGGGGGTGTACTCCTTGAGCACCTGGCGAGCCACCGTGACGCGGTGGACCTCGTCGGGGCCGTCGTAGATCCGTGCCCCCCGGGCCGCGCGGTACATGCCCTCCAGCGGCAGGTCGGAGCTGAAACCCAAAGAGCCATGCACCTGGATGGCCCGGTCGATGACGTCATGGAGGACTTTGGCGCCGAAGAACTTGATCATCGAGATCTCCTTGCGCGCCGCCGTCGGTCCCTCCTGGTCCATCTTCCAGGCCGCGTGGAGAGTCATCAGCCTGGCTGCCTGCATCTCGGCTGCCGAGTCGGCGATCCAGTTCTGGACCGTCTGCTTGCGCGCCAGCGCTCCGCCGAAGGCCTCACGCTGCAAGGCCCACTCGCACAGCATGTCGAACGCCCTTCGCGCCTGCCCCAACCAGCGCATGCAGTGATGGATGCGGCCCGGACCGAGGCGCATCTGGGCGATCAGGAAACCCTGGCCCTCGCCCCCGAGGAGGTTGTCGAGGGGGACGCGGCAGTTCTCGTAGAAGACCTCGGAGTGCCCCATGCCGAAGGGCTCGTGCTCGCTGACCATGTTGGGGATGTTGCGGGCCAGGTTGAGCCCGGGCGCGTCCTTGGGGACGATGATCATCGAGGCGCGGGCGTACTGGTTGTCGTTGTCGGGGTCGGTGACAACCATGGCGATCAAGAAGTCCGCGATCATGGCGTTGCTGGTGAACCACTTGTGGCCGTTTATCACCCACTCGTCGCCCTCGCGGCGGGCGGTGGTGCGGAGCATGGTGGGGTCGGCGCCGGCGCCGGGGGCAGGCTCGGTCATGGAGAAGGCCGAGCGAAATTCACCATCCAGCAGCGGCCGCAGCCACTTCTGCTTCTGGTCCTCGGTTCCGCAGAGGGCCAGGATCTCGGAGTTGCCGGAGTCGGGCGCCTGGTTTCCGAAGACGGTGGGCCCGAAGATCGAGCTGCCCTCGATCTCGTGCATCAGGCCGAGCTTGACCTGGCCGTAGCCCTGGCCGCCGTGCTCCGGAGGGAGATGGGTCGCCCAGAGCCCGCGCACCTTGACCTCTTCCTGGAGCGGGCGGACCAGGCGGGTGAAGCCGGCAAGGTCGGTGTCGATCACCTCCAGCGGCCAAACCTCTTCCTTGACGAACTTCTCCATCCAGTCCAGCTTCTCCTGGAACTCGGGCTCGGTCGAAAAATCCCAGCTCATCGGTTGTGTCTCCTTGTGCTGAGCCGCTGGCGGCGGCGAATCAAAGGGGTGGCCAGAATGCCGAAGCCGATCAGCAGACATGGAGTCGGGCGCCGGGGTGGCGATCCTGGCGGTGGGAAGTCTACCCCCGGCGGCGACCAGGCCGGTCCTCACGGGGGTGGCCTGCGCGAGCACGCCCTGCCCAATGTCGACGCCGCAGGCCTGCTGCGTCGGGACGACGTGGACGCCGACCGGGCCGGCGCCGGCGGCGGTCACGGTCAGGATGTCCGGCTGGCCACCACTGCCGGGGGTTACCGAGTAGCTGCCGCCGCTGACGGTGATGCTGTAGCCGCCGCCGTAGCGTCCGGCCGGCAGGACGATCTCGGTGTGGTGGCGGGCGGCGCCGAGGGCGGCATTGGGCGCATACGAGTAGTCGAAGACGCTGGTCAAGGTGTCCATGTTCTGGGACTTCGGGGCGCCAGCGGCGGCGCGGGCATACGCCCGGGTCAGAACGCAGCCCTTGGGCTACACCAACTGGCGATTCTGGTCGAAGAGCCTTTCGTTCTGGCTGCCGTCGGGGTCGTGGTTCTGCCGCGCGGCCCAGTAGCTCCAGGAGAACGGGACGGCGTTGGGCAGCACCTGTCCGTCGCCGAGCCGGGCGACGTGACCGATGTCCGCGGCAACGTTCTCAGCGCCGAACTCGGACATCAGGAGCGCCTGGCCGGTGCCCAGGGGGCTGCTCTGGGAGGTGTTGGTCAGCTGCCGGCTGAGCAGGAACTACTCCAGGGTGAGGTCCTCTTGCACCGCGCAGTCCAGGGTGGCGCACTCGCCGCTCCCAAGACCCGTCCCCAGGATGCCGCAGGCGTGGAAGTTGAGAAGCAGCTTCTTGAACGGCAAGTTGAAGATCAGGCCGCCGATCGTTTGCGGCAGGCTGAAATCGGTGGTGATCGGGGTTTCGTAGAAAGATCAGGTGGTTGGGGTCTACTGCCTGGATGGCGGGGATGATGCCTACAGCCGGCGCCTGCGACATCGGCAGCCCGGTCAGGGCGCAGGACGTTTTCGCGATGGCCTGGCCGGCATAGAAGCATTCCAGCTTACGGTCGAAAACCGTGGTCGGCGTCCAGAAGCTGTCGTAGGGCTCGTTGAACGGGTCGTAGCCGAGGACGGTGAGGAGGGCGCCCAAAAGCGTGGAAAGGCGGGCGGCGCGCCTCATGCCAGCAGCTCGCTGCCGCTGTCGATCAGCGCCGTGATCACCCCGGTCAGCTTTTCGTACATGGGGTCGGGTCGCTTGCCGCGACGATGGAGCATCAGGTTGTAGCCGAAGATCGAGGCGTACTTGTAGCAGCTCAGGGCCAGGTACCAGCGCGCTTCCTCCGGATCGGCGCCGTACAGGTCGATAACCTCCTCGACGTCAAGCTCGATCCCGCCGCCGGGGTTGGGGGCGTCGGGCACCTGGTTGCGCTGGGCGACGATGCACAGGCAGCCGAGGTCCAGAAGCGGCGGCCCGATCTCGGCGATCTCCCAATCGAGCACGGCAACGACGTTGGGCTTGCCGTCCACGACCTCGAAGAGCATGTTGCCGTAGTGGAAATCGCCGTGCACCAGGCAGGGCTCGGGATCCCTTGGCTGTTTCTCGGCCAGGCGAGCACCGAGCCCAGGAGCCGCGCCGGTGAGCTCTTCGGGGGCGCGCTGCATCAGCCAGGCCCAGCGCATCATCTCTTCGGTCAGCGGCACGGCCCGCTCACCGGCGAGCCCGGACCGCTCGATCTCGACTTTCTGAAGGCGGTGGAGGGTGTCGACCGCAGCCGCGGCGATGCTGATCGTCGGCACCTGGCCGACGAGCGGCTCGATGCGGCTGCCCTCGACCGCCTCCATCAGGCAGAAGGGGCGGCCGTCAAGGACGGTGGGGTCCTCTTCGTTGGCGATGATCCGCGGGGTGGGCAATCCCTGCTCGTTGAGGGCGGCCATGATCCGGCCTTGACGCAGGACATCGGCCGGTCCGGCGATGCGGGCGCCGGGCGGAGGCAGGCGAAGGACGTAACGCTGGCTCCAACCACCCTCAGTGGCGGTGAGGAAGTAGGTGAATCCCGAGTGGCCCTCGGGGATGGCGTCGATGCTGGAGAGCTCCAGGGCGGCACGCTCCAGGTGCCGTCGCAGGTACTCCTGCAACCGCCCCCTCAACTCTTCCATGGCCTCAGCCGGAGACTGGCTCGCCGGCAAGGTGTGCGACATCGCCGATCGATTGAACCACGATGCGCTCGTCCTTGATCAGCAGCACGGTCACGCTGGTGAACCGCGGCAGCACCCGGAGCGGCCCAGAATCGAGTTGCAGCAGGTTGGCCAAATAGAAGGTGATCGCGCCCGCGTGGCTGACGGCGGCGACCCTAGCGCCGGGACCGGCGGTCGCGGCGATCGACCTGATGGCCCCATCCATCCGCGCCACCACCTCGTCGATCGGCTCCACAAACGGGATGTACCCCCTGGGCGGCTGGCTCGCGGGGTCCAGATCTTCCCAATCGGTCTTGGCCTCCCGGAGGCGGTCGTCGGTCTGGACCGTAAGCCCTGACGGCGCCCCCGCGATCTCCGCGGTCTCCTGCGCTCTGACGATGGTGCTCGCCCAGATCGCGCTGACGCCGGCGGCCGAAAGCCGCCGCCCCAGCTGCTCCGCCTCGCGCTGGCCCTTGGGGCTCAGCGGCGGGTCGATGTCGCTGTCATCGAGGGAAACAAGCTCGGCGTAGGCGTCGCCGTGGCGTATCAGCCAGACCTCGGTCACACCCGGGACGTCGACCAGGAAGCGCTCGTGCAGGCGCGCCAAAGCCTCGAGAAAAATCGACCTCTGCGGCGCCGGGGTGGCCTCGGGCATGGCGCCAATGTTATGGGTCGCGCTGGGCGACCGCCGGTCGGCGGTCCCGGGGAGTCAGCCCGCGGGCTCCTCTTCCTTGAGCTCGAGCGAGCAGGAGTTGATGCAGAAGCGCTGCCCGGTGGGATTGGGGCCGTCGTCGAAGACGTGGCCGAGATGCCCGCCGCACCGCTTGCACACCACCTCGGTGCGCTTCATGAAAAAGCTGTTGTCAGGGCGAAGCTCGACATTCTCGGTGTTCTTGGGCTCGTAGAAGCTGGGCCAGCCGCTACCGGACTCAAACTTGGTCTTGGCGTCGAAGAGTTCGGCGCCGCACCCGGCACAGGTGTAGGTCCCGTCCTTATGGGTGTCGACGTACTTGCCGGTGAACGCCCGCTCGGTGCCCTTCTCGCGGAGTACGTGGTACTGCTCGGGGCTCAGCTCCGCCTTCCACTGCTCTCCTGTCTTCTCGACCTGCTGCTCTGTGCTCATCTTGTCCTCACGTGGCTGGGCGCTGGCGGCCATCAGCTACTGGCTTCATCTTGACGCAATACACCGCCTGCCAGACCCTTCAACTCATCCTGGCGCCGCTTGTTCCCGGCCGACCACCGCCGACGCGGTGCCGATCGCGGTCACCGTCCCGTCGGGCTTGTCCACCCAGACTTCGCATTCAGTGCGAGCGCGCGGCGGCTCGTCGACGACCTCGCGCAGCGCCACATGGGCGGTGGCGCTGTCGCCGCCCCAGATGACGTTGACGAAGCTGACCCGCAGCTTGCCGCCGCACCACCAGCCGGCACCGAATCGCTGGGTCATCACCGCCGAGATGATGTTGGCGTTGAAGATCCCCTGGACGACGACGGTTGGGAACCCCATCGCTTTGGCGATCTCCTCGTCGGAGTGGCAGTTCTGCATCGCGTCGGCGGCGGCCCAGGCAGAGCTCCGGTGTGAGGACTTGGGTGGGACCGTCGATGCGCTCAATGACTTCGCCTTCGCCGGGGGCGAGGCGCCGCTCCTCCTTCTTCTCCCGCTGCTTGTCGACAACGAATCCATCGGGTTGCACACGCAGGAATGACTGCTCGGTGCGTCCGCGAGCCAGGACGTGGCCGGCAGCGTCGCTCATCGTCACCTCGTTGACGATGACGTGGCGGTTGCCGCGCCAAAGGTAGCGCTCCACGACCTGCGCCTGCGAGACGTAGGCCGTGTCCACCATCACCGGCGCGAAGAGGTCCCACTCCTGCTTGGCGTGGAGGTTGCCGCGCAGTTCGGACGGATACCAGCCGGCGAATCGCCAGGGCTCCAGGGACCCGACCAGGGCCGGCGCCACCGGGCCTCCGAATGGGCTGGCGCCGGTGTACCAGGGGGTGAT
>Ga0066793_10001766_pt1 | contig 10041 bp, 11 predicted proteins | sample PersoiDNA2013189_FD_83876 | JGI IMG/M metagenome (GOLD analysis project Ga0066793, IMG submission 83876) | Permafrost soil microbial communities from the Arctic, to analyse light accelerated degradation of dissolved organic matter (DOM) -... | ecosystem: Environmental > Terrestrial > Soil >...
CCGCGCAGATGATGTAGGAGGCGGTGACCGGCACCGCCAACCCCACGATCCAGACAATGGCCGAAGTGAAGATCGCAGTCAGCAGCAGTTTCATGTCGTGCAGCAGTGCCGGCGTCTTGTCCGCGCCGAACAATGCCCACAGCTTGACCAGGCCGCTGCTGCCCGAGTCGGCGTAGGCAAGCACGATGGAACTGAACTTGAGCCCCAGGCCGGTGAGCGTGACCACGCCGACGATGATGCCGGCCGATGCGCAGGTCATCGCGACGTTCAACATGCTGACCGATCCGCCTTCGAGCGCTTTGACCAGGCCCGATCCCCAGAAGCCTTTCACCCATGGCAGCCGTCCCCTGAACCATTCGTAGGGGATGATCGCCGTGTCGCGATGGATGAAGGACAGCACCGCGGTCGTGAGAGTCGCCCAGAACACCGACAAGCCCGGCGAATAACCCATCAGCATGAACACCACGATCGCAATCAAGGAGGCGAAGTGGTACCAGTAACGCTTCGCGAGCACCAGCGCGGTCTGGTGCTTCTCGAGGACCACTTTGGCCATGCCGAACTTGCGCGCATCGATCTCGACCATGGCGAAAATTGCCAGGTAGTAGAGAATCGTCGGGACGGTGGCCATCAGGATCACGTCGAGATACGAGATCTTGAGGAATTCCGCGATCAGGAACGCGGCGGCGCCGAGCACCGGCGGTGAGAGGATCGCACCCAGCCCGCCCGCGGCGAGCAGGCCGCCGGCGGCTTCCTTACCATATCCCGATTTCTGCAGCAGCGGCCAGGCGACCGATCCGATGGTGACGGTGGTCGCGACGCCGGAGCCGGAAGGCCCACCGAGCAGAAACGAGGCCATGACTACCGCGCGCCCGGCGCTCGATGGCTTCCCGCCCATCGACGCGAAAGAGAAATCGATGAAGAATTTCCCCGCGCCGGAATACTGGAGTACGGCCCCGTAGATTGTGAACAGAATGATGAGCGTCGAAGAGACGTCGATCGCGCTGCCGAAGATGCCCTCGAGGGTCATGTACAGGTGCCCGACGAGTCGGGGTATCTCGTATCCCTTGTGCGTCCAGGGAGCCGGCAGATACGAACCGAATAACGCATAACCGACGAAGAGCAAAACGATGAACGGCAGGATCCAGGTCGAGCTGCGTCTGCAGCCTTCGAGGATCAGCAGGATGAGCGCGATCCCGAAGACCTGATCGAGGAGGGTCGGCGCTGTCGCTCGGTCCCCCAGCTCGTCACCCCAGTACAAAATGTAGGCGATGATCGCCACGGATATCAGAGCGAAAATGATGTCCCACCACATCAACCGGTGTCGGAAGCGCTTCAGGGTTGGAAACAGCAGGAAAACGAGTGCCAGCGCGAAGGCAACGTGCACCGGCCGCAGGATGTACGCGGGTACGATGCCCACTGCGGCATACAAGTGGAAGACCGACATCACGACCGCAAGCCCGGTCATGACGACCGCGAGCGTGCCCTTGTAACGGTTAAGGGCGCCCTCTTCTTCTTCGATGAACTCCTCGAGGCGTTTCTTCTGCTCCTCGGTGAGCGGCACCTCCTGCGCGATCGTCTGGGGGTCGTTGACTATCGCCAGCTTGTCGGTGTCAGCCATTTAGCGCCCTGTCCGGCCGTTGCGGTCGCCCCAATGATACAAACAAAAAGCCCCGCCAAGCCTGGAGCGGGGCTTCAAACTCGCTCTTTCTTCGGGAGAGAGGTCGGCGTTGACGTAAAGCGCTTATTGGAGCTTGACGCCTTTTTCGGTGAAGTACTTGACTGCGCCCGGATGGAACGGAATCGGCGAAGCAGCCTGTTTTTGCAGTTCGAGCTTGAAGTTTTCTGCCTCTTTGTGCACCGCGATCAGGTCGCTGCGGTGATCGAAGATAGCCTTCACGATGCTGTAAGCGACCTGATCGCTCATGTTCTCATGCGCGATCAGGATATTCATGACCGTGGCCTGCTTGTTGTCGGCGGTCATGCCGCTGTACGTCGACTTCGGGATCGTGTCCTCGACGTAGAGATTGCCGTATTTCTTGTTCATCGCCGCGACGAGGTTCGCGTGGTCGATCATCTTGATCTTGACGCCCGGCGTCGCAGCGAGATCGGTCACCGACGCCGTCGGCAGCCCGCCGACCCAGAAAAACGCATCGATCTTCCTGTCCTTGATCGCGTTCACCGATTCTGCGACGCCAAGGCGCTCACGCGTCATGTCCTTGTCCTTGTCGAGCCCGGCTGCTTCGATCACGCGGAAAGCCATCACTTCGGTCGCGCTGCCCGGCGAACCGGTGGACACGCGTTTGCCTTTGAAATCGCTTATCGTGTTGACCCCCGTGCCTTCGATACTGACCACGTGCATACGATTCGGGTACAGGATCATGAGGGTGCGCAGCGGAATCTTGGTGCCCTTGAATTTATCTTCGCCGCGGTAAGCGTCCAGGCCCGCATCCGTCATCGAGAAACCAACGTAGGGCTTTCCGGTGCCGATCAGCTTCAGGTTATCGACCGAGCCGCCGGTCACCTCGGCGGTGGCCTGCATGCCGGGTACGTATTTGGACAGCACGTTGGCCATGCCGCCACCGAGCGGGTAGTACACGCCGCCGGTGCCACCGGTCGCGATCGACAGATTGATTTTTTCCTGCGCGACGCCCGGTGCGGCGGCGAGAACGGCGGCCGCGACCAAAAGCGCTTTGAGTGCGCGATTCAACATGTGCTTTCTCCTCATTGGGAAGCCGGTCCCGGTACCGTGTAACCGCAGAACGTGCAGTGTAGTGAGTTTGTTGACAGCGGGTCAACGACGCCTCGCGGCGTCGATCCTTTTAGCGCGAACAGAGCGAAATAATGCTTACAACCGGGGCCAGGAATTGCCGCTACGCAGCCGCGGCGAGCGCCGGCTCGCGCGGCGCTCGCCTCTCGAGCGCACTGACGTGGACGGGAAACGCTCCGAGCTTGCGATCGAGGAAGTAATTGCGCAATGTCCGGGTAATGGTGCGAAACGCGAGATCGCTCCACGGAACGTCCTCTTCCCTGAACAGCCGGACGTCCAGACTCTCGGGTCCCGGGCCGAATTCGAGATCGGAGAGGCGCGCGCGAAACATCACGTAAATCTGGCTGATGTGCGGAAGGCTGATCATGGTGTACAGATCGCCGATCTGCACGTGCGCGTTCGCCTCCTCAAGCGTCTCGCGAAGCGCCCCGGCGGCGAGCGTCTCCCCGTTCTCAAGGAAGCCCGCGGGCAGCGTCCAAAGCCCCAGCCGCGGCTCGATCGCGCGCTTGCAAAGCAGCACACGGTCTTCCCAGACAGGCAGGCAGCCGACGACGACCTTGGGATTCTGATAATGTATCGTTGCGCATGCAGCGCAGACATAACGCTTCAGCGTGTCGCCCTCGGGCACTCGAAAATCGAGCTGCGACGAGCCGCAGTGGCTGCAGAATTTCACGGCGCCACCGCCTTGATGAAATGCTCGCGATAGTACTTCAGCTCGTCGATCGATTCGTAGATGTCGGCCAACGCTTCGTGCTTGCCCTGCTTGGTCCATCCTTTGGCGACGTCGGGCTGCCACCGCTTGCAAAGCTCCTTCAGCGTCGACACGTCCAGATTGCGGTAGTGAAAATAATCCTCGAGCTCAGGCATCCAGCGGGCCAGAAATCGTCGATCCTGGCAGATCGTGTTGCCGCACATCGGAGAGGTTTTCGGCGGAACATGCTCGCGCAAAAATGCGAGCATGCGCTCCTCGACCTCTTTTTCGATCAAGGTCGACGCCTTCACCTTGTCGGCTAGACCGGTACGGGCGTGAGTCGACTGGTTCCACGAGTCCATGCCGGAGAGGGTGGCGTCGTCCTGATGGACCACCAGTACCGCCGCCTCGGCGACCACGGTGAGCGCCACGTCGGTCACCACCAGCGCAACTTCGATGATGCGATCGCTGTCCGGCTTGAGTCCGGTCATCTCCATGTCGATCCAGATCAATCGGGTTGCGTCCTGCGGCATCGGCTGCTTAAGCGACTTAGCGTAAAATAGAACCTTATTGTCGCATACCGTACCAAATTCCTGCCTCACTATTCACGCGCGCTCCATGTTCAGCTCCGCCAACCTTTTCACCGTCCTCTTTCTGCTTGCCCTCAGCGTCTCTGTTTCGATTCAGCTATGGCTCGCGCGGCGGCAGGTGCGCCATGTCACATTGCACCGCACCGCCGTTCCGGCTCACTTTGCCGGACGCATTGCGCTGGCCGCGCATCAAAAGGCCGCCGATTACACTGTCGCGCGCACGCGTCTGTCGACGGTCGATATTCTGATCGACACCTGCGTGTTATTGGCGCTTACCCTGGGCGGCGGACTGTGGGCGGCCGCGGCATGGACGTCGACATTGCCGGTGAGCCCCCTGTGGCAGGATGTGCTGCTGATCGTCGGCGTGACCGTGGCGACTGGCGTTATCGCGCTCCCGCTTTCCTGGTACCGCACCTTCGTCGTCGAACAGCGCTTCGGCTTCAACCGCATGACGCTAGGACTGTGGCTCAAGGACTTGGCCAAGGCGGCGCTGATCGGTGCGGCGCTCGGCCTGCCGCTGGTCACGCTCGTGCTGTGGCTGATGGCGCGCGCCGGATCGTTGTGGTGGTTCTACGCTTGGCTGGCGTGGGTGGGGTTTCAGGCGCTGTTGCTCGCGCTCTACCCCACGGTCATCGCGCCGCTGTTCAACAAGTTTCGGCCGCTCGCGGACATCCCGCTGAAGGAGCGCGTGGAGCGCCTCCTTACGCGATGCGGGTTCGCCGCCAAGGGATTGTTCGTGATGGACGGCTCGACGCGGTCGAGCCACGGCAATGCATACTTCACCGGGTTCGGTGCGGCACGACGCATCGTATTTTTCGACACTCTGCTCGAACGGCTCCAGCCGGAAGAGGTCGAAGCAGTGCTTGCCCACGAGCTCGGACATTTCAAGCTGCGACATGTGCTCAAGCGCATGCTGTGGTTCGCCGCGGGCAGCCTCGCGTTCCTGGCGCTCCTTGGCTGGCTGACCCACGAAGAGTGGTTCTACGCCGGCCTCGGCGTTCCCGGCACCGCGCCGCGTTACGGGGCGGCGCTGGTGCTGTTCATGCTGGCGCTTCCGGTGTTCACGTTCGTCGCCGCGCCGCTCGCATCCCTGTATTCGCGCAGGCACGAATTCGAGGCCGACGCTTACGCGGCCAAGAACGCGTCGGCGAGCGCCCTGGTTGCCGCGTTAGTCAAGCTTTACGAAGATAATGCCAACACGCTTACCCCAGACCCGCTTCACTCCGCGTTCTATGACTCCCACCCGCCCGCCGCCGCGCGCATCGCGCGCCTGGATGTGGCAAGCACCTGAAGGAATCCTGAGATGAGCATCCTGCGTTTACTTCGAGTAGTCCTGGCCGTCTGCACCCTGACGGCGGCGATCCCCTCTCAAGCCGCCGTCGCCATGGCGCCGGCGCCATTCGCCAACGGGAATCCCGAGCTAGGGAAGCCGCTCAACGACAATACTTGCGTCGACTGCCACGCGCGACGCTTTGGCGGCGATGCGAATCGCATCTATTTTCGCGGCGAGCGGCGGGTGCGTACTCCGGCGCAATTGATGGCGCAGGTCAGCTATTGCAACGCGGAGCTCGGAACCGGCTACTTTCCGGACGAGGAAGAGCACATCGCGGCGTATCTCAACAAGCAATTCTATCGCTTCGAATGAGACACCGCCTGCAAACTACCGAACTGAGCACGGAACTGGGTACGGACCTGAGTCCATGAACAAGGAACTGCGCACGCTTTCGGCGCTGAACTGCCGTCCCGGGGCCCCGATGCTTCTGGTCTCGGAGCTGATGCTGCGCCTTCACGCGCTGCCCGGGTGGGATTACGCCGACAACCGGATTTCCAAGACGTTCCGGTTTGCCAACTATTACGAAACGATCGCGTTCGTGAACGCGATCGCATTCGTGGCAAATCGGCAGGACCATCATCCGGATCTGTCGGTTCACTACAATCGTGTCGTCGTATCTCTTGCGACGCACGACGTCGGCGGCGTGACCCTCAACGATTGCATCTGCGCGGCCAAGGTCGAGGAACTGAGCGCTTGAGGGGCAACTGAAAGCAATATGAGGGCAACATGACGGGCAACACCGCGGGCCTGGTGACCGCTACGCATCGCCGTCACTATGCGGTTCGGCTCGACGATGGCGAAACGGTAGCCTGCATATTGCGCGGGCGCAGCCTTGCGATCGCCTGCGGCGACCGGGTTGAGGTGGAACGGTCGCCCTCGAACCAGGGCACCATCGTTTCTGTGGCGCAGCGAACGACGCTTTTTTACCGCTCCGACATACAGCGCGACAAGCTTCTCGCCTCCAACGTCACGCAGGTGCTGGGTTTCGTGGCGCCCGATCCGCCGTACGACGACGAGCTCGTGCATCGCTGGATCATCGCCGCCGAGAGTAACGGTTGCGGCTTCGTGCTCATCGCCAACAAGCAGGACCTTCCGGAATTCGCGCTGATCGCGGCCAGGCTCGCCCAATTTGCCGCGTTAGGCTATCCGGTCGTCCCGATGTGCGCCAATCGCGACGTCAGCGCGATTGTGCCATTCCTGGAAGGCCAGCGCAGCGTTCTGATCGGGCAATCGGGCATGGGAAAATCGACGCTCATCAATACTCTGCTTCCCGACGCCGGTGCGCGGGTGGGAGAGCTGTCGCGCGCGCTCCAGACCGGGCGGCACACGACCACCGAGGCGACGCTCTACGAGCTCGACGATCGCAGCTGGATCGTCGACTCACCCGGCATGAAGGAATTCGGCCTCGGCCATCTCGCCGCCGACGCCATCGAGAGTGCATTCGTGGAGCTGCGACCGCTGCTGGGTACGTGTCGTTTCCGCAATTGCCGGCACGATGCGGAGCCCGGATGCGCGGTGCAGGATGCGGTAGCGCGCGGCGTGGTCAAGCCATGGCGGGCCGCGCTCTTGCTGCAACTGCGGGCCGAGAGCGAGCGCCGCGCACGGACCTGGGTTTGATTAGGGCCTAAACCACCCCGCGGTCCGTCAACTCGTCTTTGACATACGCGTAATAAATTGGGGCGGCGATCAGGCCGGAGATCCCGAAGGCAGCTTCCATCGCGAGCATCGCGGCGATCAACTCCCACGCGCGCGATTCGATGCGCTTGCCGACGATGCGGGCGTTGAGGAAATATTCCAGCTTATGGATCACGATCAGGAACACCAACGAGGCAGCCGCGGCATTCGCCGAATACGACAGACTTACGACCACAATCACCGTATTGGAAATGAGGTTCCCCAGGACCGGCAGCAAGCCCGTGATGAAGGTCACCGCGATCAGCGTCTTCTTCAGCGGCAGATCGACGCCGAAAAGCGGCAGGATCAGCGTGAGGTAGATCCCGGTAAAAAGCGTATTCAGCAGCGAAATCCGCACCTGGGCAAAGACCACCCGACGAAAAGCGCAACCCAATCTTGCGACCCGTTCGATCAGCGCATTGGCCAGGGCGCGGTGAGGTTCGACCGGCAATGCCTCGTGCAGCGCGATCATCGCGCCGAGGACCATGCCGATCAGAACATACAACAGAGCTCGCCCCACTTCCGCACCGGCTAACTGCACGGCCGCCGAGTGGGCGCGCAGCCACTGCACCGCCGCTTCCTGAACATCGTCTGGATGCGTCGGCATTTGCCCGACCAGCCACTCCGGCATCGTCGCCTGCGAGCTCTCGATGATCTCTGCCATCTTTGCCAAAAGCGCCGAAACGCTTCCCGCATCGCCATTGAAGAAAGCAATGAGGCCGATGATCGCTGCCGTCATCAGCACCAGCACCAATCCGGAAAGCAATGCCACGGCAATGAGCGTTTCACGCCGCTCGGGAAATCGCTTGTGTATTGCCGGCTCCATCAGATGGACAAGCTCGTAGACGAGCATGCCGGCGAGCAGTGCCGGCAGCAAATGCAGGAGGAGGATGAGGACCAGCGCGACCCCGGTGAGGACCCAGGCCGCGATCGTATATGCCAAAGAGGGGATTCGCTCCTGCGACATGTCGTTTCCTCGCGCTAAGGCACCCAGTAGGCGACGGTCAGAAGCAACAGCAGCGCCAACCATACCAGCAACGCGCGCCAGACGAGGCCGGTCGCGCTCGACAGGATGTCAACATCGGCGGGCTCGCCGATCCCGAGCTCGGGCCGGTATTCCGGCTCTCCGGTCGAGTCGGTCATGACCCCGCCGATCTGGACTCCGAGCGCTCCCGCGCCGCTGGCGAGCAGAATCCCGTCGTGTATCGAAGGCCATTGCTTGGCCTGCACGCGCCAGCAATAGATAGCATCTTCGAAATCGCCGACGATGGCGAATGTCAGCGCCGTCAGGCGCACCGGGATCCAGTCGAGCCAATACAGCAGCCGCTGCACCGGCACGCCGAACGAGGCGAGCTGATGCCCGATCGGCGTCACCGCAACGCCTTGCCATTGCCCTGCAAGGAGCGCCGTCAGCCGGTAGAGGACGGCACCGCCCGGCCCGGGCAGCACCAGGAACCAGAACAGGGTGCCGAAGACATGACGGTACGAGTCTTCAAAACCTTTTTCGATCGCGAGCTTCGGAATCTCCTCGGCGGGCGCAGCACTAGCGTCGGCGCCACGCCACGCCACGAGGCGCTTGCGCGCGGCGATTGCGTCGCCCGCCCTCAATGCTTCGCCGATCGCCGTAAAGGCGTGGCTGAAATGGCGGAAGCCAACGAGCAGATACAGGATTGCGACGTTCCAAAGGAGTCCCAGCACCGGATGCACCGCTTCGAGTGCCCAGTAGCCGGCGGCGGCAATCGCAACGGGAGGACCCAGCGCAAACAGCGCCGCGACCGCGCCTTGCTGCTCGGTGCCGGCGTTGAAGCGGCCCTCCAAAAAGCGTGCATATCGGCCGAAAAGCCGTTGCACGCCATTGCGCCAGCGGAATGCGCGCCACTGCTCGAGACCGAGCGCGATCAGGATCGCGATCAAGTTCATGGGTCGCGGGTCATTTCAGAAATTCTTTGCTGACCGCCTTGAACAACGGAGTGTTCGCCTCTCCAAGCCATTCGAACACCACCATCTCCCGCGACACGATCCGCACCCCATCCTGACGCATGCGCGCAAGTGCCAAGTCGCGGTCGACGTGGTGTCGCGAGCCCACGCAATCGGCAACGACGTAGACTTCCTTGCCTTCGTGGTACAGGTCGATCGCGGTTTGCAGTACACACACGTGGGTCTCGACGCCGATGATCACGGCTTGCGTGCGATCGCTTCCCGGGAGTTCAGGAAGGCACTTCGCGCTCACACTTGAAAATCGCGTCTTGGCCGCAACCGCGCCGGGCGGCAGAAGCGCACTTATCGACGGCACCAGCGGACCGAGCCCCTTGGGATATTGCTCGATCGCCGCCACGGGAACGCCGATCTTTTGCGCGGCGCGAATCAGCCACTCGCAGTTCCGCAAGACCCCGTCGTGATCGGCGATGGCTGGAAGCATCTTTTCCTGAAGATCGATTGCCAGCAGCAGCGATCGTTGTGCGTCGAGCAGCATTATTGCTCCCGCTCATTTTCCAACGACGCCGCTCTGATCGTTCCGGCGTCGGACGTGTTGATGCGGCTCGAGCGAAAGCCCGGCCGGCTATGCGCAAATCGCGCGCACCCGCTCCGGCAGCGGCGTCGAGCGTTGCGTCCGCTGATCGATCCAGACGATGCGGGCGCTGCCCTCGGCGTACTTGCGCCCGTCCATCCACAATTCGTAGTGGCTATCGATGCTCGACCGGCCCGGCGGATCTGTGAACATCCGCACGTCGACGGTGCCCGGGTAGCAAAGCGGAAGGAGAAAAGTGCAACTGGCGTTGACGATGACGGACCCCAGACCGTTAATATCGCCGACCCGCTCACGCAGGCCTTCGAGCCATTCGATGCGCGCCTGCTCCATATATTGGAAATAGACGGTGTTGTTGATGTGCCCTTGCGCGTCCATGTCGCCCCATCGTATGGGGACCGAAACGCTGTGCACGGGCTTGCGCGCCGAGGTCATCGCGTTATTCCTCGTAAAACGTAA
>Ga0066793_10001767_pt1 | contig 10038 bp, 12 predicted proteins | sample PersoiDNA2013189_FD_83876 | JGI IMG/M metagenome (GOLD analysis project Ga0066793, IMG submission 83876) | Permafrost soil microbial communities from the Arctic, to analyse light accelerated degradation of dissolved organic matter (DOM) -... | ecosystem: Environmental > Terrestrial > Soil >...
GGTTTGGGTCGACAGGTGGAGTGAGGATAGGCACTTGCACCAGGATAGGCGCTGGTGTTTCTATAATGGGCTGGCTGACAGGTGGCTCAGGTTGGCTGGCTGGAGCCTTTTCGTTAATTTTCTAATCTTCCTTGGGCGCTTTTTTACCAGCCCGGCTGGGGGTAATCACCGCACCCCCAGCATAGCCGATAGCGACGCTAACAATAGCTACAATTAGCAGGAGAGTGGGATCCATGACATACTACTCCATCAAGCAAAGTTGAATTGAAACAAAGACTGAAACCATGGTGGATAAACTATGATAACACAAGAAATAAGGTTCTCCAGGATTTCCAGTGGAATGGGACGTATTTTGGGGTGTGAGCGCGCGTACGCGCGCTCACACCCCAAAATACGGGGATTCACGACGGCAATTCCTAAAGACTCAGAAATAATGCTTGTTCACCCTGATCTGCTTAATTGTGCCAGAGAATGCTTAAAAAGGCAAAACATTTTCTTTGAGTTTTATGATTTTAATGGTAACTCCTCAGCCATGCCAAGAAAGTGGCCGAATTAGAGGTGGAGGCGCTCACTGGGTAAGCGCAAAACACCTTAAATTCGGGTCTTTTTCACGGGACCTGAGCAGTCACTATTTATGCTAAAACCTCGCCGGAGCGAGGTTTTAGGTTGTTTTTCAGTGAACGTTGTGCTACCAACTGCGACGTCGGTCACCAGTCCTGCTACCGCGAGAACCGGTTCCACCACGGGGACCACCCCCACCGGCGCCACCACCACGGTGACCACCTTCTTCACGTGGGCGGGCTTCATTAACTTTCAATGGACGGCCATCCATTTCTTTGCCGTTTAAGCCCTGGATAGCAGCCTGTGCTTCGTTGCTATTTGCCATTTCGACAAAAGCGAAACCGCGTGATTTTCCAGTGAATTGATCTTTGATGATTGCCACGGATGTAACCTGGCCGAAAGCCGCAAATGCCTGACGCAACTCATCTTCGTTGGCTTGGAATGACAAATTCCCCACATAAATATTCATTAGTTTCCTCTTTTCTAAAAAAAGCACTCGGGATAAGATAACTTATCCCCCCCTAAGACCGATAGCACCACCATCCCAGCAATTCGCGGTTCTGGTACAGGCCATCATCCCACACAAATCAATCCTGTTGGGCACAACAATGAATTTATTATACCATTTAAATCTTATTTCATATGAATAATACTGATGGGTCTTTAGGAATTGCCATGGTGATTCCCCACATTTTACGGGAAATCCTGGAGAACCATACTGATGTTAACTATCATACTTTTGCGAAATTTTTCAAGAAAGCCGGCTCTTTTTTTCCAAACTTCCTAACATTACCAAACTGCCAAGTGCCTGCAAACCAGACTGCCAAGTGTACTTTCTTGGGTGGGATGCCGAAGAAGTTCATGGCATGGATTTTAATCGTTTGGGCCGACATCGGTTCTCGTGCGGCACCGGTACCGCCAGACTCAACAAAAACGAGGTAAAACCAGACATTCCCTTCATAAATCCCTGCCGAAGTTGGCTTTAGTGTCCAATAGAACGTCAAAGGCTGGCCATCTGGCCAGGGTTGCTGAATACTGCCATCAGGTTTGAAGGTTATCCGCCCACGTCAAGCCGCGTCTCAGCGATGGTGTGGACCTTTGCGGATTGACTGGTTTCGGGTTTATCACCCGTTTGGGCTGAGCGAGTTGGCAAAATCTTTAAACGGACGGTTTGCTGGTCACCGACCGCCATGGTGGAGGGCCATTCGAGAGTCGACTGCGCCTGGGTCTGTTGCTCCTGCCGATCCTCTGCCTGCTGGCGAATGCTTACACCCGGCTGAAAGTCTTGCGGCGGCAGATCGATACTCTGGCGTTGGATCGAAGCAGGCCAACTGCTCCAGGTTGCCATGCCAGCCGCTATCATAAATAAGATAAAGCCAGCCAACAGTGTGATCTTGCGAGGTTTCATGCGATTCTGCGCCGAAAATTTAGCCAGTCAGAAAGCGGACGTTATGACCCGCGTTGATCAGGGCTTTAATGGCATTTGCCAGGTTTATACCTTTTACCAGGACATAATCCGTATCGAAGCTGGATACTGCCAGGATGCTAACGCCGGCTTCGGCCAGGGGGGTAGTCACAGAAAGCATGATCCCGATTAAAGAAAAGTCAAAAGGACCTTCGAGCTGGATCGCCCGCCAGCCATTATCCGTTTTCATCCCTTTGGGAATGGCCCGGCTGTCGCAGATGATAGACAATTCATCCGCAGAATGGGTGATGGAATAGAATGGCCCTTCCAAGGCCCAGGTTGGGATAGGTTTACCTGGGTCCAGCCGGCAAATGCCTAATGGCCAGGTGGGAATTAGTAAATTAAGCCGGATGCCCATAGGTTATACCTCTTCGGGTTGTGTTTCCCATTCGAAGAAACCCGGGACGCCGATGGTCAGGCGGGCGATCTCTTGCGCAAGGTCGATCCGCCGCGCTGGATCGGGTTCCAGGTAGAATTGGTTGGCCAGAAAAGCGAGATCTGGCTCGATTTGGGCGAGTTTAACCAGCAGTTCTTTAGTGCGCGGGATAGGTCGTCCACGTTCAAGGAAACAGTAACCCAGCATCTCGGGGATGGCCTGATTGAGGAACATCAGCGCCAATGCCGGGTCGTCCGAGGCAACGTCCATCCCATCTTCTAACCGGCAGGCGATCATGTAGCGACGGGTCATCAGATCAGCTTCCCCAGGGCGGCAACCCGCCGCGATTTGATCACGTGCCTGCTGGCGTAACTGCTCTATGATTTCACCACGGTTTAACACCACAAACCCGGTTGAGAGCATGTGGGCGGTAATCAGGCGGCCTTCTTTTTGCTCCTCTTCAAAATATCCCAGCACAGCTTTGGGTGGGTTGACGAAAATCTCGGCGGGTACGCCGTTGAAGAATTTTTGGACACGCTGCCGCCAGGGTTGGGTGTGGATCACGTAAATATCCAGGTCACTCGACGGGCCAGGATTGCCACGCAGGATGCTTCCGCTGGCGATAATGCCCACCGGCTGGAACCTGTTTAATATATACGCCACCGCCTGTTTCAATGCAGACGCGTACGGTTCTGCCAGGACTGGCCAGATACAACTCGAGATATCATCATCCATCAGTAGACCCCTTGGCTTTAACGTTATTATTGTAACCACTCAGCCTTGTAAAGAAAGTTACCGAATTTGAGGTGTTTGCGGGTGTGGAGCATCAGCAAACACCTCAAATTCGGGGCTTTTCCACTGATACTTATTTTTTGTGAATTATGGGTTGCGGCAGGCGCTGATATCCCATAAAATCCGGTAATTCTGCCTGGGATAAGCAGGATCCTTCTTTTCTGAGACCACTTTTACACAGGGTTGGTTAAATAATTTCTGGGTTTGAGCCGGAACCTGCTGCCACCAGGGATTGTCCATGTAAATATAGCTGTAACCCGAATTGGATACGGCTGTGGGGTCGGGTTTTTTTATTAAGGCTTCCCACCCGGGCAGGGTTTCAAAAATGGATTGGTTGGCTTTTGCCGGCCGTCCAAACAGGGTCACCGCGCGGTACTGGATGCGGTCGAGTACCTGACTATGGCTGTCCAATTTATTCCAATATGCGCGGGTAAAAGCTGCGTCAAGTGGATCGATAAAATATGCCATTTGAGGTTGGCTGGCGGTGGTCAGTTGGACGGCAAACGTGACCACCCCTTCAAAAACCAGCGCCGCGGCGACGATTAATAATGCTGCCTGGATCCATTTTCCGGCTGATCGATACAGCCACACGACTAGGGGAAAAGCCAGCACAACCCACAGCCATAATGCCGTACCGGGCAGGCGCGTGGATGAACGGTCCATACCATATTGAAAGAAGAGCGCAAAAGCCAGGCTGGCCAGGGCGGTGAAACCCAGCCCTGAGATCAACCAATCGCCAATCCGGGCAGCGCGCCAGGCCCAACGGGTAACCAGCGGGATGAACAAGATGGCTGGCCCCAGTTCTGCCAGCAGAACAGGCAGTTGGCGCAGGTTGAATGGGGAAAGCTCACCAAGATGTCCTGAAGCCAGGGAAGGTGGCCACCGTAAAGAGAAATGGTAGACGTTGTTGCTTGGTCCCAGGTGGGTACCCAATCCAACTAACACACTTCGGGCAGCCTCGGTAATAAAACCGCCCTGGATCAGGCTCGAAATCCCGCCGGTGACCAGGATGATGGACCAATTAAGCAGCAAATATTTTTCTATGGGCGCTTTATGGCGCATGGTGCGGATTGTGTCGATGACCATGACCAGAAAGATCATAGCGCACAAGAACACAAAAAGGTGTTCAGCATTTAAGGCCAGGTTGGCATACACCAATCCCAGGAGCAGAGCCGGGGCAATTGCTTTTCGCCGGGGCACCTTAAGCAGGAGTAGGAGCAGCACGATTGCAAACGGCATGGCCCCGGTGGCGCCCAGGTAAAACTCGATGGGTAAGAAGAATCCGCTGTGAAAGGCAAATGGAAGTGGGACTTTGCCCATGCCTTCGGTCACCCACGGGCTGGATAGAGCCTGGATCAGGTTGGCTCCCGAATCGATACCGGTGTTGGAAAGGGTGATCCCTTTTTGGATCCAATTCAGCGCCGGCAAGGGCAGCAGGAGCAGCAGCCAGCGGGCGCCACCCGCAAAGACAAATATAAAAGCTCCCAAGTTGGCTGCCATTGGGCTGCGGGTGATCTGGCGCACCCACACCCAGCCCAGCAGCAGCGTGAGCGCAATGGCAAAGGCTTTCGCAAAATCCCAGGCGACCCATGGAAAAACGCCTGTCATCCGTACCAACGACGCTGCCCAGACCTGCAAGCCATAATGGTAGGCAAAATATTCACCTGGATTGAGGTAAAAATGAGGCGGGATATCCCCCGTAGCCATGGTTGAGATCAAGGGCAGGTGCTCGTAATCGTCAAATAAACTTGTGCCTCGACCTAACAGGTAGAAGAGGTAGGTGAGTACAGCCAACCCAATGAGCTGCGGCCAACCCGAAAGCCCTGCTTTTAGCCGTTTTTTCCAATCCGGGGTGAATGGTAAAGTTGCCAGTCCGCCAGCCAGGATCAAGCTGGCGCTAAGTCCACAGGCTAAAGGCAGGCCGGTGATACGGGTGACCAGGTTGACACTTACTTGAAAAAGGATCAACCCTGTGGTGATCCCACTTACCAGCCGGCCGCGGGGTTGCAGATTAAATAGGCCGGTGACCAGCAGCCATCCGCCGGATGCCCATGCCAGGGAGAGCACAGCATAACCAATCAGGGAAAAGTTGTTCGCCTCGCGCAGCCAGGACAACAAAACAAACTCCTTAAAGACAAAAAGTCAGTTGGGTTTTAGAAACATCAGCGTTGATTGGCTATCCCGATAAATCGAGCTAACCGACAGGTTCTCCAGCGTTGATTGGCTGACCGGAAAATCGACCAGGAGGTATTGGGCATGTAGCCCCCTGGCAAACCAGATCAGTGATTCAACCCGGTCGGTTTGGCTGTAATTCTCCTCAATCACCTGCAAGTTGTGGTTATTAGCCTGCCAGTCCAGCAGGGCGGTATGGTTAGCGTAACCCAAAAGACCGCGATCTTTGAAACTGTAAACCAAGGGGCGTTCGGCGGCATAACGGATTTCCAGCGAATAGGAAAAAGATGGGCCGCCGGTGGTGTAAGCAAATATAGGCGCGCCTTGGGGTACGTTGGCCTTGATCACCTCAATTTCTTGAGTGACGGTCTCGTCGGTAACGCATACCAGTTTCCCCTGACCAAGGCAGGTGAGCGCCGGGCCAATTTTATCGAAATCAGGTGGGTAGGTGAGCACCCAATAGCCAGTCAATAACAGACCCAATACTGCGATGCTCCGTGCTGCCGCCCGGTTCTTCAAGCGTTGGCTCAATTCACTGAGCGGCCACAGGCAGAACAAGAGCATGATGGGGATAAAATAACGGAGGCCGCGCATCAACTCGGTTTCCAGCGGGAGCAGCTTGAAATAGTGCTCAATGGTGCGCTCGATAGCCGGAATGACCACCGCAATTAACCCCAAACCTGCCGCCCAGGTCAGGATGACCAGCAAAATTTTGCGATCGTGTCGCTTAATAACCCATAAGATGGCGACTCCCAGGATTGCCAGGGGGAAGAGACCACTGTTGGTGATAATCTTCCAAAAATCCTGGAGCGCTTCCCATACATTTAGCAGGTTTTTGGGAAAGAAATTCTGAATGATAGAAAGGATCGCTTCATAATTGCCGGAGCTGCCTTGTTCGTGATGGGTGAAATAATTGACCGCAAACGGGGCTGCCGATAGGACAAAAATTATTCCCAGGCCCAGCATGACCAGGACGCGCTTTTTCCACGACCAGTCCTTTGGATGGACCAGCCACAGGCCGAGCCAGATGGCGAAACCGAATGTGGGTGCGCTGACCGGGTGAGCATAAAAAAGCAGGCCGCTAAAGACCATCAACCAGGGCCAGCGCCTGGGTCGATCTTTCCAATCGATGGTCAGGCTCAGTACGTAAGGCAAAATCGCCTGGTATGTAAAACGCGGCAGGGGATCGCGCGAGATGCCCCACAATTCGCCCAGGTTGATCGAAAAAGGCATTGAGATCACCACCGCCAACAACAGCGCCCAAAAACGGTTTTTAAACAGCACCCGGCCGAGAATATAAAAGCCAAGCAGATGCAAAAAAATATGCGGCGCCAGCAGCAGCAGGTATGCCAGGCCGTAATCTCCGGTCAGCAGATGCAGGGCGCGGATCAAGGGGATGTGCAGGGTATTATAGATGCGGATGTTATCCAGGTTGTTAAGCAGTTCATCCCCCTTAAACAACTCGGGATGATCCCAGGCAGTGGCAAAACTGGCGATATTACCCCCATCGCCACCCAGAATTACGGTCGGATAGTTGCCTTGCAAGCGGCCTAAAAAGAATAACAGGGAAAAGATCAGAAACCCTGCAGCCACAATGCCGTCTATCCCATTAATGGTCCGGGTTGAATCGGCACGCTTGGTTGGCGAGGATGAGGCAGGCGCCAGGTAGCCCTGGAGCCAGTTTTGCAGACGGTTGGACAACCTCTGTTCAATCTGAAATATCCGGCGCGCAAACTCAGGCAACCCCGGTGCGACAAAGCGGATGAAGCCTGCCAGGATCAGACCGGCAAGGCTAAAAGCGAGTCCAATGCGATGGAGATTGGTGATCCAACGCGTTTGAAGCGGTTTCTTAAAGATTTGCGAAATTAAATGGGAAAAGGGGGTGTCAATCAAACCAGTCATAAGCAGGAGACCGGTTAACAATAATACCAGGCAGCCAACCAGGATGATGCGTTGGTACTTCTTCAATCGGTATTTTTTCCTTCTAGGGGATGGGTGATGGCTATTTCACGCACGAGGGCTGTCATCTGGCGTTTGAGGCGTTTGATTTCTGAATTCATCGCAGCCGTATAAAACAAACTGACAATGATAAAGAGGTAAAACAGCAAATCGGTGCCACGTCCCACCCCTAACAAATGGGCGATACGGGTGGCAAGGTCGGGGTCAATCACCAGGATAATGCCGGTAGCAGCGCATGCCAGGTAAATCAACCGGTCGGTGAAAATTGAACGGGCGCGGAAAATATAAAGGATAAAAAGCGCCAGGGCCGAAATTAATAGAATTTGACTCCAGTGGATGATCATTTCATCTTCCCTGTCATAATATCCCAAAGAATGTTAATCCCATTAAGGATGGATTGACCTTTTCTTGTAGAATAGTCGGTGTAGGTGATCGTGACTGGCGTTTCACTGTACCGCAGCTTTAGGTCTGATATTTGGGATAAGATTTCAGATGCATGCGCCATCCCATTCTGTTCGAGGTGGATGCGCGTAGCGGCGCTGCAGGTGAACACCCTCAGGCCATTGTGGGTATCGGTCAGGTTCAACCCGGTAATCAGGCGGGAAAGCCAGGTCGCCAGTTGTAGAGTGGTCTTTTTTACCAGGCTGATATTTTGCGCCTGGCCTCCATGGATAAAACGCGATCCCAGGATCACGTCGAAGTCGCCCTGGCGACAGACATCGACCATTATTTGGATGTCACTCGCGTGATGCTGTCCGTCGGCGTCAAACGTGACGATGTAAACGGCTTCTTTTGAACGGACCGCGTAATTGATGCCCGTCTGGAGAGCAGCGCCCTGTCCCAGGTTGGTGGCATGGCGCAAAATGGTTACCGGGAAATGAGAAGCCAGTTCAGTGGTATGGTCAGATGAACCATCATCCACCACAACGACCTTAAAAGGATACTGGCACAGGTCGTCCAGGACCTGGACGATGACTTGCTCTTCATTATACGCAGGGATAATTACCCAGATATCAGAAATGAGATTCATCCGTAATCAAAAGCCAGAAATCGAATGGGTCATACCACAGTGGGAGATACCATGATGGAGGCTGGTAATTGCCTAATCATAACACTTAATAAACGATCTCCGGAAGTGGTAGTTTATTTATTCTGCGATCTCTCCCAGTTATTTAAATCAACCCAAATTGTATAAGGATTGAGTGATATGGCCTTGTTTAAAAGAAAATATGTTCTATAATTGAACCATTCTTTCTATCCAGGAGGTTAACATGTCTCCTCATCCGATCGTTCACATTGAATTTTCTGCGATTGACCGCGTGGCCGCGTCTAAATTTTAACAGGATGTGTTTGGTTGGGAGTCACAACAGCTCCCTGAAATGAATTACGCGACCTTTATGTCGCAAGAAACGTTGGGCGGAGGGTTTAACCCGATCACCAAGGATAACCCGGCTGGCACAGTCACAGTTTATGTTGGCACAGACGATATCGGTACCAGCCTGGCCAAAATTAATGCCGCGGGCGGTAAAACGATTGCCCCTCAAGCAGAGATGCCGGGTATGGGTTGGTTCGCAATCGTTAAGGATCCTACCTGGAACACCCTGGCTTTATTCAAAGAGATGTCCAAGTAACAGTTTTTTCGTAACTGCTCAGACCCGTGTGAAAAAGACCCGAATTTTGAGTGTTTGCGGGTGCGGAGCACCCGCAAACACTCAAAATTCGGCAACTTTCTTACCATGGCTGAGAAGTTACGTTTTTTCCTACACTCAGCCCTTACCTCGAAATGGAGATGGGTTGAATTAAAAACTGACGGTTGTGGTGATGTTACTATCACCACAATCCCCAGTTTTTATTTTGGGAGTGCCAGGTGTAAAAAGTTTTACTGGACCCTCTCGTGGGTGTCTAAATAATGCAATCCTAAAGATATGATGGCCATCCACGGGAGTAATTTAAATTCACCTTGGTCTAAAGCAGCTGCCATTTCTTCTCGACTCAGGTAGATGATCTCTTGTTCTTCCAGGTCATCTGCATAGATGGGCGCAACCGGGTGGGCGCCGCGCGCCAGGTAAAAGTGGGCTGTGCCTGCGCCGCGGTTGCCATCGATGGGGAAACTGCCCAATCCTATCCATTCGGAAGCTTCGCAGCCGGTTTCTTCGCGCAGCTCGCGCCGCCCGGCGGTTTCTGGTTCTTCACCAGGTTCCAGATAGCCGCCAACAGGTGCAAGTGAAACCCCTTTTACACTGTACTTGGTCTGGCGGAAGCAGATAAACTTCTCGTCGCCGGTTTCAGCCAGGATATTGACAAAATCTGGCATTTCCAGCCAGGGCCAATCCTCGATGACCCGCCCATCGGGCAGCTCAACCGTATGACTCTCGACCGTTAGGAATTTATTATGCTTTAACAGCGTGTGGCGTTCGAGCGTTTTCCATGGTTTCATGGCCATATCGTTCTCTTTTTTGATTAATGCTCAGGCTCCTGTGAAAAAGACCCGAATTTGAGGTGTTTGCGCTTACCTGGTAAGCGCAAACACCTCAAATTCGTAAACTTTCTTCACATGGCTGGCAGTTCCCTTTTTTGACCGGTTACGTAGGCGTAAATGGCTGAATAATCCTCTTCTGCCAGACCCGCTTGCATTGCCTGGGTATAGATCTCTTTGGCCAGGTTTAGGAGCGGGAGGGCCAGATCCTGTTCGTAGGCGCTGGTGGTGGCTAAC
>Ga0066793_10001771_pt1 | contig 10033 bp, 10 predicted proteins | sample PersoiDNA2013189_FD_83876 | JGI IMG/M metagenome (GOLD analysis project Ga0066793, IMG submission 83876) | Permafrost soil microbial communities from the Arctic, to analyse light accelerated degradation of dissolved organic matter (DOM) -... | ecosystem: Environmental > Terrestrial > Soil >...
AAGACGAGCTACGCCATTTTGATGGAGGGGTCATCCCCATCCTAACGAAGTCCCTTGAAGAAATCGTCTAGCACGCGCCGGCACTCGTCCTCCATTATGCCCGCAATGACCCTCACGCGATGCCCTAATTTTCCGTCCTCCAGGATGTTGTAGGCCGAGCCTCCGGCACCCGCCTCCAGATCACTGGCGCCAAAGACGACGGTGTCAACACGCGCAAGGACTATGGCGCCGGCGCACATCGGGCACGGTTCGAGCGTAACATAGAGAGTTGTGCCGTTAAGCCTCCAGTCCCTTTTCTTCTCCCCTACCCGCCGCAGCACCAGGATTTCCGCGTGGGCGCTGGGGTCGCCCGTCTCGTCGCGCCTGTTGTGGTCCCGGGCGATAACCTCGCCATCCCTTACCAGCACCGCCCCCACCGGGATCTCCCCCTCGCGGGCTGCCGCTTCGGCCTCCTCTAATGCCATCCCCATGAAGTCGCTGTGCGTTGCCATTTGTCTTTCGCCTAAACCGCGCGCGCCAGGGCGGTCACTGAGCTACCGAACGGCTGTTGAGCGTTGATTGTCTGGCACGCCCGCAGGGACTCGAACCCCGAACCTCCCGGTCCGTAGCCGGACGCTCTATCCAATTGAGCTACGGGCGCGTCTCCATATCTGATTCGTGGGGGAATCCTCCCCCCGGAAATAAATAGCCCCCCCTGCGGGTTCGAATCCCGCAAGGAGTAGTCCATTCGCTTCGCTCATCTGGCGGAGGGGGTGGGATTCGAACCCACGTACCGGTTCTCCCGGTAAAACGCTTAGCAGGCGTCTCCCTTACGGCCACTCGGGCACCCCTCCGTGGAACTTGATTATAACAGGCAAAGCCTACCGAATAGGAGCATCCCCGCCCGGGGTGGAGGTGGCCGTCGCTTCACAGAAACGCTAGCCTGGCACGGCCGGGCTCGCCCAGGCATCGTCAGGTCCACCGCCCACCAGTCGAGGGAAGGCTATCACCAGCGCCGCGACGCCGATGCAAACGGCCCCGCCGAGAGCGAGGCTGAACGGTACTGACCGCACGTCCGACAGGTAGGCGAGGAAGACCCCGCCTATCGCGGATATCCCCACGTAGACGATTATGAACAGGCTCGAGGCCCTGCCTCTCATGTCCCTCGTCGAGCGGTTCAGCAGCATCGCGTTCGCCGCGGAGCCGGCTACGATGAAGCTGGCGGCCGAGCCGAACGAAGCGATGCACGAGAGGAAAAACGGCCGGAACAGCCCGAAGGCGACGAGCATTATCCCCAGCGATAGAAAAGAGCCCTGTATCAGGGTGGGCTCTTTCACGAAGCGGATAAGGTAGCTCACCAGCAGTGAGCCCACGATGGCGCCCAGCCCGGTCGTGGCCAGCAGGACGCCGTAGGCGCTGCTCCCCCCGTGGAGCACGTCCTGTACCAGCCCGGGGATGAGCACGATGTAAGACATGCCGAAGAAAGCGACGACGGACAGGACGGACAGAAGATAGGTCATCCACCTGTTGTCCCAGGCGTAGGAAAAGCCGTCCAGAACGCTGTGCATCATCCTCTCTTCAGTCGGCTCGGGCGCTCGCTGCGGGCGGATGAAGAACAGGGCGACTATGACGAAGCCGAAGGTCACCGCGTTGATGTAAAAGGCCACCGCTGGTGAGGAGAAGGCGAGGATGGCCGCGGCTATGAGTGGCCCCACCAGTCGGGCCGCGTTCCACTGCGCGCTGGAGAGCGCGATCGCGTTCAACACGTCCTCGCGCGGCACGATGTCCGGGAGCAACGATTCCCACGCGGGGAAGCTGATGGCCACTCCTACGCCGATGACCCCGACAGTGATCAGTATCACGGCCTTGTTGTCGACGCTGAAGGATGCGGCCACCGCCAGCGCGAACGCGCCGGCCATCATGATGATTTCGCTCAAGATGAGCAGCCCGCGACGGTCGTACCTGTCCGCCAGAGCTCCCGTGAACGGCACCAGGAACATGACCGGGACGAAGTTGACCAGGTTGACCGTCCCCACCCAGCTGTTGGAGTGGAGGACATTCTTGATGAGCCACAGCAGCGCAGCGGTCTGCACCCAGGTCCCCACGTTGCTGAAGAGCTCGCTGGTCCAGAGGATCGCGTAGTCGCGGTGGCCCAGGGCCGACAGCACCCCTCCATGGAACAGGGTACGGCGCGCCCCTTCCTCTGCCTGCTTGCCCCCTCCGGGTTCTGAATCCATGGATGCCGCGTTCCTCCCGCCCGCCTCGCTTCCCCTTGTTGAATAGGCCGGAAAATGAACTTATCCTGCCTGGCGCGGGGTCGCGGCATGGCCCTGGGGTCGGAATCCCGTCACTATAGCCAGATTAAGTTTCCGGCGTTTCTCTTATTGGAAACGGCGGCTCGCTCGTATAAACTACTCTGTTGGTGCATTAAGGAGAGCAGGCTCTCCAAGAAAGATACAGGGGGTTAACCATGGTTCAGGACCTTCATGGGAAATGGGTGCTCTTATCGGGCGCCGCGAGCGGTATCGGCAAGGAGACCTGCCTGCTCCTGGTCAACGAGGGCGCCAACTTCGTCATCATCGACATCGACGAGGACGGCTTGAGGACGACCGCCGATCAGCTGGAATCACTCGGCTCCAAGGTCATATGGAAAGTAGTCGACGTGACCAAGAAAGAGCAGATCCAGGAGCTGGCGGCCGAGGTCACGGGCAAGATCGGGACGGTCGACGTCCTGGTGAACAACGCGGGCATCGGCCACAACGAGGACCTGCGCCACACCTCCGACGAGACCTGGAAGCGCCTGATGGCTATCAACTTCTTCGCGGTGCTGGACATGGTCAACGCGTTCCTGCCCTCGATGATCGCCAAGGGCGGGGGGCAGATAGTGAACATGTCCACCGGGCAGGTGTTCTTCCCGGTCCCGACCTGGGGCGCCTACGCCGCCAGCAAAGCCGCGCTCGCCACCTACTCCGAGTGCCTGACCTGGGAGCTGGGGCTGTTCAAGATCCGCGTGACCACGGTCTTCCCGGGGCTCATCAGCACGCCATTCTACAAAGACGTCCACGCGGGCACGCTGCCTCAGAAGATCGTGCTCTGGTACATAAACGCTCTGGGCTCGACGCCGCAGGCCATGGCGCGCAAGATCGTCAGGGGCATCAAGCATCGCAGGCGCAGGGTCATCCAGTCGTTCATCAACTGGATGGACTACATCCCCAAGAGGCTGTCCCCGATGGCGTTCGACATCGGCGGGGACCTCTTCGCGCAGGCGCTCTGCGACCGGCGCAAGGAGATCAGGCCCGACGAGGATTGATTGAAAGCAGGCCCGGATAGAGCGAGCGGAGGGCGCCGTCACGCCCCCCGTCTCGATGATGTTTTTCAGGGTTGATTTCGGGGGTTATCGTATATAATTCTCGTGGTCGACCGACATACTACCTAGGAAGGGGTGGTGTCCTTGATACCATACGACAGCTTCCTTATCGACGGTCCCTGGCTCCTGTCCATCGGCTTTATCGTGGGCAAGATCCTCAATAAGGCCATCGAGGACATGGACCAGCGAAAGAAGACGGTGTGGTGGATCAGCCTGGCCACTATCCTCAGCTTCTGGATCACCAGCATATCGCTCTACTTCAACCTGGAGTGGGTGCGTTGGATGTGGGAGATGTGCGGCGCGGAGTCAGGGCGCGACTGGATGATAAACAGCGGCGTCTTCAACTTCGACCACGAGAACGTCAGCACGACCGGCCACGCGCTCGCGGCCATGATGTTCCTGACCTACCCGATCTGGCTCAAGCTTGGTTTCAAGCTCGCCGGCGAGGGCAAGTGCGAGTAGCTCACGACTTTTAGAAAACGGGTAACGACCTTTCCGGGGTGCCCAGGCGGCGCCCCGGATTTTTTTTGCTCGCGCCGGCGGATTCTCAATCGCCGACCAATCTGATATTACTTATGCGTTCGCGTAGCGCCGGGCTCGCGCCGGCTTTGTACGAATGTCCGACTTTGAATAGCGTGGGCCTTGCTCCCGCTGAGCCTGGTATCTGGCTCGGCGAGGGTCTGACCCCGGAACTTGCATGCTATAGACAGGGGGCGCAATGGAAGTCATCACCGATACCTCTTTCCTCGGCCTGCCGCTCTTCCGCCGGGGCAAGGTGCGCGACATCTACGAGGTGGGCGACCTCCTCCTCATAATCAGCACCGACCGCATCTCCGCGTTCGACGTGATCATGGCAGAGGGAATCCCCGGCAAGGGGGAGGTCCTCAACCAGCTGGCTGCATTCTGGTTTGAAAAGACCGCGGACATCATCGAGAACCACGTGGTCACGACCGATATGAGCCGGCTCCCGGCGGACCTGCTCCCCTTCAAGGACCAGCTCCAGGGGCGCTCGATGCTGGTCCTCAAGGCCCAGCCGCTGCCTGTGGAGTGCGTCGTGCGGGGGTACCTGGCCGGCAGCGGCTGGAAGGACTACCAGCAGACCTCCTCGGTCTGCGGGATCCCTCTTCCACCCGAGCTGAGGCTCGCCGACAGGCTGCCCGAACCGATCTTCACCCCTTCGACCAAGGCGGACATCGGGGAGCACGACGAGAACGTCACGATGAGAACCATAGAGGAGCAGATCGGCAAAGCGCTCGCTCGCGAGATCGAGACCGCCAGCCTGGCGCTGTACACTCGCGGCTGCGAGATCGCCGAGTCCCACCAGATAATCCTCGCGGACACCAAGTACGAGTTCGGGACCTGCGAAGGCAGGATGATACTGATCGACGAGATCTTCACGCCCGACTCCTCGCGCTTCTGGCCGCGTCAGAAGTGGGAGCCGGGACACGAGCAGGAGAACCTGGACAAGCAGGTGCTCCGAGACTACCTGGAGACGCTTGACTGGGAAAAGAAGCCACCTCCGCCCCCGCTTCCGCCGGAGATAATCGAGAAGACGGCCGAGACTTACCAGTACATCAAGGAAGTCCTGCTGGGAGAGTGAGCCGGTGCGGCTGCGACGTGGTTCGAGCGACAAGTACCTGGTGATCATCAACCCGATGTCTCGCATGGGCAAAGGCCTTCGCAAAGCACTCTGGCTGATCTCCAGGCTCGTCATCCGGCGAATCGACTTCGAGACCGTTCTCACACGCACCGCGGGCCACGCGGAGAAGATCGTGGCCGAGCTCGACCACCACGTCGACGGGATAGTCGCCATCGGTGGAGACGGCACCGTCCAGGAGATCGTGAACGGCCTGATGAAGCGGCCGCCGGACGACCGCCCGGTTCTGGCCGTGGTCCCGGCCGGCCGGGGCAACGACTTCGCGCGTCTCATCGGCATCGGCAAGAGCAGGCGCAAGGCGCTGCAGTTCCTGCTGGGCGCCGATGTCACCGAGGTCGACCTGCTGAAGTTCAACGGGAGGTACGCCACCAACGTGATAGGCCTGGGATACGACGCGTCGGTGGCCGACCGAGCACAGTACTACAAGCGTTTCCCGCTGGTGAGGTATGTCTTCGCGGCTCTGTACCTCATCTGGAAGAAACCGCCCCGCCTGCCGATGCGAATCGAGCACGAGCAGGGCACCTGGGACGGCGAGTTTCTCATCGTCGTAGTGGGGCACACCAGGAAGTTCGCGCGGCACGTCCGGATATTCAACGGCCTGCGCGTGGACGGAGGGGTGATGAAGATCGCGGCTTTCAGGCCGGGGCCCAGGCCGCTCTCCCTGCTGGTGCTCGCGTCGGCCGCGGTGGGCCTCGCCACCGCCTGGCCGCAGGCGACTGTGGCCGAGACCGACTGGGTTGAGATCACACCTGCCACGACGGTGAAGGCACAGGCGGACGGCGACCTTTTCTACCTGCCGGAAGGTCAGACACTGCGCGTCGAGCTGCTGCGCGCGGCGTTGAAGGTCAAGACACCGATAGGAAAAAGATAGGAAACCCCGCTATATGCAAAATGGGTGCCTGGCACCAATTTTGCATTTCTACTGGGTACCGCCAGGCACCGGCGGAGTCCCCGCGCCCAGGCCGATGACCGTCTGGCCCTTGTGGTCGACGGTCCCGGGTCCGATGGTGATCATCTTGTACTTGTCGCCCTCTTTCCAGGCCAGGATCGTGGAGTTCTTCCCCGCCTCGACCACGGGCATCTCCTTGAACTCCGGCTTTCCCGAGAGCTTGTCCTTGTACCAGGCAATGACCGGGTCCGTGCCGTCGGTGGTCCACATCTGCGCGGCGATGACCTCTTTCTTGCCTGACGCGTCGGTCGTGGTGAGGGCGGAGTTCTCGTCCATCTGCGCACCGGGGTAGACGGGCACGCCGAGCTCGGCTTCTGTCGGCACGGCCGTCCTGGTCGCCGTCGACGCCGGCTTGCTCTTTGGTGAGGTCGGGGTAGTCGCCTTCGACGTCCCGGAACTCCCACAGCCCGCGGCCAGCATGCCGGCGAGCAGCGCAACGAACACGACGACGATCAGCGCACTGTTGTTCTTTCTCATCTCTCCTCCCGGTTTCAGCGGAATTCCCGGAGCGCGAGACCCCGAGGCGCCGGCGAATGTTCCTGCGCATAATTGTATTAGACTTTTGTGTCTCGCATAAAGATGGATAGAGGGGACTGTCCTCTTCTTGTATCAAAAAGAAATGCGCCACCGGCACGTTGAACCGATGGCGCATTTTGTTTGCTCTATACCATGCTACTTCTTCTTGGCGACCACTTTCTTCTTTGCCGCGGCTTTCTTGGCCGCCGCTTTCTTCTTGGCCGCGGCGGCCTTGGCGCCGGGCCTCTTGGCCGTCTTCTTGGTGGGGAGCTCCATCTTGATCGGGCCCTTGAGCCTCTCGGGCAGGACCTCCTCGACGATGGGCTCGCCCTTGATGATCTCGAAGTGGTCGACCGCGTGGATGGACGTCGGCCTGGGCTTCTTGGCCCAGATCGCCTTCATCCGCATGCCGACCTCGAGCTTCATCTCGTCGAGCTCGTCACAGAAGTGCATCATCCGCGTGTCCGAGCCGTCCAGGTTGATCCAGACGGCGGTGAACGGCACCTTCATCAGGTGGCCGTTGTTGGGGTCTATGTACGGGAACCGCACGACCGTGAAGCCCTTGAGTATGCCCTCGGGGCCGCACTCGACCCACTCGTTCATCTCGGCGTAGCATCGCCCACAGGCCTTGCGCGGCGGGATGTAGACCATTCCGCACTGGGGGCACTTGACGCCCATAAACCGGCCGTTGTCCCTCATCTCGGCGAGGTACTTGCTCCAGTACGGGCCCATGTGCCAACCGAAGTCGTACTCGATGTGTCCCGACTCGTGGGTCAGCAGTTCGTACCCGTCGGGGGTGGTCCTCGTCTTCCTTCTGTCAGTGTAAATACCCATTCGTGTTAACCTCCCTCGACCTATGGTAGATCCGCGCCCAGGACGAATACGTCAGACCAGCTGCAGCCGCCGAAGCCGGTGGCCAGCGCCTTCTTCACGTTCGGTATCTGCCTGTCGCCCGCCCTGCCCATTATCTGCCACGCCGCCTCGGCTACCCTGATGAGCGCCGTCGCGCCTATGGGGTTGGTGGCGACGACTCCGCCCGACGGGTTGATGGGGATGATGCCGTCCATGTGCGTCGCCCCGCTGCGGATCAGCTTGGGCCCCTGGCCCCTCTCGCAGAACCACATGGAGTCGAGCCACTTCACACCGGTCGTCGCGCAGGGCTGGTACAGCTCCGCCACGTCGAACTCCTTCACCGGGTTGGTGATGCCGGCGTACTTGTAAGCCTGAAGCGTGGCACGCTCGAGGGTCGGCATCCACTGCCACTCCAGGTCTCCGAAGTGCGTGTAGTCGTGGCGCACGACCGACGCGTGTATCCACGCCGGCTTGTCGCAGATCTTCTTCGCCTTCTCCTCAACCGCGAAGATGACCGCACACGCGCCGTCCGAACGGGGGCACATGTCCAGGAACTTCACCGGATAGGAAAGCATCGGCGAGTTCATTACGTCCTCGACGGTCACGGCCATGCGGTTGTGCGCGTACGGGTTGTTGAGCGCGTTGTTGCGGTCACGCGCGGCCACGATAGCCGCGTCCTCTTCCGTCGCGCCGTAGGCCTTCATGTACATCGAATACTCGGTGGCCAGCGGGCCGATGGCTCCGGCGAATGGGTCGCGCTCGAGCACCGGGTGCGCGCAGGTCGCGATGGCCGCCTGCGTGTCCGACTCCGAGTTCTTCTCCCAGCCGACACCCATGACGACGTCGAACATCCCTGAGGCCGCGCTGTAATACGCGGCACCGCCGACCGTCGTGCCCGTGGTGCCGCCGGTGGTGACCTTGAAGACCGGCTTCATGCACGAGCCCAGGCCATCGGTCGCCCACATATCCACGTAGTTGATGTTCTCGAAATGGTCCATGTTGCCGATGACGATGGCGTCCACGTCTTCCAGCGTGATCTGCGCGTCGTCGAGGCAACGGGTAACGGCTTCCGCAATCAGCTCCACGCCGGAGGCGTCAAGCCTGTGAGCCGCGTGATGGGTCTGTCCGACCCCAACTATTCCTACTCTTTTTCCCATGTCACACCCCCCTACTTACCAAGTACCCAGACGCAGTGGGACTGGCCGCACATGCCGTTGATGCCGTGCGCAAGCGCTATCTCGGCACCTCTGACCTGTCGCCTGCCGGCCTCGCCGCGGCACTGAAGGACGCACTCGATCATGCCGGCGAGTCCGGCTACCTGGACGGGGTTGGCGCTTAGCCTGCCGCCCGATGGGTTGACCGGCAGCTCGGAGTCGAACGTGAACTTGCCGCGCTCGATCTGCTCCGGGCCCTGGCCGTCCTCGCAGAAACCCAGTCCCTCCAGCCACAGCGGCTCCATGTAGGAGAATGCGTCGTAAATCTCGGCTACGTCGATGTCATCCAGGGTCACGCCGGCCATCTCGTAGGCCTTCTTGGCCGCCTTTTTCAGCGCCCTGGTGTCCGCGAGGTCGCGGTCGCCGAGCCTGTAGGCGTCCGTGTAGTGGCCCACGCCGTTCAGCCATACCCTCTTCTTGTTTGTCGTCAGCTTCTTCGCGTTGCGCTCGGCCGCCAGCACGACCGCTGCCGCGCCATCCGAGACGGGCGAGCAGTCAAGCTTCTTGAGCGGGCTCGACATCATCTCCGAGGCCATCACGTCTTCGACCGTGATGTCCATGGGGAGCTGGGCGAACGGGTTGCGCATCGCGTTGCCGTGGTTCTTGACTGACACCATGGCGAACTGCTCCTCGGTCCCTCCGGACACCGTCATGTACCTGCGCGCCTGCAGCGCGGACGAGGTGACCGCGTCCAGCCCGAGCTTGCGCTCGACCAGGGGGTCGAAGCAGGTATTCGTGATGCCGGCCATGTCGCTCTCGGAGCCCTTGTGGTGGGCGACCACCATCGTGGTGCCGAAGGACCCGGAAAGGATCCTCATCATCCCGTAGAGGACGCCGAACGTGCCGTCGCCCTCGACCGTCGAGATATCTTTATCGTACGCCCCGGACGTGTCGGAGATCGCCATGCTCGAGATCGTCCGGCCGTCCCAGAAGTCGCTCGAAATCGAGACGACGTTATCGATCTCCTTCACAGTTATCCCGGCGTCTTTGAGGGCCTTGTTCGCGACCTCCCAGACCAGCTCGTGGAAGGTCTCGCGCTTGCCCGTCTCATACTTCGTCTGGCCCACGCCTATGACAGCTACTCTCTCCAATTATCTCACCACCATTCCTGATTCCACTGCCTCAAGCGATGGGCTTGAAGTGCTTGATGTCTGTGATGTGTCCGTCGCGCTCCTTTGCAAGGACCGCCTGAACCCGCATGCCGACCTTGACCTTCTCCGGCTCTACGCCGCCGATCAGGTGGACCATGCCGGTGTCGGCGCCGTCCATCTTGATGACCGCGTACACGAAGGGGGGCTTCTTCGGGTCGAGCCCCGGCCGCTCCTTGTTCACGACGGTGAACGTCTCGATGGTTCCCGTGCCGGGAAGCTTCACCCAGTCGTTCATGTCCTTGTAGCACTTGATGCACTTGATCTTGGGAGGGACGTAAACCGTACCGCATGACGGGCAGCGGTTCGCCCAGATCTCGCCGTCATCCCGCAGCTGGACGTACCACCTGC